>Ga0075425_100004527_pt1 | contig 14349 bp, 14 predicted proteins | sample SoiMethybrSBSTD4_FD_75300 | JGI IMG/M metagenome (GOLD analysis project Ga0075425, IMG submission 75300) | Bulk soil microbial communities from a Populus tree surrounding site in Tennessee, USA - Soil MetaG P. TD hybrid SBSTD4 | ecosystem: Environmental > Terrestrial > Soil > Tree plantation...
TCCTGGATCCCCGCCGGCGGCCCGTCGCCGCGACCGTCGCGTACGGGCTCCTGCTTTTCATCGTAGGTGGCTGGCGGATCGCCGGGCTACCCGCCCTGGCGCCCATGACGCCCGGCCTCGCACCTACCGGGGTGGCATTCGTCCTCACCGCGCTGATGGCGATCGCCAGCGGATTCGCCGCGCGGCGGCTCGCGGACTCGCTCTGACCATGGCGGGCAAGACTGTCGTCATCACGGGCGCCTCCACGGGCATCGGCGCCGCCTGCGCGCTGCACCTCGACAAGGAAGGCTTCAGGGTCTTCGCCGGCGTGCGCAAGCAGTCGGACGCCGAGGCGCTCCGATCCAAGGCCTCGCCGCGCCTCACCCCCATCTCCCTCGACGTGGCGGACACCCTGTCCATCTCCACGGCGGCCGGCGCGGTGGCGGGCGCGGTGGGCGAGGCGGGGCTCGACGGGCTCGTCAACAACGCCGGGGTAGTTGTCTTTGGGCCGGTTGAGTTCCTGCCGCTGCCCGAGCTCAGACGCCAACTCGAAATCAACGTGGTGGGACAGGTCGCGGTGACGCAGGCCTTCCTGCCCCTGATCCGCGCGGCCAAGGGGCGAGTCGTCAACATGGGCTCCATGGCCGGCCGGATGGCCACGCCTTTCTCCAGCGCCTACGCCGCCTCCAAGTTCGCCCTGGAGGGAATCACCGATGCGCTGAGGCTCGAGCTGGCACCGTGGGGCATCTCGGTCTCCATCATCGAGCCGGGAGCTGTGGCCACGCCGATCTGGGAGAAGGGAGCGAAGAACGCGGAGGCCATATTGGCCGCGGTGTCGCCCGAGGCGCTCGTGCTCTACGGTGAGGCGATCGAGGCCGCACGTCAGACCTTCGCCCACGTGGCCCGCAACGCCATCGAGCCCATCGAGGTGGCGCGCGTGGTCGAGCACGCCCTCGCGAGCCCCAAGCCGAAGACGCGCTACGTGGTCGGTCGCCAGGCGAAGCTTCGCGCCGCCGTTGCCCTCCTCGTGCCCGATCGCGTGCGCGACAACATGGTCGCCAGGGCCATGCGCCTGCCCAAGAACGCCCCGGCCCCGCCCAAGGCCGGCGAGGGAGCCTGGGGCTAGCTCCCGAGCGCGTCCATCAGGTCACGCGAGAAGGTGCCCGTGAAGACCTCCTCCACGGGCCCCTTGAGCCGGATGGACCAGTCGAGCCGCACGTCGATCTCGAGCGTCCCTCCCGGCATGCGTACGGTAACGAGCCCGTGGTCGCAGAGTCCGTTCTTCACCGCCGCGCAGGCCACCGCGGAGGACGACGACCCCGAGGCGAGGGTGTAGCCAGCGCCCCGCTCCCAGATCAGGATGTCCACCTGCGAGCGCCCGGTCACCCGCGCGAACTGGACGTTGGTCCGGTTGGGAAAGGCGGGATGACGTTCGATGATGGGGCCCAGCGCCTTGCAGCGCTCCTCGTCGAGCTTGTCCACGAAGACCACGCAGTGCGGATTGCCCACGGATACCGCGGTCACCGTGAGGGTCTCGCTGCCCACCTGCAGCGGCACGCTCACGACCTCCCGCGCGGGGCCGTTCATGGGGATCTCGGGGGCGAGGAAGGTGCAGGTGCCCATCTCCACCGTGACGAGGTTCATCCGCCCGTCGACCACGTGGCAGTGGCACTGCACGCGGCCGCCCCTGGTGTCCACGGTGAACACCGGCTCCTTGGCGTGATCGTGCTCCCAGAGATACTTGGCGAAGATGCGGAGGCCGTTGCCCGACTTCTCCGCCTCGCTGCCGTCGGGGTTCAGGATGCGGAGGCCGAAGTCCCCGCCCGCCCACGCCGGCACCTTGAGGAGGATGCCGTCGGAGCCGACGCCCCAGTTGCGGTCGCAGATGCGCACCGTCTGCTTCGCGGTGAGCGGCGACGGCAGATCCGCGCCGTCGATCACGATGTAGTCGTTGCCGAGCCCATGCCCCTTGGCGAACGGAATCATGCCTTCGCTCGCTCGCCTCGCTGGTCGAAGTAGTTGGTGATACGCTCGCCGATCCCCCGCACGTCGCTGGGCAGCCGGTGCTGCCACTTCGCCGCGAAGCGCGCAAGGGCGCGGCGGCGCTGCTCGAGATCCTGGGCGGCGGGCACCGGTGCCCCCTCGCCCGCTCGCGTGCCCCCTCCCCGGTGCACGAAGGGCGCGTCCACCACCACGCAGCGGAGCCCGCGCTCTCGCACCGCGAAGGACAGGTCGCGGTCGTAGCCGTGGAAGAAGCCGTAGCCCTCGTCGAAGCCGCCTAGCGCCTCGAGGAGCGCGCGCCGCAGGCACAGGCACACGCCGTCCACCGCAGCCACCTCGACCACGGGTGCGGGCAGCCCCGGACCGCCCTCGAGGCAGTGCACGATGGTGCGCCCCACGTAGCGACCGTCGCGCCGCAGCCGCCGGACACCATAGAGGCCGGCCAGCCCGACCGTGTCCCCCTCGGCGACGGCCGCGGTGAGCCGCTCCAGCCAGGTCGGCTCGCGAAGCTCGGTGTCGTTGTGGAGGAAGCACACCACGTCACCTGAGGCGAGCCCCGCCCCCTGATTCAGGGCGCGGATGAGTCCCGCGTTCGTGTCGTTGCGGTGATAGCGGAGCGGCGTGGGAAGCGTGAGCGAGCGGAGGTACCCCGGAGTGCCGTCCGTCGAGCCATTGTCCACCACGCAGAGCTCGAAGGGCACGGTGGTGCGGCGGAGGCTGTCCAGGCACGCCCGCGTCAGCGCCTCCTGATTGTGGACGATCAGGACGACGCTGGCCCTCGGGCTAGCGCTGGTCGAGCGGGACGTACTTCTCTTCCGTGAGGCCCGTGTAGTCCGAGCGCGGGCGGATCAGCCGGTTGTTGCCGTGCTGTTCCAGCACATGCGCCGCCCAGCCGGCGACCCGGCTCATGGCGAAGATCGGCGTGAACTCGTCGGTGGCGATGCCCATCGAGGCGTAGGCCGCCCCCGAGTAGAGGTCCACGTTGGGAAAGATCTTTTTCTCCGACGACACCACGCGCGCCACTGTGTCGAGGATCTCCACGTTGGTCGTGCTGCCCGCCTGCCGGCCGAGCTCGAGGGCCAGGCGCTTGAGATGCTTGGCCCGGGGATCCTCCACCCGGTACACGCGGTGGCCGAAGCCCATGATGCGCGCCTTGTCGGCGAGCGCCTTCTTGATCCACGCCTCCGCCTTGGCGGGGTCCTTGATCTTCTCCACCATGAGCATCACCTGCTCGTTGGCGCCGCCGTGGAGCGGCCCCTTGAGGGCGCCGATGCCCGACACCACCGCGGAGTGGATGTCGGAGAGCGTGGCCGCGGTGACGCGGGCGGCGAAGGTGGAGGCGTTGAACTCGTGGTCGGCGTGGAGGATCAGGGCGACGTCGAAGGTCTTGGTGGCGAGGGGGGTGGGCTTCTTGCCGGACATCATGTAGAGGAAGTTGCCGGCCAGGGAAAGCCGCAGATTGGGCGCCACCGGCGGCTTGCCGCGGCGGATGCGGTCCCACGCGGCCACCAGCGTCGGCATCTGCGCGGTGAGGCGAATGGTCTTTCGCAGCGTCGCCTCGCGCGAGTTGTCCGCGGCGTCGGGATCGAAGGCGGAGAGCGCCGAGATGCCCGTGCGCAGCACTTCCATCGGCGTGGTCTTCTTCGGGAACAGCCTCAGCATGGCGATGAGCTTGGGGGGCAGCTTCCGGTTGGCCGTGGACGAGAGCGCCTTCACGTGCGCGTCCAGCTCCTTGCGCGTGGGCAGCTTCCCGTACCAGAGGAGATAGGTCACCTCCTCGAAGTTCGACTGGGCGACCAGTTCATCCACATCGAAGCCCCGATACACCAGGCGGCCCTTGTGGCCGTCGATGAAGCAGATTTCGGAGGGAGACACCACCACATCTTCGAGGCCGGCCTTCAGTGGATTGACCGCGGTGTCACTCATGGCCACCCATCTCCTGATACGCGGGATGACAGCGGTTGACTTGTACCACAGCGCCAGATTTGGGGCAAGGTGGCGCGGGACCTATACTGTGCGCCATGTCTCGGCCGGTCCCACCCGCGGTGGATTTCTACCGGCGTCATCCCATCAGCGAGGGCCAGATCGTGGACGCTCTGCGCCGGCAGGGCAAGGATCTCGCGCGCCTCCGACCCGAAGACCTCTACGACTACGACCAGGACCACTACGGGGGGCTGGAGGCGGTGGAGGCGCTGGGGCGGCGCGCGGGCATCGACGGGGCCAGTCGCGTCCTCGACGTGTGCGCAGGGCTCGCGGGACCCGCCCGCTTCATGGCGCGCCGATGGGGCGCGAGGATCACCGGCGTCGATCTGAGCCCCGACCGCGCGGCGGGCGCGCGCCGCCTCTCCGCCGCGGTGGGACTGGGCCGCCTCGTGCGCATGGTGCGAGGCGACGCGCAGGCGCTCCCCTTCCGGCGCGGTGCCTTCACCGCGGTGGTGAGCCAGGAGGGATTGCTCCACGTGCCCGACAAGGCCGCCACCCTCGCCGAGTGCCGCCGCGTCCTGCTGCCGGGCGGGCGCCTCGCCTTCAGCGACTGGATCGCCAAGCCGCGCCTGGGCGACGGCGAGCGCCGGCGCCTCGACGAGTGGATGGCTGCAGTGACGCTCCAGAGCATCGACAGCTACAAGGCCCTGCTCGCTGGCGCGGGCTTCGTCTCCGTGGGCGCCGAGGACCTCTCGCAGGAATGGTCCGGCATCCTACGCCGGCGGCTCGAGATGTTCCGCGGCCTCCGGGCGGACACCGTGGCGCGCCTGGGGGCGGCGCGCTATGACGAGTACGACCAGCTCTACACGTTCTTCGTGAAGCTGGTGGAGGACGGCAAGCTCGGGGGCGCGCGCTTCAGCGCAACAGCCGGTCCAAGAACTTCCTGACCTCCGCGGGCTCCTTCACGTTCACGCCGCTGGGAACCACGCGGAGCGAGCTCCCGGTGCCCGTCACCTGCGCGCGGAGCGTGTTCCTCCCCTGGGTCGCCACCACCGTCATGTCGGTGCGCGCGTCGGTCAGGGCGTAGGTCCCCGCCATCGTCACGCGCAGCTCCTTGGACTGATAGACCACGTCGTCCGTCCTCGCCACGCCGTTGACGATCTTGAAGGAGCCCGTGATGGAGTCGAAATCGAGCGCGTTTCGGCCCGGGTCGGCGAGCTTGCCCCTGAGCGCCATGTCGAGCACGTTGCCCGCGCTGAGCACGTCGCGCACGACCCGGAGCGCGCCCTCTCCGATCACGCGGCCGGACCCGACCTTGAACTGTCCCGTCCCGTTCATGGTGCGGAAGACGTCGGCCGGGCGCATGGCGAGCTGGCCCGTGAGATCGAGCGGCCCCGACACCGCGAAGCTCTGGCAGAGATAGTCCTGGAGGATCGGCTGCAGCTGGAGGCCGGCGATCTTGATGTCGGCGAGGGTGAGGAGCGCCGAGCCGTCGAGTCCCGCCGTCAGGTTGAAGCCGACCGTTCCCTTGCTGACCTTGGCCGACAGCGGGAGGCTCTCGAAGGACGCGGGCTTCAGGACGATGGGGACGTGCAGCTCGTCGAGCACGAGCTGGCGGCGCGGGGGGCGGCATTGCGGCCGGTCGTCGGTCAGGATGAGCCGGCTCAGGTCTACCTGGCCGGTGCCGGAGAGCCGAGCGGGCGTCCCGGAGAGCTGGAGCTTCCCCTTGATGGGGCCCGCCAGCGCGGGCGACGGCATGACCAGCGTCCGCGCGAGAGGTCCGATGTCGGATCCCTCGAGGTCCACCGCGGCCTTGATGGGCAGCTCTCCGCGAAGTCCCACGGTGGCCCGGAGGTTCCGGAGCTTCAGGTCACCCGGCTCCAGCTTCGCATCGCCGCGCACGTCGAGCTCGGAGCCGCCCACGCCCGAGACGACGGCGTCGAGGCCCTCGATGCGGATGTCCCCGTTCTTCACGCTGTGACGCCGGATATTGACGGCGGCATTCTTGAGCGAGATGCGCGAGACCATGACGCTGCCCATGGCCGCGCTGCCGGGAATGCCGGGCACGGGCCGCGGCGACGGCTTGGCCGATGGCGTGGCGCCGCCCAGAGCGGCGAAGTTCCAGCGGCCGCCGTCCTCGACCGCCTCCACCTGCGCGTCCTGCAGGGTGATGCTGGCCAGCTCGATCCGCAGCGAGAGGAGCGGACGCACCTGGAGACCCACCCGCATCTGTCCCACGCGGAGCAGCGGCGCGGTGCCGAAGCGCGGGTCGTCGGCGATCTCGAGCCCCTTGAGGGTGACATGCGGCAGGGGCAGGAGCGACACCGCGAGCGAGCTGAACTTCACGGGCCGGCCCACGGCGTGAGAGGCCGTCTGGGCGACGTAGGCCTGGACGGTGGGGGTGTCGAGGAGGAGCGGGAAGAGCGCGAGCGCTCCCACCGCCAGGACCAGGAGCACGGCGATCCCGACGAGGAGCCACCGCAGCGGTCGTCCGATCATCGCGCCTCGCCGAGACAGCGAGCGGCCCGCGCCCTGCATGTCGACGCGGACCGCTCGAGTCTCTGCGGGATGCTCACGCCCGCTAGGGAATCAGCAGGATCTTGCCGGTGGTCTTGCGCCCCTCCAGGGCCTTGTGCGCCTCCGCGGCCTGGGCGAGGGGGAACTGGTGCTCGATGCGGAGCTTCACCTTGCCGTCGCGGATCCAGCCCAGGACCTCGTTGGAGCGCTGGATCAGCTCCTCACGGGCTGCGATGTGGTGATTGAGGCTGGGCCGCTGCAGGAAGAGCGAACCCCGCACGCTGAGCGTCTGGAGATCGAGGGGCGGCACGGGGCCGCTCGCCGCTCCGAAGAGAATCATGTAGCCGCGCGGGCGCAGGCAGCTGAGGCTCTTGTCGAAGGTGCTGGCGCCCACGCCGTCGTAGACCACGTCGACCCCGCGCCCGTTGGTAAGTCGCTTCACCTCCGGCTCGAAGTCCTGCTTGCTGTAGAGGATGACGTGCTCGGCGCCCGCGCTCTTGGCCAGCGCCGCCTTCTCCTCGGTGGAGACGGTGCCGATCACCGTGGCGCCCAGCATCTTGCCCATCTGACAGAGGAGCAGCCCCATGCCGCCCGCCGCCGCGTGCACGAGGCAGGTATCGCCCTTCTTGAGCGGGTAGCTCGACTTCACGAGGTAATGCGCGGTGAGCCCCTGGAGCATCGAGGCGGCGCCGTCCTTGGGGGAGAGACCCGAGGGCAGCTTCACGAGCCGGTCCGCGGGCACCGCGGTCATCTGTGCGTAGGAACCCGGCACGCCGGTCCAGGCGACGCTGTCGCCCGGCTTGACCTCGGTCACTCCCTGCCCCACCGCGGACACCGTGCCCGCGCCCTCCAGGCCGATGGTGAGCGGGAGGGGCGCCTTGTAGGTGCCCGTGCGGAAGTAGACGTCGATGTAGTTCACGCCGGCCGCGGCCAGCTTCACCACCGCCTGCCCCGCCGCGGGGGCAGGTTCGGGCACCTCGTCGAGAGTGAGGGCTTCGGGACCGCCGGGATTGTGGATGCGGATCGCTTTCATGGTCACCTCATGCTTTGAGAAGGGTGCGGACCTCGTTCACGATCTCCTGGCGCCACGGCTCGACCTTCTCGGCGCGGATGGCCTTGCGCGCCTCCAGCATCCTCGCCTCGATCTCCTCCGTCATCTTCTGCGGCCGCTCGAGGAGCCGGGCGAGCTCGTGGAAGCCGTCGTCGAAGAAAGCGAAGACGGGAATGGAGCGAAACTGTCCTTTGTTCAGGTACTGGTCCATGAGATCGGGATTCTTGTCACGGAGGAACACGCGGAGCTCGACGTCGGGATTGCCCTCGACCAGCTTGAAGAGCACGGGCACGTTGTACAGCGCGTCCCCGCACCAGTCCTCGGTGATGACCATGACCTTGAGCTTCTTGCCGAGGCGGGCGAGGGCGGTCTTGTCCTCGGGCTTGATCTTGACCTCCGAGAGGAACTTCATGAACGTCTCTTTGTTGGTGCCCATCTGATCCAGGTACTGCTGGACGGTCATCCCCTGCGCGAACCGCTCCTTCGTGAGCATCCGGTCTCCCTCTGCGCCGCCTATCGCATCGCGGCGAGATCGACGGTGAACTTCGCCACTTCCTTCTCCTCGGCGTCCCGCACCACCAGGGTCACCCGGCTCTTCGGGTCGATGGTGTCGGCGGGAAACGCGTACACGCACTGCGCGGAATAGCGCCCATCCCCGTCGCGCAGGGCGGTGCGCTCGTTCTGCACGAAGCTCGGCTTCACGGTCTGCGAGCCGGCGAGAATCTCCGGGGTGTAGTAGCGGGCGAAGTCCGTCTTCCCGCCCCGCAGGGTGACCCAGAAGGCGAGCTTGCCCTCCGAGTTCTTGAGGATGTCATCCACGTCGCGGGGCTTGAGCTCCTTGCTGCGGAAGGCGGAGTTGCGCGCGGCCAGGGCGAGCCGGTGGAAGGGCGTCATCACCACGGCGGTCTGCCCCGCCCCGTCCTTCACGCGCCACTCCGCCCCGAATTCCTCCGTCACGATGCTCTTCTTGCCGGCGCGGATGGCCTGCTCGCGATCCTGATCGGTGAGGGCCACGGACATCGACTCGCCAGGTGTCGCGGCCACCAGTCCTACCGCCAGAGCGAGGAAGGGAAGACACCGATACCGTGAAGCTCGCCTGCCCATGAGGAATCGTATTTTAGCACAGCGGTCGCGAGGCATTGCGGGGGCCCCGGCAGGGCAGTAAGGTCTGCGCATGCGCCGTCTCGCCGTGCTCATGGCCTTCGCCTGCGCGAGCGCGGGCTGCGCCAGCTCGCCCTTTCCCGAGACGCTCACCCGCACGGTGAACCGCTCGCTCACCCTCGCGGAGATCCGCGCCGATCCTCATGCGCACCTGGGCGAGCACGTCATCCTGGGCGGCGACGTCATCAAGGCCACGCCCAAGCCGGGCGACACGGAGATCGAGATCCTCGCCCGGCGGCTCAACAGCGGTGACGCGCCCGAAGGCGGCGACGGATCCACTGGGCGCTTCCTCGTCCGGACCGCGGGGTTTCTCGATCCCGCCATCTACGCGCGCGGCCGCCGCCTCACCGTGCTCGGCACCCTCGCGGGAACCGAGGAGCGCGCGGTGGGCGACGTCGCCTACGTCTATCCGGTGATCCGCGCGGAGCGGATCAAGCTCTGGCCCGTAGAAAGCCCCTGGGTCGGGGGCGAGTACCCGCCCGTGCCCCTCGACACCCCGGTCCTCCCCTACCCGCGCTAGCCTGGATTATTCACGAGTGCCCGCGCGTGCGATTCGGGGCGGGTGGCGTCGGGGGCGGAGCAGCGCTCCGGCGGAGTGGGACCCCCGAAGCCTGCGCGCAGCCCGCAGGGCTGCGATTCAGGCGAGTGGGTGACGCAGCTGGAGCGCTGCTCCGCCCCCGACGCCAGGCCCCGACCCGCCTCGCGCTCCGCGTGTTCGTGAATAATCCAGACTGGGAGATCCTACTTCTTGACGGTGACCGAGGAGAACGTGGCGGGATCCATGTAGATGGCCGCCACGCGCCTCACGTCCGCGGCGGTCACCTTCGCCACTCCCGCTTTGAAACGGTCGGGCCAGTCCAGGCCGAGCTGGTTCTCCTCCACCACCACGAGGAGAGAGGCCATCTTGCCCGACGTGTCGAGGCGGAGCGGATAGCTTCCGATAAGATACGACTTGGCGAGGTCGAGCTCGCGCGTGGTGACGGGCTCCCGGCTCATCCGCGCCATCTCGTCCTTGGTCACGCCCACCGCCTCCTCGACGCCGTCGAGGCGCGTCTGCAGCCCCACGAAGTAGGCGGCGCCGTATCGCCCGAGCCCGAGCGTGCTGTAGACGGAGTACGCGAGCCCCCGCTCCTCCCGCACCTTCATGTAGAGCCTCGAGGCGGACCCGCCGCCCAGGATGTAGTTGGCGACCACGAGAGGGAAGTAGTCCGGGTGATCCTGCTTGATGCCCGGGCGGGCCAGCGACACCGTGGCCTGGGTCAGGTCGCGACGCACCTCGCGCGCCTCCACGGGCGGCGAGGCGGGCGTCGGCGGGATCGCGGGGCGGGGTGCCCCGGGCGCCGTCCAGCCGCCGAGCCTGGATACGAGCTCGCTCCGTACCTCGTCGCGCGCGACGTCGCCCACCACAGACACGATGGTCGCGTCGGGGCGATAGTTCGCGCGATGGAACGCCACGAGCTGGTCGCGCGTCAGCTTCTTCACCGACTCCACCGTGCCCGGCACGGGCCGGCTGTACGGATGGCCGGGATAGAGGAGCTGGGCCATGAGGCGGGAGGCCACGGTGCCCGGGTCCTGCTCCGAGCGCTCGATGTTCGCGGCGATCTCCTCGCTCCTTCGCTTGAGCTCAGCCTCCGGGAAAGTGGGAGTGAGCACGACCTCCGCGAGGAGATCGAGCCCCAGGCGCAGGTCCTTTTTGAGCACGGAGAGCGACACGGTGGCGCCGTCGCGGCCCGCGTCCCCCTCGAGGCTGCCCCCCACGAACTCGATGGCGCGGTCGAGCTCGGGAGCGGTGTGCTTGGCCGTGCCGCGCGTGAGCAGGTCCGCGGTCAGGTTGGCGAGGCCGCCCGCCCCCGGTGGATCGTAGACGGAGCCCGCCCGCGTGTAGAGCCGCACCACCACGATGGGAATGGCGGGTCGCTCCGCCACGAGCAGCACGATGCCGTTGGGCAGCACCTCGCGGTGGGCGAGCGGCGCGGCCGCGGCCGGCACGGCGAGCGCGGCCAGCCACAGGCACAGGATCGGGCCCAGTCGTCGCATGCATTCTCCTCAGTCGAGCGTCTTCCGGAACTTCAGCACGGCGAGCGAGAAGATGATAACCCCGAAGACGAGCAGGGGCAGGAGGCTCGGCCAGAGATAGCTGAAGCCCACGCCCTTCAGCACGATCCCGCGCACGATGCGCAGGAAGTAGGTCAACGGGATGGTGGCGGAGAGGTACTGAGCCACCGTGGGCATGCCCTCGATGGGGAAGAGCAACCCAGAGAGATAGATCGAGGGCAGGAAGGTGAGGAACGTGAGCTGCATCGCCTGCGGCACGGTGCGGGAGACGGCGGAGAGGAAGATGCCGATGCCGAGGGTGCCCAGCATGAAGGCCGCGGCCAGCATGTAGAGGAGGGTGAGGCTGCCGCGAATCGGTACGTCGAAGACGTAGTGGGCGACGAGGAGGGTCATGGTCATCTGCCCGTAGGCCACGACCAGGTTGGGGATGATCTTGCCGAGGAGGAGCTCCCACCGGCGGATCGGGCTCACGATGAGGGCCTCCAGCGTCCCCTTCTCCCGCTCGCGCACCACGGACACCGCCATGGCCGTGATGGTCGTCTGCATGAGGAGGGCCCCGATGAGGCCGGGCACGATGAAGATGGCGGAGACGAGATCGGGGTTGTACCAGGCGCGCACGCGAACGTCGAGCGGCGGCTCGCCGCTCCGGCTGATGGCCGTGCCCTCGAGCGTGCGCGTGATCATCTGGAGCGAGCGCTGGGCGCCCAGGGCCGCCGCAGCGTTCACCGCTGAGGTCGCCACCAGCGGGTCGGAGGCGTCCACGATGACCTGGATGTCGGCGGCCTGGCGCGAGATGCGCCGGCCGAAGTCGGGAGGGATGACCACGCCCACCTTGGCGGTGCCCTCGTCGATCAGGCGGGTCAGCTCGCGGTGGCTGCCCGTGTAGTAGAGGACGTCGAAGTACTGGCTGTTGCCCATGGCCTCGAGGAAGCTCCGCGCCTCGGGGCTGCCCGACTGGTCGAACACGGCCGTGCGCACGTGCTTCACGTCGGTGTTGATGGCCCACCCGAAGATGAAGAGCATGGCCACGGGCACCACGAGGGCCAGGACGAGGGCGAGCATGTCCCGCTTGAGGTGGATGAACTCCTTCACGATGATGCCGACGAGACGTGAGCCCATCCCGCCCTACCCGTCCGGCTCGCCCAAGACCATCGGCGCTTCCGTGGTGAGGGCGCGGAGCTGCTCGCGGAGCCGCGCCTTGCGCTCCTTGTCCACGAAGGAGACGAAGAGATCCTCGACCGAGGGCTCCACGTCGTGCACCCAGCGCGGGGGCAGTCCCGCCCGCGTGAGGAACTCGCCGACCTCGGGCGCGCCAGCCTGCTCGGGGCCCAGCACCACGCGCAGGCGAGTCCCGATGCGCACGACCTCCTCCACCGCGTCCCAGTCCGTGAGGAGATCCGAGGCACGCCGGAGATCGGCGAGCTCGACCTCGATGACCGGCCGTCGGAACGTCTCGCTCTTGATGACGGCGGGTGAGCCCTGGGCGATGAGCTTGCCCTGGTAGATGAAGCCGAGGCTGTCGCAGAGCTCTGCCTCGTCCATGTAGTGGGTGGTGACCATGATGGTCGTGCCCTGATCGGCCAGCCGCCGGATCAGCCCCCAGAAGTTCCGCCGCGACACCGGATCGACGCCCGCGGTGGGCTCGTCGAGGAAGATCAGGCGCGGGGCGTGCACGAGGGCGCAGGCCAGGGCCAGCCGCTGCCGGTAGCCGCCGGAGAGCGTGCCCGCGAGCTGGCCCTCGCGCCCCCCGAGGTCGGCGAGCTGGACCATGCGGGCAATGCGTGGGGCGCGCTGCGGGCCCGGCACCTCGTAGACCCGAGAATAGAAGGTGAGGTTCTCCATCACGGACAGGTCGTCGTACAGCGAGAACTTCTGGGACATGTAGCCGATGACCGACTTGATGCGCTCGGGATCGCGCGCGAGGTCGATGCCGAGCACGGTGCCACCCCCCTCGCTCGGCTCGAGGATGCCGCACAGCATGCGCAGCGTGGTGGACTTGCCCGCGCCGTTCGGGCCCAGGAAGCCGTAGAGCTCGCCCGCGCGGACCTGGAGGTTGAGATGATCGACGGCGACGCGCTTGCCGAAGCGACGCGTGAGATCGCGCGTCTCGACCGCGTACGGCTTAGCCGACATCGGCGTCGGCGGGCAGTCCGGGCTTGAGGATCCCCTGCGGGTTGTCGATCTGGATCTTGATGCGGAAGACGAGGTTCACCCGCTCCTTCTTGGTCTGCACATTGCGCGGGGTGTACTCGGCCTCCGAGCCGATCTCCGTGAGCCGCCCGGTGAAGACGCGATCGGGAAAGGCGTCCACGCGGAGCCGGGCCGTGTCCCCGACCTTGAGCCGCCCGACGTCCATCTCCGGCACGTAGGCGCGGAGCCACACGTCCTTCGGATTCACGAGCGTCAGGATGGGCACCCCGGGGTTGGCCGTTTCCCCCGCTTCCAGGTTCTTCCGAAGCACGACGCCGTCGATGGGCGAGAACACCATCGCCTCGCGGAGCCGGCTCTGGGCCTGGACGAGGGCGGATTCCGCCTGGGAGACCTGCCAGCGTGCGGCATCGATCTGGTCGGGACGCGAGCCCGCGAGGAGGAGGGCGAGCTTCTCCCGAGCGCTCCGCTCCTGGGCCCGGGCGACGTCGAAGGCCTGGCGCGCGCGATCGACATCCTGGGCGGCGATGAGGTTCTGCTTGAAGAGCTGATCGGTCCGCTGGAACTCGCGCTCCGTCATGCTCCGCGTCGCTTCCGCGCTCGCGACGGCGGCGCGCGCGTCCTCGATCTCCTGGGGGCGCGCGCCCTTCTCGAGGTCGCGCAAGGTCGCCTGGGCCGAGCGGAGGCTCGCCTCGAGGCGCCGCACGTCGGCGGCCAGCTCCGAGTCGTCGAGGCGCACGAGGGGCTGCCCACGCGTGACCTTGTCTCCTTCGTTGACGAGGCGCTCCACGATGCGGCCGGTGATCTTCACGCTCACGTCGACCTGAGTCGCCTCGATAGTGCCGGTGACCGACACCGGTGCGCCGTTGCCCGTCCCCAGGTGACGTCCCGCCCACGCCGCGGCGACGGAAACTGCAGCGACCAGCAGGACGGCGAGCGCCCACCGCTGCCACCGCCACGACATCGCGCTCACCGCCCGGCGGCCGCGGGCGGAGCGCCGGGCAGCAGGGTGCCCACCGTGCGGGTGTGGGACTGGAAGTAAGTCCGGGCGACGCGCTGCAGATCGGCCGCGGTCACCCGTCGGATGAGGGGCACGAAGGACTCGCTGTTCCGCCACGTGCCGAAGAGCTCGAAGCGGGCCAAGGTCGATGCGCGCGAAAAGACCGAGTCCTGGCGCCAGACGAAGGATGCCTCGATCTGGTTCTTCGCGCGCTCGAGCTCCTCCTCCGGCACGGGCTGGCTCTTCGCGAGCTCGATCTCGTCCATGATGGCGCGCTCGAGCTCCTCGGGACTGCGCCCCGGCAGCGGCGTGCCCGAGAACCAGAAGAGGTTGGGATCGTGGGAGAGGTAGGTGTAGTCGCCGCCCACGTTGAGAGCGAGCCGCCGCTCGTACACGAGCCGCCGGTAGAGCCGCGAGGCCCGGCCTTCCTGGAGAATGGTCGAGAGGAGCTCGAGAGCGGGCGCGTCGGCGGAGGCGTAGTTGGGCACGTGGAAGCCGATGTACACGATGGCCG
>Ga0075425_100004529_pt1 | contig 14349 bp, 11 predicted proteins | sample SoiMethybrSBSTD4_FD_75300 | JGI IMG/M metagenome (GOLD analysis project Ga0075425, IMG submission 75300) | Bulk soil microbial communities from a Populus tree surrounding site in Tennessee, USA - Soil MetaG P. TD hybrid SBSTD4 | ecosystem: Environmental > Terrestrial > Soil > Tree plantation...
CGTGTGCGTCGTGACGCCGTCGTACTTGCTTCCGCATCGATCTGTGTCCTTTTCTTCCTTCCTCAAAATCTTTGGACGCCGATCCCCGTGGAAAGTTTTTGAGCCGGTCGAGACGGCGCGGGCGGTGAAGAAATCGACGCGAGTACCAATAAAACAGGCGCGAGTACCAATGAAGCAGGCGCGTCTACGGAAACACGGATCGTCACACCGAAACCTTTCGCCCCACGTCCGAAAAAGATGACGCACCAGCCTGGAGGATCGTGTGAACGTCGAAAAAAATAGTCGCGTCCAACGATCTCGTGCACGGCGCGGCCAATGGAGTCGGCGCATCGCCCAACGACGTCGACGCAACCGGCCACGACGGCTGCGTGACCGACAATAAAATTGCTGGAACGATCGAAAGTGCTCGCGAGACGGAGAAAGCGATCAGTGATTGGACTAAAGCGATCTGTGAACGAACGATGTTGTCGGCGCACCGGATGAGAATCATGAGTGGTCCATCGTGGGAGGTCACGCGATGAGGGAGAACGATCCTTGCGCGCACTAGAGCGTCGGCGCGTCCAACAAAAGAGATCGCTGAACGCAGGAAAAAGCCGTCGGCGCTACGGAGAAATGGATTGTGCGAGAACCACGGTCCGGCTGACCGCTTTCGCTGAAGCTACGGCGGTCAAGAAGCCGGACAGTACGGGAAATCCTGGCGGAGATCCGAACGAAGCGACGGGCCGGTGCGTTGTACACAGTGCGCACAGGAATAGGCAACTTGAAGATCGCTCGACAAACGGCCCGGTCGACCGCGCACTTTGGTCCTAGCCGCGTGTCGGGATAACTCGCTGGCCCATAACCAGTTCTCCCGTCTTCTCGCGGGAGCGTCTGCGTCGGCCCGCGCCTTGCCTTCCCTTAGCGCGGAGGGTGCGGACATGACTTCCAGCAGCAGACACCATGACGGTCGCGGGCATTCGGACCCCATGGAAGCAGACGTCCGCATCAGCAACTGGACGCTCGCGACGGGGACGACGCCCGGCCGGCGCCTCCGTCGTGATGTCGTGAAGGAGTAAGTCATGGAGCAGACATTCGAGATCCTGATCAGCGAGCTCGTAGCGGACGAAGAGTTTCGTGATTCGTTCCTCCGCAACCCACGGATGGCGCTCCACCTGGCCGGCGACTGGGGTCTTCCGCTGTGCGAGAGCGAGATTCATGCGTTGATGACGCTGGAGCGCTCGCGGTGGGATCGGGTAGCCGAAGAAGTCGACGCGCGGCTTCAGATGGCGGCATAGCGCAGCCACCACGAGAACGTTCGCTATTCGTCTCGCAGCGCCATCAGCGGATCGACGCGGGCAGCGCGGCGCGCGGGGATCGCCGACGCGGCCAGGGCGACGACGGCCAGGACGCCGGCAACGGAGCTGAAGGTGAGCGGATCGCGCGCAGGGATGTCGAACAGAAGGCTTGCCAGGACGCGGCTCAGCGCCAGCGCCCCGGCGAGGCCGGCGGCGATGCCGATCAGGGCGACTGTCATGCCTTCGCCCACGATCAGCCGCACGACGCCGCCTGGCTGCGCGCCAAGCGCGATGCGGACGCCGATCTCGTGCGTGCGCTGCGTGACCGAGCAGGCCAGCACGCCGTAGATGCCAATCGCGGCGATCGCCAGCGCCACCGCGGCGAAGATGCCGAGCAGTTCCGCGTTGAGGCGCGGCTGCGCGGCGTTGTTCGTCACCCATTCGTCCATCGTGCGGACGTTCGAGAGCGGCAACTGCGGATCGAGCTCGTGCACCTTCTGCCGCACCGCGGGCAGCACGCCATACGGATCGCCGTCCACGCGCACGACGACGTCCATCAGGCCGGCGACGCGCGCCGCGCTCGGATAGTAGAGCGAAGGCGATTCCCGGTTGAGAGCCGTGTTGCGCACGTCGCCGACCACGCCGACCACCGTGAACACCCTGGTATCGGCGCGGCGGTGCAGCATGCGCCCGATCGGATCGTCGTCACCCCAGAAAGTGCGTGCGGTCGCCTGGCTGACGATCGTCACCGGCCGTGTCGGCGAATTGTCGGCGTCGGTGAAATCGCGGCCGCGCAGCAGCGGAATGCCCATGGCGCGGAAATAGCCCGGGCTGACGATGCGCCAGTCGGTCGGGATCTCGGTCTCCGGCGGCAGCGGCGACTTGCCGCTGGTCGCGTACGGCGTCTGCGTGTAGTTGCCGACGCCGAACGGGACGCCGCTCGAGACCGCGGCGCTACGGACGCCGGGAACCGCCTGCAGCGCGTCGATCACCGCGCGGTAGAACGGCGGCGCCGTCGTGTCGGCGCCGTAGCGCACCGGCGGCGGAGCGAGCTGGAACGTCAGCACGCCACGCGGCTCGAAGCCGACGCGCGCGTGCTGCAACTGGAGCAACGTCTGCACAAGCAGCGCGGCGCCGATCAGCAGCACGGTCGCGAGCGCGAGCTCCGCCGCGGCGACGCCGTTGCGCAGGCGCGGCCGTGCGGCGCCGGCAGACGATCGCCCCGCCTGTTTCAACGCGTCGTGCACGTCGCCGCTCACCGACCGCCACGACGGCGCGAGCCCGAAGAGCAGTCCGGTGACGAGCGTCGCCGCCGAGGCAAAGAGGAGCACGGTCGCGTCCACGCCGACTTCGGGCACCGGCAGCAGGTTCGGCGGCAGGCTGCGGTTGATCACCTTCACCGCCCCCAGGGCGAGGAGGAGTCCGATCGCGCCACCTGCGCTCGACAGCATGAGGCTCTCGGCGAGCAGCTGGGACATGAGCCGGCCGCGGCTGGCGCCGAGCGCCGTGCGAATGGCGATTTCTTTCTGCCGCGCCGCCGCGCGCGCCAGCAGCAGGTTGGCGATGTTGGCGCACGCGATCAGCAGCACGCACGCGACCGCGGCGAGCAGCACCAGCAGCGCGGTCTGCAGCTGGGTGCTGACGAAGGCGTTGTAGAAGGTGATGAGCCGAACGCCCCAGTCCTTCATCTCCGGATACTGCGCCGCGATTCGCGACGCGACCGTGTTCATCTCCGCCTGCCCCTGGTCGAGCGAAACGCCCGGCCGCAGCCGCGCGACGACGAACGTCGTGTGGTTCAGGCGGATCTCCTTGCCCGGATCGATCGTCAGCGGCGTCCAGACGTCGCCGTTGGTCAGCACGGTCAGCGCCGCGGGCGCAATGCCGACGACGGTGTAGTCGAGGCCGTTGAAAATGAGCGTTCGACCGACCAGCCCAGGGTCGCCGCCGAACCGCCGTTTCCAGACGCCTTCGCTGATCATCACCACGCGCGGCGCGCCCGGTCTGTCCTCGCCGTCGGTGAACCCACGGCCGGCGATCGGTGACACGCCGATGACCGGCAGCAACGACGGCGTGATCGGGCTACCGGTGAACTGTTCCGGCTCGCCGCTGCCGCTCAGGCTGTAGGTGCCGAACCCGATCGCCGCGAGCTGCAGCGTCTCGGTCTGCTCCTTCCACGACAGGTAGTTGAGCACCGACACGCCGAAGATCGGCAGGTGCATCGCGTCGTTCTTCTCGCCGACCTGCACCAGCCGGTCCGGCGCCGCGAACGGCAGCGGCCGGACAAGCACCGTGTTGACGACGCTGAAGATCGCGGTGTTGGCGCCGATTGCGAGCGCCACGGTCAGGACGACGGCGGCGCTGAACACGGGCGAGCGGCGGAGGCTTCGCGCGGTGTAGCGGAGATCGTTGATCACGGACGTGGACTGCGCTCGGTGGCCGCGCCTCCTTCGTAGACGACCTTCCCGCGGAAGAGCGTCATCTCGCACTTGAGATCCTTCAACGCGTCCGCCGGCACGCTGTAGAGGTCGCGATCCCAGACGGCGATGTCCGCGTCCTTCCCGACTTCGATCGATCCGATGCGATCGTCGAGGAACAGCTGGTGCGCCGCCCAGATCGTGTACGAGCGCAGCGCGGTCTTGACGTCGATCGACTCCTTCGTCCCGAACGGCGTTTCGCCGAACCTGCCGTTCAGCGTGCGGCGCGCCACCGACGCCCACAGGCCGTAGCGCGCGGGAAACGGCGTGACGTTGTAGTCGGATCCGCCGGCCCACTTGATGCCTTTCGCCACGAACGTCTTCAACGGCGACAGCCGCTGCGCTCGCACCGCGCCGAGATTGCCGGCGTAGTTGTCGCCAATCCACCACATGAACTCCGGCTGCGCCTCGGGATAGGCGGCGTCGAACTCCTTCTGCAGCCGCGCGGTCACCTCGATCGCGTGATCGGTCGGCGTGTTGTCGTGGATGATGCCGTGCCGCAGCCCCCTGGTCGGCTTCGCGGCGAGCGCCTGCGCGTAGGTGTCGACCACCCAGTCGATCGCGCGGTCGCCGATCGCGTGCGTGCTGACGTGGACGCCGGCGTTGTGCAACTCGGTGACGATCTGCCGGTAGGCGTCAGGCGGCATGGCCGGATATCCCACGTTGCCGGCCTCCTTCTCCGTGAAGTTCCTGTTCCACTCGTCGTGCATCCAGGCGGTCCGAGCGCCGCCGCTGCCGTCCATGAACATCTTCACGCCGCCGGAGATCAGAACCCCGTCGCCGAGCGATTGCGGAGGACGAGGGTTCGCGCGCACGCGCGCGAGCACCTCCGCGGCGTCCTCGAGGCGGCGCGCGCCGCTCCAGAGCGCGAACATGCGCACGGTGAGCCCGCCCTCTTTCAGGATCTCCTGGTAGAGCTCCCACTTCTGCTGCCCGATGCCGGGGTCCTTCGCGCCGGTCATCCCTTCCTTGTTGAAATCCTTGATCAGCGCGACGATGCCCTGTTTCTGCTGGTCGCGTGTGTACGACGGCACGAGCCGCGTGACCAGGCCGGCGGCGGCTTCCTTCATCACGCCCGTCGGAGTGCCCTGCGCGTCGCGATCGATGGTGCCGGCCGGCGGATCCTTCGTGTCCTTGCGGACCTCCGCCATCTTGAGCGCATAACTGTTCGCGACGCCGTAATGGCCGGTCGTGTGCTCCAGCCAGACCGGGTTGTTGGGCGCGACCTTGTCGAGATCGGCCGCCGTGATGTAGCGGCGTTCGGCGAGCTTGCCTTCGTCCCACCCCGAACCGCGCACCCACTCGCCCGGCTTCACGCGCGCCACACCCGCGGCCACGCGCTTCAGCACATCGTCCATGTTCGTGACCGACACGTCGCTGAGATTCACTGAGAAGAGCGCGTCGGTCTCTGAAAAGTGCACGTGCGTGTCGATGAGCCCCGGCGTTGCCGTGCGGCCGTGCAGATCGATCACCCGCGTCGCGCTGCCGATTCGCGATCGCATCTCCTCGTCTGTCCCGACCGCGACGATTTTTCCGCCGGCAATGGCCACCGCCTGCGCGACAGAATCGCGCGCGTCGACGGTGAGGACCTTGCCGTTCCGGAGCACGAGGTCCGCGGCCGTCTGTGCCGAGGTCCGCTCGGATACCCGCGCGCCGCCGATCCACAACACAACGAGCAGCACACCGAAACCGGTGATCAGCCGCGGCATGGATACCTCCTGAAAGCTGGCGCAGCATCGCACAAACGGCTGCTGTTGAAAACCGCCGCGTGCGAGTTCATGCTTGCCTGGCCAGGAGGGTGCCGAGATATTGCCCTGATCCGGAAGACGCGTTGCCCTCTAACGCAGCCCTAAAGGGCTGCGCTACGTTCGTTTCGAACCGCGCTCTAACGAGTTGAGGGCCGGGCTACAGGCGCCGGCGGAATGAACCGGTCGTAGCGCGTGCGTGCGATCAGGATCGTGAGAATCGCCGCGAGGACGGCGATCGCAGCGTAGGTGAGCGCTCGGCGCGCGCCGCGCCACTGACGACGCTGTTCGGTTGCGGCGGTAACCGGCACGACCAATCGATAGCCTCGCCTCGGCACGGTCTCGACGCAGGCGGCGTCGGACCCTTTTTCGCCCAGGGTCGCTCGGAGGCGGCTGACGACGACGTCGACGCTGTGGTCGAATTCAACAGTCCGATCGGGCCACAGCCGACGCTCGATCTCGCTGCGGGTGACGAGCTCGCCGGGTCGCTCGAGGAGCAACGCGAGCAGATCGAGTGCCTGGCCGGAGAGCTTCACGGGTTGCCCTCGCGATTTCAGCGTGCGTCGCTGGTCATCGAATTCGAAGACGGCGAATCTCTTCACCATGAGCACGCAATCATGAAGGCGGCGGCTACGAATTGTATCCGCGCGGTTGTTCGAGAGCCATTGTGAGGATTTGTGAGTTGATTCGTGGGGCTGTCGATGGCTCGATGCGAGCATGTCGAAGCCTCGAAATGCAATCGTGTGGTCGTGCGCGATCGCGCTGGCGGTCGTGTTCGGCCTGACAGGAACCTCGAAGCTGACCGGCGCGGCGTCGGCGCGATGGGCCGAGCGATTCGCGCTGTGGGGCTATCCGGCCGGAACGCCGTATCTGGTCGGCGTCGCGGAGATCCTCGGCGCGGCGGGTGTGCTGCTGCGCCGGTCGCGGCGGATCGCGGCCGTGACGCTGATGGTCATCATGGCGGGAGCCGCGCTCACGCACGTGATTCACGGAGAACTGCCACGCGTCATTCCGCCGCTGGTGCTCGGCGCGGTCGCGCTCCTGTTGTTCGTGGCAGTTGGCGTCGGGGCACGGGATAGCAGCTGAAAACCGCAAGCTGATAAGATGCCACCGCGCTCGGCGCTCCGGCGAGTCACGTGGTGACTGCACGCGCAACCACAGACGAAAGGGAGGCTCCGGCGCCACGGCACCGCAGAAAAAGGGGTCGGACAACGCGTCCGCAGATGCTCCTGCACCGCGGACCGCGGACGGCAAAGTGGACTTCTCCGGCATCTGGGACGCCGATCGAAATTTCATCTACGACATCCACGACGCGCTGACTGCAACGAGAACAACAAGGATCTGGAGCACATCGTCGGCAAGGATCCACGAAACAGGTATTTCAAGAAGTGACGGGGCTGGGGCTCGGGGCTAGCTGGAGACACGCGACATGGCGATGCTTGTGTTCTGCCTGCTGTTGGCCGCTTCCTTCGTCCTCGGCCAGGGCCCGGATGACGGCCGGCGGGTCTTCGTCAGCCGCTGTGCCTCCTGCCACGGCACCGACGGAAACGGCGGCGAGCTCGGACCGGCGATCACGACGCGCGTGCCGGCGCGAACCGACGCCGATCTCGCGTCGCTCTTCGCGCAAGGCCTTACCGCGTCGGGTATGCCGGCATTTCCGAATCTCACCGCCGGCGAAACCGCGGATCTGATCCGCTACCTGCGCACGCTGCGCCCGCGCTCCGGGTCGGCGCCGGCGCGAGCGAAGGTCTCGCTGACTGACGGCCGCTTCGTCGAGGGCCTCGTGCTCAACCACAGCGCGCTCGACATGCAGCTGCTCGGCGACGACAGGCGGCTGCACCTGCTGCGCAAGGACGGCGAGCGATTTCGAGCGGTCACGTCTCAGACGGACTGGCCGAGCTACAACGGTCAGACGAGCGGCAGCCGCTTCAGCCCGCTCGCGCAGATCACGACGCGCAACGTGGCGCGGACGGTTCCGAAATGGATCTTCAGCCTGCCCGGCGCCTCGCGGCTACAGGTGACGCCCGTCGTCGTCGACGGCGTGATGTATGTCACGCTCGCGAACGAGTGCTACGCGCTCGACGCGGGCGGCGGCCGTGAGATCTGGCATTATCAGCGGCCTCGCACCAAGGGCCTCGTCGGCAACGCGGCGGGCGGCATCAACCGCGGCGCCGCCGTCGCCGGCGACCGCGTGTTCATGGTCACCGATCACGCGCACATCATCGCGCTCAACCGGTTCACCGGCGCGCTGCTGTGGGAGACCGAGATGGCCGACTGGCACCAGAACTACAACGCGACCGGCGCGCCGCTTCCCGTCGGCGGTCTCGTCGTCACCGGCACGTCCGGCGGCGATGAAGGCGTCCGCGGGTTCGTCGCGGCGTTCGATCAGGCGACGGGCAAGGAAGCGTGGCGCTTCTGGACGGTGCCGAGTCCCGGCGAGCCGAAGGCCGACACGTGGCGCGGCAAAGGCATCGATCATCCAGGCGCGACGACATGGCTCACCGGTACCTACGATCCCGAACTCGACCTCGTGTACTGGCCCACGGGCAATCCATCTCCCGATCTGATCGGCGACGATCGGCCGGGCGACAACCTCTACTCGGATTCGGTCGTCGCGCTCGAGGCAAAGACGGGCCGGCTGCGCTGGCACTTTCAGTTCACGCCGCACGACGTGTGGGATTACGACGCGCAGGAAACGCCGGCGCTCGTCGACGCCACGTGGCAGGGCCGGCCGCGCAAGCTGCTCCTGCAGGCGAATCGCAACGGTTTCTTCTACGTGCTCGATCGCACCGACGGCACGTTTCTTCTCGGCAGACAATTCGCGAAGACCGTGACGTGGGCCAGCGGCCTCACACCGGCCGGCCGGCCGATCACGGTCCCCCAGATGGAGCCGACGACGGTCGGTCGCCGCGTGTGCCCGTCGCTCGACGGCGCATCGAACTGGTACTCCACGTCGTTCAGCCCGGCGACCGGGCTCTATTACGTGCAGACCAACGACAAGTGCGGCGTCTTCACGCGCGAAGACATGGAGTGGCAGGCCGGCAAGGGATTCATGGGCGGATCGTTCAAGCAGGCGCCCGACGAACCGGCGCAGCGCGTGCTGCGCGCGATCGACATCCAGACCGGCAAGATCGCCTGGGAGTTGCCGCAGGCCGGCGCCGTCGATTCGTGGGGCGGCACGCTCACCACTGCCGGCGGCATCGTCGTCTTCGGCGAAGACAGCGGAGCGCTGACGGCCGCCGACGCGGCGACCGGCGCGCCGTTGTGGAGCTTTCAGACGAACCAGTTGTGGAAGGCGTCGCCGATGACGTACGTCTTCGATAACCGGCAGTACATCGCAGTCGCGTCCGGTCCGAACATCATCGCCTTCGGACTGCCGGAGAATTAAAGAGCGCGTTTCAAAATTGCGCGGGCAGCCCTAAAGGGCTGCGCTACGTTCTTTTGAAACGCTGGTTATTCCTCACGCAGCGCTTCGACGGGTGCGACCCTCGACGCGCGCAGTGCCGGAAGCAGTGACGCCGCGAGCACGGTGACGAGAAATATGGCTGCGGCGATTAGCAGCGTTCGCGGATCACTGGGGGCGATGCCGTAGAGTTGCGCCCGTACGAGCCGCGCAGCAGCCCACGCGCACAGAGCGCCAATGAGCACGCCGGGCACGGCAATCGCCAGACCGTCCCGCACGATCATCCAGAGGACCGTCCCGCGCGCGGCGCCGAGTGCCACGCGCACACCGATTTCACGAACCCGCGCCGTTACCGAGTACGCGAGCAGCCCGTACACGCCGATGCAGGCCAGCAGGATCGTGATGGCCGCTGCAAACGTGGCCAATCCTGCCGTGAAACGCTGCTGCAACAGCGCACTGTCGACCCATTCTGATGACGTGAAGAAAGCGCGCAGAGACCGATGCCCCAGCGACTTGATGACGCGCGTGTAGCCATCACGCACTGTCGCGAGGTCGCCGCTCGCACGGACGTACGCCATCGGAAACTGCGATCTCGCCTGTTCCTGCAGAATCGGACGGAAGACGACGAGCGGCCGCGGGTCGTCCAGCTTGCCGTACGGCGCATCGGCGACGACGCCAACTATTTCGATGTCCTGCGGGCAGGCCTGAAGGCCTGCGCTACCACAAGGACGACGCTCGGGTCCGGCGAGCCGAATCCGCTGGCCGACGACGTCGCCTGCCGGGAACATCGCGCGGGCCAGCGACGCCGAAACCAGCGCAACGGCTGGCTTGCCCGGTCCGTCATCCCACGAGAAGTCGCGGCCCTGTAGACGCGGGAGCCGGAACAGATCGAAGAAACCGGGCGACACGATCTCCGTCTGCACCGCGGCGTCGAGCGGTGTGATGCTGTCGGCGCGCGTGTAGCGATAAAAGATTGGGACCGGCACCGTCATTGGGTAGTACGTCGGGTAATACACCGACAGGGCGGCCGCCTCGGCCCCCGGCATGTGGGCAAGTTCGGTGACGAGCGCTTGGAAGTACTCGGGTGGCAACACCTGGCGATCCCCGGGCTCGCGGTAGGCACGGGTGAAGATGATCCGTTGCGACTGAAGCGACGTATCGTTCGCGCGCAGGTGAGCCAGCGTCGCCGTGAAGAGTCCGGCCCCGACGAGCAAGGTCATCGACAGCGCGACCTGTGCGACAAGTAAGCCACGCCCGAAGCGTCCCAATGAGCCGATGATCCCCCGTCCGGGACGCAGGCCTTCGTCGACGCGCGCCGCGACCGACTGCCACGCGGACACGGCGCCAATCGCGAGGCCAATGCATACCGTCAGCAGTGCCGTCGCGGCGAGCACGCGGGCATCAGGCGTCACGTCGGGAAACTTCGGCGTCATACGGGCGACCAGGAGGGACGCCCTCACGGCTCGGATGATCCCCCACGCCAGCGGGACCGCAGCGACGAACGCCACGGCCGACAGCAGGATCCCGTCGTTCAGCAGCTGCCAGAACACGCGCCGGGCGCTTCCACCGAGCGCGAGACGAATCGCGACCTGGCGGCGCCGGGTCAGCGAGCGCGCCAAAGACAGGCCCGCAAGGTTGGCGCACGCGACCGCCAGGAGAATCCCCATCAGGGCCAGGAGCACCCACAGCGTGGTGCCGTACCGGGTGCGCAGACCCGAAAAGCCTGACGCGAGCGGTTCCACCTCCAGCCGCTGACGGAGCAGCGCCTCCCGATCCGCTTCAGGCAACGTGGCTGGCAGTGTCGCAGACTGAATCGACGGCCATCGCGCGACCAGTTCCGCGCGCGCTGTTTCGATGGACACGCCGCGCGCGAGACGTCCCACCACGTTGTTCGATCGAAGCGGCCTGGATGGGTCGCCGGCGGCGAGCCGCATCACCGCGAAGGGCACGATGATGTCGAACGTCCCGTCGGATTGCAGACCGTCGAACCCGTCCGCCACGACGCCGATCACCGTCGCCGGGACTGCGTTGACCTTGATCGGCTCGCCGATGCCCGGATCATCCCCGAATATGCGCCGGCGGTAACCCTCGCTGATCACGGCGACTGCAGCGTCTGATTCGCTGAAGAACCGTCCCGCCGACAGCCGCGCACCGACCATGTCGAAGTACTCCGGCGAGACCGCTTCCGTCCACGCGTCCTCGAACACTCCGGAACGCGTCTCGACGCGCAGGATTCCTCCACCGGAGTACATCGACATCTGCGCGAAGGATCGCTGGGCGGCGCGGTACGCCTTGAACGTGTCGGCGTAGAAGTAGCCGTATACATTCGCCCGTGGCTCGAGGGCCGACAGCGCCACGAGCTGCTCGGGACTCGGAACTGCGAGTGTTCGCAACACGAGTGCGTTGAGCAGGCTGCCCACCGCCGTGGTCGCGCCGACAGCCAGCGCCAGCGTGACGACGACGATCAAGGAGAAGGTCGGAGCCCGTCGCAAACTGCGGAAGGAATGCCGAACGTCAAGGCGCAGTGCGTCCCACATGCGAGCGGTCTCGCCCAGTGTAAATCTGTTCGATGGGCCGCCGAAAGCCGGACGCTACCGCTACCGAGAGTTGAAAACCGTCACGTGCGAGTTCATGCTTGCGTGCCGAGGAGTCCGCCATGAATCGTCGCCAAATGATCAAAGCGTTCCCGGCGCTGGCTGCCGCGGCGAGCGCCGTAGCGCACGCGAATCCGGCTGACGCGCAGGCCGTCACGGAGCAGGCGCCCAAAGCCCCTGCCGCGTACAAAGGCCGGCTGCGCCCCGGCGTCATCGCGCTCTCCTATCGCCCGCAGCTCGAGGCGAAGCAGATGACCTACGAGGACATCGTGCGCGTCATCGCCGACCTCGGCCTCGAGGGCATGGAGATGACGAGCTACTGGCTGCCGCCGATGCTGACGTTTCCGCCTGGCACGCCGTCCACCGAGATTTCCGACATGGTCCGGAAGAACCCGCCCAGTCCGACGCCGCAGTGGCTGGCGTCGCTCCGGAATACCGCCTTCAAGAACGGCATCGACATCTACGGCGTCGGCTCGCCGGTGAAGATGGCGCAACCAACCGCGGAGTTGCGGCAGAAGGAAATTGCATTCGGCAAGAAATGGATTGATATCGCCGATGCGGTGGGTGCGAGCAGCGTCCGCGTTTTCGGCGGCGGAATTGCGCAGGGCGCCACCGAGACGCAGGCGGTGCAATGGGCGGTCGAGGTCTACAAGCCGATCCTCGATTACGCGGCTGCGAAAGGCATCGTGCTCGGCGTCGAGGACGACGATGATTTGACGAGGACGTCGGCGCAGTTACTTGCAATCGTCAAGCAGGCCAATCATCCGGCGGCGAGAATTGCGCTGGATTGCGGCAATTTCCGCAAGGACGGCTACAAGGAGTGCGAGATCTGCGCTCCGTACGCCGCGTCTACTCATGTCAAGCCGCAGATGTCCACGCCGGACGGCAAACGCGAGCCAGCGGATTGGTCAAAGCTATTCGGCATCCTTGCGAACGGAGGGTACCGCGGGTACGTTTCGCTCGAACTGTCAACGGCGGACGATCCGGTGCCGAAGTACGCGGCCGAGCTGATTCGTTGCGCGAGGATGTACTCGGGCGCATAACTCAGTCGTCTTCGCCTGCCGGGCGCTCGATGTGGCGTCGCTTTTCGCTTTCTGGAAGACCGCGACGAACTGCGCCGGCCGGGGCCTTCCCCCCGATGTCGTACCTCTCCGGCCAGCCGGGAAGCCCCGAAAGACGCGGCGAGGGGTTAACCGGCACGTCGTACGCGTCACTCACGAGCAAGACGAGCGGCACTGCAGTCGCAGTGAGATTACCGTTTGGCAGCACTCGCATCCGCATGCCGCGCAGGTTGTCTGCGCGAGCAGGCTTCACAGAGATCACGGCAAGGGCCTGCGACTGCGCGAAGGCAGGCACAGCCAGGAGCACTACGACGACCGCCTCGCACAACCTGGACATGGTCCGTGTCTCCTCGACGCGCTTTGCCGGGCCGTCTCGGCGCGTCGCTATAGAATCGGGGCCGAAAGGGGAGCCGCCTTCGCGCTACACGAGTGCGGGCAGGGAGGTTGAGATGACGGGACGGACTCTTGCCGGAGCGATCGCACTGGCCGCCGCCGTGATGTGCAGCGCGACGGCCGGAATGTCGCAGTCGCCGCCGCCGAAAGAGGGACCGGCCGCCGGCGGATCGCCCGCCTGGTTCCTCCAGCCATCGTTCCCGGATCCGACGGGACGCACGGTCGTCGATGCGAAGGGAAACGTGACGGTTCCGCCGCGCGAGAGCAGTGGCGGACGCGGCGGCACTGGAAACGCTGCGCCACCCGCGCCGGGCGTCACCGAGACGCCGCCGTGCAGGCGATCGCCCGTCTGCGGCAACCGCGTCGGCCGCACGCGGCAGTCGCTGCAGCGCGTGCAGTGGAAGCAAACCATGGGGTACACGTTCGCGTATCCCTACGTGCTGCCCCCGGGATTCGGCGGCGTGCCAGCGGTGGCGCTCGACTCGAAGGGCAACCTCTGGGCCTTTCAGCGCGCGGACGCCGGCAAGCCGCAGCTGTTCAAGTTCGATCCGAACCACAAGCTCGTGCTGCAGGTCGGCCCCGACGTGATCGGTTACCAGGACAAGGCGCACGGCATGGCCGTGGACGCCGAGGACAACGTCTGGATTACGGCCGCCAACGGCGCCACAGTGATGAAGATCAGTCCCGACGGCAAGCTGCTCCTGACGATCGGCCAGCGCGGACGCCGCGGTGACTGGATTGAGGAGAAGAGTCAGCGGCTGCTGTGGCAGCCGGTGATGATCGCCTTCGCGCCGAACGGCGACGTCTACATCGCCGAGGGTCACGCGAACGAGAGTCCCAACGACACCGACTCCGACGACCCGGCCAACAACATCGGCGCGGCGCGGATCATCCGCCTGGACAAGAACGGCAAGTTCATCCGCCAGTGGTACGGCAACGAAGTCGGACAGGGAAAATTCAGCTCGGCGCACGGGCTCGCCGTCGATCCCACCACCGGCGACGTCTGGATCGGCGACCGCGAAGAGTACCGCATCGTCGTGTATTCCGGCGACGGCGCGTTCCTCAAGACGATGCCGATGAGGAATCTCGTGTGCGCGCTGTACTTCGATTCGCACGGGCAGCCGTGGATGGCGAGCGGCCAGGACGGGCAGTTTCTCAAGCTGGATCGGAACGGAACGGTTCTCGGCGCGATCGGCAACGGCATGGGCATCGGGACCGGCCAGTTCATCGAAGCCAGCTACTGGACGATGGACAAGCAGGACAACCTGTATGCCGGCGACACCAGCGTCGGCCGCATCACGAAAATGGTTGCGCCGCAAAATCGCAGCGAGCAGCGATGAACTAACCACAGAGGCACGGAGATACGGAGACCGACGGCCCTCGACGATCGACTGACGCAACCGCG
>Ga0075425_100004530_pt1 | contig 14348 bp, 15 predicted proteins | sample SoiMethybrSBSTD4_FD_75300 | JGI IMG/M metagenome (GOLD analysis project Ga0075425, IMG submission 75300) | Bulk soil microbial communities from a Populus tree surrounding site in Tennessee, USA - Soil MetaG P. TD hybrid SBSTD4 | ecosystem: Environmental > Terrestrial > Soil > Tree plantation...
GCCTCGACGGTGATCAGGTCGATCCCGACGAGGGAGACCCGGACCCATGCATCGATGACGATGCCCTTGTCGAGCACGCGGTCCAGGACATCGATGAGACTTGTTCCACCTGTTGTGCGTTCAACCGGCATCGTTCTCCCTCCTGTGGATCGACCGGCTACTTCCGTCTGGCCCGCGAGGTACGGCGCACGGCCGGGCGCCGGCCGTCCGTGGACAGCAACGCGACCTTTTCCTCGAGCGCGGCGACCTGCTGCCGGAGCTCGTCACTCGCTATCTGTGCGCTCCGCCTGCCGGGCGCGAAATGATCGTCGTACTTCCACCAGTCGAGGCCGATCTCCTGCGCCTTGTCGATGGAGCACACGATCAGGCGGATGCGGATGGTGAGGAGCTCGACCTCGGCGAGCGAGATCTTGATGTCGCCGGCGATCGCCAGGCCCTTGTCGAGGACCCGGTCGAGCACGTCGACGAGGCCGCTGACGCGATGATTCGAGGTCTGCAGTTCGGGTCTCATTCAGCTTCCGCTCACTCCGCTGTGCCCAGAGAACGTGCGGTAGTGCTTTCGGAGTATAGACGGCATGTGCGCGGTGCCAGAAGAGGAATTACGCGCAAAACGGGGCATCTGGTAGGAAAACTTTTACATACACAGGACGGCAAGGGGCGGCTAGCTACCGGCGGGATACAGATGACAGGCGACCCGACGCCCGTTCGACGCCTCCAGCCCGGGAATATCCGTATGGCACCGGTCCATGACCGACGGGCACCGTGGGTGGAACCGACAGCCGGCCGGGGGGTTGACGGGGCTCGGCACCTCACCGGGCAGGATGATCTCTTCGCGGCGCTCGTCCGGATGCGACGGCAGAGCCGCCGAGAACAACGCCTTGGTATACGGGTGCCGCGGGTCCTGTGCGATGGAGCGGGCCTCGCCGATCTCCACGATCTTGCCGAGGTACATCACCGCGATGACGTGACTCATGTGGGCGACGGCGGCGAGGTCGTGCGCGATGAACAGATAGGCGAGCCCGAGCTCACGCTGCAGGTCGCGCAGCAGGTTCAGGATCTGCGCGCGGATCGACACGTCGAGCGCGGAGACGGGCTCGTCGAGCACGACGATCCGCGGCGACAGCGCCAGCGCCCGGGCGATGGCGATGCGCTGGCGCTGACCGCCGGAGAACTCGTGCGGGAAGAGCGACGCCGACCGCGAGGGCAGACCGACGACGTCGAGCAGGTGGCCGATGCGTTTCTGCACGGCCTCCTTGGGCAGCCGCTCGTTGGTGACCAGTGGCTCGGCGATGATCTCGCCGACGCGCATCCGCGGATCGAGCGAGGCGAACGGATCCTGGAAGACGGCCTGCACCGAGCGGCGGTAGGCGCGGAGCGCGCCGCCGTCGAGCTCCGCGAGCACGCGCCCGTCGAACCGGATCTCGCCGGCCGTCGGCGTCTCCAACCGCAGGATCAGCTTGGCCGTGGTGGTCTTGCCGCATCCGGACTCGCCGACCACGCCGAGGGTCTGTCCCGGCTCGATGGCGAAGGAGATGTCGTCGACCGCGCGCACGGCCCCGGCGTCGCCGCCGAAGAGGCCACGCTTCATGGGGAAATACTTCGTGAGGTTCCGGGCCTCCAGGAGCGGCATCAGGCCAGGGGCGCCCCTTCGGAGAGCCAGCACGCCGCCGTGTGCTGCGCGCCCACGCTGAAGCGCGGGGGCGCCTGGACCCGGCAGCGGTCCAGAGCTTTCAGGCAGCGAGGATGAAACGCGCATCCCTCGGGCAGCGCCGCGGGATCCGGCGGCTGGCCGTCGATGGCGGTCAGGCGCGCGTCCACCTCGGTGAGCCGGGGAATGGACTCCAGCAGGGCGCGCGTGTAGGGATGCGCGGGCGCGTCGAAGATCTGGCGGACGGGACCGGACTCCACGATCCGCCCCGCGTACATGACGGCGACCGTGTCGCACATGCGGGCGACGATGCCGAGGTTGTGCGTGATGAAGATCAGCGCCAGACCGTGCTCGCGCTGCAGGTCGCGCAGGAGCTTCAGGTACTGGGCCTGGATCGTGACGTCGAGGCTGGTCGTCGGCTCGTCGGCGATGAGCAGCCGCGGCTCACACGAGATGGCGATCGCGCCCACGACGCGCTGCCGCATCCCGCCCGACATCTCGTGCGGGTACTCGCGCACGCGGCGCTCGGGCGCGGCGATGCGGACGGACTTGAGCAGGTTCCGCGCTCGATCCCACGCGCTCCGCCGGCTGGCGTGCTCGTGCACGCGGATCGGCTCCGACACCTGGTCGCCGATCGTGAACAACGGGTTCAGCGAGGCCATCGGGTCCTGCAGGATCATCGCGATGCGCTTGCCGCGGATGTGCCGCATCTCGCGCGGGGACTTCGTCAACAGATCTTCGCCGTCGAAGCGCAGCTGGCCGCTCACGATGCGCGCGCCTGGTGGGAGGAGCCTCAGGATCGAGAGCGCGAGCGTGGTCTTGCCCGAGCCGGACTCACCCACGATTCCGAGCGTCTGACCGGCCTCGAGGGTGAGCGACACGTCCTCCACGGCGCGGGTGACGCGCGTGCCGCGAGCGGAGACATAGTGTGTGCTCAGCCCCACCAGCTCCAGCAGCGGTCCCCCCATCAGAGCTGCCTGAGCTGGGGATCGAACTTCACGCGCAGCCAGTCGCCGATCAGGTTCGCCGAGAGCACGAGCAGCGCGATGCACGTCCCCGGGAACACCGTGAGCCACCAGTACCCCGCCATGAGGCCCTTCTTGCCGTCGGCCAGCATGAGCCCCCAGGCGGGCTGCGGCGGCGGGACACCTACGCCGAGGAACGACAGCGAGGCCTCGGTGACGATCACGACACCGAGCTGCAGCGTCGCCAGCACGATGGCGGAGTTCACCACGTTGGGCAGGATGTGCTTGCGCATGATCGTCCACTTGCTGCAGCCGGCCACGACGGCGAGCCGGACGTAATCCCGCTCGCGCAGCGACAGCACCTCACCGCGCACGACCCGCGCGTAGCGCGTCCAGAAGACCAGGGCCAGGATGATGACGATGTTGCTCACGCTGGGGCCGACGATCGCCGCCAGGAAGATCGCGAACGTCAGCCCGGGCAAGGCGAGCCACGAGTCGGTGATGCGCATGATCACCTGGTCGACCCAGCCCCCGAGGTAGCCGGACAGGATGCCGAGCACCGTCCCCACCACGCCCGCGAAGATGACCGCCATGAAGCCCACGATCATCGACACGCGCGTGCCGAAGATGAGGCGCGAGAGCACGTCGCGGCCCAGGTGGTCCGTGCCGAGCAGGTGTTTGTCGCTCCCGCCGGCCACCCAGGCCGGCGGCCGGAAGCGGTCACCCAGAGCGCCGATCTCGGGATTGTAGGGCGTGAGGAACTCGGCAAAGATCGCGATGAGGGCCATTGCGATCAGGATGCAGATCGGGATCAGCGGCCACCCGCGGAGGTTGAGCCGGGGCAGGCGCCACGGAAGCGTCAGAGTGGCGGCGCGGCCGTTCGTCATGGAGTCCCCCTACCGTCCCAGCCGGATGCGCGGGTCGATCCACGCATAGAGGACGTCGACGAGCAAGTTGACGACGATGATCATCGCCCCACCGAGGATGATGTTCGCCTGCACCACTGGGAAGTCGCGGAAGGCAATGCCCTCGTAGAGGAGACGGCCGACCCCGGGCCAGGCGAAGACCGTCTCCACGATGACGGCGACGTTGATCATGAGGACTAGGTTGATGCCGGCCAGCGTGAGCACCGGGATCAGCGCGTTCTTGAATGCGTGCTTGGCGATGACGAGCGCCTCGGGCAACCCCTTGAGCCGCGCGAGCTTGACGTACTCGGAGCCGAGCACCTCCAGCATGGAGGAGCGCGTCAAGCGCATGTGGGCGGCCGCGAAGTACCAGCCCAGCGCGAAGGCGGGCATGATCACGTGCAGCGGCGTGCCCGACCCTGACGAAGGCAGCCAGCCGAGATAGACCGAGAAGAAGAGGATCAACAGCAGCCCCACCCAGAACTGCGGCATCGAGAGGCCGAGGAGCGCGAAGATCTTGCCCGCGCGGTCCCACACACCGCCCAGGCGCACGGCCGCGAGGATGCCGCTCGGGATTCCGATGACCAGCGAGAACGTCATGGCGGCGACGGCCAGCAGCAGCGAGTTCGGCAGCCGCGACAGGTACAGCTCGAGGACCGGCGTCCGGTAGTAGAACGAGCGGCCGAAGTCCCCGCGCACCACGTTGGCCAGGAAGCTCCCGTACTGGACCCAGACCGGCCGGTCGAGCCCGAGCTGCTGCCGGAGCGCGTCGATGTCCGCGCGGCTGGCGCCGGGCTCCACGAGCAGCGTGGTGGGGTCGCCGGTGACGCGCACGAAGAAGAAGATAGTCAGCGAGAGCAGGAACAGCGAGAGCAGCGCGTAGCCAAGCCGCTTGAGGATGAATTTCTTCATGACGACTCCTCTACGGCCTCACAGGCCCAGTATGCCTGTCGCTTGGCGATGAATTCCTGTGATTCGTCATTCCGCTGATGCAAGGAAAGGTTGCCGGATTATCCCTTAATCGGCGGCCCTGTCAACATGGGATCGCACACCTGCGTTGCGACCGCGCGCGGCCGTGTGCTACGGTCGCCGCCTGATGGGCCGCGAGGTCACCCTGGGCCGCGACGGCGCGATCGCCACCGTCACCCTGAACCGTCCCGAACGCCGCAACGCGCTCAGTGACGCGCTGCTCACCGAGCTCGCCTCCGCCTTCACCGAGCTTCGCGACGATGCCGGCGTACGGGCGGTGGTCGTCACGGGCGCGGGGCCGGTCTTCTCGGCGGGCGCCGACGCCGGGCTCCGCTCCGGTATGTCCCCGGAGGAGCGTCGGCAGGTGTTCGCCAACCGGAAGAGTCAATTCCGCCGACTGTTCGAGCGCGCCAACACGCTGCTCGAGGGCCTGGAGCAGCCGACCATCGCCATGGTCAACGGCCACGCGGTCGGTGGCGGCTGGGGGCTGGCGCTCGCCTGCGACTTTCGCATCGCCGCGGCCGAGGCGCAGTTCTGGATCCCGGAGGTCGACCTCGGTGTTCCGCTCGGCGTGGGCTCCACCGCGCGATTCGTCCGGCTGGTCGGCCCCGCGCGCGCCAAGGAGATCATCCTCGAGTGCCGGCGATACTCCGCCGCCGAAGCGCTGGCGCTGGGTCTGGTCACGCGCGTGGTGCCGGGCGTCACGCTCAGCAGCACCGTTCGCGAGTACGCGGCGTTGCTCGCGGCCAAGCCCTTCCGACCGCTCGCCGAGGCCAAGGCCCGCATCAACGCCATCGCGCGCACCGGCATTCCCGACGTCAACGCGATGACCGAGGGCCACCTCGACCGATGACGCCGCCCGGGATGCTCGAGGGCCTGCGCGTCCTCGACCTGTCCCGCATCATCGCCGGCCCCTGCTGCGCGATGCTGCTCGGCGATCTCGGCGCGGACGTGGTCAAGCTCGAGCGCCCCGGCCGTGGCGACGATCTCCGGGGATTGCGCGGCGCCAGCGGAATGAGCGCGATCTTCGCCGCCGTCAACCGCAACAAGCGCGGGATCGCCGTCGATCTGCGCCGACCCGAGGGCGCCCGGCTCGCCTTCGAGCTGGCGCGCGGCGCCGATGTCGTGATCGAGAACTTCATCCCCGGCGGCGCCGACGAGCTCGGCATCGGGTACAACGCGGTGCGCGCCGTCAACCCGTCGGTCGTCTACGCATCGATCAGCGGCTTCGGGACGAGCGGCCCGTACGCGCGGCGGCCCGGCTACAACTCGATCGCCATGGGCATGAGCGGCGCGATGGCCATCACCGGCATGCCCGGACATCCGCCCACGCGGCCGGGCGGATCCATCGCCGACCTCGCGGCGTCGTTCCTCGCCTTCGGCGCGGTGAACGCAGCCCTCGTACGGCGCTTCCGGACGGGCGAGGGCCAGCACCTGGACGTGAACCTGCTCGCCGCGATGCTGGCCATGCTGCCCGACCCCGTGGCGAATTACTTCGACTCCGGCGTCCGGCCCGGCCGGGAGGGCAACCGCAACCCGTATCTCACACCGGCCGAGGCCTTCCGGACCGCCGACGGATACCTGACGGTCGTGATCACCGGCCCGGAGCAATGGGGACGCTTCTGCGAAGGCCTCGGAGACTCCGAGCTCGTGAGCCATCCGAAGTTCGCGACGAACCCAGATCGCCTGGCGCATCACGCGGACTTCAAGGCGCGCGTGGAAGCCCGGCTCGCCACGGCGCCGACGGCGGACTGGGTCAAGCGGTTCGAGTCGGTCTCCGTCGCGGCAGGTCCCATCTACGAGTTCGATGAGGTCTTCGCGGACGCTGCACGTGCGCGTCCGCGACGCCGGGCCGCGTCGCGCGGCCCGGCGCCCTTGCTCGGTGAGCACACCCGAGAGGTCCTGCGGGAGCTCGGCCTGCCCGACGCCGAGACCACGGGGCCGGCCGAGGCCGGCGCCGTTCAACTCCGATCTGACGGGTAGAACGCCCGGGGTGTGCGGTCCGGTCCGGGCGTTCTGTCCGCATGCGGTGGTGAACTCCCCGATCTGACTATTGCCAATCGTGGCACTCGTCGTGCATTCTGCACGCGAGTTCCCCGAAGGTTTCTCGCGCCGCTGAGGAGGCCACGCGTGAGCGAACACCGGGCCAACCCGCACAGGCTCCAGCCGCCGAGCCGCCGGCGCTTCCTCGGCCATCTGGCCACGGCCGGGGCGGCCGAGCTCCCCGGATCACGACCGTCGCGTACCACGGCCGAGGCCGAGCCCGAAACCACGAAGCTGACGCTCGCGCTCACGTCGAGCGGCCCCCAGAGGATCCTCGCCCAGGGCACCGACTGGCGGCTCCTCGACGAGCTCGAGAAGGAGCTGAAGGGATGATGGGCCGCAGACGGTTCATCCAGGGAATCGCTGCGGCGGCGGGAGCCCCCGCGCTCCGTCCCCGCCCCGTCGATGCCCAGGCTCCGCCGGAAACGTCCAGACTGCGGCTGGCCTGGACGGGCAGCGCGTGCCAGGCGCCGCAGTACGTCGCCGACGACTTGCTGCGTGTCGAGGGCTTCCGCGACATCGAGTTCGTCGATCTCTCCGAGGGCGGAGGCGTCGGCGTCGCCCGCAAGCTCGGCGCTGGCGCGGCCGACCTGACCATGAACTTCGTGGGGCCGCTGCTCGTCGAGATCGATGGCGGCGCGCCGATCGTCGTCCTGGCCGGCGGACACGTCGGCTGCTTCGAGCTGGTCGGAACGAACGGCGTCCGCGCCGTCCGCGATCTGAAAGGGCGCACGGTCGCCGTGGCCGATCGTGTCACGACCTTCATCTTCCTCGATGCGCTCGTCGGATACGTGGGCCTGGACGCGCGAAAGGACATGAAGCTGGTGTTTCACCCTCCCGACGAGGCGATCAAGCTGCTGGCGGACGGACAGATCGACGCCTACCTCGCCTTCCCTCCGGCGACCCAGGAGCTGCGCGCTCGGAAGATCGGACACATCGTCGTGGCCACGGCGACGGATCGTCCGTGGTCGCAGTACTTCTGCTGCATGCTCGCCGGACACCGCGACTTCGTCCGACGCCATCCGGTGGCCACGAAGCGCGCGATGCGCGCCATCCTGAAGTCGGCCGATATCTGTGCCCTCGAACCGGACCGTGCCGCGCGCACGCTGGCCGCCAAGGGCTACACGAAGCAGGTGGAATACGCCGCCCAGCTGATGCGCGACGTGCCGTATGGCCAGTGGCGCGAGTACGACCCGGCGGACACCGTGAGGTTTTACGCGCTGCGGCTGCACGAGAAGGGCGTGATCAAGTCCAGCCCGCAGAAGCTGCTCGCCCAGGGCACCGACTGGCGAGTGCTCGAGGAGCTCAAGAAGGAGCTGAAGCGATGATCACGCGGCGGAGCTTTCTGGTTCGGACGACGAGCGTAGCCGCGGCTCTGGGCACGACCGCGTTTTCGTTGCGTCACGCTGACGCCGAGCCGCCGCCTGAGGTCACCCGCATCCGGATCCCGCAAACCGCCGCCATCTGCATTGCCCCGTTGTACCTGGCCGACGAGCTGTTGAAGGCGGAGGGGTTCGCGGAAGTCGAGCACGTACAGATGGCCGGGAATCTGTTCACCCGGGCCGTCGCGTCCGGACGGGTCGACCTGGCGCTGAATTTTTCCGGCCCACTCGTCATCAGCATCGATGAGCGCGCTCCGGTCGTGATCCTTGCCGGCATCCACGCAGGCTGCTTCGAGCTGTTCGGATCCGAGCGCGTGCGCGCCATTCGCGATCTCAAGGGGAAGATCGTCGCCATTCCCGGTCGGGGAGAGCCTCAACACGTCTTCGCCGCCAGCATGGTGTCCTACGTGGGCATCGATCCGCGCACGGAGGTCACGTGGGTCACGCATCCATTCGAGGAGTCTGCGCGCCTGCTCGCCGAAGGAGCGATCGACGCGTTCCTCGGTTTTCCGCCGGAGCCGCAGCGGCTGCGCGCGAGAAAGATCGGACGGGTTATGGTCGACAGTGCCGTGGACCGGCCGTGGTCGCAATATTTCTGCTGTCTGGCCTACACGAACCGCGAGTTCGCGCACCGGAATCCGGTCGCAACAAAGCGGGCGCTGCGGGCCGTACTCAAGGCGGCAGACTTGTGCGCCACCGACCCGGACACGGCGGCGCGCACGCTGGTGACGAAGGGCTATACCCCCGAGCCGGAGTACGCATCCGAGATGATGAGGAAGCTTCCGTACAATCTCTGGCGGACCCAGAGCCACGAGGATTCGATCCGGTTCTACGCGCTGCGGTTGCACGAGGCCGGCATGGTGAGGTCGAATCCCCAGAAGATCCTCGCCCAGGGCACGGACTGGCGGTTCCTCAACGAGCTCAAGAGGGAGCTGAAGGGATGATCGGCCGGCGGACAATGCTGCGCGGAATCGCGGCCACGGGCGTGGCGGTGCTGACCGGCGTGCGCCGGGCGGCGGGGGCGGCCGAGCCGCCGCCGGAGACGGCGCGGCTCCGGATCGCCGCGGTGCCCAGCTCCTGTCGGAGCCCGGAGTGGACGGCCGAGGAGCTGCTCCGCGCGGAGGGCTTCACCGACGTGCAGTACCTCCGCAAGGACGGCACGCAGGGCCTGGGCGATGCGCTCGCGTCCGGTGAGGCGAACATCAGCGGCCACTTCGCGGCTCCCGTCATTTTGCGGCTGGAGGCCGGGGACCCGATCGTCATCCTGGGCGGCGAGCACGTCGGCTGCTTCGAGCTGTTCGGCCAGGAGCGCGTGCGGACCATCCGCGATCTCAAGGGCAAGCGGGTCGCCATCCCGGCCCTCGACCCAAGCCCGCACGCGTTCATCGCGAGCATGATCGCCCACGTCGGCCTCGACCCGCGCAGGGACATCGACTGGGTGCGCAGCCCCGCCGGCGAGTCCATTCGACTCTTCACCGAGGGCCAGGTCGACGCGTATCTCGGCTTCCCGCCCGATCCCCAGGAGCTCCGCGCGAAGAAGATCGGTCGGGTCATCGTCAACAGCGCCGCCGATCGGCCGTGGTCGCAGTACTTCTGCTGCATGCTGGTCGGCAATCGCGAGTTCGTACGCAAGCATCCGGTGGCGACCAAGCGCGCGATGCGCGCGATCCTGAAGGCGGCCGACATCTGCGCGCGGGAGCCGGAGCGGACCGCGCGCGCCGTCGTGGCCATGGGGCTGGCCAAGAACTACGAGTACACGGTCCAGGCCATCAAGGACCTGCCCTACGGCCGCTGGCGCGAGTTCGATCCGGAGGACACCGTGCGCTTCTACGCGCTGCGCCTGCGCGAGGCCGGCATGATCAAGTCGACACCGCAGAAGATTCTCGCCGAGTCAACGGACTGGCGCTTCTTCGACGAGCTCAAGAAGGAGCTGAAGGCGTGATGCGCCGCCGCGAGTTCCTCCGAGGAGTTTCGGGCGTCGGCGTGAGCGCGCTGCTCGGGCACGGCCGCGCCGACGCCGAGCCGCCGCCGGAGACGACCAAGCTCCGGCTCCTCAAGTCGCCGACGATCTGTTGGGCGCCGCAGTACGTCGCCGAGGACTTGCTGAAGGCCGAGGGCTTCACCGACGTCAGTTACGGGGACGTTCAGCTCGGTGCGCCGGTCTCGGTCCCGCTGGCCCGCGAAGCCGGCGATCTCAGCATGAACTTCGTCGGCCCGAACCTCGTGCGTGTGGACTATGGCGATCCCACCGTATTCCTGGCCGGCATCCACGTCGGCTGCTTCGAGGTCTTCGGCGGCGAGCGCGTGCGCAGGATCAGCGATCTGAAAGGCAAGACGGTGTCCGTGACGGCGATCAACGGCGCCGATCACATCTTCTTCGCGAGCATCGCCGCCTACGTCGGTCTCGACCCGCGGAAGGACGTCAACTGGGTGGCCGCCGAGCCCGACGAGGGGCTCAAGCTGTTCGTCCAGGGCAAGGCCGACGCCTACATCGGCTTTCCGCCCCGGGCCCAGGAGCTGCGGGCACGCAAGATCGGGCGGGTCATCGTCAACAGCGCGGCCGATCGGCCGTGGTCGCAATACTTCTGCTGCCTGATCACCGGCAGCCGGGAGTTCGTCCAGAAGCATCCCGTCGCCACCAAGCGCGCGCTCCGCGCGATCCTGAAGGCCACGGATCTCTGCGCCGCAGAGCCGGAACGGGTCACCCGCTTCCTCATCGACAAGCGTTACACGGACCGCCACGACTATGTCCTTCAGGTCCTGAAGGAGCTGCCCTACGGGAAGTGGCGCGAGTACGATCCGGAGGACACGCTCCGGTTCTACGCGCTCCGCCTGCACGAGGCGGGCATGATCAAGTCGAGCCCCCAGCGATTGATCGCGCACGCCACCGATTGGCGATTCGTGACCGAGCTCAGGAAGGAGTTGAAGGGATGACCAGCCGACGCACGTTTCTCAGAGTGGCCACGCTTGCTGGAACGGCGGGAGTCGTCGCGATGCGCGCGCGATCGGCATGCGCCGAGCCGCCCGTGGAAACGAAACGGATTCGCATCGCCCAGGTACCCGCCATCTGCCTGGCCGCTCAGTACGTGGCCGAGGAGCTGCTCGCCGCCGAGGGGTTCACCGACGTCCAGTACGTGAAGGTCCCACTGCCCCAGGTCGTCAAGTCCATCTCCGCGGGCGACATCGACTTCAGCGCCGACACGGCGCCGTCCGTCATCATCGCGCTCGACGGCGGCGCGCCGCTGGTGGCGCTGGCGGGGATTCACGTCGGCTGTTACGAGCTGGTCGGCACCGATCGCGTGCGGCGGATCCCGGACCTCAAGGGCAAGACCGTCGCGGTCGCCGATCCCGGTCGTCAGGGCTTCGTGGCCAGCATGGCGATCCAGGTCGGCCTCGACCCGCGGAAGGACATCAAGTGGGTCGAGAAGTCCGGCGAGGAGGCGATCCGGCTGCTCAGCGAGGGCAAGGTCGACGCGTATCTCGGCTTCCCACCGGAGCCGCAGGAGATGCGCGCGAAGAAGATCGGTCACGTCGTCGTCAGCACGGCGACCGACAAGCCGTGGTCGCAGTACTTCTGCTGCGTGGCCTTCAGCAACCGCGAGTTCATCCAGCGCAATCCGGTGGCCACCAAGCGGGCGATCCGCGCCCTCTTGAAAGCGGACCGAATCTGCGCGACCGAGCCGGAGGTGGCGGCGCGCACGATCGTCAACCGCGGTTTCACACCCTCGTACGCCTACGCGCTGCAGACGATGAAGGACATCCCGTACGGGCGATGGCGCGAGTACAGCCCGGAGGACACGATCCGGTTCTACGCACTGCGCCTGCACGAGGCGGGGATGATCAAGTCGAGTCCGCAGAAGATCTTGCAGGGCACCGACTGGCGGTTCCTCAACGAGCTCAAGAAGGAGCTGAAGGGGTGATCAGTCGACGGATCTTCCTTCGATCCGTCGCGGTCACCGGCGCGGCGAGCCTGCTCGGTGGGCGGCCCGGCTTCAGCAGTGCGGCGCCGGCCCTGGAGACCACACGGATCCGCCTCGCGCGAATCCCTGGCATCTGCCAGAGCCCGCAGTACATCGCCGAAGAGCTCCTGCGCGCGGAAGGCTTCCGCGACGTGCAGTACCTGCCGACGACCGCGGGCACGGAAGGCGTCGAGAAGGGCCTCGCCAGCGGCGAGATCGATATCAACGGGCACTTCGCCGCACCGGTGATCCTCCGCATCGAGGCCGGCGACCCGATCGTCGTGCTGGCGGGAGAGCACGTGGGATGCTTCGAGCTGTTCGGAAGTCCGAGGGTGCGCGCCGTCCGTGACCTGAAGGGCAAGACCGTGGCGGTGCCCGAGAAGGATTCGGCCCGCTACATGTTCCTGGCCAGCATGGTCGCTCACGTCGGCCTTCGCCTGCAGAAGGACGTCACCGTCGTGAGCCATCCCCGCGGCGAATCGATCCGGCTGCTCAGCGAGGCAAAGATCGACGGGTATCTCGGCTTCCCACCCGAGCCGGAAGAACTTCGGGCGAAGAACATCGGCCACGTCGTCGTGAACAGCACGGTGGATCGACCGTGGTCGCAGTACTTCTGCTGCCTGCTCGTCGGCAATCGCGAGTTCGTTCGGAAGAACCCCGAGGCCACCAAGCGCGCGATGCGGGCGATCGCCAAGGCGACGAACGTCTGCGCCCTCGAACCGGCCAAGGTCGCCCGGTTCCTCGTGGACCGCCACTTCACGAGCGACTACGAGTACGCGCTCCGCACGCTCAAGTCGCTGCCGTACGGGCGGTGGCAGGAGTTCGACGCCGAGGACACGCTGCGCTTCTATGCGCTGCGTCTGCACGAGGCCGGCCTGATCAAGACAAGCCCGCAAAAGATCCTCGCCCAGGGGACCAACTGGCGGTTCCTCAACGAGCTCAAGAAGGAGCTGAAGGGGTGATCGGCCGCCGCGCGTTCCTGGGCGGGACGGCCAGTGTCGTGACGGCCGCGGTCGCGGGCGTTCGGCCGCGGCCGGCCGGCGCCGAGCCGCCGCCGGAGACCACGAGGATTCGTCTGGCGCGTGTTCCCAGCATCTGCCGGGCGCCGCAGTACATGACCGAAGACCTGCTGCGCGCCGAGGGGTTCAACGACATCCAGTACCTGTCCTGGCCGGATACGACCCAAGCGGGCAAGGCGGCGGCGGCCGGCGATGTCGACATCACCATGCAGTACGTCGGCCCCAGCATCATGCAGCTCGACGTGGGCGCGTCGCTCGTGTTCCTCGCGGGCGTCCAGCCCGGCTGCTTCGAGCTGTTCGGGACCGATCGGGTCCGGTCCATCCGTGATCTCAAGGGCAAGACCATCGCCGTCGACCAGTCGGCCGGCTCCGCCTACACGTTTGCCGCGAGCATGATGACGTACGTCGGCCTGGATCCTCGCCGTGACGTGACCTGGTCGAAGATCCCGACGGAGGAAGCGAAAGAACACCTCGCCGCCGGGAAGATCGACGCGTTTCTCGCGCTGCCGCCTGACCCGCAGGAGCTTCGCGCCCGGCGGATCGGACACGTCATCGTCAACAGCATCAAGGACCGGCCGTGGTCGCAGTACTTCTGCTGCATGATCGTCGGCCATCGCGAGTTCGTCAGGAAGCATCCCGCCGCCACGAAGCGGACGGTGCGCGCGATCCTGAAGGCGGCGGACGCGTGTGTCGCCGACCCGGCGCGCGCCGCGCGATTCCTGGTCGACAAGGGCTACACGGACCACTACGAGTACGCACTCCAGGCGTTGAAGGACATCCCGTACAACAAGTGGCGCGAGTACGACCACGAGGACACCGTGCGTTTCTACGCGCTGCGCCTCCACGAGGCCGGGATGATCAAGTCGAGCCCGAAGACGATCATCGCCCGGGGCACCGACTGGCGCTTTCTCAACGAGCTGAAGCGGGAGCTGAAGGGATGAGACGACGCGACTTCGTGCGCGGCCTGGCCGCGATCGCGAGCGCGCTCGGAGGACCGTCCCCCGCGGTGGCCGCGGAGGCACCGCTGGAAACGACGAAGCTCGCCCTGGCTCGCGACCCCACGATCTGCCCGGCCCCAATGTACGTCGCCGAGCAGCTGCTGAAGGGCGAGGGATTCACCGAGGTCCGGTACGTGCCCATGGCGAGCGACCAGAACATTCCGCAGCTGCTGTCGTCGGGCAAGGCCGACATCTCGACCGACGCAACGCCCATCCTGCTCCTCGCCCTCGACGCCGGTGACGCCATCGTGCTGCTGGGCGGTCTGCACGTCGGGTGCTACGAGCTCTTCACGACGCCGAGCATCCGGACGATGCGTGACCTCAAGGGAAAGACGGTCGCGATCTCACAGCTCCGTGACGACCGCCATGCGCTCATGGCCGCCATGCTCACTCACGTCGGGCTCGATCCTCGCAAGGACATCCGCTGGGTCACGCACCCCGCGGACGAATCGATGCGCCT
>Ga0075425_100004533_pt1 | contig 14345 bp, 9 predicted proteins | sample SoiMethybrSBSTD4_FD_75300 | JGI IMG/M metagenome (GOLD analysis project Ga0075425, IMG submission 75300) | Bulk soil microbial communities from a Populus tree surrounding site in Tennessee, USA - Soil MetaG P. TD hybrid SBSTD4 | ecosystem: Environmental > Terrestrial > Soil > Tree plantation...
GCCGGGTACTAGCTCCAGCAGCATGATCTCGGTACCTGTCGAACACCTGGATCTGGCGACCGTGATCAAAGTCTCGCAAGTAGTCTCGGGCGAGATGGTTATGGAAAAGCTGATCGACAGGCTCATGCGCGCTGCCATCGAGCACGCAGGCGCCGAGCGAGGTCTCTTGATTGTTCCGCAAGGTGATGAGTTGCGCGAGCAGGCATCGGCGACTACCAGTGGAGAAAGTGCCACCGTGCGGCTACCAGAGGACGCCCACACTCCGGCCGCGCTACCGGAGTCGCTTGTTCGGTATGTGGCGCGCACGCGTGAGACCGTGCTTCTCGACGATGCAGCATCTCCGAATCCGTTTTCCGGCGATCCGTACATCGTTCGGCATCGCGCTCGATCCATTCTCTGTTTACCGCTTATTAATCAAAGGAAAACCATTGGTATTCTCTACCTTGAAAACAATCTGACGCCACACGTTTTCACTCCTGGCCGCGTCACAGTGTTGAAGGTGCTTGCGTCGCAAGCCGCAATCTCGCTCGAGAATGCGCGGCTTTATTGCGACGTTGGAAATCGCGAAGCTCAACTTAGGCTAATTACTGACACTACTCCAGCGATGATATGCAGCTGCATGCCCGACGGCTCTGTCGATTTCTTCAATCGGCGATGGCTGGAATACATGGATCTCCCGCTAGAAGAGATCAGCGGTTGGAGTTGGACCAACGTAATTCACCCCGAAGACCTTGAAGACCTCGTGAACAAATGGCGTTCGTCGTTGGCTACCGGAGAACCGCTCGAGGTTGAAGCCCGCTCGCGGCGGGGTGATGGGGAATATCGCCGGCTGCTGCACCGCGCGGTGCCCTTGCGCGACGAGCACGGGAAAATCGTTAAGTGGTATGTATCAAGTATCGACATCGAAGATCGCAGGCGCGCCGAGGAAGCTGTGCGGCGGAGCGAAGCCTACCTTTCTGAAGCGCAGCATCTCAGTCACACTGGCAGTTTCGGCTGCAAACCCGCTTCAGGAGAGATGTTCTGGTCAGAAGAGACCTTTCGAATCTTCCAATACGACCGAGCGACAAAACCAGCAGTGGGTGCGATCCTTCAACGGGTTCACCCAGAAGACAAAGCGTTGGTTCAGGAACGAATCGATCGTGCCATCAACGAGAGTAAGGATTGCGATGTGGAGTATCGACTGCTATTGCCCGACAATTCGATCAAGCATGTCCACGTCGTAGCTCATGCAGTGAACGATGACCCAGGCGGGTTCGAGTTCGTAGGTGCGGTGATGGATGTCACGGAACACCGTCAGGCCAGCGCTCAATTACAGAGGGCTTTTGAAGAAATCAGGGCTCTGAAGGACCGGCTCTACCGAGAAAATATCGCGCTGCGCGACGAGGTCGACCGAGCATCGATGTTCGAGGAGATTGTCGGTACATCGAAGCCTCTGAAGGCCGTTCTGTCCCGGATTGCCAAAGTCGCGCCCACCGACTCCACTGTTTTGATCACTGGAGAGACTGGCACTGGCAAGGAACTGATCGCCCGCGCCGTACACAAGCGATCCCAGAGGTCTGGACACGCTTTCGTCAGTGTGAACTGTGCCGCGCTTGCTCCCACGCTGATTTCCTCCGAGCTATTCGGCCATGAGAAGGGAGCCTTCACGGGAGCCGCGCAGCGGCGGCTGGGCCGGTTCGAAATGGCCGATGGCGGAACGATTTTCCTGGACGAAGTGGGTGAACTCTTGCCTGACACCCAGGCCGCGTTATTAAGAGTGCTACAGGAACGGGCATTCGAGCGAGTTGGGGGAGGGCAGCCGATCGACGTCGACGTCCGCGTCATCGCTGCCACGAATCGTGATTTAAGGGCAGACGTGGCAAACGGGACCTTCCGCCAGGACCTCTTGTATCGGCTTAACGTGTTTCCCATTGAGATGCCACCCCTCCGGGACCGGAAAGACGACATTCTTCTGCTGATCGAGTATTTTGTGCAGCGCTACGCCAACCGCGCTGGTAAGAATATCCGCTCGATCGATAAGAAGACCCTCGACCTGCTGCAGTCCTACGATTGGCCAGGCAACATACGCGAGTTGCAGAACGTAATTGAAAGGTCTGTCATTCTGAGCGCCGGCGAAGTGTTTTCCATTGACCAATTGTGGCTTTCCAAAGAAGCATCTCCGTCCGCAACTCGGGTTAAGGCGCCGGTACCTTTCAAGGATGATGTCGAGACACGCAGTGAGCGAGAGATTATCGAGGCGACGTTGGCCGAGACTAGAGGCAGGGTCTCCGGACCGTCCGGAGCCGCGGCTAAGCTCCGAATTCCACCATCTACCCTTGAGACCCGCATCAAGACCCTCAAAATCAACAAAAGCCAATTCAAGTTCTGCTGAACCTAGTCGCGTAAAAGGTCAGAATTGCGGAATTCACGGAATTCGCGGGATTCGCATGACTCACGGGATTAACGTGGCAACGGCTTTGCTTTCTCTCTTGTTTTCATAGAATTACGAATGGTGCAAGGCTTGCCTTCCCATAGAGGGGCGATGCGGCTCGAGAACCGATCGAGGCTGCTGGGTGACGGCCAACAAATGGTAGGAGGCCACCATGTGAATGCGATGATGGGCTGGCATGTAGGCGGGTGCTCAGGAAACCTTAGGCCATGCGATGACGCTTGCTGCGATTGCGGCTGGAAATGGTAACTGCAATGGCATGGGTGATGGAGTTTGTGCACCTGAGAAATTCCGCAAACGAAGTGGAAAATGGATTCCCCCGACCAGCGCGAGAAGATCATATCGCTCCGCGTACCAACAAAAAATCAGCTGAGATGAAGTGGCGGTGCTTGGTACACGCACCCGACAAACTCCAGCGCTTCGAAAGCCGGCTCGGACACTGCAAGCAATAGAAGGGTTCGAACGCAAATATATTATGACCTGCAAAATCGAGCGACTTGTTGTCGGAGAGAATCGTGTGATCTTGTCCATCAGCGGCCAGGTTGCAGAGCAGGATGTGGATCTACTTCGGGGCCTGCTGGACCAGGAAACGAGCGCACTGGTCCTTGATCTCAAGGACCTTCTTCTCGTGGACCGCGAGGCAGTAAAGCTCCTCGCGTTCTGCGAGTCGAACGGAGCTGAACTCAGAAACTGCCCAGCATATGTCCGTGAATGGGTTAAGAAAGAGAGAGCTGCCACAAGTGTGTCGGAACGAGGGATAGAAGTTAGGGAGCAAACCGAGGATGTCTGATGCGAGTCGTGACTGGCTGGGCCGTGATTCGGTTAGGGGCAGGGAGGGCATAAGCCATGAACAGTGATTTTGAACTGACTGCAAATGCGATGCCTACCGCACCAGGGCGCGTCCGCGATCCAGCGTTTCGGTGAACCTAAGCCCGATCACTCATGGATCTGCCGCTACCCAGGCGCGACTGGGGCGTGTGAGGTGTTGGCGTGTGTGGGGTGGAATGCGTGGGACCAATGAGCAGAGTGTCCGCAGGGGCTAAAGCCCGATCTCGCTCGGCCGTAAATGTCGGAGTCCTTCGGCTTCGCTCAGGACAAGCTGAAGCTCCGGCTCCCAAACGAACCGGTGTGTGGCGTGTGGTGCTGGCTGGCGTTGCGGGCTGTGTGGGGCTGGCCTGGGGGCAATGCGCGTGGGCCGCTCTCCGGATGCGTTGGGCTTCATTCGTCTGGCCCGTACTGTTGTACGACGAGCAAGCGTTGGATTTGTAGATGGAACCACGAAAGCAACGGTTGCGGGAGAGCGAGAAGAGTTCTCGCTATGTTGTCGATGGCATTGCACGCCTGTTAGCCTCAGGACGATCCTGCTCACCAGTCTGGAAGACTGGTGTCAATGAAGCCAACGAAAACCCTACAGAGCGTAATCTACAAGGGTTGATTGCATGTCCCAAGGCCAGGCGAACGTTAGCAATTCTCCTCGTATTCTCTCTTGCGCTTTTTCTCATCGGCAAAACGGAGGCAGAAGCAGACGTCACATCAGGTCGGTCGGATAAATCCAGGAATGTTCTGCAAGCACACCGCAACCCTGCCAAAATCAATATGCCTATCGTTGACGGAAAGGATATAAGGTTTGTCCGCGTCTCTACAGCCGATCGCGTATGGCAAACAAAAGTTTCCGAGATTGTTCAAGATGAGCGCGGCTTTATGTGGTTTGCCACGTCGTATGGCCTTTATAGGTACGACGGTTACAGCTTCAAAGTTTTCGTTCACGACCCAAGGAATCCCAACAGCCTCAGCGGGGTGGCCATTTCGGCCCTATTCAAGGACCGAGGCGGCACGCTTTGGATCGGCTGCGACCAATTCCTCAATAAACTAAATCCCGAGACCGAGACGTTTACACAGTATCCGGTTCGATTCGTCACCCATATTAGTCAAGACAAGGAAGGCACGTTGTGGTTAGCGACATCGGACGGCGGGTTGTACGGTCTAGATCCGGCGACAAGACTGATTTCCCATTATTCCCACGATCCACACAATCCATCGACTCTCAGCAGCGATCACGTGATTTACAGCGGCGAGGACAGCGCAGGCAAGTTTTGGGTAGCGACTCCTGGGTGTCTGGATCAATTCGACCGTAGAACCGGGATAGTCACTCAGCATATTCCAATTCCCGAGGCTCCCTACGGGTTTGGATTCTATGAGGACCGTTTCGGCGTATTTTGGATTTTTCACGTCTCGCCCAATCCCTTATCTGTGCTCGATCGGAAGACGAACACACTGACCCACTATGTGTTTCGCCAGCGAGAACCGGCTGGCACAGCCGTCACACGGGTCACGGCAATGCTCGAAGATCGCAGGGGGACCCTGTGGATCGCAACCCACGGCCCAGGGTTGCTCAAATTTGACCGTGAGCATGAACGATTCATCCGCTACCGCAACGATGATTCGGACCCTGACAGCCTTCCTCAGAACGATGTGGATGCTTTGTTCGCTGATCACGAGGGAAGCATCTGGGCCGGTTTGGGCAGCACGGGTCCCGTCCGCTTTGCCACTAAACCCCTGCCGTTTACAAGCTTCGTCTACGACCCAGGCGGCCGGAATACAAGGAGTCCGTTCGTAGGCGCGATCTATCAGGATCGTCAGGGAGTCTTGTGGGTGGGTACGCCTAAAGCACTCAACCGCATCGACCGAAGAGCCGGAAGCTTTAGGGCTTACCGGAACGGTGGACCGGAAATCAATACCGATGTAATTGCCATACGTGAGGACAACTCAGGCTTTCTCTGGGTCGGGACGTATGGACACGGCCTCCTTCGTTTCGACCGGCGGACGGGACACTTCAAGACATACGCGCACAATCCGTCGAACCCCTCCAGTCTGAGCGATGACTTCGTATCACGTCTGCTGTTCGATCACAACGGGACACTCTGGGCAGGCACGCAGGAGGGTCTTGATCGCTTTGACCCGGAAACTGAAAGCTTCACTTCTTACAAGCTCACATCGGTTCAACCACTGCCTTGCCTGGAATTGGTGGAAGGTAGGGAAGGGCTGCTATGGGTCGGCACCAGCTCCGCAGGTCTACTGCGTTTCGACCCAGCGACCCGGAAGGGCAGCATCTATCAACACGATATGAACCGACCTGGCACATTGAGCGACAACCGGGTAAATTCGGTGCATTTTGATCGCATGGGCGGGCTATGGGTCGGCACCCAAAATGGACTGAACAAAATCGACCCCAAGACCATGACGTTCAGCGTCTACACCGAGCGCAATGGACTTCCGGGCAACGCCGTGGGATGCATCCTCGAAGACGATCACGGCTATCTCTGGATGAGCACGAACAATGGAGTCGCGAGATTTAATCCGCAAACGGCAGCATTTAACAACTACTCTACAGCAGATGGGCTGCCCGGCCCCAATTTGACTGGCTGGGGCGCATGTTCCAAGAGTTCAACAACGGGAGAGATGTTTTTTGGAGGCTTCAGCGGTGCGATCGCATTCTTCCCGGACAAGGTCGGAGATGCTTCGTACATACCACCAATCGTTCTCACCGATTTCCGCCTAGCCGGTAATGAAGTAGAGATTGGAAAGCATTCCCCGCTTCAGGAATCCATCTCATTCACCAAGGATTTGATCCTCCCTCACAATCAGGACATCTTTTCCTTGACCTTCGCGGCACTCAGCTACGTCAATCCGGCCACCAACCATTACAGATACAAGCTGGAAGGGTTGGAACGCGATTGGAACGAAGTGAGCAGCGACCGGAGGCAGGTGACTTACACTACGCTGCCGCCTGGGACTTATACCTTCCGTGTGCAGGGGGCAACCAACCGAGGTGCCTGGAGCGAACCTGGCGTCGCACTATCGCTCCAAATTTTGCCTGCCTGGTGGAATACGCAGTGGTTCCGCGCAGTCTCTGTGGCCACCTCTGTAGCGCTATTGTGGGCGTTATATCAACGGCACATGCGGCAACTGGCAAAACAGTTCAATTCCCGTCTGGGCGAGCGCATCAGCGAGCGGACGCGAATCGCTCGCGAACTCCATGATTCTCTTTTGCAGGGTTTTCAAGGATTAATGTTCCGGCTGCAGGCGGTGCGCGAACTGCTTCCCCGGAGTCCCGCCGAGGCCGCTCTGGCGCTCGACATCGCGCTGGAGCGCGGCGACAAGGCCATCGCGGAAGGCCGGGACACGGTGTCGGACTTGCGCGAGCCGGTCATCGGCGACAAAGATATAGCGGCGGCATTGACGGTTCTGGGCGAGGAACTTGCCGCTCAGAGCGACAACGGCAGCGTCCCGTGCGTGCGGGTGCTGGTGGAAGGGAAACAGCGAGAGCTGAATCCCGTGCTGCGCGATGAAATCTACCGCATTGGGCGCGAGGCGTTGCGAAACGCATTTCGCCACGCCCGGGCGCAGAAGATCGAAGCAGAAATGATTTACGGAGATTCGGAGTTCCTGTTCCACATGCGAGACGATGGAATCGGAATCGCTCCTGAAGTTGCCGATCGGGGCGCCCGCGCTGGACATTGGGGCTTGCCTGGTATGCGCGAACGCGCCAAGAGTTTTGGCGGGAAGCTGGAAGTTTGGAGCGAGCACGGAGCCGGAACGGAAATTGAATTGATTGTTCCTGCCGCCATTGCTTATGGCGGATCGGAGGCTCGGAGGAGATTCCGGTTTTTGCGAAAGAAGATTGGGGTGAGCGATGGGAAGCAGTCCTAAGATCGGCGCCAGTCCTGGTCCAATTCGCGTGTTGACGGTTGACGACCACGCGCTCATCCGGGAAGGAATCGCCGCGCTCATCGCTAATCAGAAGGACATACGTTTGGTCGCTGAAGCATGCAATGGGCAAGAGGCGATTGAACAGTTCCGGTCCCGCCGCCCGGACGTGACCCTGATGGACTTGCAAATGCCGGACATGAATGGGATCGATGCTCTCATCGCGATTCGCAGCGAGTTTCCAGACGCGCGGATCATTGTCTTAACGACCTACGCTGGCGTCGCGTTGTGCCAGCGAGCGATGAAGGCAGGTGCGCATGCGTACATTTCAAAGGGCAACGTGCGCAAAGATTTGCTGGATACCATCCGAGCTGTCCGCGCCGGTAAGAAGTTCATTGACGCGGAAGTCGCCGCCGAACTCGCAAGCCATGCTGCAGATGATGCTTTGAGTCAAAGGGAGATCGAAGTTCTGTCCCTGATTGCAGCGGGAAATTCGAACAAGTTGATTGCCGATCAGCTATCGATTTCGGAGGATACGGTCAAGGGCCATGTCAAGAGTATCCTCTCGAAGCTTGGCGCCAACGACCGGACTCACGCCGTAACCGTAGGGTTGAAGCGCGGCATCATCGAAATATAAGCTATTTATGAACCCGATCTCCTCAAAAGAGTCTAAAGCGCCCCCCATTTTGGGGTTCGCATTCTCACTGAATCCACTAATCCTGCCTTTAATTCGGCACGGGTGTGCTGCTCGGCAAAAATGATGCAAACTTGCAACGCTTATTCTCGAAGTTCCCCGGGGAGTGGCCGAGGGCCGGACTTCTGCTAATGAGTCTAGCCGCAGCAATTCGCTTGATCATTCGTGCCAGCCCCGAACTTCGAGGAGGACATCATTCGCCGCCTTAGCCAGTGCAATTCGTCGCGATCATCGTCGGCTCACGGCAGTCGGGCGGCTGGCGATTGCCGGTCGCCTTTTTACCACGAACGCTAGCCAACTGAGATCGTCATATTTGGTCCTGATTAGCGTGACGGTCCACTACAATCCCCACTGTGTTCATCGGTCACTTTGCCGTCGGTTTTGCGGCCAAGAGATTCGCGCCGCGCGCACGTCCTTAGCCTCACTGCTCGCTGCGACGTTGTTTCTCGATTTGCTCTGGCCCTGGTTCTTGCTGTTCGGATGGGAGCGAGTGCGGATCGATCCCGGCAACACACGGTTCACGCCACTCGATCTCGCATATTACCCCTGGTCCCACAGACTGCTGATGTCCGTCGTCTGGGCCGCCGCCTTCGCAGTGATTTATCACCGGGTTGCGCGTTATTGGCCTGGTACGCTCGCCATCTGGATCGGTGTGGTGAGCCACTGGGTGCTGGACTGTCATCGTTTCGGGCCGCTGGCGTGGACGATGTGATGTTCTCTACGGCTGTCCGCAGAATGCCTATCGCGGTGAGATTGTTTGCAAAAACAACGTGCGCGTGTTCCGTCAGGCGCTAGAAAGCAAATTACTCAATGGCCTGCAAGACCAGATAATGCACCCTGAGGCGATCGAGTATGTGCTCGACAATTTCGAGAGTGCGGTACTAAAAGCCTTGGACGACGTGGGTGGGGAATTGGAGCAAATGCGCAGGCGCAAGGTCGAGTTGGAACGCGAGGTCGCAAATCTCACCCAAGCTGTCGCACAGGGAGACTTTTCGCCTGCGCTGCGAGCAGCTCTCGTTGCCCGTGAGCGCGAGATCGGCGACATAACGGCGAGACTCCTCGAATCGAGGCCGGATTCTCTGAGGGCCAAGCTACGCGACATTCGTAGTTTTGTTGTTCGTCACATGCGGGACATCAGAGGGATCGTCAACTCTGACGCCGCGAAAACGAGAGCACTTTTCGCCAAGCACATCGAGAAGATCACGCTGACTCCCGCTGGCGAGCATTTCGTAGCTTCAGGGACTTGGGATCTTGTAGGACGTGGCAGTATCGATGGTGCCGGGGGCCGGAATCGAATGTAACCGCCTCTCCCAACGTCGATTTTCGCATCGAGTTGGCCGCATGAGCATTCGTACCGCCAACTTGGTCTTTCCGCGTAGTATTGGTATGGGCGGTGGGGATCGAACATGACCCCCAATTTCTAAGTCCCGCGAATTGATGGCGTTGCAGCCGCCTACCAAATCCAATTGCTGATTCTGCTGACCAGCCTGACTCCATTCCCGCTGTACCAGGATGGATTTTTGGAGTGGTCGATGAGAACCGACCGGACGACTATCGGAAAGTTGGAAAGCCTGTAATTTACGTCAAAAACGCCAGATTGTGTCAGCTTTTGCTGTTGGGCAGTACGGTCTATCTGACGTTACTTGTTTGTCGCCAGTCTAGGTATGGCGGAGAGGGTGGGATTCGAATCCGCAAGCTGTATGGAAATAAAGGAGTTTTGCGGTGCACCTTAGCCTTCTAAGTAATTGGAAGGAATGGAGCGGAACTCTTAGTGCCCCCTTATTGCCCCCAAAAAGACCACTCAGCGACAGAGTTATCCGGCAGGGTCGTGGCCTATTAGAAATTAGGCCAACACAATCCGGCAGTGGCGGAACGCGAGCAGCTTGAGCGCACACGCCGCGAGAAACATAAGGCGAACCTCACTGCGGACTTGTGAAGAGTATGACGTCGGAACGTTCCGTGTCCCTTGTGAAGTACAAACTAGAGCGGTCCGCGGACCAAGCGAAGTCCTGGATGTGACCTGAGGTGAAATGCGTAAGCTGTTTGGCGGGACCTCCGGTGAGCGATTGCTCCCAAATATTGCTCACCCGATTTTCGACGCGAAGATATTGAATGGCTCTGCTGTCGGGCGTCCAGTGCAGCCCGGACATCCAGAAGTCACCTTGCGGCTCAAAGATTGCCAGCGGTGGACCGCCGTTTGCGTGAAGCACAGCGACATGCTGACTCGGAGAGGAGGCGGACCACGAACTAAATTGATAAGCGAGCAGCGCTCCGTCGGGTGAAATGCTCAGATCTCCCATAACGCAATCGCCTTGTATCTGCGCAACTTCAACAGGGTCGCCGCCTCCCAGGGAAACACGCCAAATCTTTTGCGGCAGGTCGAAATTCACGTAATAAACGCTGTCACCTTCAGGAGCGCACGAAGGCCCTAGCAAGTTTCCCCTTGCCAGCGGCGTCACATGAGTGCCGTCAAGGTGCATGCGGACCAGAGCGGCTGAGCCGTCGCGATAAGAAACTGCAACAATATAGTCTCGGCAGAGACTAAATGAGCCTGCATCTTGAACATTGCCCAGAGTTGCCGCTTGACTGCCGTCGGAGTTCATCATCCAGATGGATCCGGAAGCATCCGCGAACAGAATTCGGCCATCTCGAAGCACTTTGGCACCAAAGAACGCACGCTCACCACTGGTTATCTGCTTAGGCTGAAGGGATTGGGCAGCCAGCGACATCCATAAATGGGACTCTACTGTGCCGGCCGTGGCAACGGCGCCCTGACCGTCCACGGCGTAGTCGAGAAAGCCTGAATAGTCCAGGGTGTCATGAGTGAATCTGCGCGCAGAGCCATCAGACAAGGACACCGTCCACAGCTGGCTGCGATGGTGAGCTGGATCGTACTGCGAGACGAGCAAGGCGGATCCGGAAGGCAACCAAACGGCTCTGCCCAATGGGTTTGGGGTGCTGTAGAGTTCCTTTAGCGATCCATTTTCTGCTGATACGGCAAAGACCACGCCGCGCGCCTTGGGACCAAGCAAATTCTTGGAGAGAACGATTCGGCCGTCGGGCAACCATACCGGCGGAGGTTCCCCTAGTGATAGTGTGCTTGCGTTTTCGATTCGTGAGAGAAGGCGCTCATCCGAACCATCGATATTCGCAATTCTAATTTCCGCTTCGTTCTTGAACGCGAGCCAGCGCTGGAAAGCGATGCGGCGGCCATCGGGTGAAAACGCGACGCCTGAGTCCACGTCCGATATGAGCTTTCGAGGAACTCCTCCTAGAGCGGGTATCTGGAACAGATAACGAAAAGAGATGTCCTTGGGGTCCGAGCGAACAAAAAACAGCGAGCTGCCGTCGGGGGAGAAAGTGATTGCCACATAGTTTCCCCGATCGGGCGGCATGACCTGAACGTCCGCCCCACCCGAAGTCTGGCGGAGAAACAAGGTTTGCATGTCGCCCGAATTGCGAACATAAGCGATGTAGTGCCCGTCGCGAGAAATTGCGACGGCCCCCGCATTTCCGGTGTCGGGAAGCTTTACGGCTTGAAGATTCTCATATGAGAAGCGGGCGAAATGCCTGTTGGGTGAATGAGAACGCCAAATTATGACGACGGCAGTCGCAAACGCAGCTATCAGAACGGATACCAGAAGAATCCATCTTGGATTAGCCAAACGGATTGAATTAGAGGTGGTTGTCGGCCGTTGTACCGATCGGTCTGCAGCGTCAGGTGTTTCTGCGGGCACGATCGCTGGCATCGCAAACAGTCGAGCAGAAGGGGGGAACTCCGAGCTCCCATCATCCTGTACCTCGGCGATAAAACGGTAGCCGATACGGGGCAGAGTCTCGACATAGCGTGGATGGTCTGGATCGTCGCCCAGCACCGCTCGAATCTGGTTGACGGAGTAATTGATTCCGCGCTCGAAGTCTACAAAAGTCGCACCGTCCCAAAGGTGGCGCTGAATCTGATCCCGGCTGACCACTTTGCCGCGATTGTCGACCAGAAGCAGCAATAGCCGAAACGGTTGCGGCGGCAGCTTTAGTTGAATGCCGAGCTTCAGCAGCCTGCCGGTTGACCTGTCGATTTCAAAGGCGCCGAATCGAACCGAGTCCGGGGATCGCAGAGGTGAGTTCATAACGCCTGAAAGGGATTAGCGACACTTTAACACAAGTTAAGTCCGTCGAGGAGACATCGATCCGGCAGGTGTAATGCTTTCAATGACTTGAGAACCAACACAAAAACAAGACGCCACAAAGACAACGGTCATTGCTAAGCCGGGCGGTAATTTCTACGATCGCGCGCAAATTCCTTTGGGTGGAGGCGCACATGAAACCTCTTAGGATCGCGGGCCTGGTCCTCGCCGGGCTTTTCGCATCGTCTTCGACTCTGTTGGCTCAAGAAACCTCAGTCGTCGAGAAACCACATCATTTGCGTTACAGGTTCATCGACGTAGGGACGCTAGGGGGGCTGGACAGCATTGTTCCGTTCAGCGAACCAGTCTTGAACAGTCGCGGCACATTCGTGGCGAACTCCGATACGGCTACTCCCGACCCCTTTGCTCCCATTTGTTTTTATAGTCCAAACTGTCTTGTGAATCGCGCTTTCAAATGGGAAGCCGGTGTGATCACGCCGCTCGAGCCGCTGGGCCCAGGTGCGGAGAGTGAGGCGCACGCGATCAACGAGCGGGGTGTAGCGGCTGGAATGGCGCAGACCGGGGACTTAGATGCGGCGCTGCAATTGCCCGTCGCCCACGCCGTTATCTGGAGGAACGGTCAGGTCCTCGATCTGGGAACGCTAGGAGGGAGCTTTAGCGGCGTGCTTGGTATCAATAATGCTGATGAAGCGGCGGGAATATCATTCACGAACATCCCTGATCCAACGAACCCCGGGTTCCCACAAATGCATTCATTCGTATGGACACGAGGAAAAATAATTGACCTCGGAACGCTAGGCGGCCCATTTAGTTTCGGTGGATCGATTAACGATATGGGCCAAGCTGGTGGAATTTCGTTGACAGCCCCGGATCCTGAAACCGGCGAGTCGCAGCAGCGCGCCTACATCTGGGAGAAGGGAAAGATGCACGATTTGGGCACGCTGGGCGGCACCTATTCAGACGGGGTGGGGCTGAATAACAAAGGCCAAGGGATCGGCACTTCGACCCCGCCGGGCGATTCGGAACTCCATACCTTTCTGTGGGACAAAGGAAAAATGAATGACGTGGGGACTCTGGGAGGCACTTTCTCGGCGCCTTCGTGGTTAACGGACAACGGTCACATTTCTGGTATGTCTACGACGGCCGAGGACGAGGCTCTACACGGATTTCTTTGGCGAGACGGCAAGATGACTGACGTGGGTACCTTGTCTGCCGATGACTGCAGTGTCGCTTACGGCCTCAACTCGAAAGATCAAGTCGTGGGTCTCTCCGGAGCTACCTGCCACGATGGCCATGCATTCTTGTGGGAGAACGGCTCCATGGTAGACCTAAACGAGCTGATTCCCGCGGGCTCGGCTCTCGAACTGGTCGCTGCTGAACACATTAATGACCGGGGAGAGATTATAGGGATTGGCGTGCCGGCGGGCGTGGCGAGGGCAGATGCGGAAACAAAGGGGCACGTGTTTGTGTTGATCCCGTCAGAAGGCGACTCATCGGGATTGTCGACCAACGAGACCGCGACACAGGCTGTGAGCGCGGGGGATGCACGCAGCAACAAGCAGCGCCGAGCGGAAGCTCGGGCCGCAGCGCGGCAGATAATGCAAAGCTATTTCCGAATGGCGCGCTCACGCCCAGATTTTCGGACCAAGATGAGATTGTTTGTCAGGCCTTGAGGCCCAATGACACGCGAGCATCACCGACGTGCCACGCCGACATGAACCCAGGCGAGGCGCCCCCGGAAAGTGGTGCGGCCCGTCTTGCCATTGAGACTGGCTTACTACCCCTCGAGCTTGCTCGCAATGTAATGAGAGGAAAAGAAAACCTGGCGGAGAGGGTGGGATTCTAGCCAAGCATGGTGCCGGGGGCCCGGCCTTTACCCAGCGTCCGCTGACGGTGAAATTCAAGTGGAAGCGAGTGGCGTGAAGGGAATTGGCACATCCCGTTTTCGCTCCAGGTCGGCACCGAGCAACGCAGCAGGGGTGGTGGGGATCGAATTTGCGGTAAATCTCATAAGTCCTTCCATGAGAAGGCCGATTGATGTCAAGGCACACTTTCGGTTGGTTCTTTCTGTGAGTCTATTCCCATTCAGCTAAGCCGCCCCTGTCGCCATCCTTCCATTCGCACTCTTTGTGAGCGATATTCGCTCGGTGCAAGGTGGTGTTCTCGCTTCAGTAGGTGCTGCTACCTGATTATCGACCTCTCCTCCTACCTTTTCGGGTGGGATTCGGGCCCCAGGACTTAGTCGCAGTCACCTGGACTCGGCGGTCGAGCTCAGCTGTTTGGATACCATCTTTTCTCTTTCTTCCTGCCTTTCCCAGTTTTCCCTAGAGAAATTTCGCGCCAGGATCACCCAGCAACGACGATCGCCAAC
>Ga0075425_100004534_pt1 | contig 14344 bp, 8 predicted proteins | sample SoiMethybrSBSTD4_FD_75300 | JGI IMG/M metagenome (GOLD analysis project Ga0075425, IMG submission 75300) | Bulk soil microbial communities from a Populus tree surrounding site in Tennessee, USA - Soil MetaG P. TD hybrid SBSTD4 | ecosystem: Environmental > Terrestrial > Soil > Tree plantation...
GTTCTGCAGGTTGGTCAGGTCCTGGCCGGTCGGCATCGTGCCGCTCCAGAGCGTCCAGATGCGGTCGATGTTGGAGTGATGGGCCATGAAGATCGGATCGACGGGCGAGAGGAAGTTGCCCATGAATCCGCCGACGTCGTTGTGCACGTTGTTGTGCGGCTCGCTCTCGAGGATGCCCTGCGACGTCGAGTCGCTGTGCTGGGCGACGATGTCGCTGCCGAAGCCGCCCGGAGGATTGCCGCTCGAGCCGCCGCCGGCGAAGTACGGCGTCGCCAGCGCGGACTGCAGCGTCGACAGCGAGACGGTCTGCTTCGTGAACGCGTCGAAGTTCGGGTTCGCCTGGGTGAGGCTGCGCGCCTGCGACGGCGGGAAGAACATCCCCTGACTCATCGCGCTGAACAAATCATTGACCGTCGGCAGTCCTCGGTCGTTGAGCTGCGTCTGCTGCGCGGCGCTGAGGCCCGCGTAGAAGGTCGTCATCGCCGGCTGGTACTGCGTCTGGAAGTCGTTCCAGTTCGAGATGAACGCGGAGTTCGACGGATTGAGCACGCCCTGCCAGAACGCGTCGGGCACGTACGGCTGCGCGGTCCAGTCCCAGTACGGGAAGGCGAAGTTCGGATTGCCGCTGAGCTGACGAACGGTCTGTTCCCACCATCCGATGTAACCGCGGTGCCAGAGCAGGAACCACCAGTTGCCGTGCGGACAGTCGAGCGTGTGGATCATCGCGTTGCGGTAGAAGTTGCGGCAGTCGTTCGGCGAGAGGTTTAGCAGCGCGGTGATCGCGGTCTGGTAACTCGCGAGCATCGCCGGCGCGGCGGGATCGGTCAGGCTGACGCGAACCCACGGCCCGTTGTTCGTCGTGGGCGTGGTGTAACCCTGCGCCTTCGAGCGGCGCGCGAGGCTCGCCGTCACGGCGGCGGCAGCGGTGGTGGTGAGAAATCGTCGGCGGGAGACACCCGGGGAGTCTTTCTTCTCGCTCATAGCTCCTCCTTCTGAAGGTTGCCGGACCGGGCAGATTCAATTTTGATGGACTGACGTAACCTACGCCGTAAGTCACAAATTTGTCAACCGCGCGATAGCGCGCCGGGCTCACAGTCTCAGAGTCGCACAGTCGCACAGGAGAGTGCCTCTGAGACTGTGAGCCTCTGAGACTGTGAGACTGATAACCGCGCGTAGCGCGAGTCATGGCCATTCCGGCGCCGGCTTCTCCAGCCAGAGCCAGGCGATGAAGTCGACGAGCGGCGGATCGCCGCCGAGCTCGCGCAGGCGGAGGTTCACCTGGCCGCGGTGATAGAGGCTGTGCATCGGGACCTGGAGCATCGTTTCGCCGAGGGTGGTGGGGGCGGCGGTGCGGCCGAGGGCTTTGACGAGCCGATCGGACCAGGGGAGCTTCAGGTCCGCGTCGAGATGCGCGTCTTCGAGTCCGTCGACGTGCGCTTTGATCTTCAGATGCGCGTCGCGGGCCCACTGCAGCAGCGCGGGGAGATCGCGTTCCTTCGAGAGCTCGGCGTAGTCGAACGCGTCCGCTTTCCAGATCGCGAGAAACGCGTGCTGGACCATGTGGATGTGCAGCAGCAGGGCGTGGAGCTTCTCGTCGCTCGCCGCTGCGGGAGTGGCGAGAATGCGCTGCCAGACGAGCGCATCGGCCCATTCCATGTGCGTGTAGAGCGGACGGACAAACGCGAGATTGGACATGCGGCTGATTGTAGAGCGCGCGCGATTTCGCGCTTCGCGCGGTGGCCGGTAGTCGGTGGTCGGTAGTCGGTGTTTGCGCGATGCGCAACGCATGAACACCGACTACCGACTACCGACGACCGGCTACCGCGCGAAGCGCGACGACAGGGCCAACGTTTGCGCGACGTCATTCGTAAGATGTGGTGATGCCCCGGATCCCTGGTCTCTCGCTCGCTCTCGTTTTCCTCCTTGCTCTTCCGGCCGCGGCGCAGAACGCCGATCTCTCGGTGGTGCTGACGCCGAACGTGAGCCTGCGGCCCGGGAAGACGTCGCGAATCAACGCGCGCGTGAACAACAGGGCGGCCTCGCGCGCGGAAGGGGTGAGGCTCTTCGTCACTTTTCCGGAGCCGCTCGAGGTCGTGCAGCGATATCCGTTCTGTGCGAGGGTCGATGCGACGTCGTATCGCTGCGCGCTGAATCCGCTCGCGCCCAACGGAGCCGTCAGCATCGACTTCGACGTGATGCCGACGCGCTCCGGTCCTCCGGTCACGATCACGGCGTCGGTCGAATCGGATCAGCCGGAGTCGACGCCGGACGACAATCGCGCGTCGCTCGTCGCGCCGATCTACGACGTTGCCGATCTCGACGTGAAAATCGTCGCGCCGGCGAAGCTCGACGCGAGCAACCGCGCCGTCGCGGAGTTCTCGTTCACGAATCCGGGCGACACGCCGGCGACGAACGTGAGCGCGGAGATCATCACGCAGTTCGCGACTCCCGAGCCAGTTCCCGGCTGCAAGCCCGAGACGACGTATCGCCTGCTGTGCACGATCGATGCGATCGCGCCGCACGCGACGGCGGTGCTGCGCATCCCCGCGCAGTTCGCGACGCCGTATCTGCGCAGCGGGTTCGCCACGAACGTCACGCAGAAGCCGACAGAAGATTTTCGCGTGCCGCTGCAGTCGGTGTTCGTCAACGCGGTGTTTTACAAGCCGTTCACGGTCACGAGCGACGCGGACGGCGGAACGGGGTCGCTGCGTCAGGCGATCGTCGATGCGAACGCCGCGTGCAGCGCCGATGACGCCAATCCGCCGTGCAGCATCGAGTTCGCGCCGGGGTCGTACGCGATCGCGCCGCGCTCGCCGCTGCCGCAGATCACGGTGACCGACTTCGGGATCGATGGCGAATCCCGAGTCGTTTTGTCGGGACGCGATGCGGGCGACGCCGAGGGACTCGATCTCTTCACGCGAGCGGCCGTGGTGCGTGGAATGACCATCCATGGATTCGCGCGCAACGGAATCCTTTCGCGCACGCGTCCTCTGATCTTCCTCCCACAGGGCCAGGTCATCGACCACAACGATCTGAGCGGGAACGGCCTTCGCGGCGTGATGGCGTTCGCCCTGCGCGGCGAGATCACGAACAACGTCTTTCGCGACAACGTCCGCAGCGGCGTCTTTCTCACGGACCTTTCCTTCGCGACGATTCGCGACAATCAACTGATCGGCAACGGCGCGAGCGGGATCTTCATCGGTCCGGGCAGCGGCAGCGTCATCGAGCACAACGAGATCGCCGGTCACCCGCAGTTCGGAATCGCCCTCACTTCGTCGTCGGGGACGGACGTGCTCGAGAACAGCATCCACGACAACGTCGAACCGGGAATCGACATCGGTCTCGACGGTCCGTCATTGAACGGGACGCCCCGGATCACGAACGCCTTCTTCGACGCCGCGAGCGGCGAGACGGTCATCGAAGGCGAGACCACGTTTTCTCCGTCGCGGCTCTTTCTGCAGACGCTGACGGCGTTCGTCTACGCGAACAACCGCGACGCGGCGGACGGCGAAGTCTTTCTCGGATCCGTCCGCGCGGATGATGACGGACGCTTCGTCGTGCGCCATCGCGGCGATCTGCGCGGGATGTTCATCGACGCGATGACGCTCGCGGTGACGGACTTCGGAGACGGTGTTTCGCGGCAGTCGACGGAGTTCGGAGCGCGGAGAAGGGTGGAGTAGTTCCTCGTCACCCTGAGCGCAGCGAAGGGCCTCCTCTACGAGACAGTTCCGCAGAAGAGTTCCTTCGCTTCGCTCAGGATGACGGAAGGGTGAATTACACCACCGGCCGCCGCAGCTCCAGCGTCTTCGGCTGGAAGATCGCCTGCTGCAGGAAGTCGAAGACCTGCGGGCCGGGGATGGCGCGGCTGAAGAGGTAGCCCTGCATCAGGTCGCAGTTGTAGTGGCGGAGGAAGGTGTACTGCTCCTCGTCCTCGACGCCTTCCGCGACGACGCGCAGCCGCAGCGTGTGCGCGAGGTTGATGATGTACGACACGATCGCCGCCGCGGTCTCGTCGGAGGTGACGTCGCGCAGGAACTCCTTGTCGATCTTCACCGTGTCGATCGGGAACTGCTTGAGATAGATCAGCGATGACTGTCCCGTGCCGAAGTCGTCGACGGCGATGGCGACGCCCATCTCCTTCAGCTCGCGCAGCACTTTCATCGTCACGTCGATGTTCTGCATCGCCGCGCTCTCGGTGATCTCCAGCGTGAGCACGTGCGGCTCGATGCCGCTGTCGTCGAGCGCGCTGCGCACGAGATCGACCATGCCCGGATGCTGCAGCTGCACGGCGGAGATGTTCACCGCCATGTGCAGCCCGCCGAGTCCGCGCGCGTGCCAGTCGCGGAGCTGCTTGCACGCCGTGCGCAACACCCACTCGCCGATCGGCACGATCATTCCCGTGTCCTCGGCCAGCTCGATGAACTCGGCCGGCTCAACGATGCCCCGCGTCGGATCGCTCCAGCGCAGCAGCGCCTCGACGGAAACGATGCGCCGCCGCGCGCGGTCGTAGATCGGCTGGTAGTAGAGCGTGAGCTCGTCGCGCTCGAGCGCGTGGTGAAGATGCTGTTCGAGCGCGAGACGGCGCACGTAGCGCTCGTTCATCGACGGCGTGAAGAGCTGCGACTGATTGCGTCCGAGCTCCTTGGCGCGATACATCGCCGCGTCGGCGCACTTCAGCAGCGTCTCGACGTCGTCGCCGTCCGATGGATAGCAGGCGATGCCGACGCTCGCGGTGACGAAGAGATCGTGGCCGTCGAGGCGGAACGGTTTCGCCAGCGACTCCAGGATCTTGCGCGCCACGCCGGCCACCGCCTCGGCGCTCGTGACTTCTGGAAGCAGGATGCTGAACTCGTCGCCGCCGATGCGCGAGATCGTGTCGGAGGCGCGGAGGCAGCTCTGCAGGCGCATGGCGACGTCGGCGAGAAGCGAGTCGCCGAACGAGTGGCCGAGGCCGTCGTTGACGAGCTTGAAGTGATCGAGATCGAGATACATCACGGCGAGGCCGACGCGATTGCGGCGCGCCTGCTGCAGGCTGTTCACGACGCGATCGCGGAAGAGGAGGCGATTCGGAAGGCCGGTGAGCGAGTCGTAGTACGCGCGGTACTCGAGCTGCTTCTCGGTCTCCTTGCGCTGCGTGACGTCGCGAAAGTTGAGGACGATCGCGCCGACGCTCGGCTCGTGCAGCAGGTTCTGCGCGAAGCCCTCCAGCCAGACCCACGTGCCGTTGCGATGGCGGAAGCGCAGCTCGCCGCTGGCCTCGTGATTCGGCGAGTCGAGAACGCTGGAAAACACGCGGTGGGTGGCGTCCCTCTCGCGCGGATGCACGAAATCGGCGAGCGCCGCGCCGATCAGCTCCTCCTCGCCGTAGCCAATCACGTTCGGCGTCGAGGAGCCGGTGAAGGTGAAGCGCAGATCGCCGTCGAGCAATGCCACGCCGCTCCAGCTCTTCTCGACGATCGTGCGGAAGCGCTTCTCGCGCTGCTCGAGCGCGCGCTGCGCGCGCTTGCGCTCGGAGATGTCGCGGATGAATGCGGTGAAGCTGTGATCGAACTCGTCGATCGTGAGCTCGATCGGGAAGGCGTCGCCGTTTGCATTGCGCGCAACGGTCTCGACGCGGCGGAGCTCCTGATCGCGTTTCGCGAAGAGGTCGATGCTGAGAAGATCCTGCGGCAGCGGACGACCGACGACATCGCGCGACGCGATGCCGAAGATCACTTCGGCCTGCGGGTTCCACTCGAGGACGTTGCCCGTGCGATCGACCGTGACGACCGCATCCAGCGCCGCCGCGATCAGTTTTCGCAGACGCGCCTCGGAACGGCGGAGTGCGTGTTCCGCACGGCCGCGCGCCAGCGCCTCGCCGACGATGTTCGCCGTCGAGCGCAGAAACGCGAGCTCATAGTCGGCGAAGCTGCGCGATTCATTCGAGTAAACGAGCAATACGCCGAACGGACCGTACTGCGTGCGGATCACGACGCCGGCGCCGCTGCGCACGCCGTGCTCGCTCTGCAGGTGCGTCGACTTGAAGCGCGTTTCTTCCTCGCTCGTGTCGAATGTGAGCGGCGAGTCGGCGAGCATCGCCACCATGCCGATTGATTCGTCTTCTTCCGCGTCGCGATCGCAGTGCACAAAGGAGCTGTTCGCTCCGATCGACGCGCGCACGACCATCCGTCCGCCCGGCGTCATCTCGAGCGCGCGGCAATGACCGACCTGCAGGGTCATCTCGACGAGCGCGCAGGCCTGGCCGAGGAGGAGGAAGGGATCGACGCCGGTGAGAGCGGCCTGGCCGAGCTCGGCGATCGCCGTCTCCTGCCGGTTGCGCGCTTCGATCTCCCCGCGGAGGCGAGTCAGCTCACTGACGGGCTCATCGCGATCGTCGCGGACGAGATGGAAGGGGAGGTGCTGTTCCGACATTGCGAAGCCGCCGGCACTGCAGGGAACCCGGACGAGATGAGACAGTGTACGCGTTGCGCGAAACGCAAATGTGAGTTTCCTCACGCGTCTAGTGACATTTCGCGACGACAGCGTGACTCGGATCACTCTTTGCTTTTCGGCGGGGAGTAACATCCGTCGCGCACAGAACACAGCCGTTCACACCAGGGGGGCGTACCGCACGCCCCCCTTTTTGTTTTTCGGAGGTTGTTGATGAAGCTCGGAAATGTGGTGCTGGTGATCGTGATGACGACGGCGCTCGCGGCGTGCAACCACGAGCGGTCGACGATCACCGGTTCGTACGGCGATCGCGTCCTTGCAGGTGCGGTGGTGATGGCGGATGGAAGCAGCCCGGCGGGCGTGGAAGTGGCGGTATCGGGAACCGGGATGCGGATGGTCGTCGGCGAGGATGGCGGCTTCGCGTTTGCCAATGTTCCGGAGAACGCGGAGCTGCTGTTCCACCGCGATGCGCTGATGGCGAGCCTGGCCGTGACCGCCGGCGAGCGCGATCTGACGGTGACCCTCGGCGCGAACGGCGCGAATGCGGGCGGGCGGCGGCGAGCGTCGGCGCCGACACCCGGGAAGGTCTACGAAACGGAAGGTCTCGTGGTCAGCGCGTCGGCGACGGAGCTCGTCGTGGACGACTCGCACAAGCAGACCCTCACGTTCGTGCTGAACGGCGACACCGTGATCCGCAAGGGTGATGCGACGCTGACCGCGGCCGCGCTTGCGGCAGGCGTTCGCGTGCATGTGAAGGCGACCGTGGCGGGCGACGTCCGCACGGCGATTCTCGTGATCGTGCAGAACACGAACGAGGATGAGGAGACGGGCGGCGAGAACGAAGCGAAGGAGTACGAGGGAACGATCACCAGCGTGAGCGCAACGGAGCTCGTGGTGTTCGACTCGCACCAGGAAGACGTGACGTTCGTGCTCAACGCGGACACGGTCATTCGCAAAGGCGGGACGACGCTGACCGCGGCTGACCTGAAGGCCGGCGATCGCGTGCACGTGCGCGCGACGACCTCGGGCACGACGAAGACGGCGACTCTCGTGATTCTGCAGAACAGCGGTAAGCCGTAACCCCCGGGAAACATGGGACGTGGCGCGGATGAAGGACGAGCATCCGCGCGACGGATGTCCGTATGGGATCGGACATCAGGGCGGGAGGCCGGCGGGCTCGAACGGGCCCGCCGGTTTTTTTGTGTCGATTCTTATGCGATGGGGACGAAGAACCCTTTTTCGGGACAGGCGAGGAGCCAGTCGACCAGTCCTTCGTTGGGCGGAGGAAGGGTCTCGCGAACGAGGCGATACTCGCGATCGACTCGCTCGACCGTGAAGACTTCACCCGGCTCGATCCCATCCTGTTCGCGGAGAGCGGCCGGCAGGACGATTTGACCCTTCGATGAGATGGTTGTCTTCATTCCGGTTAAATAACGTCTTGCTTCCGCTTTTTCAAGGGAGGTGGAGGTTCGCCGGTTTTTCTTCAGACGAGCGTCTCGAGAAGTTTGAGGGCGTGAGTGACGCGGATCCCTTCGGCACTCTGGTAGTCCTTCGTTCCGACCGCTGAGATCTGCCACGCGGCCACGCCGGGAAATCTGGCCCTGAGATATCGCAGGCTCGGATCGATCGGCGCGTCGTCCCACTTGCACTCGACGAGAAGGATTGGTTTGAGGCGATCGATCACCACGAAATCGACTTCCCTGCCGTCGACGTCGCGGAAGTAGCGAAGGTCGAGGTCGAGACCCTTCGCGTCCTGCTCGTACTGCACCCACTTCAGCAGGTGCGAGGCAACGAGATTCTCGAAGCGCGCGGCGCTGTCCGGCACGATCGACCAGTCGACGTGGTAATGCTTCTGCTCTTTTTTCACGGCGCGGATGCGGGGCGCACCGAGGGGCGCGACACGGAAGACCGCATAGAGTCGCTCGAGCGCCTGAATCCATGAGGCGACCGTCCGGTGGCTGACCTGCAGATCCTCGCGCAGCGCGTTGATCGAGAGGGGAGAGCCGACGAGCTCGGGGAGGCGCAGCATGAGCAGCTCCAGATGCCCGAGGTCCTGGATTCGTTCGAGGGAGACGACGTCTTCGCGCACGAGGCGTGTGCGATATTCGCGGGACCAGCGGCGCGCCTGCTCCTCGCTTCCTCCGAGAAACGGCTCCGGGAATCCTCCGAGCCGGAGGAGCTGAGCGAAGCCGTCGCGATCGTCGATGTGTCGCTCGACGACCGAAAACGGATGCAAACGCAGGAGGTGATATCGACCCTGCAGAGAATCGCCGCCGAAACGATAGAGATCGAGGCGCCCGCTGCCGGTGACGAGGATCCTCTGCCCGGACGGCCGATCGTCGTAAAGGCCTTTGAGGAAATTACGCCATCGGCGGTACTTGTGGAGCTCATCGAAGACCCACAAGTTCCCGGGCGGGAGCTCCTGCCGAAGGATCTTTTCGCGATGTTCCGCGACATCCCAGTTCAGATACCCGCGGCGCGCGCCCGGAACCTGGAAAGCGAGTGTCGTCTTGCCGACCTGACGCGGTCCGGCGACGAAGACCATCTTCCGGCTCAGGTCCTCTCGCAGTTGCCGCAGGAGATAGCGCTTCTCGACGGCCACGAATCGGAGGGTACGGTGATTTTTGCGTGGAGTCAAAAATTACCGCGAGTGTTTTTCACAGGCAGTGAAAACGATCGCGTTAGGATGCGCCACATGAAGCTCGACGCCATCCCGTTCGAGACCACCGACTGGTCATCGATCGCGCCGACGGAGCATGCGGGTGAGACCGGCGTCGCGCTCTGGCGCATGAAGACGTACGGGTCGTTGCGTGTCCGGCTCGTCGAGTACTCGCCCGGATATCGCGCCGATCACTGGTGCAGCAAAGGTCACGTTCTCTTCTGCATCGAGGGCGAGCTGCAGACGGAGCTCGAGGACGGCCGCGTGTTCCATCTGACGCCGGGGATGAGCTATCAGGTGGCCGACGGCGCCGAGGCGCATCGCTCGTCGACGGAACGCGGGGCGAAGCTTTTCATCGTCGATTAGGCGGGGTCACATCTGGAAAACGAACTTAACGGCTACCCCGTGTAGCCGTTAAGTTCGTTTTCCAGATGTGACCCCCAACTCGTGGACACGTGCGGCCGCGATCGCTATCATGCCGTGCACAACAATTAGTGCAGTCCGAAAAAAGGCCGGGTGACTCCCGGCCTTTTTGTCTCTGCGCGAAGGGGAGGGTGGGATGGGAGTGTTGTCCAGGGATCAGATCGCCAGGCTTGCGAAACGGCGGAACTGCCCGCGCTGCAGTCTCGAGAAGACGGAAGGGAACGCGCTCTGCCGGAAGTGCCGGTTCAAGCTGCCGGCGCACATGCGGCTGCCGCTCGAGGGGATCGTCCAGCGCGACGAATCGGTGGTGGCGGGGGCGTTGCGCGCCGCCGCGAACTACTTCGAAGTGCACTACCAATCGATCCTGAACTTCCGCGGCGGGCGCCTTCGGTAGAGCCCGCCGCGGTACTTTTTGCCCTAACAAAAGTTAGAGGGATCTCCGGTGTCCTGAACTGTTATTATCTGCCGCGGTCCGAGCCAAAAGAGAGAGAGTGCGGCGGGTGTCATGTGTTGTTCGCGCTCCAACACTTCACGAAAGGTCGTCCATGAACCGGTTGAAGTTCAGCAGCATGTGGCGTTTCGCGTTCTGCCTCACCCTGCTTTTTTTGATGTCTTCCGTTGCATCCGCCGCCACCATCGACTTTCAGGTTCTGCTGGACGTCGACAACAAGGCGAACACCGGATGCACCGTTGGCGGAATGCCCGGCGTCGAACAGGTGATCACCACTTCGGTCACGACGACCGACACGGCAGGATCGGTAACGACCATGTCGCGCCGCGTTTGCAACGGCAACACGCTCGGCGCTCCGCTTGACATCGACACCAGCGGATGGCCCATCGGCTTCAACCCGAACAGCGGTCAGATGGTCGTCGAGTCGCGCGTCCCGTACGCGGTCCTCGGCAACGGTCCCTTCCTGATGCGCATCGGCTTCACCGCGACGACCGGTTCGACGACGAGCTCCGTGCTCACGAAGCCGAACGGCGATCCGATTCTTTTCCCGCCGGGCGCGCAGGGTAAGCGCCGCTCGGCAGTCCCGGGCAATCTCGAGGAGCGCATCTTCGCGCTCGATGGACAGACCAAAGACTGGGGCATGATCCCGCCGCTCGGCAACAACAGCGCGCCGGGCCAGCAGGTCTTCAGGCTTTCCCAGGTTTACGGTTTCGGCGACGGCGAATTCTTCTGGTTCCGCGCCGATGCGAATCTTTCGAAGAACCCGCCGCCGCAGGCGAATGACGACGCGTACAGCGTTCGTCAGGGACAGGCCATCGTCATCGTCGCGCCGGGCGTTCTCGGAAACGACGTGTCGCCGAGCGGCGCGCCGCTCACCGCATCGATCGTGACGAATCCGACGCACGGCGTCGTGACGCTGAACAGCAGCGGCGCGTTCACGTACGTCAACGACGGCAACTTCAACGCGACCGACTTCTTCGAGTACCGCGCATCGGATGGTGCGCAGACGTCGAACACCGCGAAGGTTCTGATCACCATCATTCCGAACGGAATCCCGGTGGCGGTCAACGACACCTACAACGTGACGCACGGCGGAACGCTGACCGTTCCGGCTCCAGGTGTGCTCTCGAACGACAACGATCCGGACGGCGATCCGCTCTCCGCGATCGGACTGTCGACGCCGGCGAACGGCACGCTCTCGTTCAACACGAACGGCGGGTTCGTCTACACGCACAACGGCTCGAACACGCTGAGCGACTCGTTCCAGTACGCGGCGACCGATCAGATCAGCCAGTCCGCGCCGGCGACGGTGACCATCACCGTCGGTCCCGACACGCCGCCGACCGCGGTCAACGACGCGTACGGCGTGGCCGAGGGCGGAACGCTGAACGTCACGGCCCCGGGACTCTTTGCGAACGACAGCGATCCCGACACGCCGCAGAGCCTGTGGGTGATGCAGGTCGTCACGCCACCGACGAACGGCACGCTCACGCCGGGCACCGGCGGCGCGTTCACGTACGTCCACAACGGCAGCGAGACGACGACCGACTCGTTCGTCTATCGCGTCAACGACGGCATCGCGAACTCCAACAACGCGACGGTGACGATCACGGTCACGCCGGTCAACGACGCGCCGGTCGCGAACAATGACGCTTACAACACGAACGAAGACACGCCTCTCAACGTCGCCGTGCCGCCGGGACTGCTCGCGAACGACAGCGACGCGGAAACCAACCCGATGACCGCGGCGCTCGTCGCCAACGCGACGAATGGCAACGCGGTCGTCAACCCGAGCGGCACCTTCACCTACACGCCGAACGCGAACTTCAACGGCACCGACACCTTCACCTACAACGTGACGGACTCCGGTTTGGCGGTCTCGAATACCGCGACCGTGACGATCACCGTCGCGGCGGTCAACGACCCGCCGAGCTTCACCGCGGGCCCGACGGTCACGGTGAACGAAGACAGCGGCGCGTACAGCGCGGGCTGGGCCACGGCGATCAGTCCGGGACCGGCCGACGAGTCGGCGCAGACCGTCAGCTTCAACGTCTCGAACAACAACAACGCGCTCTTCAGCGTGCAGCCGTCGATCTCGCCGACTGGCGTGCTGACGTTCACGCCGGCGCTGAATGCGAACGGCACCGCGACGGTGACCGTGTCGCTCACCGACAGCGGATCGAACATCGCGCCGAACGTCAACACCTCGGCGCCGCAGAACTTCACGATCAACGTCACCGCGGTCAACGATGCGCCTTCGTTCACGAAGGGTCTCGATCAGACGGTGGCCGAGGATTCGGGGCTGCAGACGGTGAATGGCTGGGCGACCGCGATCAGCCCCGGACCGGCCGATGAGGCGGGCCAGACGCTGACGTTCAATGTTTCGAACGACAACAACGCGCTCTTCAGCGGACAGCCGGCAGTTTCGCCGGCAGGCGATCTGACCTACACGCCCGCGCCGAATGCGAACGGCGTCGCGACCGTGACGGTCACGCTTTCGGACAACGGATCGAACGTTGCGCCGAACGTAAACACCTCCGCGCCGCAGACCTTCACGATCACGATCACCGCGGTCAATGACGCGCCGGTCAACACGGTGCCGATCGCGCAGAACATTAATGAGGATGTGCCGCTGGTGTTCTCGACGGGCAACGCCAATGCGATCTCGGTCGCGGACGTCGACGCGGGCACCGCGCCGTTCCGCGCAACGCTGACCGGAACGAACGGCACCGTCACCGCGGCGACCGGCTCGGGCGCGGTCCTGACCGGAGACGGCACGGCGACGCTCATCATCGACGGCACGCTCGCGCAGGTGAACGTCGCGCTGAACGGCCTCACGTTCACGCCGACGCTGAACTACAACGGCGCCGCGTCGCTGCAGATCGTTTCCAGCGACCTCGGCGCGACCGGCAGCGGCGGCACGCTCACCGACACCGATTCGGTCACGATCAACATCGCGGCGGTCAACGACGCGCCGGTCTTCACGGCGGGACCGAATCCGGTCACGGTGAATGAAGACAGCGGCGCGTACAGCAACGGCTGGGCGACCGCGATCGGACCGGGCGGCGGCGCCGATGAATCCGCGCAGACCGTCAGCTTCAACGTCAGCAACGACAACAACTCGCTCTTCACGGGCGGCGGCCAGCCGGCGATCTCGCCGACGGGCGTGCTGACCTTCACCCCGGCCGCGGATGCATCCGGCAGCGCGACGGTCACCGTCTCGCTCACCGACAGCGGCTCGGGCGTCCTGCCGAACGTGAACACGTCGGCCTCGGTGCAGTTCACGATCACCGTCACGGCGGTCAACGACGCGCCGGTCGTCACGACGACGGGCGGCACGACCGCGTTCGTCGAAGACGCGGGCGCGGTTGCGATCGACAGCGGCATCACGGTGACCGACGTCGACTCGCCGACGCTCGCCAGCGCGACGGTCACGATCACGAACCTGCTCGACGCGGGTCAGGAAGTGCTCTCCGCGCCGACGCTCCTCGGCAGCGCGACCGCGAACTACGTCGCGCCGACGCTGACCATCACCGGCTCCGCGACGGTGGCCGAGTATCAGACGATGCTCGCCGCGGTCACCTACATCAACAACTCGAACAATCCGACGACCACGAATCGCGTGATCGCATTCCAGGTCAACGACGGCGCGGGCGTGAACAACCTCTCGAACGTCGCCAACAAGACCGTTTCGGTCACCGCGGTCAACGACGCGCCGGTCGTCACGACGACGGGCGGAACGACCGGGTTCACCGAGGATGGCGGCGCGGTGACGGTCGACAGCGGTGTGACGGTGACGGACGTCGACACGGCGACGATCGCCAGCGCGACGGTCACGATCACGAACCTGCTCGACGCCGGTCAGGAAGTGCTCTCGGCGCCGACGCTGCTCGGCGGCGCGACCGCGAACTACGTCGCACCGACGCTCACGATCAGCGGCACGACGACGCTCGCCAACTACCAGGCGATGCTCGCCGCGGTCACCTACAACAACACTTCGAACAATCCGAACACGACGACGCGCGTGCTCGACTTCCAGGTCAACGACGGCACGTCGAACAGCAACATCGCGAGCAAGTCCGTTTCGATCACGCCGGTCAACGATGCGCCGGTCGTCACGACGACGGGCGGCACGACCGCCTTCGTCGAAGACGCGGGTGCGGTCGCCGTCGACAGCGGCATCACCGTGACCGACATCGACTCGGCGAACCTCTCCAGCGCAACGGTTACGATCACGAACACGCTCGACGCCGGGTTCGAAGTGCTCGCCGCTCCGACGCTGCTCGGCGCCGCGACCGCGAACTACGTCGCACCGACGCTGACGATCAGCGGCGCCGCGACGGTGGCCGAGTATCAGACGATGCTCGCCGCGGTCACCTACA
>Ga0075425_100004536_pt1 | contig 14342 bp, 12 predicted proteins | sample SoiMethybrSBSTD4_FD_75300 | JGI IMG/M metagenome (GOLD analysis project Ga0075425, IMG submission 75300) | Bulk soil microbial communities from a Populus tree surrounding site in Tennessee, USA - Soil MetaG P. TD hybrid SBSTD4 | ecosystem: Environmental > Terrestrial > Soil > Tree plantation...
CTCTCGTTAAGACCGTTGAAGTAATGGTTCGCCCGTGCCAGGTGAACCGCCTGCCGGAGAGCAGGTCAGATGACTCGAGCACGCTCCCTCTGGATATACGCCGTGTTGTTGCTGGCGGCGTTCGGATGCCAGTCGGTCGCGACCACCAGTGCGAAGCTTCGCAACCAGGAAGGGAACTACGAGCTCGCCATCAAGCTGGCGCAGGAGGCCGTCGCAAAGAATCCGAAAGATGCTGAAGCGCACTTCCAGCTCGGCGTCTCATACAGCTATCTCGACAGTGTCGCCCTTGCCTACCAGCATTTCATGAAGGCCAAGGAGCTGGACCCCGAGAAAGCAGCCGACGCCGACAACAACATCCAGAGTAATTTTGCGAAGCATTACAAACTGGGTCAGAGCTCGTTCAACCGGCAGGATTTGAAGACGGCCGCCTCCGAGTTCGAACTGGCCACCAAAGCGAACCCGACGCAGGCGGTGGCGTTCTATAACCTGGCAGTCGTGAACCAGAAACTCGCGGAGACGGATTCTACCGCTCACGCACGGGCCCTGGCAGCGGCGGACAAGGTGCTGGCGCTTTCCAACCCGACCGAGTCGAACTACACGAAAGCGTTGCGCGTCGCGGGCGAAGAGCTCATCGTTCTGCACCGCGAGGATGAAGCGGGTCAGCGATTCAAGCGGTTGATCGACGAAGATCCCGCAAGTTACAAAGTCATCGAGGATATCGGAACCGAAGAGCTCGAAAACAAGAACTTCAAAGCATCGGCGGAATTCTTGAAGCTCGCCGCCAAAGCGCGGGAGCGCGTGGGAGCGCCGGATGCAAAGGTGTACTACAACATCGGCGTTTCTCTGTACAATTTGCGCAAGGAAAACCCGGCTCACATCGACGACGCCATCTCTTATTATCAGAAAGCGCTCGCGATCACGGCCGATGATCCCGACACGGTGTTCAACATCCTGGTTGCCTACGCGGCCAAGGAAGACTGGTCGGACGCGGCGCAGTGGGGCGAGCGGTACGTGACAGTGAATCCGAACGACGCCAACGGATGGAAGCTACTCGCGCGCAGCTACACCGAGCTCGGTCAACAGGACAAGGCCCAGGAGGCCATCAAACGTTACGACACGCTGAAGCAACCATAACGGCGGGGCGCCAGGCAGATCGCGGCACGAGAGGTGGAACACCTCTTGCAGGAACCGGAAGCCGCGACGCTTCCTCCCCGCGCACCAGACCCGGCTGCAAGCCGAAAGCTATTGCTCGCAAATCAATTATCTCTAAATCCCGGAAGTTTTCAGAGCGACCGCTCTGCGGCATTAATTGTCAATTCACGACGGGAAAGTAACCACCGTTAACAATCATTCACCTCTCACCATTCGGGTTTGTTAAGCACCCGACCCACCTATCGTGTCAGCTACCGGAGCAAAAAGAATGGACATTCAGGAGCTCAAGGGGAAAACCATCTCCGAGCTTCTTGAAGTCGCCAACTCCCTCGAGCTCGAGGGAACCAGCAGCTTGCGCAAGCAGGAATTGATTTTCAAAATCCTGGAAGCGCAAACCCAACAGAACGGCCTCATCTTCGCCGAAGGCGTGTTGCAGGTCCTGCCGGAGGGCTACGGCTTTCTCCGCTCGCCGGACTACAACTACCTGCCCGGCCCGGACGACATCTATGTCTCACCGTCACAGATCAAGAAGTTTGATCTGCGCACGGGCGACACGGTCTCCGGACAGATTCGAAGCCCGAAGGATTCGGAGCGCTACTTTGCACTGCTGCGCGTTGAAGCGGTGAACCATGAGCACCCCGACGTCGCCAAGACCAAACCCTTCTTCGACAACCTGACGCCGCTGTATCCGCAGGAGGCGTTCAATCTCGAGCACGATCCCGAGGATCTCTCGACGCGGCTCATGAACCTCATGTGCCCGGTCGGCAAGGGACAGCGCAGTCTGATCGTCGCCCAGCCGCGCACCGGCAAGACGATCCTGCTGCAGAAAATCGCCAACGCCATCACGGCCAATCACCCCGAGGTCTATCTCATCGTGCTGCTCATCGACGAGCGTCCCGAAGAAGTGACCGACATGGAGCGCTCCGTGAAGGGTGAAGTGATCAGCTCGACATTCGACGAGCCGGCCGAGCGTCACGTGCAGGTCGCCGACATGGTGATCGAAAAAGCCAAGCGCCTGGTCGAGCACGGCAAGGATGTCGTCATCCTGCTCGATTCGATCACGCGACTGGCGCGCGCCCACAACGCGGTCGTGCCCCACTCGGGGAAGATTCTCTCCGGCGGTGTGGACTCGAACGCGCTGCAGCGCCCGAAGCGCTTTTTCGGCGCGGCGCGCAACATCGAAGGCAACGGCAGTCTCACCATCATCGCCACCGCGCTCATCGAAACCGGCAGCCGCATGGACGAGGTCATCTTCGAAGAGTTCAAGGGCACCGGTAACATGGAGCTCGTGCTCGACCGGAGGCTCTCCGACAAGCGCATCTTCCCCGCGGTCGACATCTTCAAGTCGGGCACCCGCAAGGAGGAGCTCCTGATCGACAAGAACGACCTCTCGAAGATCTGGATCCTGCGTAAGTTCTTGAACGACAAGCCTCTTATGGAGGCGATGGAGTTCCTCCTGGAAAAGCTGTCCAAGACCAAGACCAACGCCCAATTCCTGAAATCGATGAATTCCTAGGCCCCTAGTTGGTATATTGAGTTGTAGTGCAGGGAAGAGGCCCCTCCCCGGTTTGGCGGGGCCTCTTTTTCAAGGCATGACTCAAGAGGTGGAGAAGAAAATGAAGCGACAGATGTCGGTGGTTATCGCGCTGCTCCTGATGACAACCGCGGCCTACGCCGGGTTGCATACGCGCAGCGGCTGGGTCTATATCCAGAACAGCCAGTGGCCCGAGGCGGTGCGCGAGCTCAAGCTTGCGATTCAGGAAGATGCCAAGGATGACAAGGCGCAGTTTGGGCTGGGTATCGCGTACGCCAACATGGACAGCGTCGCCGCGGCCTACAAAGCCTTCATGACTACGAAACAGCTGGATCCCAAGAAGGCGCACGACTGCGACAACAACATCCAGAGCCTGTACGCGAAGCATTACAAACTGGGACAGAACGCGTTCAACCAGGCCAATTATCCGACGGCCGCGCACGAGTTCGACATGGCGACGCAGGCCGATCCCAAGCAGTCCGGCGGCCACTACAACCTGGCCGTGGCGTACGAGCGTATCGCGCAGAAGGACTCGACGTATTACGCCAAGACGCTGACCGAGGCCGACAAGGTGCTCGAGCTGGCGCCGATGACGGACCCCAACCACATGCGCGCGCTGCAGCTGGCGGCGAGCACGCTGGTGTACCTCAACAAGCCCGAGGAAGCCGTGGCGCGCATGCAGAAGACCATCGACGAGGACCCGTCCAAGTACCAGCTGGTCGAGGACATGGGCAACGACCTCATGCAGCAGAAACAGTGGGCGGGCGCCGCGCTGTTCCTGAAACTGGCCGCCGAGGCGCGCTCCAAGGTATCCGCCGATGACGCGAATCTTCTGCAGAGCATCGGTATCTGCGAGTTCAACGTCGGCAAGACCGATCCGGCCCACCTCGACGAGGCGGTCACCTGGTACCAGAAGTCGCTCGACGTCGGCGGCGACAACAAGGACACCATCTTCAACATGATGGCGGTCTACGTGCGCAAGTCGGACTGGGAGAACGCCGCGCTGTGGGGCGAAAAGTCCGTGGCCATCGACCCCAATAACGCCGATACGTGGCGAATCCTGGCCAAGAGCTACACCGAGCTCGGCCAGGACGAAAAGGCCAACGACGCGCTGGCCCACTACCAGACTCTAAAGGGAAACTAGGGCACCCGGGGGCCCGGCCTTGCGCCGGGCCCTTTTTGCCGCTATAATCCGCCCTTCCAATTTTCGATTGCAGGAGTAATCTAGAAATGAAGAAAGAAACCCATCCCCAGTACCACCCGGTGGTCTTCGTCGACCCCAGCGTGGGCGCCGAGTTCGTCACCCGTTCGACCATGAAGAGCAACGAGACCCGCGACATCGACGGGGTCAAGCACTTCGTGATCAAGATGGAAATCTCCTCGGCGTCGCACCCGTTCTTTACGGGCAAGCGCAAGTTCGTCGACACGGCCGGCCGTGTGGAGCGCTTCCGCGAGAAGTACAAGTACAAAGACAACACCGGTAACGAGTAGCCCCGGGTCTCGATGTCCGATCAGAAATTCAGCGTCGGTGGCCAGGCGGTCATCGAAGGCGTCATGATGCGTTCACCGACGTATTATGCAACCGCCGTTCGAACGCCGCAGGGCACCATTGTCATCCAGAAGAACCGCTACGAGTCGCTGACACACCGCTTCCGGTTTCTCAACGTTCCCATCGTGCGCGGGGCGATCGGCCTCGTCGAGATGATGTGGATCGGAATCCAGTCGCTCACGTACTCGGCCGCGCAGGCCACCGATGAGAACGTCGACGCCAAACAGAAGAAGTCGGCGGCGTCGAACCTCATGGTGTTCGGCTCGGTGCTCCTTGCCCTCGGCGCCGGTTTCGCGATCTTCTTCTATCTGCCGCTGTTTCTGACCGAGCTCACGGGCGTGCAGGGCTCGATCGCGTTCAACCTGGTGGACGGCGTGTTCCGTCTCACCATCTTCCTCGGCTACCTGTTCATGATCTCGCGCTGGAAGGAAATGCGGCGCGTCTTCATGTACCACGGCGCCGAGCACAAGACCATCTACGTCTACGAGAACCAGCAGGACCTCACCGTGGCCAATGCGCGCCCGTACACCACGCTGCACCCGCGCTGCGGCACGAGCTTCCTGCTCGTCGTCATGCTGGTGAGCATCCTCGTCTTCTCGCTCCTGGGAAGACCGGTGACGATCGGCGACCGCCTGCTTCGCTTCGCCTTTATTCCGGTGATCGGCGGCATCTCGTACGAGTTCATCCGCCTCTCCGCGAAGGAGCGCTTTGCGCGCTACTTGAAGGGCGCCGTCTGGCCCGGCCTCATGCTCCAGAAAGTCACCACCTCGCAACCCACCGATGACATGCTCGAAGTGGCCATTGCCGCTTTGGAAGCGTGCCTGGACTACGAGAACGTGACGCTCAAGATCCCCGCCAACTCCTAGCTACCAGCACCCGGCAGCTGCGCCGAACGCTCGTAGAATGGAAAGCGAGCATACGCGAGCGTCACCCCGCCCGGGGAGCGGGAGACATTCGTCTGAACGCGACTTTGACGAGCGGCCCAAATATCAATATTGTGTTCCCCGCGAGGAGCAGGAGCGGAAGACGAATGTCGACCGCCCACCTGGCGGACAAACGATATGACGACCAGATACGACCAGATACTCATCCGCTTCGACGAGCTCACCACGCAGCTCGCCGACGAGAAGGTCATTCGCGACAACCAGCGTTGGCGCAAACTGGCCAAGGAACGCTCCGACATGGAGGAGCTGGCGGAAACGGCGCGCAAGCTCAAGAAGATCGAGCAGACCATCGCCGACAATAACGGCGTGATTGCGGCCAACGAGGACCCCGAACTCGTCGAAATGGCACGCGGCGAAATGGAGGGACTGGAGGCCGAGCGCGCGTCGCTCGACGAACGTTTCCAGATTCTGCTGGTGCCGCCTGATCCGGCCGATGAGAAGAACACCATCATGGAACTTCGCGCCGGCACCGGCGGCGAAGAATCGGCGCTGTTCGTGGGCGATCTCTTCCGCATGTACACGCGCTACATCGAGCGCAAGAAGTGGAAGGCCGAAATCCTGAGCAGCAGCGAGAGCGGCAAGGGCGGCTTCAAGGAAGTCATCCTGCTCGTCAACGGCGCCGGCGCGTACGGCACGCTCAAGTTCGAAAGCGGCGTGCACCGCGTGCAGCGCGTTCCCGAGACGGAAGCGAGCGGGCGCATTCACACCTCGGCCGCGTCGGTGGCGGTGCTGCCCGAAGCCGAGGAGATCGACGTGAAGATCAACGAGAGCGATCTGCGCGTCGACGTGTACCGTTCCGGCGGTCCCGGCGGCCAGGGCGTCAACACCACCGACAGCGCGGTGCGCATCACGCACCTGCCCACCGGCCTGGTGGTCACGTGCCAGAACGAGCGCTCCCAGATCAAGAACCGCGCCACCGCCATGAAGGTGCTGCAGGCGCGCCTGCTCGACCGCGCGCACTCGGAGCAGGATGCCAAGCTCGCCGCCGAGCGTCGCAGCATGGTCGGCTCCGGTGACCGCAGCGCCAAGATCCGGACCTACAACTTTCCGCAGCAGCGCATCACCGACCATCGCATCAACTTCACCACCCACAATCTCTCCGCTGCCATGGAAGGCGAGATCGACGATCTCCTCGACGCGCTGCGCAAGGCGGACGCGCTGGAACGCGCGGGCCAGAAATCGGAATGAGCATGAAGGAGCTGCACGCCAGCAACATCCGCGAGCTCCTGCGACTGGCCGAGCGCGAGCTCCAAAACGCGCAGGTGCCCAACGCCGCCAACAATGCGGCCTGGATGCTGTGCGAGCTGCTCGGCTGGAAGATGATCGACGTGTACGCGCATCATCGCGCGCGCCTCTCCGACGAACTCCTCGACCTGTACTGGGACATGATCGAGCGCCGCGCCGGCCGCGAGCCGCTGCAGTACATCGTGGGCTCGACGGAGTTCATGTCGCTGCCGTTCGAAGCGCGCCCCGGCGTGTTCATCCCGCGTCCCGAAACCGAAACGCTGGTGGAGAACGCGGATCGCATGCTGCGCGAGTTTCCCCTCCATCAGCCGCTGTGCGCGCTGGATCTCTGCTGCGGAAGCGGCATCATCGGCGTCTCGCTGGCACACCGGATCGGCAACCTCGAGGTTACTGCCGTGGACGTGTCGGGCGAGGCGGTCGAGCTGACCGCCCACAACGCGCGCCAGAACGATGTCGATGCGCGCGTTCGCGTTGTGCAATCCGATGCATTCCGCTACCTGGAGAATTGGCCGGAACCGGTGACCGCCATTCTCTGCAACCCGCCCTACATCGAAAGCGGCGACCTGGCGCGGCTCCCGCGCGAAGTCCGTGAGCACGAGCCGCTCTTGGCCCTCGACGGCGGCGCGGACGGACTCGACTTCTACCGCCGCGTGACGCCGCTTCTGCGCCCGCGACTGGCGCCCAACGGCTTTGTCATGTTCGAAATCGGCGATACGCAGGCCGACGCCGTGATGGAGTTCCTGCGTGGCGCGGGATTTGCAAAAGTGTTCGTGATGCCGGACCTTTCCGGCCGCGACCGCGTTGTCACAGCGCGACAGGAGTCACCCCGTGGATAAGTTCGTCATTGAAGGACCGACGCCGCTCGCCGGCAACGTGCGCGTCGAGGGGGCCAAGAACGCGGTGCTCCCGCTCATGGCCGCCGCACTGCTCGCGCGCGGCAAGAGTGTCATCTCCAATGTGCCCGATCTGCGCGACGTCACCACCATGGTGACCATGCTCGATCTGCTCGGCGCCACGACGACGCGCGACGGCGACGTGCTCACCATTGATTCGACGGATGCCAACGGGATCGAGGCTCCCTACGACCTCGTGCGCACCATGCGCGCATCGATTTACGTGCTGGCACCCACGCTGGCGGTCCACGGCCGCGCGCGCGTGAGCATGCCGGGTGGTTGTGCGTGGGGGCCTCGCCCCATCGATCTGCACCTGATGGCGATGGAAAAGCTGGGCGCGCGCATCGAGCTCGAGCACGGCTACATCGAGGCGCGTTGCGATCGCCTGCGCGGAGGCGAAGTGGTATTTCCGATCTCCAGCGTGGGCGCCACCGTTCAGACCATCATGGCTGCGTCGCTCGCGGAAGGAACCACCGTGATCGAAAACGCGGCGCTGGAGCCGGAGATCGCGGACCTGATCCATGCCCTGCAGGAATGCGGCGTGGAGATCGAAGGCACGGACACGTCGCGTGTCATCGTGCACGGCACCACATCGGTGAAGCCGCTCGTACACCGCGTGATTCCGGATCGTATCGAAGCAGAAACCTTCGCGGGCGCGGCGGCGGTGACCGGCGGCGACGTCACCATCACCGACTGCAATCCGGGCCACATGAGCGCGGTGCTCTCGGTTCTCGAGGCGTGCGGTTGCCGGGTGGAAACGCAGGAAACTCGCGTGCGTGTCATCGGACCCAAACGCCTCCGCGCCGCGGATGTCGTCACGCGCGAATACCCCGGCTTTCCCACCGACATGCAGGCGCAGATCATGGCTGTCCTGTGCTGCGCCAACGGCGTCAGCACGGTCAAGGAAACCATTTATCCCGACCGGTTCACCCACGTGCCCGAGCTGCGCCGCTTCGGCGCGGATATCCGCCTCGACGGCAACCTGGCCGTGATTCGCGGCCGCGAGAAGCTCGAAGGCGCGCCCGTGATGGCCACCGACATTCGCGCCAGCTCGGGACTCATCCTCGCCGCGATGGCGGCGCAGGGTCACAGCGAAATCCTCCGCGTCTACCACATCGACCGCGGTTACCAGCGCATCGAGCTCAAGCTGCGCGCACTCGGCGCCCGCATCGAGCGCGCCGTGCAGTAACGTGACGCCCGCGCGCGAAGATGCCGGCGCGCCGGCCGCGCGCCACTTCATACTCGGCACCGCGGGCCACGTCGATCACGGCAAGACCGAGCTCGTGCGCGCTCTCACCGGTCACGATACCGACCGCCTCAAGGAAGAAAAGGAACGCGGCATCTCCATCGAGCTCGGCTTCGCACCCCTCGAGCTTGCTCCCGGAGTTTTCCTCGGCATCATCGACGTGCCCGGCCACGAGCGTTTCGTCCGCCAGATGGTGGCGGGCGCCGGCGGCGTCGACATGGCGATGCTCCTGGTTGCCGCGGACGAAGGTGTCATGCCGCAGACCGTCGAGCACGTCGAGGTGCTGCGCACGCTTGGAATCCGTCATGGCGTGGTGGTGATCTCCAAGTCCGATCTCGCCACCGCTGAAACGCTGGCGCTGGTTCGCGATGAAATCAAGGAGCTGGTGCGCGGAATGTTTCTGGAAGACGCGCCGGTGATTCCGCTGTCGGCGCGCAGCGGCGCCGGCCTCGACGCGCTGCGCGCGGAGTTGCTGGCCATGGCCCGACGGATCGAGATGCGGGCCAGCGACGGGGCTTTCCGACTTGCGGTGGATCGGGTGTTCCATCAGAAAGGGATTGGCGTAGTCGTCACGGGCAGTTGTTACAGCGGCCGGGTGAAAGTGGGAGATGACCTGGAGCTTCTGCCGCGCGCGCTGCGCGCGCGTGTCAGGGAGATCCAGAGCTTCGGCGCCAAACGCAGCGAGGGAGTGGCCGGCGAGCGCCTGGCCCTGGCACTCCACGGCGTGAAGCTCGAGGACATTCAGCGCGGCGACACGCTCGCGACGCCGGGACATTTTGCCGTCAGCGAAATCCTCGATGTGCGCGTCACACTGAGCGAAGCGGGCGAGGTGGAACTTGCGAACCGCGAGCGCCTTCGCATTCATCATGGCTCGAGCGAAGTGCTCGGCCGCGTGATCCTGTTCGAGCACGATGGGTTGCGCCGCGGCGAAAGCGCGCTGGCCCAGCTGCGGCTGGAATCGCCCCTCGTGTGCGACAACGGCGACCGTCTCGTCCTGCGCACGTATTCGCCGCCGCACGTGATCGGCGGCGCGGTTGTCGTGAACGCGCGCGCGCAAGCCCACCGCCGCTCGGATGCCTCCGCCGTGGAGCAGCTTCGTCATCGCGAAGAAGGCGACCCGGCCGAGGTGCTGGAAAAGAACGTGGAGCGCATGGGGATGGAAGGCGTTCCTGAAACGGAAGCCGATCGTGCGCTGGTGGCGGCGCTCATTGCGCGCGGCGCCATCGTTGCGATTTTGGGGCGTATCTACCACAGCCGCGCGTTTGTCGAGCTCGGGGCGCGCGCCGTCGAGTTGGCCACGGCGCACACCGCTGCACACCCGCTGCAGTGGGGAATCGACAAGGAAGAGTTGCGGCGCCGGCTTCTCTTTCCGCACAGCGCCGCGGCATTCAATCGCGTCATCGAGAAGGTCGCCGAGACGTCGCCGTTGTTCGTGCGCGAAAGCCGGGTTCGCGCCGGCTCACCGGAGTTTTCCCTGCCCGTGGAGCTCGCGCGCGCGGTCGCGGGGCTCGTGGAGAAAATTCGCGCCGCGGGAGTGGCATTTCCAACGCGCGACGAGCTCGCCGCGCAGTGGGCGTCACGCGAGCCCTTCGCCGATGTGGCGACCGTGCTGCGCGAGCATGCGGACGTGGTGGAACTGGCGGATGGATGGATTCATCGCGAAGCGCTGGAGCGTGCTGCGTCGGCACTCCGTTCACTCTTTGCCAAACACGCTGAAATCGCGGTTGGAGATTTCAAAGATGCGCTTGGGATTACCCGCAAACACGCCATCCCGCTCCTCGAATACTTTGATTCCAACGGCTTGACGACTCGAAAAGGCAACGCTCGTATGGCGGGATCGCGTCTCAACACGTAAAGAAACTAGTCGAAAATCCTAAGTTGGGCCTTCCCGATTCCCGATAAGCTTGCTATAGTATCGCTTGTCATGAAACTCCTCTCCCGCGTACTGGTCCTCGCACTGGGGCTGACGGTCCTGTCTGCCTATGTTCCCATGGCCCGCGCCGACGAGCTTCCGCTCGAACAGACGGCCCCGGGTGGAGGGGTCACCACGACCCTTCAGTATGGTGGCCAGACGTTCCGCGTGAACTCGACCGCGGCGTTGAAGGTCAAGTTCGAGATGCTCAGTCCGACCGAAATCCGGATCACCCTGGGTCTCGGTGAAGACGGCCTCCCCGGAAAGTGTTCCATCTATTGGGTCGACTTCAAGAAGTACATCTACACAGGCATCATCCCCCTCACGCCGACAGTCGAGGGCGACCTCGATACCGAGGGCGGCTTCGTCGATCGTTAGCTCGCTCTTCCCTCGTCTCCCTGGCCTTTCGTAAGATTTTTTTACTGTACGTTAATCGCTTTTACGCCGGCGTCTTTTGCCGCCTTTAAGCGGCTTCGACCGTTCATTCCAACTTATTGGAACATAGTAACTTGGCGATATTTTATTGCCGTGGCCTTGGCATGCCGATTGCAAAATGCATGAATCGGCGGGCGCTGACACATTCGAAGGAAGCTCCAGCAGGAGCGACGGGATACAGGAAGATGTGTCAGAGTCTTGCCAACTGGAGGCTGATGTAACGGAGGCTGTGTGCTCGGATCCGATTCTCGTCGGTGAAGGGCGCCTTCCCCTGAACGGCTCGCCAAGCCAGTGAATCATAGCCCTTGCCCTTAGCGTGATTCCGAACGGCATCACCTCCAGGAACGCGAGAAGAGGGAAACACCCCAAAGTGTTTCCCTCTTTTTTTACCCTCCGGTCCGCGGCTGTGCCAGAGTCGGCTGCGGACCGGAGGTGTCATTCCTCTGCTGCCGGGAGCCGGGGGGGCACCATCACCATGGTCTCCCGCTCGCACTTGACCTGGCCCGGGTCCGCACCGCGAAATTTCCGCACGTAGCGCCGTCGCGTATAGATGACCGGCACCAGCCCGCTGTGCTTCGCCTTGGAGAAGTGGGCGGCGATGGATGCTGCCTGCTCGATCACCCGTGCCGGCGGGGCATCGGCGGCGCTCCCGCCGCGCGGCCGGAGCAGGACGTGCGAGCCGGGAACTCCCTCGGCGTGAAACCACCAGTCCGTCGGCGCCGACACGCGGAAGGTGAGCTCGTCGTTCTCCAGGTTGCTCCGTCCCACCATCGCGAACCAGTTAGCATCCAGATCGAAGCTCCGATACGTCTTCTCGCGCGCCGCCTTGCGCGGCGACAGCGACGGCCCCGCCGCGCTGCGCTCGAGCGCGATCCCGAATTTGGCGCGCATCACTTCGTAGAGTTTGAGCGCGTCGCCGAACGATTGCACCCCGGCGAGCAGGCCAAGTGCTGCCTCCAACTCGGGGATCTCGCGGCTCACGAGCTCATGGCGGCGCGTGAGATGGGCGAGCCCTTTTTCCAGCTTGGCCGCGCGACGAAAGCGCTTCTCCACCTGTACGTGTACGGGCAGCGACGGGTCGAGCGTGACGCGCAGCGTGTGCCCCGGCTCGTAGAGATCCGGAATCTCGGCCGAATCGGAGCCGGGACGAATCTGCGTCTGGTAAGCGGCGAGCGCTTCCGCCTCGCGCCGCTCATCGGCGTGCGCGCGGGCTCCGGCGATGTCGTTCTCCAGGTTCTGTGCGAGACGCCGCAGTGTGTCGAGGCGCTTGCGCGCGGGTCGCGCGATACGATGGAGCATGAGCGCCTGGGCTTCACCGAGAATGAGCTCGCCGGCGTGCGCGCAAGCGGAGCGGGCGTTGTTGAACACGCCGAGCATGTTGTCGTCCGGATCGATTGCCTCGTGCGGCGGACGAGGTGCGGCAGAGGCGACACGACGCGTCGCAATCAGCGCGAAGCGGCCTTGCATCGGCCCTGCGGGAGTGGCGCTTTCGCCATGCGACGTTTCTTTCCGCGCTATCGCGCGGTTTCCTACCTTCTCGACGGGCGACGTGCCACGATACAGGGTGGCGTTTCCGTTGGCGCCGAAGAGTGAAACGTGCAGGCTCAAGTGCTCCTCCCCGCGCGTGATGATATCGAGGCGCAACACGCGCCCGCTCACCGCCACTTCCTCCACCTGCGCCCCGCGCAGCGCGGCGAAACGAACCGGCGCGGTGGCGCCGCCAAAGGGCGACGCCTCGCGCAGAAACGTGAACGGCCCCGGCGTCTCGAGCACCACCACGAGGTGATTGCGTGCGCGGTCGAACGGGAGCGAGAGCACCGGCGTGAACCAGCGCGGCTCGTCGAGATAATGCCAGCGCAGAGCTTCGCGAAGCTCGGCGGCGAATCGTGCAAGCAGGGTGGCGTTCATGGGGGAAATGTGGTGGCGTCCTGTGCGCGCGGCCTATAGTATAGGCCGCAACGTCTCCACGGAAGCGAGGATTGCACGATGTTGATCAGCATGACCGGGTTTGGACAGGGCGAGGCCACCAGCGCCACGTCGTCCGTCACGGTTGAAGTTCGTTCCGTCAACCATCGCTTTCTCGATCTCGCCTTCAAGCTGCCGCGCGTCATCCAGAACCGCGAGGCGGACATCAAGGACATCGTGCGCGCCAAGCTTGCGCGCGGTCGCGTCTCCATCACCATCAACATCGAGTCGCCCTCTTCGGGCCGGGCCATCACCATCAACGAGCAGGTGCTGGAGACATACCTTGCACAGCTGCGCGCGTTCGCGAAGAAGCACAGCCTCGACGAGCGACTCAGCATGGACACGCTGATGCAGCTGCCCGAAGTGGTCACCGCCAAAGAGCTCGAACCGGGCGAGGAGGAAGTGTGGCCGCTGGTGGAGAAGAGCCTCAATGCCGCGCTCGTTTCGTGCAGCAAGATGCGCGTGGAGGAGGGGAGAGCGCTGGAGAAGGATCTCGTGCAGCGCATGCAGATCATCGACCGCACGGTGAGCGCCATCGAGAAGCTCTCGCCCGAGGTGGCGAAGCAGCAGGTGGACGCGCTGCGCAAGCGCGTGGCACAACTCGCCGGTGACGTGCAGGTGAGCGAGGACCGCATCGCCGCCGAAATCGTGATGCTGGCCGACAAGACCGACTTTACCGAGGAGATCACACGTCTGCGCAGCCACGAAGCGCAGTTCAACCGCGCAATCAAGGACGGCGGCGAGGTCTCCAAGAAACTCACCTACATCCTGCAGGAAATGCACCGCGAGGCATCGACCATCGGCGCCAAGGCGTCGGGCTCGGAAGTGATCCAGCACGTGGTCGTGCTCAAAGAAGAAACCGAAAAGCTGCGCGAGCAGGTCCAGAACCTGGAGTAGCACCCGCGTGGCGCGCCCCTCGATCCCGTTTCCCATCGTTGTGTCCGGGCCCTCGGGGGCGGGAAAAACCACCCTGGTCGACCGCCTGCTGGCCGCCGAGCCGCTCATTCACCGTTCGATTTCCACCACCACCCGCTCGCCCCGCGCCGCCGAAAAAGAGGGCGTCGACTACTTCTTCGTCGACCGCCAGCGATTCGACCAGCTCAAGCAGAATAACGAGTTGATCGAATGGGCCGAAGTTCACGGGCACTCGTACGGAACGCGCAAGGCCTACGTCGAGGAACAGCTGGCGGCCGGGTTCGACGTTCTCCTCAACATTGACATCCAGGGGGGAGATCGAGTAAAAAGGATGTTTCCCGGCGCCGTCATGGTGTTTATCTTGCCGCCATCCTTTGCCGACCTGGAGCAGCGCCTCCGGGGGCGGGGGGACCTGGCGGCGGCGGACTTCCAGGTCCGGCTGGCGGCGGCGCGGGTCGAAATCAGCGCCAGTGCCCGCTACGACTACCTGGTCGTCAACGACGACCTGACCCGCGCCGGCAACGACCTCAAGGCCATCGTGGTCGCGGAACG
>Ga0075425_100004537_pt1 | contig 14342 bp, 13 predicted proteins | sample SoiMethybrSBSTD4_FD_75300 | JGI IMG/M metagenome (GOLD analysis project Ga0075425, IMG submission 75300) | Bulk soil microbial communities from a Populus tree surrounding site in Tennessee, USA - Soil MetaG P. TD hybrid SBSTD4 | ecosystem: Environmental > Terrestrial > Soil > Tree plantation...
GCCCGGGCACGGGTCGACATGACCCACCGGTTACGAGAGGACGGAAATACGTGGACCAGCGCGACCCCGCACATCGGTGAGCCGCAGCCGTCTCGAGGCGTTCAGCGACGGCGTGATCGCGGTGATCATCACGATCATGGTGCTCAGTCTGCATCCGCCCGACGGCAGCAGCCTGCATGACCTGCGACCGCTCGTCCCCAAGCTCGCCGTCTATTTGCTCAGCTTCGTCTTCGTCGCGCTCTACTGGAACAACCACCATCATCTGATGCAGGTCGTCGAGCGTATAAACGGCGCAACGCTGTGGGCGAACGCGCATCTCCTGTTCTGGCTCTCATTGATCCCGGTGGGGACGGCCTGGCTGGGACCGCACCTCCGGGAGAGCGCGCCGGTCGCCGTCTACGGAGCCGTGTTGCTCGGCGCGGCGATCGCCTACACGATCCTCGTGCGCACGCTGATCGCCAGCCATGGGCCGACGTCCCAAATCGCCAGGGCGGTTGGGGACGATGCGAAGGGCAAACTTTCGCTGGTCGCCTATGTCGCCGCGGTCGCGGCTGCACCCTTCGCGCCGTGGCTCTCAATCGCCATCTACGTCGGGGTTGCCATCACCTGGCTCGTACCGGACCGGCGGATCGAGCGGGTGCTCTCCGCAGAAACCGGCGACGGCGAGTGACCACAGGCCACATCTGTCCGCACGTACGCGCCTCGCGTCCACGACGCAACGATCAAGCCGCGGCCTCGCCAATCGCGTCGCCGGGCCGGCGCTGGAAGACGGCACCAATCGTGCGGGTTACGCGGATTCGGCCATGTCCGCCCTGGGCCTCGTAGCTGCGGTAGGCTCGGCGGATGGAGGGACGGCCGCCCCGGCGCCCCGCTCGGGCCGAAGTGGTGGGCAGCCTGCTGCGGCCGGCCGCGTTGCGGCAGGCCGTCGACGCGTTCTATGCGCCGGGGCACTCCGCGGTGCTGGACGAGGAGCGCGGGCGTGATCGTACCTTGCTGAACGAGCTCGAGAACCGGGCCATCCGTGAGGTCGTCGAGCGTCAGATCGGGTGTGGGCTCGACGTCGTGACCGACGGCGAGTTCCGCCGATGGATGTTCCTCAACTCGTTCTACGACGCCGTGGAGGGCTTCCGCACCGACAACGTCGTGACCTTCCGGAACGATGATGGTCGCGAGTTTGAGCTCGCCGTCCACGAGATCGTTGATCGGTTGCGCCCGGTCGATAGCCCGGCCGCTCGCGAGGCGGCGTTCATGGCGTCGACCACCGATCATCCGTTCAAGGTCACCTTCCCGGCCGCCTCCATCTTCGGTCACCCGTTCACGTTCAAGCGCGGGCTGACCGACAGGGCCTACGCCGACTTGACCGGCTTCGTCGCGCATGCGATCGAGATCGAGCGCATGCTCGTCGCCGACGCGGTGGCCGCCGGCGCGGACTACATCCAGTTCGACTTCCCGCTGTACCCGTACCTGGCCGATCCGGTCTGGGTGGCCAGATTCCGCGAGCAAGGACACGAGCCGGCCGACCTGCTCGAGGCGGCGCTGGCCGCGGACACCGCGGTCCTGGACGGCCTGCCAGGCCACGTCACCACGGCCCTGCACATCTGTCGCGGCAACTACCGCTCCTCGTGGATGTGCGAGGGGTCGCTCGAGCCGGTGGCCGAGGCGGTGTTCGGAGGTCTACCGTACGACTCGTTCCTCGTGGAATGGGACGATCTGGGACGCGACGGCGGGTTCGAACCCATCCGCTTTCTCCGCGAGGGGTCGGTGATGGTGATGGGCCTGATCAACTCCAAGGTGCCCGATCTGGAGTCCGAGGACGACCTCATGCGGCAGATGGATCAGGCCGCGGCGATCGTCGGAGGCATGGACCGGCTCGCGATCTCGCCCCAGTGCGGGTTCGCGTCTGTCATGGTGGGGAACGACACGGACGCTGATGCTCAGTGGCGGAAGCTTGCGCTCGTCGGGCGAATCGCCGACCGTCTGTGGTCGGCCTGATGTGGTTCTCGTCCGTCCGCAGGGCCAGCTGACCACGGAGGGAGCAGGCTCCCCCCGTGAGCCCCCCACTTCTGGCCCGATGCGCCCGGCACGATTCGAACGTGCGGCCTCTTCGTCTAGGTCTGACCACGTCCGAGCCGCGATCGAGGGGGCACGGCTAGGTGAACGAGGCGAGGGTGCGTCGGTCCGGAGAGGGCGGTTCTCGCCTAACGGAATCGTTCCCCCCTGGCGCCGGCCGGCATCCGGCCGACTGACTCCCGATGCGGTGTCGCCATCAGCCCCACAAGCTGTTTCGATTTGGTTGAGGCCGTTTGCAGGCTGGCCTCGAAATGCCCTTAGGCGGCATCTGACGCGGCCAGCGGCGGTGGTTTCGTCGGTAAGAGCGGGTCGGGTACGCGGTCGCCGAGTCGAAGGAAGCCGGCTCCGGTCAGTGCCATCGTGATGGCGCCGCTCCACCAGATGGCGTTGGGTGATGTTGCGAGCAGCGCGCCCCCGACCGCGGGGCCGGCGGCCACGCCTGCCATGAAGCTGAGCTGGTAGAGCGACATGTAGCGGCCGAGCAGATGCGGGGGCGCGAGCTCGGCGACGAGCGGGCCGAGCACGATGAACTGTCCACACTCGGCGATTGCGATCAGGATCGCGACGCCGGCTAAAACCGTGGTCGCAGCAGCCGCCGACTCCGTCTTCGTTGCGAGCAGGACTCCGAGCATGCCGACTGCAAAGATCGCGCTGGTGACGGCCAGAGCGTGTGTGCGGCGCATGCGCGCCACCGCCCGTGTTGCCGGTACCTGCGCGACGACGATGAAGAAGGTGTTGATGAAGACGACGACGCCGATCTCACCCGCTCCGACTGGTGTGTGTGCCACGGCAAACGGCGGGAGGATGTTGGAGAAGTAGGCGCCGCCGATCATCACGAGCGCGAAGTTGCCCGCGATCAAGGCGAGCAGGAGCCGATCTCGAACCACAGTCCGGAAACCTTGTCCGCTCTTGCTCGTCGAGGAAGCAGTCGCCGTAGTCGCCACGCCGGGATTCGGGATCCCTACGAGCACAACCAGTGCGAAGGCGGTGAACGTGACCGCGTCGAAGAGGTAGAGCGCCTGGAACGCGTGGAGGTCGTGTGGGGCGGCTGCGACGATGAGGCCTGCAAACGTCGCGCCGAGGCCCAGACCGAAGTTGCCTGCAACTCGGCGGAGCGCGGTCGACGCCGCGCGCTGCTCCACCGGGACGAGGGTCAAGGTCAGAACTTGGCTCGCGGTCCCCACGAGCCCGAAGCCGGCGCCGCCGATGGCTGAGAAGACAAACCCTTGCCAGGGACGGTGGACGAATGCCAGGCCTCCGTAGCCGACTGCGTTCACAAGATTGCCGGCGATCAGGATGCGCTTGGCACTGAAATGATCGAGCAACGCCCCCGAAGGGAGCGTAACCACGGCGGCCGTGGCCATGACCGTCGCCAGCACCAGCCCGGCAGTCGCCGTCGAAAAGCCGCGGACCCCGTGGAGGTAGATGATTTCGAACGGGAGGATCAGGCCGGTGCCGAAAAAGTTGAGCGCGAACCCGCCCTGAAGAAGAAGGACAGGTCTCGGCAGGTCCGTGCGCCAAAATGCGAACACGCGCGCGAGCGCCCTGCTCACTGGACGATCTTGGTTCTCCATCAGCTCATCTCCGCTTCGCGGTTGCGTGGAAGTCAAGGACACCGCGATGCCGCGAAACGGACCGGCGGTCCGTTTCCGACCGACCTGGTGTCATTGACGCGATGACCGTCGATCTCAAGCGGGCCAAGGCAGGTGACGAGCGTGCGTTCGCGTCGCTGGTCGAGCCGTTCCGGCGCGAGCTCCAGCTGCATTGCTACCGGCTGCTCGGCTCCGTGCAGGACGCCGAGGATCTCGTCCAGGAAACGCTGCTTGCCGCCTGGCGTGGACTCGACGGTTTCGAGGAGCGGGCGTCGCTGCGCTCCTGGCTCTACCGGATCGCGACGAACCGGAGTCTCAACGCGATTCGCGAACGCGGGCGCCGCCCAACCACGGAGAACACCATGAGCCCGTCAAGAACCCGCCGCGCCGTCGAGCCCAGCTGGCTCGAGCCTTACCCGGACAGCGCACTTCCCGATCCCGGTCCCGGACCCGAAGCACGCTACGAGCAGCGCGAAGCGATCCAGCTCTCGTTCATCGTCGCGCTGCAGCAGCTGCCTGCGAAGCAGCGCGCAGCGCTCGTGCTGCGCGACGTGCTCGGCTTCCATACCGACGAAGCCGCCTCGATCCTCGAGGCGACGCCGCAGTCTGTCAAGGCCGCGCTCCAACGCGCACGGGCGACACTCGACTCATACACCCTCGAACGCGAGCAGGCGCCGCTGCCCGACTCGCCGACCGAACGGAACCTTCTCGCCACCTTCAGCGACGCCGTCGAAGCCGGCGACACAGCGCGCCTCCTCACTCTGCTGACCTCCGACGCTCGCGTGACCATGCCGCCGCAACCGGGCGAGCTCATCGGACACGAAGCGATCGGCGTCTACCTCAACCACGGCGCCGAAGTCCGCGGCGCGCCGCTACAGCTACGCTCGGCCCGCGCCAACGGCCAGCCGGCCTTCGGCTGCTACCTGCGCTCGCAGGCCTGGGGCATGATGGTACTCACCCTGAGCGGCAGCAAGGTCGACCAGATCACCTTCTTCGCAGACCCCGCGCTGCCCGGCCGCTTCGGTCTTCCCGAACACATCTAGCCGAAAACAAGGCGTGGCCCCCATCGAGCGCGCCGCATGGATGGGGCGCGAACCAGCCTGTACAGCCTCATGACGGGTCTGGTGCCAACGCGCTAAGCCGAAGGTCGGACTCGAACCTAAGAACGATGTCGGTCGACGTCACCAAAGCGATTGAAACCTCATCTTGCGCAGCACCCATGCCTCCTGCTCGGGAGTGAGCGAGTCCGACTATGCCCTCGCTTCTCGCTCCCGTTCAGCTCGGCTCGTCGCCCTACCAGGTGGCACCGGATGGAGAGTACGAGGCACTAATGCGTCCGTTCTTCGAACTTCCGGACCTCCAAATATCGCATGGTTGAGCCATGCGCCCGGCACGATTCGAACGTGCGGCCTCTGCCTCCGCAGGGGCCGGCTGACCACGGGGGGAGCAGGCTCCCCCCGTGAGCCCCCCACGTTGCTCGGCGATGCGCCCGGCACGATTCGAACGTGCGGCCTCTGCCTCCGCAGGGCAGCGCTCTATCCCCTGAGCTACGGGCGCGTGACGTCGCAGTCTACCGGCCTCCGCGACGCCGCATCCCGCTTCCCCTACTCGACCGGGGTCGGGATCTGCGGGCGCTGCACGAGCACGATCGCGGCGACCGCCAGGTCGGCGCAGACGATGTAGGCGGGATAGACGATCAGCCCGAAGTCGAGCGACCCGACGGCGACGAGCGCGCAGGCCCCGCTCAGGGCGCTCATCACGTAGGCCGAGAGCGTCTCCGAGTACGGGTCGGCGTACGTCTTCGGCATCATCATGACGACCGCCACCAGGTCGGACAGCACCACGCAGAGGGTGGCGATGGTCGGGTCGCCGGCCACGTACCAGCCGACCACGCCGCACGCGGCGATCGCGAGCAGCAGGATGTCGAACCGGCTCGTCCCCCCGACACCCCGGCGGAGCGAGAGCAGCAGGATCAGCAGCGTTCCGAGCAGCTGCGAGACCGCCATGAGCAGGCTCCACCGACCGCCGTCGGCCCGCTGCGACAGGAGCACGATCAGCGACAGCGTGCACCAGATCGCCCATGTGCCGCGGTGGGGCTTCGTCTTGCCGGCCAGGATGTCGCGGACGTACGGCACGCACGCGAGCGCCTGAAGAAGGCCGGAGACGACGCCGAAGGCCCAGAGCATCCGGCAAGTGTAGGATCGCCCCGTGGCACAGGCGGCCGACCCGACCCGCGAAGGCACGCTCCAGTTCGAGCTCGGAAACGGCGAGGTCGCCGAGACCTGGTTCCGGGTCACCGGCGACCTCGAGGCCGGCGGCGCGCCGCTCGTCCTCCTGCACGGTGGGCCGGGCGCGACGCACGACTACCTGCTCTCGATGGCCGATCTCGCGGCCGGCCGCGGCGTCGTCCACTACGACCAGCTCGGCAACGGCCGCAGCCGGCACTACCCGGAGCGCGGCGCCGACTTCTGGACGGTCGACCTCTTCGTGCGCGAGCTGCACAGCCTGGTCTCGGCGCTCGGGATCGCCGACCGCCACCACGTGCTCGGTCAGTCGTGGGGCGGCTTCCTCGCCCAGGAGTACGCGTTCACGCAGCCGGCCGGGCTGCGATCGCTGATCCTCGCCGACACGGCTGCGTCGTTCCCGGACTTCGTCTCCGAGGCGAATCGCCTCCGCGCCGACCTGCCGCCCGAGGTCGAGGCGACCCTGCGCCGCCACGAGGAGGCCGGCACCACCGACGACCCGGCCTACATGGAGGCCTGTCAGGTCTTCTACGCCCGTCACGTCTGCCGGCTCGACCCGATGCCGCCCGAGGTCGTCGCGGCGTTCGAGTGGATCGAGCGCGACCCGACCGTCTACCACACGATGAACGGGCCGAGCGAGTTCCACGTCGTCGGCTCGATCCGCGACTGGCAGTCGAAGGACCGGCTCGGCGAGATCCACGTGCCGACCCTGCTCGTCTCCGGTCGCCACGACGAGGCCACGCCGGCGCTCCAGGAGACCCTCCAGCAGGGCATCGCCGGCTCGGAGTGGGTCGTGTTCGAGGACTCCTCGCACATGCCGCACGTCGAGGAGCGCGAGCGGTTCATGCAGGTCGTGGGCGACTGGCTCGCCCGGCACGATTGACCTCTTGACCTAGAGGTCTCGGCGGTTCAGCCCGACCGCCGTCACGGCCAGCACGGCCGCTGCGTAGGCGACCGCCCACAGGCCGAGCAGCGGCCCGGCGCCCTGTGCGCCGCCGAACGGGCCGAGGTGCACGATCACGCCGGTGAAGCCGCTCGTGTCGGCGGTGAGGGCATGCAGCCCGGCCTGGTAGAGCGCGTCGAACGGCAGCGCCCACGAGGCGTCGCGGCCGATCTGCTGCAGTCGCTCTGACGGGAGCGAGTAGCCGATCTGCCCGAGCAGCCCCGAGACGAGCCCGGCGCCGTAGATCATGAGCACGGCGATCCCGTTTGCGATCGTCGACAGGTAGACCGAGCCCAGCAGCGAGATCGCCGCCAGGATGCAGACGGCGGCCGCGAGCGCCACGCCGGGCACGACGATGCTGTCGGGCCACCAGCCGCCCTCGAGCCCGGTGATGACGACGCACGCGCCGTACACGAGCAGGGTGTAGGAGGCACACAGCCCGCAGGCCGCGCCGAAGCGGGCGGCGACGAAGACGGTCCGCCCGATGGGCCGTACGACGATCGGCTGAAGCAGGCCCTGCTCGGCGTCGCCGCGAACGACGTTGAAGGTGAGGAACACCGCCAGCACGGCGCCGAGGAAGAGCGTCGCGAACATCGCCAGGCCGAGCAATGTGGCCCCGGCGAGGGCGTTCTGGTCGACGAAGATGCCGCCCTGGCGCACGCGAGCGGTGCCTACCGCCGAGAACGCGAAGTGGGTGGCGACGGAGTAGAGCGCGAGGAACGCGATCGTGAGCAGCACGACGACGACCAGCACGCGGCGGCGCAGGCACTCGCGCAGCGTCACCCGCACGATCACGCCGGCGCCGTTCATCCCATCTCCCCCTCGACCGCCTCGAGGTAGGCCTCCTCGAGCGTCGAGCGCGTCGTCCGCACCTCGTACACCTGCTCGCCCGCGGCCACGAGCTCGGCGACGAGCGCGGGGATCTGCTCGCGGGTGGCGTCGTACCGGCGCGTGCCCGACCCGGTCTCGATCTCGACGCCGCCTGCCGAGGTCAGCGCCTCGGGCGTGCCCTGCGCCACCACCCGGCCGCGGTTGATGATCACGACCCGGTCGCAGACGAGCTCGATCTCGCTCAGGAGATGCGAGTTCAGGAGCACGGCCGTGCCATGCGAACGGAGCTCCTCGAGCATGGCGCGCACGGTGCGGCGGCCGGCCGGGTCGAGCGCGCTCGTCGGCTCGTCCAGCACCAGCATGGGCGGGCCGGCGACGAGCGCCTGGGCGATCCCGAGCCGCTGCTGCATGCCCTTCGACATCGACTCGACCCGGCGGTCGGCGACGTCGGCCAGCCCGACCAGCTCGAGCAGGCGGCCGCGCTCGGCGGCGCCGCCGTCCGACCGGGTCAGGCCCTGGTGCATGCGCAGGAGCTCGTCGGCCGTCATCCAGCCGGGGAAGCGGAAGAGCTCGGCCAGGTAGCCGAGGCTGGCGCGCGCCGCCGGCGACCCGGCCGGCGCCCCGCAGACGGTTGCCGTGCCGCCGGTCGGGCGCACCAGGCCGCAGCCGATCTTGACGAGCGTCGACTTGCCGGCGCCGTTCGGGCCGAGCAGGCCGACCAGCTCGCCCGCGTCGACGTGCAGGCTGACGCCGTCGAGCGCGACGGTACGGCCGTAGCGCTTGTGCACATCCTGGGCGGCGAAGGCGACTGTCACGGAGGTTGCTAGACCGCCGGGTCGAGCAGCTCGACGCGTTCATCCTCGTTCTCTGGCGGCGCCCCGTACACGTAGACGAGCAGCTCGTCCGCGCCGTGGTTCGCGGCCTGGAGCGCGGTTCCGGCCTCGACGTGGATGATGCCGCCCGCCGGCATCTCGCAGCGCTCCGGGTCGTCGCCCAGGTACAGCGAGAGCGTGCCCGCCAGCACGACGAACGTCTCCTCGTGCGTGGGATGGCGGTGACGGCGGCCGCGCGCGCCCGGCTCGTAGCGCCAGACGTTCGCGCGCGAGTGGGCGAAGCCGGCGAGCTCGCTCAGCTCGGCCACGTGCCGGGCCGGCTCGCCGGGCTCGTGGGGCCGGGTGATCCAGCCCGGCTCGTCGGGAGAAATCGCGCGGAAGCCCACGGCGGCAGCCTAGCCAGGTCGCTTGCGGGAGCAGGCTAGGCGCGCGTCGGCACGGAGACGTCGAAGCGCGACCCGCGGTCGGGCGTGCTCGACGCCTCGATGCGGCCGCCCAGTGCCTCGACGATGCGCTTCGCAAGCGTCAGCCCGAGCCCCGAGCCGCGGCTCGAGCGGGCCGGGTCGGCGCGCCAGAACGCCTCGAACACGCGCGGCAGCTCGTCGGCCGCAATGCCCGGGCCGCTGTCCTCCACCGACAGGCTGATCCCATCGCCGCCGGCCCGGGCGCGGAGGGTCACCCATCCGCCGGCGGGGGTGTAGCGGACGGCGTTGTCGAGCAGTGAGTGGACGACGCGGGCCAGCTTCGGCGAGCACAGGCTGGCCCCGGCGCCGGCGAGGTCGACGTCGATGCGGATGCCCTTCTCGGCCGCCTCGGGCCGGCACAGGTCGAGCGCGCCCTCGACCACGTCGGCGAGCGAGGTCGAGCGGGCGTCGCGGGCGAACTCCGTCGCGTCCAGCTGAGCGAGCTCGAAGAGGTCGTCGACCATCGTCACGAGCGCCATCACCGACCTGCGCATCTCGGCCGTGTAGCGCGCGACCGTCTCGGGATCGCGGACGATGCCGTCGTCGATCGCCTCGACCATCGCCCGCAGGTTCGCGATCGGCGTACGTAGATCGTGTGAGAGCGAGGTCATGAGGTCGCGCCGCTGCGCCTCGACCGCGCGCTCGGCCTCGATGCCCGACTCGAGCCGGGCCGCGGCGGCGTCGAGCGTCTCGCCGAGCAGCCGCAGCTCCGGTGCCGCCCGCAGCTCGCCCGTTCGCGCGTCGAGCCGGTTCTCGCCGAGCGAGCGGGCCGTCGCGACCAGGCGGGCCAGCGCACGCGTGTTCGAGCGGCCGACGATCAGCGCCGCCGCCACGCCCGCCGTGACCGAGTAGAGCGCGACCGACACGAGCTCGGCCGGGTTGTCCGGCGAGATCAACATGAAGTGGCTCAGCACGAGCAGGTCGACGACGGTCACGAGCGAGGCGATGACGGCGATCGCGATCAGGGTGTACGCGAGCCCGAGCCGGGTCGCGAGCCGGCGGGCGACGAGGGACGTGACGAGCGTTGCCAGCGCGATCGGCCCGAGCAGGGCGACCAGGCGGACCATCTCGCTCATGCGTCGAACCGGTAGCCGACGCCGTGCACGGTCACGAGCCGGCGTGGCCGCGACGGGTCGTCCTCGATCTTCGCCCGCAGCCGGCGGATGTGCACCGTCACCGTCTCGGTGTCGCCGCTCCACACGTAGCCCCACACCGACTCGACGAGCTCGGCGCGCGTGTAGACCCGGCCCGGGCTCGACGCCAGCCGCAGGAGCAGGTCGAACTCCTTGCGGGTCGTGCGCACGACCTCACCGCCGCGGCTGACCTCGCGCCTGATGGGATCGATCACGAGCTCGCCGAACTCGAGCGGCGCCCGCGGCTCGCCGTTGCCGCGGCGCAGGACGGCGCGGACGCGCGCCACCACCTCGCCGGGCGAATACGGCTTCGTCACGTAGTCGTCGGCGCCGAGCTCCAGGCCGGCGATCCGCTCACGCTCGCTCACCCTGGCCGACAGGATGATCACCGGCACGCTGCTCTCGAGCCGGACGAGCCGCAGCAGCTCGAGGCCGCTCAGCTTCGGCAGCATCAGGTCGAGCACGATCACGCTCGGCGGCTGCGCCTCGATCGCGGTCAGCGCCGCATGACCGTCGGCGGCCGCATCCACCTCGAAGCCCTCGTGCGTGAGGTAGCGGGTGAGCACGTCGCGCACCACGGGCTCGTCGTCGACGACGAGCACGCGCGGGGATGGTGCCGTCGACGCCATCCCACCAGCGTACCGGCGTCCGCGCCCGCCGGAAGGGTGTTCAGGTTCTTGCAAGCTCGCCGCCCGCGCCGGGTTCGACGCGACCGGCGCCCGCCACGATGCAGGCGATGAGCGCGAACGGGATCAGGAGCGCCGTCCGCAGCGCGACGTGCCCGGCCGCGAACCCGATCACGGCCGGGCCGGCGATCGAGCCGCTGTAGGCGATCAGGAAGACGCGCGAGACGGCCGTCTCGACTCCGTGCGCTGCCGCGCCGGCCGCGCTCACGACGAGCGGCACGATCGGCGCCAGACCGGCGCCCATGAGCGCGAACCCGGCGATGCCCGCGCCCGGCGCCGGGACGGCCAGGGCGAGGCCGAGCCCCGCCACCGCGGTCAGCCCGGCCCTGCGCGCAAGCCGGGCGGGGCCGATCAGCGTGACGATGCGGTCGCCGGTCAGCCGGGAGGCCGCCATCGCAAGCGAGAACCCGGCGAAGGCGGCCGCGGCGAGGGCCGATCCGGCGCCGGCGCGGTCGTGCATGTAGACCGCGCTCCAGTCGGCCGCCGCGCCCTCCGCGAAGAAGCTGCAGAACGCGATCGCGCCGAGGACGACGAGCTCGGCCGTCCAGCGCGCCCGTGCGCGGGCCGCCGCGGCGCCGGGAGCCGCGACGTGCGGGAGCCCGCCGAGCACGGTCACCGCGGCGCCGGCGACGAGCACCGCCGCGATCGCGAAGTGCCCCTCCGGCGCGACATCGGCGGCCGCCGCGGCGCTGGCGCCGAGCGCCCCGAGCAGGAGGCCCACGCTCCAGGCGCCGTGGAACCCCGACATGAGCGGCCGCCTGCGGTCGCGCTCGACCCCGACGGCGAGGGTGTTCATGGCCACGTCGACGATCGCGCCGACCGTCCCGAAGCAGACGAGCGCGGCGGCCAGGACAGCCAGGTCACCGGCGAGCGCGGCTCCGACGAGGGCAGCGGCCATCACCGGGAGGCCGCCCCGGACGAGCGTCGCCGGTTGCCACCGCCGGGCCAGGCGGCCACCCCACCAGCTGCCGACGAGCGTTCCGGCCGCCATCCCGAAGAGCGCGGCGCCGAGGGCGGTGTCGGACAGGCCGAGCGCGTGCTTGATCGCGGGCACCCGCCCGGCCCAGGTACCGATCAGGGCCGCGTGGAGCACGAACGCGCCGGCGACGGTTCGGCCGTCCGTGTGCTGCCACGCCATCGACCCACGCTAGCGCGGCGGGCCCGGGCGCCGGCCTGGCCGGCGCCCGGGGAGCGGTCGCTAGGAGGAGGCGACGCTCTCGTCGCTCGCGGGCAGGCCCCCCACCGAGCCGACCGGCGTCAGCCCGCCGCCGCTGCCGATGCGGTAGCTCGTGATGCTGTGCAGACCGCTCGTCAGCACGTCGAGGTAGCCGCCGCCGGGGGTGACGGACTCGTCGAGCGGCGTGCTCGTCGATCCCGGGTTGGCGGCGACGCCGCGCAGGTGCAGGCGGCCGCGGCCGTCGACCCGGAACGCCGAGATCGTCCCGCTGCCGGCGTTGGCCGTGTAGGCGATCCGGCCGGCGATCGCGACCCAGCACGCGGCCAGCTGGTTCGCCGAGACCGGCCCCGACAGCAGCCGCAGGGCCCCGGTGTGTCCGATCCGGTACGACGTAGCCGCGCTCGTCGGCGCCTGGTGCGCGTCCGAGATGACCAGCACGCCGTCCCGCGTGAACGCGAACCCGAACGGCGTGGCGCCCGCCGACGCGAACGAGTGCAGGCGGCGGATCGCGCCGTCGCGCCGCAGCGTGACCGTGTCGATCGTGTTCGAGGCCGTATTCGTGACGGCGAGGGCCGTGCCGGCCGGGTTCAGCGACACCTGGGCCGGGCCCGCGTCGCCGGAGGCGAGCGGCACGGAGCCGCCGGGGATGCGGCGCAGGCCGCGGCCGGTCACGCGGAAGCCGACGACGTTGAGCGCGGCGGCGTTCACCACGTACACGCGGCCGTGACCGGCGGTCACGCTGGCCGGGCCGGCGCCGCCGGACGGCACGACCGCCAGGCGCCGCAGGTGGGTGCCGTGCACGGCGAAGACGGCGATCGTGCCCGAGCCGCCGTTCACCGCGTAGAGGCGGCGGCCGTCGGGGCTGAGCACGAGCGATCCCTGGGTCTTCGCGGTGACGCCTGTGCCGGCGCCGCCCGTCGAGACGGAGCCCGCCGGCGCAAGCGTGCCGTCGTGGGCACGCGCGAACGCGAGCACGCGGTTGCCCGACGTTCCGTTCGCCAGCGTGAACACGGCATCGCCCCCGGCGTGGGCGGCCGCCGTCGCCGGGAACGCCAGGGCGGCGAGCGCCCCGAGCGGTATCAACCATCGTCTCTTCATGTGCCTGTCCCTCCGAGTCGTTGCGCCCGGCGAGAGGCCGGGCGTCGTACCCAAGGCACGCTAGGGAGACGGTCTTTCCGGGCCCTTGCCCGTTCCTTGCAAGAAACCGACTAGTCGGCTATCCAAGCGGTTTCTGGCGGGTTGTGGGTGGTCGTGTGCACACCGAGTGCACACCGCTACGACAAGCTCAGTCTTTCAAGAGGACGTGGCTGTACGTGTCGAGGGTCAGCGTCTTCTTGCTGTGGCCGAGGTGCGCGGCGAGCATCGGCAGCGGCACGCCTCGCGCGACCTGCACGCTCGCGTAGTGGTGGCGCAGATCGTGCGGCGTGTAGATGGCGATGCCAGGCCGACGCCGTCAAGCAGGTCTATGAGCTCGCGCGCATCTCTGAGGAGCAGGTAGCGGTCCTCGGCGGCGTACCTCGCGAACCAGCGCACAGCCGCCTTGTCGTAGAGGACGGGCTCGTCCTCGCGAATCAAGAGAAGGAGCGAGAGCGCGTCAGCGAAGGCCGCCGCGCTTGAGGTCAGCCGCGGCGGCGGGCGCCATGTGCGCGTTCCCGATCTTGAGCGCATGCTGGAAGCGGGCGCAGGCGTGCCCCTGCGACGTCATGGGGAACGGATGTTCGCACACTGAGCGGCGCGTCGGCCTACGTTGGCGGTTGTCTCGTGTCCAAGTTAGGGGCCCGAAAGTTGGAAGGCCGACGGCCGATGCAACTGGACTTGGACAAATCGGGTCGCATCCAAGTAAACGGGGCATATACTTGGATGGTGGACGCTGCTCGGATGGGGAAAAGCCCGATCGGCAAGCTTGTGCCAATCAGCGGCGTCGACCCTCGAAGCGGTCGACCCTATTCCCACTGGGCATTTCTAGCAGATCCGCTCCCTAACGCACTTCCGCCGTTCGAAACCTCGACTTGGGCTGCCGTCATACAGGCCGAGCGTGCGCTTGCCCGCCTTGATCAGGCCGCGAAGCAGATTCCGAACCCTCGCCTTCTCCGCCAACCCGCACTGCGCCGAGAGGCTCAAAGCACGAGTGCTCTTGAGGGCACGTACGCCCCGTTTGAGGACGTACTGGGCGACGATGTGGGCGACCGGGACTCGCTGTCCGCCGAAATGCGCGAAATCCTGAACTACGTCGTCGCGGCGGAGACGGGTTTCGATTGGGTCACCGAGCGTCCGCTCACGGCTGGGTTCATCGGGCAGCTGCAGCAGGAGCTGGTGCGTGGCACGTCGGGTGACCACACAGACTCTGGGGGGCCAAGAGACAGGCAGGTA
>Ga0075425_100004538_pt1 | contig 14338 bp, 19 predicted proteins | sample SoiMethybrSBSTD4_FD_75300 | JGI IMG/M metagenome (GOLD analysis project Ga0075425, IMG submission 75300) | Bulk soil microbial communities from a Populus tree surrounding site in Tennessee, USA - Soil MetaG P. TD hybrid SBSTD4 | ecosystem: Environmental > Terrestrial > Soil > Tree plantation...
ATTCCCGGCGGCTCGGTGATCATCCAGGCGATGATCTCCGGCGACGTGAAAGTCGCCAATATGGCGCCGCCGGCGGCCATCGGCGCGTGGGCGAAGGGCGCGGATTTGACGCTGATCGCGAGCGGCGTCGACCAGCTGTTGGAAACCGTCGTCACGCCGGTCGCGATCCGCACGCCCGCCGATCTCAAGGGCAAGAAGATCGGCGTCAGCCGCTACGGCTCGCTCACCGACATGGCGCTGCGCGAGGCGCTGCGCCTGAACAATCTACAGCCCGACAAGGACGTGACGATCCTGCAGGCCGGCGGCGAGGCTCCGCGCCTCGCAGCGCTCCAGGCGGGCGCGATCGACGGCGCGATGCTCTCCGGCGACAAGAAGGTGCTGGCGGAGAAAATGGGCTTCCACGTCGTGATCGATTTGAGCAAGCTGCCGATCTACTATCCGGTCAACGGCGTGGTCGCGTCGAAGAAATTCGTCGCGACGAACCGCGACGCCGCGAGGAATTTTCTCAAGAGCTGGGTCGAGGGCATCAAGGCGTTCAAGACCGACGAGGAGCTGGCGCTCAAAGTCATCGGCAAATATCTAAAGATCACCGACCGCGACGTGCTGAAGAAGAGCTGGGAGATTTATCAGCCGGCGTACAAGAAGATTCCGTACGGCGACGAGCGCGCGGTCAGGTTCGCGCTCGCGCAGATGGCGAAAGAGATGCCTGAGGCGGGGCGCCACAAGGCCGAGGACTTCATCGACAACAGCTTGCTCGCCGAGCTGGAAAAAAGCGGCGCGATCGATCAGATCTATTCCGGCAGGTAGGAGAGGCGCATGCGCACGCAAATCAAGCATCTCGCGATCATCAGCGACAACTACACGCTGCTCGCGCGCTTCTACGAGGCGCTGTTCGGCATGAAGGCCGGGAAGTCGCCGCGCCCCGAGAGCGCGGTCGCGATCGGCGACGGCTATGTGGGCATGAACATCATACCGCAGAAGCTCGGCCGCCAGGCGGGGCTGGAGCACTTCGGCTTCGAAGTCGAGGACGTCGACGAGATCGACGCGCGGCTCAGAGAAAAATATCCCGCGGTCAAGCTCGTGCGCCGACCAACGAATCGCCCCTTCGCCGGCATCAGCACGCACGATCCCGAAGGCTACGTCTTCGATCTGTCCCAGCAGCAGATGTCGAACCGCGCGGAAGTCTACATCGAGGGCGAGTGGAAGCAGCCGCGCACGGTCAGCCACTTCGCGCTCCGCGCGCTCGATCCGGAGCGGCTGGCGGAGTTCTACCGCGAGATCTACGAGCTGAAAGAGACCGAAAAGCCCGCCGGCGATCCGAATCATTATTTAACCGATGGACGTGTGACGCTCGTTGTCATGCCGTGGGACATCGGCGATTACGAGGGCGCCGGCATCGAGCCGCGCCACATGGACCATCTCGGCTTCAAAGTCGAAGATCTAGAGGCGTTCAAGAAAGATCTGGCCGCGCTGGCGCGGCGCAACCCGGCACTGTCGCCCAAGCCCGCCGGCGCAGAGGGCGAGATTCGCCTGAAGCTCTTGGCCAAATGCCACGGCGGCGCGTTCCAGACGGCCGACCCCGACGGCGTGCCGATCGACGTGGCGGAGTAGAGGAGCATAATAGATGAGGAGAAAAGTTTTCGCCGCGTGCGCCGCGCTCGCGATCGTGCTTGCGGTGCTTTCCGGCGCGCGCGCCGACGACAAGGTTCGCATCGGCATCTCGTCCAGCTCGCCGGGGTTCCTGCCGACGGTCATCGCCGAGAAGAAGGGCTTCTTCACGCGCCACGGCATCGCGTCCGAGCATATCCGCATCTCGCTCGCCGTGGCGATGAACGCGCTCGGCACGGGCGATCTCGACTACGCCGTCACGATGGCACAGGGCGTTTCGGCGGCGATCCAGGGCGTGCCGGTGAAGCTCGTCATGATGACGCAGGACAAGCTCGTCTTCTTTCTCATGACGAAGCCGAACATCCAGAAGGTCGCGGACCTGAAGGGCAAGGTGATCTGCATCAGCTACTTCGGCAGCACGACGCATCTCGTCGCCGACGTCATCGCAAAGCAGAACGGCCTCACGCCGGGGCAGGACCTGAAAATTCTGCCTTGCGGCGACGACCTGGGCCGCATCGCGTCGCTCGACCAAGGCCGCGTCGAGGGCGTCATCGGCGGCCCGCCGCTCAACATGTGGGGCGCGAAGAAGGGCTATCATATCGTCGCGTGGGCGAAAGACTACACGAACCTGCCGCAGAACGCGCTCATCGTGACGGACAAGAAAATCCAGCAATCGCGCGATCAGATAAAGCGCGTCATCCGGGGGACGGTCGAGGCGCTCCGCTTCATCCAGGAGAACAAGAACGAGTCGATTGATATCCTGGCGAACTATTCGCGGAGCGACAAGCCGACGGCGACCGGCATGTTCGAGAGCTACTTCCCGGCGTACAGCCCGAACGGCGGGATGAGCGACGCGGCGCTCGCCGCCGCGCTCGAAGACGCGGTGACGCGCGCGAAGGTCGACAAAAAAATTCCGCTGACGCAGATCGCCGACCGCACAATGCTGGCGGAAGTGCAGAAGGAAATCGGGTCGGAGAAAAAATAATCGAGGAGCGTGAAAATGGTCATCGACGGTGACGGACACTGCAACGAGCCCGCGGATTTGTTCGAGCGCTATCTGGAGAAGGAATTCGTCACGCGCGGACCGAAAGTCGTCGACGCCGGAGGCCGGCGCTGGATGATCGAAGGCAAGTTCCTGCCGCGCCCCGTGGGCAACTGGGGCCACGGCAGCCCGAGCGGATTTTTCGGGACGAGCCTAAAGAAGCGCGGCATGGCGGCGGAAGGTCAATCGCTGGACGACATGCCCGGGCGGCTGAAGGATCTCGACGCCGAGGGCATCGATATCCAGGTTGTTTACCCGAACATCATGGCGACGGCGTCGCTCTTCGACGACGGCGAACTCGCCGCGGCGATGTGCCGCGCTTATAACAATTACGTCTTCGAAAAGTGCAAATCGAGCAACGGTCGCGTGCGGCCGATCGCCGCGATCGCTTTGCAAAATCCACAGGAGGCGGCGAAGGAGCTGGGGCGCGCGATCAAGGATTTGAAATGCGTCGGCACGGTCGTCCCCGGCGTCGTCGGGCCGCGCAACCTCGACGATCCGTTCTTCGAGCCGTTCTTCCGCGAGGCGAACGAGCTCGGCGCGGCCGTCGGCGTCCACTGGATCACCGGCTGCTTCGACAGCCCGGGCCAGGAAAGGTTCAAAGATCCGTACTTTTACATCCACATGGTCGGCATGCCGTTCAATCTCATGATCGGCATCATGACGCTGATCGGCGGCGGCGTGATGGAAAAATACCCGCGCATCAAGTTCGCGTTTCTAGAGATCGGGTCCGCGTGGCTGCCCTACTGGATGTGGCGCATGGACGACCACTACGACACCAGCTCACACAAGCTCTCCAATCTGCCCAAGCCGCCGAGCGAGTACGTGAAGAGCGAGCGCTGCTTCGTCTCGTGCGAGCCGGACGAGGAGGGCATTGCGCACACCGCGTCGATTATCGGCGAGGACAAGATCATCTTCGCGTCCGACTATCCGCACGGCGACTGCGATTTCCCCAACTCGGTATCGAAGCTGCGCAAGCGAAGCGATCTGTCCGACAGCTTGAAGGAGCACATCCTCTGGAAAAATTCCGCGCGGCTTTACGACATCTCGTGAAAACAACAAAGGAGCTGAAATGGTTATCGACGCAGACGGACACGCGAACGAGCCGAGCGATCTCTTCGATCGCTATCTGGACAAAGAATTTAAAGACCGCGGACCGAAAGTCGTGGAAGTGGGCAAGGTCCTCTACTGGATGGTCGAAGGAAAACTCTTTCCGCGGCCGGTCGGCAACTACGGCCACGGCACCCCGAACGGCTATCTCTTTCGGCGCGGCAAGCCCGACATGGCGATCTCCTCGCCCGGGCTCGACGACGTCGAAGGAAGGCTGAAGGACCTCGACAAGGAAGGCATCGACCTCCAGGTCGTCTATCCCAACATCATGGCGCTCGCGCCGCTGCTCGACGACGTCGAGCTCACCGCCGCGATGTGCCGCGCGTACAACAACTACGTAGCGGAGAAATGCCGGCTGTACGACGGCCGCGTGCGCGCGATCGCGGCGGTGCCGCTGCAGGATCCGGCGCTGGCGGCGAAGGAACTGCGCCGCGCGGTCAAAGACCTCGGCCTGATCGGCGTGGTCATTCCCGGCATCGCCGGCAAGCGCAATCTCGACGACCCGTTTTTCGAGCCGTTTTTCCACGAAGCGAACGAGCTCGGCGCGGCCGTCGGGGTCCACTGGATCACCGGCTGCTTCGACAGCCCGGGCCAGGAGCGATTCAAGGACCCCTATTTTTATATTCACATGGTCGGCATGCCGTTCAATCTCATGATCGGCATCATGACGCTCATCGGCGGCGGCGTGATGGAGAAGTATCCGCGCATCAAGTTCGTCTTCCTGGAGATCGGCGCGGCGTGGCTGCCGTATTGGATGTGGCGCATGGACGACCACTATTCGCGCTCGATGCACCATCCCGACGGCGTGCCGAAGAAGCCGAGCGACTATGTGCGGAGCGAAAGCTGCTTTGTCTCGTGCGAGCCGGACGAGGAAGGCCTGTCGCACACGGTGGACGTCCTGGGATCCGAGCGCATCGTCTTCGCCTCCGACTATCCGCACGGCGACTGCGACTTCCCCCATTCCGTTACGAAGTTTCGCAAGCGCACGGATATCTCGGACGAGATCAAGGAGAAGATTCTGTGGAAGAACCCGGCGCGGCTCTACGGACTTGCGTGACGCCGTTGTAGGCCGCGGCCGGCCGCGCATATAATACGTCGGAACCATAAAAGGAGGCGGACATGTTCAAGATCAAAGGCGTCCACCATCTCGGGCTGCCGGTCAATAATCTCGACCGCGCGAAAAAGTTCTACACCGAAGTGCTCGGGATGCAGTGCACGAAAGTCGACGAAGACCAGGAGACCGGCAGCCTCTTTAAAGAGGCGATGGGCCACTATCCGATGACCGCGCGGCTCTTCATGCAGAACGGCGACGAGCTCGTGCTCTTCGAGCGCTCGAAGCCGATCGATCGCGGCGCGTTCGACGACGGCACCTCGCATATCTCGCTCGAATTGGCGAAGGAAGACTTCACGACCGCCGTCGCCGATCTCAAGAAAGCCGGGGTCCAAATCCTCTACGAAGAACATGTGCGCCCGACGGGCCGGTCGGTCTATTTCCTCGATCCCGAAGGCAACTATCTCCAGATCCATACGCCGCTCTAGCATCTTCTCCGAAGCGGCGGGTGAGATGACGATCGCCTACGAGGTCGAGAGCGGCGGCGCGCGCCTCGACTGCCTCGTCTGGACGCCTGAGCGAAAGAATGCGCGCGGCGAAAGCGTCATCTTTAGCCACGGCTGGGGCGGCGGCGCGCAATACGACGACCTGCTGGCGAGATTGGCGGACGAGGGCTACTTAAAAGCCACCGATATTGAGCATGCAGGCTTAGGCGGGTTGAATGCTTTTCATCAACAACGAAGAAGTGGCGCAAATCCTCACGATGGAAGACACACTCCGCGTCATCGAGGAAGGCCATCGTGAATTGGCGCGCGGAGAGCTCGCGGGGAGGCCGCGCGTCGATGTCTACACCGAGACGCGCAGCGCGGAGAAGTTTCACCGCTGGGGCACGATGGAGGGATCGAGCAAGAGCCTCCAGCGCTTCGCGATCCGCATGAAGTCGGACGTCGTGAGCTGGCCCGAGCGCCACGGCGTGCGCGTCGAGGACAAATACTGCGTCACACCCGGACTCTATTGCGGCTTCGTCTTTCTTTTCAGCACGGAAGACGGCGCGCCGCTCGCGGTGATCAACGACGGCCACCTGCAGCACATGCGCGTCGCCGCGCTCTACGCGCTGGGCGCGAAATATCTCGCGCGGAAAAACGCTTCGGTGGTCGGCATGCTGGGCTCCGGCGGCATGGCGCGCACGCACCTCGCAGCCTTTCACTGCGTGCGGCCGATCCAGCAGGCGAAGGTTTTCAGCCCGACGAGCGAGCACAGGGATGTTTACGCGAAGGAGATGTCGGCCCAGCTCGGCATCGAGGTGATCCCCTGCGCGAGCGCGGAGGAAGCGGCGCGCGGCGCCGACATCCTGGCGACGTGCACCAATTCCAAAGAGCCGACGATCTACGCGCGGCACCTCGAGAGCGGCATGCACCTGACGCAGGTCTCGCGCGAGTTCGCCGACGACGTCAACCCGAAGCTCGACGTCTGCATCGGCGGCGGTCCGGCGAGCCAGATCGTCGAAGGCGTCGGCATCGACGACGCGCAGGGCTTTCCGACTTATCTCGCCGGCAGCCGGGACGCTCTGCACCGCGCCATGGGCCCGGCGCGCGGCCGCGGCAATCGAAATAAAAACTTCCGCGGCCGGCTGGTCGCCATCGCCGATCTCATCGACGACCGCGTCCCCGGCCGGCTGAAGGACGAGGAGATCACCGCGTCGAGCGGCATCAAGGTCGGCGGTGAAGACAGCGTCAAGGGCCTTCAGTTCGTAACCGTCGGCTCGCTCATCTACGACCGCGCCCGCAGCGCGGGATTGGGCAGAGAAATCCCGCGCGACTGGTTCCTGCAAACCATCCGCGATTGAAATAAATTTTTTCCGGTTAATATTCGGCGAAGGCGTCGTCGGGATAGCAGTAGAGCCAGCTCTCGCCGCGCTCGGCGGACGCGATGACCGGATGCTTGGTCGCGTGCGCGTGCTTGGTGGCGTGCTGGTTGGGCGAATCGTCGCAGCAAAGCGTCGCGGCGCACTCCTGGCAGATGCGCAGGTGAGCCCAGCGGGCGCCGATCTTGACGCACTCCTCGCATTCGCGCCGCTTCGGATGCTTCACGCTCGTGATCGCCGCGATGTGCGCGCAGGTCGTTTCGGCCATGCCTGATTTTCCTATTCGTGGAGCGTCTGATGAACGAAGCTGATCGCGATCGATCCCTCGCCGACGGCGGAGGCGACGCGCTTGATGTTGCCCGCGCGCACGTCCCCGACCGCGAAAACGCCCGGCAGGCTGGTTTCCAGAAGGTGTGGCCGCCGGGCGAGCGTCCAGCCGCCGCCGGACAGCTCGTCCACCGAGATATCCGGACCGGTCTTGATGAAGCCGTTCGCGTCGAGCGCAATACAATGGTCGAGCCAGCGCGTGCTCGGCGTCGCGCCGGCCATGACGAAGACGTGGCGCAGTGCGCGCGTCTCGACGGCGCCGGTGCGGCTATTGCGCCAGCTCACCGACTCCAGGTGGTCGCCGCCCGCGAGCGCCGTGAGCTCGGTGTGCGTCAGCAGCGTGATCCTGGGATTTTCCTCGATGCGCCGGATGAGGTAGCGCGACATCGTCTGCGCGAGTCCTGCCGAACGCACCAGGATGTAGACATGCCGCGCGGTTTCGGCGAGAAACACCGCAGCCTGTCCCGCCGAGTTGCCGCCGCCCACCACGATGACTTCGTCGCCGCGGCAGAACTGCGCTTCCATGAAAGTCGCGGCGTAATATATCCCCGCGCCTTCGAACCGCGCGAGATTATCGAGCGCGGGTTTGCGATACTGCGCGCCGGTGGCGATGATCACCGCGCGCGCCGGCACGCGCAGCCCGTCGTCGGTCACGACCGCGTAGGGCTTGCGCTCGCAGTCGAGCGCGGACGCGCTCTTGGCGATGACGACCCGGGCGCCGAACTTCTCCGCCTGCGTGAAGGCGCGCCCCGCGAGCGCGTTGCCGGAAATGCCGGTCGGGAAGCCTAAATAGTTCTCGATCTTCGAGCTGGATCCCGCCTGGCCGCCGGGCGCATTGGTTTCGAGCACCAGCACGTCGAGCCCTTCGGATGCGGCGTAGACCGCGGCCGCGAGGCCGGCCGGGCCCGCGCCGACGATGACGACGTCGCGTATGTGCGTCTGATCGATCGCGGCGTTGAAGCCGAGGCACTCGGCGATTGCCTGATTCGTGGGATTCTTGAGCACGGTCTCGCCGCGGCAGATCAGCACCGGGACGTCGGCGGGCGTCACGTGAAAGCGGTCGAGCAGCGCCTGCATGTCGCTCTCGCGGTCGAGATCGAGATAGGTGTAGGGGTGGCCGTTGCGCGTGAGAAATTCTTTGACGCGGAGCGTTCCGGCGCAGTGGACCGAGCCGACGACCACGGTGTCGCCGAAGCCGTGCGCGATCAGCTCGACGCGCCGGAGAATGAAGGCGCGCATGAAAAGCTCGCTGAGCTCGCTGTCGGTCTGCACGAGCGCGAGCAGGCGGTCGCGTTCGAGCTCGATCACCTCGCCAGGCTCGGCGACGCGCGTGCGCACGAGCGAGCGGCGGCCGGAGAGCATGGTCACTTCGCCGGTGAACTGGCCGGGCCGGTGTACGGTGATGAGCGTGTCACCTTTGTCGGATGCGTTGACCGCCTCCAGCGCGCCGGCGGTAACGACGAAGAAGGGGACCACCGGCGCGCCGACCTCGATCAGCACTTCGCCGGTATCGACCCGGCGCGCGCGGCCGTGCGGCGCGATGCGGGCGATCTGCGCCGCAGTCAGTATCGGGAACATGCGCTCGTTCAGAGACGGGCGCGTCGATTGGATCGGCTCACCGGGCACGTCGGGCCTCAATGGACTGCGTATAGGCGTCGATCGCCTGTGTAGTGTTTCGCGCGGAGGTAAAGTTTTGTAATGCTTCCCAGCTGCGGAACGCTACCGGCTTCCGACTGTTTTGCATTCCGCGCGGGACAAGTCAACGTTTGCAGAACCTGCGGGACCTCCGGCAGGTTCTCAAACGTCGAATCGTCGCGCGCGATATAGGACGAAAGGCGTCAGCCGACTAGTTGTTGGAAAGACTTGCCTTTGCGCACGGGTCGGCGTCGACGAGCTGCTCGGCTTCGTCGCGAGTGAGATTGAACGCCTTCATGAGCGCCTTGCCGGCCTTCTGCGGCTGGTGGGCGACGAGCGCGCGGCGCGCCGCATCGGGAATGTCGTCTCCGAGGAGCAGGGGCACCATCGAGAACGGCGCACGAGCGCGCGGCGATACCGCGTGGTTCTTCTCTACAAGACGCAGCTCCGGGCGTTTGCCCCTCCGACTGCGTTCGAGCCAGTGGAGCAGCCCCAGCCGCAAATAAGCGGCGTCGAGATCCCACGCCGCGCAGATGCTTTCGAACGAGAAGGCGCCGTCATCCTCGGTGTCGAAGATCCATTCCTCCGCGTCCGTGAAGAGCTTCTTCGACGCCGGGCTTTCCGAGCCGGAGTATTTCTGGAATGACCGGATGCCGTCTTCGAGGACCGCCAGCATCAGAAGGCGCTCGGGCTGGTGGCGCATGTCGTTCTTTACGGTGGAGAGATAGCGCTCGACGACCAGCGGATCGGACTCGAACACCGCGGAAGCTCTGTCCTCAAGATAATTTTCGGAATAATCTTTCATCGCGTGCCGTCCTTTCAACGCTCGATTTCGTCTGATGACCTAGCCACCACGTAAGGCAATCGGAGTGCCACCCGCTCGCTTAGGAAGAACGTCGTAAATTCAAGCAAGTACATTCGGATCATCATCTAACGGAAGCAGCTGTTCCGCCGACTTTTCGGCAGAATGACGAAATGTCGGCTTGTCTTGGCGGCTAAGCCGAGGCAGCGCTTCACGACTCTTCTTCTTCGATCTCGGCTACGATAGCTGTGTTCATGCAGCCTTCGGCTACGAGCTCGGCGCCCTGCCGGTGCATCTCGACGAGCAGGCGCTTGCCTGCTTCGTCGATAAAGGTCACCGCGCAGAGCATGACGCGTACGTGGGAACCGGAGGCGGCGACGCTGCGCCAGCATTCCTTCAGCTCATCGACCCATGGACCGGCGAGTTTTCCCTCCAGATCCAATATGGCGGAGGAGGAAGTCATGGTGACGGTGACTTTCAACACGCTCGTTTAATTCCAGATTACTTCCCGATGAATAACCGTCTCTTCACCGTCGTCGTCGGCTTCGACGAGCGGCTCGCACCAGCAAAATTCATCGTCCGTGTGCTGCAAACGCATCGGCGTCTGCGCTTCCGTATGTGCGTTGGCTATCATTTCCCTGGCCTCCACAAAAAAGCCTATCGCCGCCTTCTGAAGGCGCGCTCGATCACGGTCGTGGTCAAGGCCGGAAGAAGTCCCTGCGTGCCGATGCGCACGACGAAAACGGCGGTGGTAAACATTGAAAGCTCGTAAAGCAGTTTGATAATTTTCATAATACTAATCCTCGGCGCCGCTAAGAGGCGGCGATATCGGTCAGTGCGCCCGTATCGGCGCGGTCATAACGGTCCATCAACACTCCGGCGTGCTCGCGGCTTCGAACTTCATGGAGCGCGCGGCGAACTTCTGCCGGAACGTCTTCGCCGAGCAGAAGCGGCACGAGCGAGAAATGATCTCGGGCTTTGTCATTCGTCGGCGTATGCGCTTCCCCGGTCCCGGAGCTCTCGGAATGTCCGCGGATCGGCCAGCCTTCGCGCTCTTTTTCCTCGCTGCGCAGCTCGCGCAGACGTTTCTTCAGCCACGTTTCCTCCGGCCATGCCCAAACCTGCATCGGCAGAGCGTCTTCGCTATACCAGCCGTCATTCACACGGCTTTGAATAAATATGAGTTCCCATGTATTCATCGTTATCCTCCGAGATAGCTCCCTTAGGCGCCCGCTTCGTCCTCTGAGCGGAGCGGCAGTCGTGCGTGGCGCTCGATCAGTTCGGCGATCACTTCGAGATCCGCCGTGCCGATCAGACGCTCTTTTTCGACTCCGTCTTTAAAGAGAATCAAAGTCGGTATGCTTTGAATGCCGTAGCGGCCGATCAGCACCGCGTTGTCGTCGATGTTGACCTTGAAAAACGCGGCCTTTCCCGCATGCCGCGCGGCGGCGGCGTCGAAAACCGGCGCCATTCTGAGGCACGGGCCGCACCAGGGCGCCCAGAAGTCGACCAGAACCGGCCGCTCCGAGCAGAGGACTTTCTGCTCGAACTCCTTCTCGTCGACCGGGATCACATTGTTGCTCATTCTGCGACTCCTTTCCTCACTTCATAACGTTGACTGTGCTACCTCGCCGGGCGCGGCGGCACATTTCCCCGGGCAGGGGGCCTTACCACGACGCGCGGAGGCGCGGGCGGCGCGATGACCACAGGCGCGCTCCAGTACGGATAGAACCCATACGGATCGAGATAGAGCTGGTAGTGCATCGTGTGCAGCTCGTAATAAGGATCGTATTGGCTCGGATCACCGTACGGCGCTCCATACCCGTAGGGCGGGTAGGGATAGTAGTAAGGCGCATAATCCTGCGCGCCCGCGATCCGCGCCGCCAATAGAAACAGAGCTAAAAACGTTAGAGCTGTAAAAACCTTCCTCATTTCGATTCCTCTCATCCAACCTAGAGCTGCTGCCCGTCGGCGAAGATGAAAAACGTCCCCGCGAGCTGCTGCGACGGCTCTACGAAACTCCGGTCGACCGCAATTCTCTCGATACCGAACTGGTCGAACCAGCCGAAGGCCAGGAGATTGCCGTCCGTGTCGTAGATTTCCATGTAATCGACTGGCCGCTCCGTTGCGGGATCGTCGTACATCGTGACGATGCCTAGAGGTTTGTCGTCATTGACTATTCGGGCGGCCCAGACGAGCGACAGCTTCTCAGCTGGCGGCCGAACCCTATGCAGCAGGTCTTGCTTCGTCAGCTCGTCGGCCGAGACCGGCGAAAGCAACAAGGCACCCATCAAGCCAAATGCCGCAACTACAGTTTTCATTTTCTTTGCCCTCACTAGCCATGCATAGGCAATCGCGATGCCAGAACAGGACAAAATGCGATTAAGCGAGAAAAGCGTTAAGAATCGCGAAACTTGGAGGCGTGTGTCGATTTTGCCGCGCTGAAGCAGCGCTCAAGACGCGCCGAGTCTTCGGCAGACGCCGAGATTTCGGCGGCGGCTCGGCGGCTGCCAAACAATGATCAAAACAACTTACTTCTCGGTGAGGAAGTAATAGTCCGCCGTGTAGGGGACTCGTACGGTTGTCCCGAGAGCAGATTGGGAACAAGCGGTTTTAGGAGCAACGCCGCCGACGGTATTTAAGCGTTGTACGCTGGTAATCTTGATGAACGAACCCTGAGGGCCGTCAGATTTCGCTTCGAGCAGCAACCACGGTATGGCGTCGGCCTGTGGCGCATCGGCACTTGCTTTCACCGTGCCGGCAATCTTACTGCCGTCGGCCGATTCCCAATGGGGACCTGCATAGTGTCTGCCGATCTTCTTGCCGTTGGCATCGAAGAGATCCGCCTCCGGAGCGACGAATGCCCATCCATACGCGCCGGGTTGATCCTGTTTCGCTCGACACTCGTAGATTTGCACGCCTTTCGAAGGAACGATCATCGCCAGCGATTCATTCGGACCAGGCTTGAGCTTATCCGGCACGTTGACCGTAGAAGGTTGTTGCATGCTCGCGCATGCGGCGACAATGAGAGGCAAAAGAGAGGCCGTGAATTTACGATACATGGGATTTTCCTCCCTTTGTCTGCTCACCTGCGCATCGGTTGTCGTCTTGATGGCTTTACTTCTTTCCGTATTTTTTCTTGAAACGGTCGATGCGACCGCCGGCATCGGCCACGCGCTGTTTGCCGGTGAAGAACGGATGCGAGGCCGACGATATCTCGAGCTTTATCAGCGGATAGGTCTTCCCGTCTTTCCACTCGATCGTCTCTTTTGAATCCATGGTCGATGTTCCGAGAAAGGAAAAATCGGAAGAAGTGTCTTGAAAAACCACCTGACGAACCTTGGGATGAATATCTTTTTTCATTTCGGGTGATCCTTTCAACGGCCGGCGGATGCGATCCGCAGAGGAGGGGATCGCCGCCCTTCCTCGCGCCGAAGCGGGCTTATTCCTCGCGATCAGACTCGGCTTCCGCCGTTCATGCTTGGCGCCGCTGCTCCCAAACCGGGCTCCCCAACGCGCCGAGACGGTCGGCGCCTTGGTGGGGGATCATCCAGCCGGGGTATTCGGGCGGCAGCGCGCTGACTTCATCGAGCCTTTTGATCTCGTCGTCCGTGAGCTTGAGGTCGACGGCGGCGAGATTGTCCTGAAGCTGGCCGATTCTCCTCGCGCCGATAATCACCGAAGTGACGACCGGCCGCGTCAGCAGCCACGCGAGCGACACGCGCGCGGCGCTGCAGTCGTGCGCCTTCGCGATCGGCGCCATGACGTCGAGAATTTTCCAGGCGCGCTCCTTGTCGACGATGGGAAAGTCGAAATCGGAGCGGCGCGAGCCTTCGGGCTTCTGATTGTTCCGGCTGAACTTGCCGGAGAGGAGGCCGCCGGCGAGTGGACTCCAGACGAGGAGTCCCATCTTTTCCGCTTCGAGATAAGGAACGAGCTCGCGCTCGAGATCGCGGCCGGCGATCGAGTAATACGCCTGCAGCGTATCGAAGCGGGCAAAGTTCTTAAGCTCGGATATGCCGCGCGCCTTCGCGATTTTCCACGCCGGCCAGTTCGAGACCCCGATGTAGCGCACCTTGCCGTTGCGCACGAGCGTATCGAGCGCGCCGAGCGTCTCCTCGACGGGAGTCACGCGGTCGTTCGCGTGGATCTGGTACAGGTCGATGTGGTCGGTTTGCAGACGGCGCAGGCTCGCGTCGACGGCGTCCATGATATGGCCGCGCGAAGCGCCGACATCGTTCCGCCCCGGTCCGACGCGGCTGTAGACCTTAGTTGCGATGACGACGTCCTTGCGCGCGAGCTTCAGATTCTTGAACGACTGGCCGAGGATCGTCTCGCTCTCGCCTTCGGCGTACGCATCCGCGGTATCGAAGAAATTGATTCCCGCCTCAACCGACGCCTTGATGAGCTCGTCGGCTTCCTTCTGGCCGCTCGCGCCGATGACCTTGTAAATGCCTTCGCCCCCTCCGAACGTCATCGCGCCGAAGCACAGCCGCGACACCAGGAGACCCGTATCGCCGAGCGTTGTGTAGTGCATTTTTCAATCCTTTCTTTGTCTTTGATTCACTCCGCGCTCGTGTTCCTCGCGCGCTGTCAGCGATTCAATTTCCGCGTTCCATACGGCGGATCCGCTGTCTGGCCTGCAATTGCGAAAGCACCTGGCGGGGTCCGACAGGATTCTCATCGCACGGTCCGTAGAAATCGATGAGGTCGCCGGAATCCGGGCTCTTGAGCGTCGGATACGCCGTCCCGAGAGTGTCTTCGCGAATGGCCGGAAACCGCAGTCGACAGTAGTTGGTCCCCGCCAAGCGCTCTCTCAAGACGACGCCGTCCGATTCCATCGCAACGCCGTCGGCCGCAAGGCCGCCGGTCAGAACCGATGCGCAAAGAAATAACTTC
>Ga0075425_100004542_pt1 | contig 14334 bp, 25 predicted proteins | sample SoiMethybrSBSTD4_FD_75300 | JGI IMG/M metagenome (GOLD analysis project Ga0075425, IMG submission 75300) | Bulk soil microbial communities from a Populus tree surrounding site in Tennessee, USA - Soil MetaG P. TD hybrid SBSTD4 | ecosystem: Environmental > Terrestrial > Soil > Tree plantation...
CCCCCCCCCGCAACGTTCAGTGTCGCGGCGGATCGCGTCGCGGTCCGCGCGCCCAACCGAAGAGCGGATCGGGCCGCGCGCGTTTTCGCTTGCGCGGCGCGTAGATCCCGCCCGCGATCTCCCGCCGCGCGCGGAGCAACGCGCCGACGAAGATCCCGAACCCTTCCCACTTTGCCAGGTCGATCAGATCATCGAGATGGTCGATCAATTCCGCTTTCGTGCAGACCTGGACGTGGTCGGCGTCGTTCGCCGTGCGCGGCCACTCTTCGAGTAACCGCCCCGATCGCGATCGACGTTGATGCGGGCCGACGTGCGCGGCCGACAGGGTGCAGCGACGCGCGGTCGCCGCGGAGCGAACGGCGCAGCGTCCCGTACCGCTCATAGCGTCGACTCCGTCGTCGCCGCGGCCAGGGGCAAGTCACCCGGGAACGCGTAGACGTGCAGGCGAATTCCGGAGCTCGACGCGAGCATCGCCGCTTGCGGCGTGTACGCCTGGCACACGCCGACCAGGTCGACGTCATGCTCCGGAAACTCTTCCAGGTAGAGATCGCGATAGTGCAACGTCTGCCACACGGCGTCGTTCAACCATTGGACCTTAGCCTCTACGATGGTTGCGAACCGCGGGAACGTGAACGCGATCAGGTCGGGTTTTAGTCGCGTCCGCTGGTACCAGTTCTCAATGAACACGTCGTCGTACGCGCCCTGGAGCCTGATCCCGGTGCCGACGCGGACGTTAAACCGGAGCTCGTCGAATTGCGATCCGTAGCGGCGGATCCACTCCCGGGTCACAGGTACCTCTTCGGGGTTGATCCCGGGCAACGTGACGCGGTCGGTCAGGCGATAGAGCTCGTCACGCGTGAAAACGTCCATGGGCGTCTGCCTGCATGAGCATGCCGATCAGCAACGCGACGTTGTACGCGTCGTGAACGGACAACTTTCCGATCCAATCGACGTAATCACACCCGCCGCGCGCGATGGCTTCAATTGCACACTGTAGGATCCGCTTGTCGATCTGGATCGTCACGGTCCCGATCGGTTCGTCGGGCATCGGTCGCCGCCTTCAATGCTGCTAATCGCTCCTGAGCGTCTGCCAGGATTCTAATCGCTTCGGCGTCGTCGACGATTGAGTAGAGTTCGCGCGCGTACTCGTCGCCGCTCCCGTGTCGCAAGTTTGCAAACCGTTTTCCGTTCTGCAATCGGAGCTCCAGGATCGGGAGCTCGCGGATCAGGTTCACGATCAGCGACACAAGACGCATATGCGCGCGGTCGTCGGGCGGGCTCATCGGGTCCGCGCGCGGAGCACGTCGTCGAGCTCACGACGGAGTCGTCGATTCGCGTCGAGAGCGGCGAAGAGGCAGACGAGCAACACGGCGTCAGACGCCAGCAACGTGATCACAATGATCGCGTGTCTCATTCGATCACCTGGACCGACGTCGATCGGTAGAAGTCGCGCGCGATCTTGCGCGTCGCGGCGACGACCGTCTCGCGATTTTCGGGCGTGTCGACGTAGCCGTTCGCGACCAGGAGCTCCGCGACAACTAAGTGCATCCCGCCGTCGACGTCGACGTAGACGCCTGGCGCGATCCGTGTGAGTTCGCGACCGTTGAGAAACAGTCGCGCGGGCGTCATCGGCGATCGTGCTCGACGGTGTCGTCGCTGACGGGGCTCCGTTGCCACGCGTTGACGGTCGCGATCAACGGGTCGATCGCCATGGCCGCGATCGTCCGTACGACGACGGGGTCGAGTTTTGGACCCGTGGTCGTCGCGTTGTACGCTGCGACGTAGCGGTCGACCGCGGCGAGTGCCTCTTGCTTTTTCTGCGGCCCCGTCGCGTCGTGCCCCTGCTCCGCTTTCGCGACCGCGTCGATCAGAATCGGCGCGAACGGCGCGGTGGCCTGGAACCCACCGAGGATCATCGGGCCGACCCGCGTCAGCACTTTCAGCCATGTATTCATCGGGCGTACCTTTCGTCAGCCGCGGTTCTGCGTCGTCATTTGCAGCGACCGCTTGATGTCGCCGTACATCTGCGTCACGACGAGTTTCGACAGCCGCGCCGCGACGACGTTCGCCAGGTCGGGCGTCGCGCCGCAATTCAACGCGTGCCGACGTAGCGCGGGCTGGAGCTCCGTCCAGGCCCACGTCGCGAGCGATTTGAAGTCTGACGGCATCGCCATCAGCATTTTTTCGTATCGGTCGATCTTTGGGTCGGGCATAGTGGGGCTCCGTTGGGGTCAGATGCGCGGCAGCGACGGCGGCATGTTCTGCGGACCGTCGCGTTCGAGCTCTTTTTCGAGTCGGGCGATTATCCCGATGTGTTCCTTTCGCACTTCGTAGATCGGCCCCGCGTTGCTGGCGGACTGATACCAGGCGACGACGACGCCGCGCCCGCCTGTGATGAGGTCGATCACTTTGTCGCCGACCGCGAACCTGAACCCGGGCGCGGGCGTCGGCGCGATCGTCGGCGTCGGCGCGTTGCCGTTCGTCACTTTGTTGGCGTCGAGTAACCCGCGGATCTTATCGACCGTCAGCTGAGTCTCGTCGGGCATGGCGATCACCTGCCTGGCGTTGCGGGGTTGACGTGGTCCAGGGTGGCGGGGGCGTCGCGGCGGTCGATAAAGAGCCGACCGCGCGTAAGACAGCGACGAAGGACGAACATGCGCGCGCCGATCGCGGTTGCGTGTGTGCCGACCGTGACGATCCGCCAGGACGCGACGCCGACCTGGAGCTCGCGGATCCGGTACGGTCGCGGCGACAGCGTCATTAGTCGCGAGCTCCGTCTCCGCGTTTCTCGTTCGCGACGCGGATCGCCATCGTCGCGCAGCTGCGATGTACCTTGCGGTACGTCATTTCGTGCTGATCGCTCGTCGACCCGCAGAGCACACACGCGTCGAGCGATTCGAGGGCGGGCTCCGTCGACGGCGCGACGGTCGGCGCGGTCGCGTGCCCTTCCGTGATGTGACGATCGCGATCGCGTTGCATGCGGAGCGTCCGGATCGCGCGCGCGTTGAGTCCCTGGTGGACCGCGTCGTGCAACCAGAGCCCGCGGTACATCGGTTCGGGCACCTTGTTCAGTTCCTTGGCCGTGTTCAGCAAGATCCGATTGTGGCGCAACGCGTCGAGCACGGCGGGGTCGCCGCGGACCAGGTCGAGCCGATCGAGCACGAAGGATTCTTTCCGCCTGACCAGGGCGACGAGTTTGCGGACGTCGCCGTCGCACCGTTTCTCCAGGAGCTCCGCGTAATAGGTCGCCTGGGCCGCGGCGTTGACGGGTTCCTGCTCTTCGTTCTCGTCGACCTTTAGAGCCTCTTCGTCGGGCGTGCCTTCCGGAAACACGCGACAGAGCATCGTCGGCAACCCGGCGAGCTCCGCGGCCAGGCGTCGACGATGCCCGTACGCGACGCGGTAGCGGTCGCCGTTGACAACGACGCCGATGTTTTGCAACTGACCGTGACGGCGCATGCTGTCGGCCAGGGCTTCCAACCCTAGGTCGTTCATTTTTTCGCGCATCGCGATCTCCGGTGGATCGATCAGGTCGGTCGCGATCGTCCGGATGTCGACGCGCGGCGTTGAGCTCGTCACGCGGGAACCTTTTCGCCGTCGACGTTGGGCTCCGCGTCGGCCGCGATCGGTTGCTTGCGTTGCTCGTGGAGCGTGAACGGCAGCATTTCGGGCTCGATCTTGTTTTCCAGCGGGACGTAGACACGGTTGCGGAGCGGTCGCACGATCAGGATCCGCTTCGTCGTGTCCAGTTCGAGCTCGACCTGGTCGCCGATCGCCGCGCCGATCTCATGTAGGACGATCTTCGGGATCGCGAAGTAGGCACACCCGCCGACCTGCCGCACTCGACGTACGCTAAAAAGCCTCACGTTGCACACTCCCCCCGACAGGGTTCGTTTTCGGGTACGACGAGTGTACGCGAAACGTCGTCGTCGGTTGTCATCTACACGGCGCGACGCGGAGCCGCGATCGGCAAACGGACCCACCCATCAAAGCCCGTTGTGCTTGAGCGAAAAATCGAGTTTTCCACACTTTCCACACGCCAAAGCTCTGATCTTTCAAGAATAGTACTCGTACAAATTAACCCACCCTTCCCGCCCGCCAGCCTACGCTAAGTTTTCAACAGGCGAAAGCCCTACCCGTCGACCCGGGTTGTTTGCTATGGTTCGCGGTTCTCCCGTTGGGGCGCGTACCCGACTACAGCCGCGCCCCTGACCCGCCGAAAAATCGTGTTACCGTGCTCGTCGGCGGTCGCTGCCCGCCGCGCGGGTTCAGGTCCGCGCGACCATCACCCTTTCAGGAGGCAGCGATCATGGAAGTTCGTCCGATCGATCAGGCACAAAAGAAATTCGCCGACCGCGCCGCGGGAGCCCGCGGCGACTACGAGACAGGCGTCCGCGGCGCGGGCGCGAAGTGGATCGCGGGCGTGCAAGCTGCAGAATCGGCCTGGGCCGATGGCACGCGCGCCGCGATCGACGCGGGTCGCTTCGGCGCGGGCGTTCGCCGCGCGGGACCGACGAAGTACCAGGACCGCGCGTCGAAACTCGGCCCCGATCGCTACGCGACGGGCGTCCGTGAGGGCGCAGCTGCCTGGGGCGAGGGCTTCCGCCCGTTCGCCGACGATCTCCGCTCGTTCGATCCTGGTCCCAAGGGGATGCGCGGATCGACGCAGAACGCCGACCGCGCGCGCAAGGTCGCCGAACGCATGCGCGCGAAGCGGATCGAGCTCCTGGGGTCGCGGTAGTCGACGACCCGCGATCAGTTTCAACCTTTTACCAGGAGGACAGCTGCGATGCCGCTAGGAAAGTTCCGCATCTTTTTCACCGACAAGTCGTACGAGGACGTCGACGCGGCGGACCGCAACGACGCCAAAACGAAAGCCGCGCAGATTCGGATCCGCGACGTCGACCCGGGCGGTCGTATGGATCGCGCCGATCTCGCGTCACACGCCCGCGTCAAGATCGCGCGCGTCGCGGAGCACGGCGTCGACGACGTCACGCCGTTGATCGTGCTGGCCGTCGCCCTGGGCGCGATGCTGCTCGACGCGTGGCACCCGATCGGGTCGGGCCGACACGTCGACGCGGGCGTGCTCCAGGTCATCGGCGCGGCGGGCACGGCGATCAACACGACCCTGGCCGCACTTGCGGCGGTCACGGGCGACAGCCTGACGATCCCGTTTTTCAACGAAGCGAAGAAAGCCTGGTTGATTCAGCTGTGGACCGACGTGCAGCTGACGGGCACGGTTCGCATTCGATCGGGCAAATGGCACGACGACGTCCAGGGCATCCGGTTCAAGACGATCGCCAGCGACCTGTCGCCGCTCCTGCCGTTCGGTCAGAAGCAACCGATCTACAGCGGCGACACGTTGCACGTTGATCTCGCGGGCTCGTCGACGGCGGGCGACATTGAGTATGTCGTGATGCTGATGTGGTACGACGAGCTCTCCGCGCAGTCGGCGCGATTGATCTCCTGGGACGAGCTCGAACGTCGCCGCGGTAATACGATCTGCGCGGAGAACACGATCGCGACGGGCACGACCGCCGCATGGACCGGACCCGAAGCGATCAACAGCGAGATCGATCAGTTCCACGCGCGAACCGACTATGCGCTCCTGGGCTACACGGTCGACATTGAAGCGTCGGCGGTTGCCTGGCGCGGGCCGGATCTCGCGAACGTGCGATGCGGCGGACCCGGCGACGAGACGAAACGCGAAGTGACGGCCAACTGGTTCGTCATGCTGTCGCGGGCAACGGGGTTGCCGTGCATACCCGTCATCAGCGGCGACAACAAAGCCGCGACCGTCGTCGAGACGTTGCAGGACGAGAACGGGGCCGACACGACGCTGTCGTCGATTCTCTGCGAGCTCCGCCCGTCGTGAACCTACCTGGAGCCGATCGCATCGCCTTACCGATCGGCCGCGCGCGCGGCGCAATGACGCTGCCGCGCGCGCGTTACTTTTGCGGGTTCGCCTGATGGCCCAAAGCGACGACGTCGTCGAGCGGATCCTGGATCCGAACCCCGCGACGGCGCAGCGACCTTTCGGCGAGCACTATCCTTGGATCTACACGTTCACGGGCGAGGACGTCGTCGAGGTCACGTCCTGGAATTCCGCGGCCAGTGTGCGACTACGGATCGCGGGGCGCGTGCACGGGGCACCCGGAAAGATCGTGCCGTTCTCCGCGACGCACACGCCAGCGACCGACCGAACGGCAACGACGACCGTGATCACGATGCCCGCGGGCGAGCTCCTGAACGCGATCGTGTACGCGGAAACCGGATCGCCCCAAGCGGGGCAGACGTTCGTACGCGTGTCGGTTCGCCGCGGCCAGGGCGGAGCGTTCGAGCGATTGGGGATTCTGATTCAGGGCCAGGTCACGGCGAACACGGCGCGGTCGTTCCCTGGGTCGGTCATCCAATCGCCGCTCGAAGTCGAGCCCTATCTCCGAACGATTCAAGGCACGACGCCCGCCGCGGGTTCGTTCGTCTCTGAGACGGTCCCGACCGGCGTACGGTGGGAGCTCCTGACGTTCAACTACACACACGCGACGGGCAACCTGGCGGCGAACCGCACGCCGTTCATGCAAGCGACGAGTCCGTCGCTGACGATTTTTATTTCGACGCACCCGAACACGATCCCCGCGTTCGCGATCTATAACTTCACCTGGGCGCCGAACCTGCCAAGCCAGCACGACACGAACGAAGGATTGTCCCGATCGCCGATCCCGCAACGCGTCGTGTTGCCGTCGGCGTCGACGATCTTCGCGAGTGCGCGCGGGATCCTGTCGTCCGATCAGTTCTCCAACGTCAGCTACACGGTTCGCGAATGGCTCGACATCTGAGGTAGGTCATGCCTGATACAGCTGCCGCGCCCGACGCGCGGATCGCGGGCACGGTGCAACGCTATCTGACGGGGTCGGAAACACTCCGCCTGACCGTCTACAATTCCGCGGCGAACGTCCGCGTGTCGATCGCGGGTCGTCGCTTTCCCTACGGCGGGACAACCGTCAGTGAGTTCGCGTCGACGCTGACGCCGACGACGAACCGTCTCGCGACCGTGCTCGACCTGACGCCCGGTGAGGGTTGGTTACTCGGCCTGGCGGTTCGCGTCGTCGCGGGATCGCCGCTCGAAGGACAAACGTACGTCGTCGTCGAGATCGGCAACGGCGCGGGCGCGACGTTTCAACCCTTCGATACGCTGATCGCCGACACGGTCACGTCGGCGCATCGCGTCGCCTGGCCCGGGTCGCCGATCCGCGGGCCGCTCGACGGACCCGGCGCGGTCCGCGTCATCACGGGATCGACGCCCGCGGCGGGCGCAGAGATCAGCGAGACGGTCCCGACAGGCGCACGTTGGGAGCTTAAAACGTTATGGGTTGTCCTGGTCGCGAGTGCGACCGTCGCGACGCGGACCCCGCAGCTGCGACTAGACGACGGGACGACGACGCTGATGCAGGTTCCTTCCGTCACGCAGCTGGTTGCGTCGCAAACCGCCGCGGCAGAATTCGCTCAGGGCATGCCGTATGCGGCCCAAGTGAACGCCCTGGGAGCTCCGTCAGGGTTGCCCGTCAACAACCGACTCGCGGCGGGGCATCGGATCCGAACGAGCACGTCGAACATTCAGGTCGGCGATCAGTACGGGGCTCCGCAGTACGTCGTCGTCGAATGGTTAGAGGGGGCGTGATGGTGAAATGCAACGTTTGCGGCGGGACGTACGAGCCCGTTCTCGCCGATGGATCGCAGTACTTCCATGCGTGCCCGCCGCTCAGCGAAGCGGAGATCCGCGCGAAGCTCCAGGACAAAACCTTGCAGCTGACCGCCGCGCAACAAAAGCTACTCGACGATGCGGCGAAAGCCGATGCGGATCCGACCGCGCCGAAGCTCGATCGCTCGCGCGTCGACCAGGCGATCGGGTCGCTCGTCGTCGAGCGGGCGAACAAACGCGACGAGAACGTCGTCGGCGTCGCGGTCGACGGTAAGACGCCGATCCAGAAGTCACCCGGGACCGGCACGACGAAGATGTGAGGGTCCGCGATGCTGCATACGATCTGCCTGGGCCTGGCGTTCGTGCTCTTCGTTCTCGCCGCGGTCGGCGTGCCGTCTCGCGTCAACCTGGTTGCCGCGGGGCTTGCGTTATGGGTTTTGACGCTGCTCGTCTGACCGACGAGACGTGATCGATCGCGACGCTGGTCGTGATGCGGCGCATGGCGGGGCAGCGACCGCCACGCGAACCGCCACACGATCGGCGTCGCGCGACGCGTCGACGCGGAGCCTCTGATGCTGATCCAGGAGCCTGGGTTTTTTGCGGACCGCGACGAGCTCGTCGTCGACGCCTGGCCCGATCACGCCGCGCAGCTGCGCGCGCTACTCGAGCCCGTCGTCGCGGCCCTGGGCGCGTCTGACGCGGTCCTAGTGCCCGTCACGGCGACGATCGCGAGCAACACGGGCGCGGGGCTCGACCACGCGTACGCGACGACGATCGGCCAGGCCGACGCGTTGCTGGCGTCGCACGTCGGCGACGCGAACGATCTGACGGCGTTCGATCTCGACGACCGCGGCCAGGTGACGATCGCACTCCGCGACCAGGTCGCGCCGTATCTCCCGCCCGTCGACACGCCGATCCCGGTGGATTTCAGCAACCCGCCAGGACCGCCGCAACCGACACACCCGCCCGACGACAGCGACACGGGCACGGGTAGCATCTGAACGAACCAGGGGAGCGTCGACCAATGGATCAACCGCCGACCAACCAGAACCGCGACGACGTCGTCGACGCGTTGCGGCAGCTGAACGACGAAGGGTTCGCGTACATTGTGGCGATGGTCTGGCAGCAATCGAAACACGCGGGCGGGTTCACCGATAAGGTTGGTTGGTTGAAGCTCCGTCACGCCGCAGAGACGTACCTGCATATCCGTTGAGGGGAGGATCCGCGCATGCCGTCGCTCGAACCGGATGTCAAGATCACGCAACAGATCGAGGACGCGAAACTCGTCGACGGCGAACGCGTGCCGATCGTGCGGGTCACGTTCATGGTTGGCAAGCACGGGCCGTTCTTCGAGCGGTTCGATAAAGACAAGTACTCCGCCGACGATCGCAATGAGAAGCTGAATCGCTTCGCGCGCGAGATCCGGACCGCGGAGCCGTCACGGTGAACCGCCGACCGATCGCGCGGCGCGACCGTCGCCGCGCGCAGCTGCTCGTCGGCGTGCTCGTCGTCGCCTGGTTGCTCGACCTGGTCGACGCGGCGCGACCTGGCGCGCGCGGACCCGTGACGACCGCGGCGGTGATGGGGTTCATTCTTACCGCGCTCGAATACGTCTGGTCTTGGTTGGGCACGGTCGCGGAAATAACCGCGACCTATCTCGCGACCGTCGTCAGCTGGATCGCGAAGCGTCTCGCCGACCTGTTCCTGTCGACGGGTGCCGTGTTCGCGCGCGTGTGGGATGGCATCAAAATCGTCTGGTCGGACGTGCTGAAGCCCGCCCTACAGTGGATCGACACCTGGGTCAAGCGGATCCACCGATGGCTCGTCGACACGTTCCGCCCCGTGTTCGATTTTCTGCGCGAGCTCCGGGAGCGGATTCAGAAGTTGTACGACACGTTCGTTCGCCCGATCACGGACACGATCGATTTCATTCGGGCGGTCAACGGCGTCCTGCTCCAATTTCACATCACGTTTCTAGATGGGCTCTCGCGCATCCTGACCGAAGTCGAGCGGCGGATCGACGAGTCGTTCGTGTTCGTGTTGCGGCAGCTGACCGCCGTACAAAACGTGCTGGACTACATCGTCGGCGGGGCGGGGTTCTTTCAACGCTACGTCCTGGTCGCGTCGCTCCGCAAGCACGCGCCGCTGTGGATGTCGTTCTTTTGGGCCGACCAGGTCGGGCCGCGGCGCGTGCCGTCGCCGACCGCCAGCCCTGACGCAGAGTATCCGGAGCACGATCTCGAAAAAGACCTGGTCAACATGCGCGAGTACTTCGAGAGCGATAGCGGCGACGCCGCGCCGTCGATCGACGAGCTCGCGATCATGCTGCGTCAGATACTCGACGGGTCGACGCCCGTCGCACCCGCCGACGCTGCCTGATGGCCGACGACCCGGAGATCCCGCCGCCTGACAGCCCGCCGCCGCAGCTGAATCAGCTGGTCGACGAGCTCGTCGACCAGGTCTACGACGTTAAGAAACTTTCCCGTTGGGAGAAGTTGATCGGCAACGCGATCAAGGTCGCGGGCGTCGCCGTGATCGGCGCGGTCGTCCGCATGGCGGGTCAGATCGGCGCGTTTCTCGCGACGCTGATCCTGAAAGCGGAGAACGAGAACCAGGACACGTTCAACGAGCTCGCGCGCGTTGCCATCCTGGATATGTTCAACGTCGACGTCAACGTCAACGCGCAGCGGGGCCAGGGCGGGAACCAGGCCGCGGCCGACGCGATCGGCGCGGCCCTGATCACGGCGTTCAGCGGCCAGGCGCGCGGCGGGGGCGCGGGCGGAGAGAACGGATTGCAGCCGACCGACGAACCCGCGAAAGCGTTTCTGTCGGCCATGGCGCAAATGGCCCTGGAGAACTGGTTGACGGGCATGTTGGGCGAGCTCGTCTCGTTGGGCGTGCTCGAACAGCTAGGCGATCTCGACGACACCCTGTCGCACGTCCTGGGCCTGGGGCGCGCGTCGGCCGCGGTTCACGGTCCGTTAGTGCGTCACCTGATCACGACGCCGCTCGAATGGAAAGTCAATAAAGAGCATCGGCCCGCGTTGCTGTCGCCGTCGACGGTCGCGCGACAGTGGGCGCGCGGGAAGTGGGATTGGCCCGACGTCGAGGAAGAGCTCGCGCGTCAGGGTTGGTCAGAAGAGCGGATCGACGCGATCATCAACGAAGCCCGCCGCTTTATTTCGATCGAGGACGTCGGCCGCATCGCGCATCGCGTCGACACGGCGACGTTCGATCCCAAAGCGTACCTGGCCGACATGGGCTACGGCCAGGGCGACGCCGACGCCGTGCTCCTGGCGCAGTCGATCGCGCGATTGGACGCGCGCGAAAAGCAACTGGCCGACGTGCTCGTCGCGGCCCTGGTCGCGGGCGACATCACGCCCGATCGGTTCACGGCGGAGATCGATCGGATCCGTCTGCCGCAAGAGGACGCCGATCATTTCAAGCGTCTCGCGGAGCTCCGCGTCGGCGTCGCCCTGACGCCGTTGTCAGACGGCGACGCGCGCGCCGCGGTCCAGCAAGGGATCCAGACGTTCGCGTGGTACCGCGACTATCTCGCGCGCCGCGGCTACGACGAGATCGGCGTCGACACGAAAGAGCTCCTGCTCCGCCTGGAGATCAACGCCGACGCCGACGCCGCGCGCGCGAAAGCGGAGCAAGCGGCCGACCGCGCGGCGACGAAAGCCGCGGCCGACGCCGCGCGGGTCGTTCGCCTGGCGGAGAAACAAAAAGCCGACGCGTTGCCCGCGTATAGCGAAGTGCGGCGCGCGTTCGTGCGCGGGCTCGTTCCGCTCGAACGGTACCAACAGGCGATCGTCGACGCGCATCCTGGGATCGCCGCGCCCGACGCCGCGGCCCTGGTCGCCGACGCGCAAGCCGACCGCGACGCCTATGTCGCGCAACAGGCCGCGCATGCTGCCGCACTCGCGCGCGACACGGATCCCGCGTTGCCGCTCGCGACCCTGGAGCGATCCGTGCTCGAAGGGATCACGTCGATCGACGCCTACGATCGCGAGCTCGTTCGCCGCAAGTACAACGACGACGACCGCCGCATCCTGGTCGCGTTGCTGAAAGGGCGGATCGACGACCAGGCCGCGGCGGTCGCTGCTAAGGCCGCGGCCGACGCGCGCGCGAAAGCCCGCGGCGTGTCGATCGCCGACATGGAACGGGCGGTCCGCCTGGGGCTCCGCACACCCGCCGATCTCGCGCAGCTGCTCGACCAGGTCCAGACGCCCGCGATCGAGAAGGGTCTGATCCTGGATTTGCTCCAGGTCGACATGCAACGCGACGCCGACGCCGCGGCCAAACGCGCCGCGGTCGACGCCGCGGCCAAAGCGAAAGCGATCAATCTGCCGCTTCGTCGACGCGCGGTCCTGGCGGGCGTTCGGTCGCGCGACGAGTACGTGCAGGATTTGATCGACGCGGGCGTGTCGCTCGAAAACCGATCCCTAGAATTGCAGCTGCTCGACGTCGAGATCGGCGACGCGCAAGCCGCGGCGGAGCGGCGCGCGCAGATTGAAGCGGACCGCGCCGCAAAAGAGGCCGCGACCGCGGAGCCGACGTTGACCCTGGCGCAGACCGAACACGCCGTCAAGCTGGGCGTACTCGCGCCCGACGATCTCCGATCGTTCCTGACGACGCGCGGGTATGATCCCGCCGACGTCGAGACGTTGGTCGCGTCGGTCGTCGCGGAAATTCCCGATCTGCGCGCGGCGACGTCGTCGGCCGCGGCCGACGCGACGAAAGCGACCGCGAAAGGGATCGACCTGCCGTCGCTCGAACGCGCCGTACTGCGCGGGATCCGGAGCGTCGACGACTATCGCGCGGAGCTCGCGCGCGCGGGGTTCGAGGCCGACGCCGTCACGTTGCGCGCACAGCTGCTCCAGGAAAAGGTCGGCGTCGACCTGGACGCACTCCGGAAGAAAGTGACGACCGCACTCGCGACCGTCGACGGCGGGCCGACCGTCGCGGAGATCGACGACGCAATCCGCCAGGGCGCGGTCGACGACGCGACGACAGAGCAATACCTGATCTCGATCGGCGTCGCGCGCGACGTCGCCCTGGTCTATGCACGGTTGATCCGCCTGGTCGACGACCATGGATAAAACCGGCGTCGTCGCCTGGTTGTCGATCCTGATCCCGGTTCTGATCGGGTTCGCGACCGTGCTGATGAAACTGGGCGCGATGCAGCAACAGATCGCGTTGCTGTGGGCGTGGTACCTGAGCGAGTGCGGCCCGGGCATCCCTGGCGGACGTCGGCGGACCGATCCGCCGGCGCATTTCTCGTACGCCGACCCGCCGGCCGCGATCAGCGGTCCCGACGATACGGCGTCGCGCCATCAGGTCTGAACTGCCAACCGCCCTTCCCACTGTTGATCGTCACGTCGAGCGATCCGAAGCCAGGCACGACGGGCGCGTCAGACGGCGATCGGTAGACGTCCCACCCGGGCCAGGTCTCATTCATCGCGTCGACGATTTGCTGACCGTGTCCCTGGACGCCGATCGGGTCGAGACCGTGCTCGTTCATGGCGGACAGGAGCATTGAGAACCCGACCGCGGGATCGCGGTCGTAGCCGTCCGGGAGCGACGGGTGCGTCGGCGTCGGGTCGGGTTCGTCCGGGAGCTCCGCGGGCGCGTCGCTGTCGATATCGAATTCGATCGCGCCGTCGCCGATCCGGAAGTTCGAGAGCCGCCAGCGTTCAGTCATTCAATAAACTCCCATTCGATTTCGCCGTTGTCGCGCATCGCGAGCTCGATCCAGACGCGTTCGCTCAGGTCGATCCCGGATCGGTTCGTCGCGCGCCCGCGTTCGTCGACGCCGCTCTCCGCGGCGGGGCGGACCTTCGTGAACACGTACGCGTCGTCGTGCTCGTTCCATGGGCCGACGTCGAGCACGATCGCCAGGCAGCTGCGACCGCTGGCGGGGTTGCTTAACCGAACGAACCGCCGTAACGCCCGGGTCGACGGCAACGCGACGAACGGAACGGCGCGATCGACGACGTAGCCACTCGCCGTCGCGTGCCCGATCCGCCCTTCCCTGGTCGCTTTGACCCGCATGATCGCTCCGTCGCTCAGAACCGCCCGCCAGGACGCCAGGCGGGGCCAGGTTGCGCGATCGTACACGCGTCGGGGGGTTGGGGGGTCCGCGGCGGGGCGCGTACCTGGTCGCCCTGGCGCGTCAGCTGCAACGGTTGAGACGGCGTCGAGCTCGATCGCCCGTCGCGACGGCGTCCGCCAGGGTTACATAATCGTGATTATCGGGATGTCGCGGGGCGAAAGTGCGCGAAAACCCCAATGTCAGATCGGGCGGATCGTCACTTACGGCCGATCGCGGGGGGGGGCGAAAATCCGGCTAAGTGCTTTCGCGGGCACGCCGCACTTCAAGCAGACGTCGCTATCGACGAATTTATGGTCGCACGCGTGGCGGAGCTCGCGGTCGACGAGCTCGCGCGTGACGCCCAAGGTCGCGACCAACCACGCCAGGGCGAGATCGCGGTCGACGAGCTCGTCGTCGACGCTGGCTCCGCGCAGCTGCGAGCGGAGCTCTTCCCGCTGGTCGTCGGAGAATTGTTGAACCGCCCAACGAAAGCGGTCGACGACCGCGCCCACCGAAAATTTCTTCTTGACTTCTGACA
>Ga0075425_100004543_pt1 | contig 14334 bp, 15 predicted proteins | sample SoiMethybrSBSTD4_FD_75300 | JGI IMG/M metagenome (GOLD analysis project Ga0075425, IMG submission 75300) | Bulk soil microbial communities from a Populus tree surrounding site in Tennessee, USA - Soil MetaG P. TD hybrid SBSTD4 | ecosystem: Environmental > Terrestrial > Soil > Tree plantation...
GCCGACGTCGAGCACCACGGATTCTCCTTTCAGCGTGGGCCACAACGCGGCAATTGCCGGACGCTCGATCCCTTCCATCATCTTGAGATTGAAGCGCGCCATCGCCATCAGCGCGCCGGTGTTTCCAGCCGAGACTGCAACATCGGCCTCATGCTTCTTCACGGCGTCGATAGCCAACCACATTGACGACTTCCAGCGCCCGTAACGCAGCGCCTGACTCGGCTTGTCATCCATGCGGATCGATACGTCGCTGTGTACGAGCTTCGATTTGGCTTTCAGACGCGGCAGGGCGTCGAGCACGGGCTGCACGACAGCGCTGTTGCCGAACAGCAAATATTCGATATCCGGATGGCGGCTGAACGACAGATCAGCGCCCGGTAATATCACCGTCGCACCATGGTCGCCCCCCATGGCATCGAGCGCAATACGAACCTTATCCGGCATGCATCGCTCTTGGCGGCGTTCGCGCCGGCATCGCGGCCATCTGAAACGGACGCACGGGCGCGACCATAACGGCTCGGCCGCGACAAGCAAGCTGGTTTTCCGCTACCTGCATAGCCCGATGCCCCCGTTTTTTTGCCGGCTAACCGCCGCTCAAGCGTTTTTTCAGCGCTTCCAGGGCCGCGAACGGTTTTGCGCTGTCATCCTCTGACTTCAGCGGCGAGAATTCGGCTCCCGGCTTGCGCGGATAGGGATCGATGCCAAGAAGCAAGAATTCGATCGCGATTGCTCCCAAGTCCACTTTGCCGTCGGACAGTGGTTCTGGTGGATCTTCTTCAGCTGCTCCACTCGTGTCGCCCGTAGGCTCGACCGCCAATGACGGAGCGAATTTCAAATCGACGATTTCTTGCACTTCGCTCTCAATAGGCTCCAGCGTGACGACACAGGTCTGGCCGACGCGGGCATTAACCTGACCGGTGACGCGCACGCTCGTCCCTCGGCGCACCAGATCGAACACCCCCGACAGCCGACTCAGCTCGCGCAATCCCGCGAGCCCGGTGAGCTGGGCACGGACGATGTCGGGTGCATCAATCTCGACATGCAGTCCAGTGTCCGGAATTTCATCGACGGCCACCGGCACGCTCCACGGGGATTGGTTTTTCTGCATCAGTTTCAGTCTTCTGCCCAGTAACCTTAGCTTTCAACAGGAACATTAACGGATTGGGTCCTCCATTCGCAGCTTACCCGCCAAAAGGTCGGCCGGTGGCTGTGCCTCAAGACCCCGTACAGCTTTCCGAATATAGGCCGCAAGGCGCACGGGCGCAGCCGCCTGGGGGACCGAGCCGCCGTAGACATTCCTGGACAAGGCCGCGACCAGTGCCTCGTCCCTGTCCGATCCCAGCGCGCTGCGGTAGGCCTGCGCGCGCCCATAAAAAGCTTCGCCAATGCGCTGCATTTCCTTTGGCACTGATGGGTCGTCGATGCCGATTTCGCGCAAATTATCGTCCATGTCCTCGCAAAATCGGTCGAAAAGAGCCTGACCCATGGTCCGCAATTCGGAACCCTCCGCCAAACGGTCTAGGACAATCGCGAGGTGCAAAACCAGGAGGTCAAATCGCCCATTGACCGTGTCGGGGACGCGGTATTCGCGGTAAAAACACGGCAATCGCGCCTGTGCCACGATCGTGCCATACAGGGTCGAAATGGTGTCCTGCCGCGAGCGGCGGCGAAACAGGGAAAAAATCATCGGGTCGGTTCGGGGTGACAGCGGCTGCCGCGTACGTCAACGTCCCTATTGATGCAAGTCTGAAATGAAGTTGCCGGGTTCGGGTTCAAAAACAATTTCTCGAAGGTACCGTCTCGCGTTGGCGTTGACGGGAGCATTCCTTCTTGCGGCCTGCGGCTTCACCCAGGAAACGTTGCAGCGCGGCTACGTGCTGCCAGAGGGTGCGCTGGAGCAGGTTCCCGTCGGCGCCACCCAAGAGCAGGTGCTGATCGTGCTCGGCACACCTTCAACCGTCGCGACGGTTAATGGCGATGTCTTCTATTACATCTCGCAAAAGGCCCAGCGTTCTGCCGCTTTCATGCCATATGAAGTATCCGATCAGCGCGTCATCGCGGTCTACTTCGACAAGGAACGGCGTGTCACGCGGCTCGCGAATTACGGGCTGAAGGATGGAAAGATCTTCGACTTCCTGTCCCAAACCACGCCCACTGGCGGCCAGGAGTTGAGCTACCTGCGCAACATATTCAAGAACGTGGGCTTCCATCTGTAGTGCGCCGCGCTTGAAAAAGGGCCCGGAGCTCGCGCGGGCCCTTGCGTTTTCATTCGCTCGATCAGTGAGCCAGCACCGCAAGAAGCAACAGCGCCACGATGTTGGTGATCTTGATCATCGGGTTCACGGCGGGCCCCGCCGTGTCCTTGTAGGGATCGCCAACGGTGTCGCCAGTCACGGCGGCCTTGTGAGCATCCGAGCCCTTGCCTCCGTAGTGGCCGTCCTCGATGTACTTTTTGGCGTTATCCCAGGCACCCCCGCCCGATGTCATCGAGATGGCGACGAAGAGCCCGGTGACGATGACACCCAGCAACATCGCGCCGACTGCCGAGAACGCTGCAGATTTGCCGGCAGGACCGCCGCCCGCGATGAAGTAAATCGCGAAATAGCACACAATCGGCGACAAGACCGGCAGCAATGACGGCACAATCATTTCCTTGATCGCTGCCTTCGTGAGCATGTCAACGGCACGCCCGTAGTCCGGCTTGTCCTTGCCTTTCATGATGCCCGGCTTGGCGCGAAATTGTCTGCGCACCTCCTCGACGATGGCACCGGCGGCGCGGCCAACGGCGGTCATCCCGAGCGCCCCGAACAGGTATGGCAGCAAACCGCCGAACAGGAGGCCGACCACCACGTACGGGCTGTTGAGGGAGAAATCGAGCCGAATGCCCTGGAAGTATGGGTGTTGGGAGGCCGTGCTGATGAAGTAGCGCAGATCCTGGTTGTATGCCGCGAACAGCACCAGCGCGCCCAGCCCGGCAGAGCCGATAGCGTAGCCCTTGGTGATCGCCTTTGTGGTGTTGCCGACTGCGTCGAGCGCGTCGGTGGATTTGCGCACGGTTTTCGGCAGACCCGCCATCTCGGCAATGCCGCCGGCATTGTCGGTGACCGGCCCGAACGCATCGAGCGCAACAACCATGCCGGCAAGGGCCAGCATCGAGGTGACCGCAATGGCAATGCCGAACAGTCCCGCTTGCGCATAGGCGACGAGAATGCCGGCAATGATGACCAGAGCTGGCAGCGCAGTCGCTTCCAGCGACACCGCCAGGCCTTGAATGATGTTGGTACCGTGGCCGGTGACAGACGCCGAAGCGATCGACCTTACGGGGCGGAAATTGGTGCCGGTGTAGTATTCGGTGATCCAGATGATCAAACCGGTCACGACCAGGCCAACGACCGCGCAGATATACAGCGCCTTGCCGGTGAAGGACGCGTCGGCGATCGGGCCCATGCCGATCAGGTAGTCGGTGACGAACCAGATGGCGATGAGCGAGAGCACGGCAGAAGCGATAAAGCCCTTGTATAGCGCTCCCATGATCGATTCTTTTTTGCCCAGCCGAACGAAGAATGTGCCGATGATCGAGGTGATGATGCAGGCCCCGCCGATGGCCAAGGGATAAGTCATCATCGGCATCAGCGTCGGCGTATTGGCGAAGAAAATTGAAGCGAGAACCATGGTTGCGACGATGGTGACCGCATAGGTTTCGAACAGGTCGGCAGCCATGCCGGCGCAGTCGCCGACGTTGTCGCCTACGTTGTCGGCAATCGTCGCGGGATTGCGCGGATCGTCTTCAGGAATACCGGCTTCAACCTTGCCGACGAGATCCCCGCCGACGTCGGCCCCTTTCGTGAAAATGCCGCCGCCGAGACGGGCGAAGATCGAAATCAACGACGCGCCAAAGCCCAGGGCGACCATCGCATCGATCACGGTGCGATCATTCGGCGCTTTGTGCAGTATGCCTGTGAGGAAGCCGAAATAGAGCGTGACGCCCAGCAGCGCGAGACCCGCGACGAGCATGCCGGTTATGGCACCGGCCTTGAATGCGAGCCCAAGCCCGCCGCCGAGCGATTTCGTCGCGGCCTGCGCCACGCGTACGTTGGCGCGCACCGAAACGTTCATGCCGATGAAGCCCGTGGCGCCCGACAAAATGGCGCCGATGGCAAAGCCGACCGCCACCAGCCAGCCGAGCGTGAAGCCGATGATCAGGAAAACCACGATGCCGACGACGCCGATCGTGGTGTATTGCCGCCTGAGATAGGCCTGCGCGCCCTCGCGCACGGCGTCGGAGATCTCCTGCATTTTCTTGCTGCCGGGATCGGCGCTCATCACCGATTGGATCGCCCAGATCCCGTATACGATCGCGAGCACCCCACAGCTGACGATCATCCATAGCGTATTCATGTTGGCCATTGTCCTCGATTTGATTGGTGCTGGCGGGACGAACGCTCCCGCCGGCGCCAGGAGCGTCGAGGATGGCCGCTTGTAAGGGCGCTTCACCCCGACCGGTAAGCGCGCGGATATAGCCAAAAAGTTGCGGACTGCGCAACGCGTAAATAGCGCGACGGAACAAGGTATTCCGTGGGAGCGGCTTTTTTTTGCATCACTGTTATTGATCGGACCGTGAGTGTGAATACTGGCGGGCGTTTTCATTTATTTGCGCGTCCTTCGTTCAATCCTAAGCTATTTCAACGCAAACCAAAGTTTTGCGACAAAAGTCGCGCTGCACCAATTGGAGAGAGGCTCTCGGGATTGGTGACAGGATTGATGCGCCCGGGCGTGCATTGGGGTCGCCGGTCAAGACAAAGCAGTTTTCCTTGGAGGTTGGTGTCGAAATAGGCAGGTCCAGGTTGAAGAGCTTGCGGGTGAACGTTACGCCGGCTTGCCAATTCAGATAGGCACGAAGCGGAAAGCCGCCGAGGTCCGGCGACTGGTTGCTACCCACGTCGGGCGGAAGCAAGTTACTGGGCACGATGAACCCCAACCCCGCAGCTGCGTACCCGTGTTCGAGACGTTTGGTGAATATGCGAATCCGCCAGCAATGCGGATAGAGTCGGAGATCCGTTTTATCGGCGCGGATAGCTGCTTCCCAATAGTCAATCCATTGCTCCCAGCGGCGACAATTTCGCCTGGATAGAGGAAGTAGGTCGCGCCAAGATCGAAATCGACATTTCCGATCGTTTGGCCGATGCCGCCGCTCATCGTGATTTCAGTGGACGGCTGGGTCGGCAGCTTGACACTTGCGACCCCAACGCCAGCGTAGAGTTGCGCGAATGCGGCCTCGATGGCGGCGCCGACTGCCGGCGTGTGATCCAAGAGTGCAGTGCCGCGATAGATATAGTCGGTTGCAAACCCGCCGCGGAAGTTCAATTCAAGCTGGTTCGGCGCGCGATCTGATGTCGGTGGCTTGCCTTGGGGGCGGACCAGCTGCGTCCGCCCAGGCTGATCTCACCTCCGGTTTCGTTCGCTTGCGGCGAGACCTGGGCGTGCGCGGGGTCGCTGCTGCAACAAGCAAGCAAAACGCGGCGACCGAGGTCACCGCGTCTGCGCGAACGCGACGTAATTCGGTCCCGGAACTCCACTTGCGGATTGCGTAATAAGCGTCCGGTCAGGCCGGATGCTTGAGTTTCCTCAGGCGAAACGCAAGCGCGATGTAAATGCATCCAGCGAGCATCGCGTACCAGCCGATGATCCAGACTACCGCCAGTGCGCCGGCGCCGGGCTGAACCAACAAGAGAACACCAAAGGCAACCGAAAGCAGGCCGCTGAGGATCAGCAGCCATTCACCTTCGATCTCCTTGCGCAACTGGATCGCGCCCCAGATCTGCATCACGCCAATGATGATCGCCCAGACGGCGATGAACACCAGCAGCACCAGGGCGGTGATGCCGGGCCAGGCAAATGCCAGCAGGCCAGCGAGAATTCCGGCAATGCCGACGATAGCGAGCCAGACGCGTGAACCGGCCTGGCCGCCGGGGCCCGCAATCGCTCCCCAGAGCGCGAAAATGCCATCGGCCAGGGCGAAAGCTCCCCAAAGCAGTGTCAATGTAAGCAACGTGATGACCGGCCAGATGAACGCGAGGATGCCAAAGACAATGGCAGCAATTCCTCGCAGCAGCACGAGCCACCATTTGTCGGCCATCGCGCGCAATAGCGCGACGCCTGTGAATGGCGAAGTTGGCGTGGGTTGAATGTGTGCGGTGGACATGCCGGTTCTCCCTCAGTTTCGATGTGAACGGCAAGAATTCGCTGATTCAATGGGCACTGAATGACAGTGCTCGAAGCCGCATCCAGCCACAGCAAGGGTACTCCTGAGGAGCAAGCGGAGAAAGTTTCTCAACGAAGTTGAAGCGTCCGCATCCGGTAAGCCGACACCGTTCTCGACGGCGATTGGCTTTGCCCAAGCCCGCAAGCCAACCGGTGCCGCTGGTCTATACCGTCGCTGGACGTGGCCGCAGCGCGAGCCACAACAGCATGGCACCGGTCACGAAAATGGTGGGGAAGATCACCTCGTTGATCGCCGTCCAGCCGAATTTTTCGAGCAACTGGCCGGAAGAAAACGAGCTCAGCGCCATGCTCCCGAAGATCAGGAAGTCATTAAACGCTTGAACCTTGTTGCGCTCGTACGGCCGGTGCCACTGCGTCACCATGGTGGTTGCGCCGATGAAGGACAGGTTCCATCCGAGCCCGAGTAGCACGAGCGCGATCCAGAAATGCGCCACCGGCATGCCGGAGATCCCGACCACGGCGGTCAGGCCGATGCCCGTGATGCGTTCGATGCCAAAGCGCGCGATCATGGCGCCGGTGACGAAGCTCGGCGCGTACATCGCGAGCACGTGCCCCTGGATGCCGAGTGCTGCATCGGTGACCGAATGACCGCAGCCGACCATCGCGAGCGGCGCCGAGGTGTGAGGTGCCTGTCCAAGCGGCGGTACCTTGACGAATTGCAGCACGATCGCCGCTGCCAACGCACACACCGACTGCCCTAGATAGCTTGCTGCGAAGAGATGCGGCGGCAGCAGGTCCTTGTGAAGATGATAAGCTTCGGTCCCAGCACGGCCGCAAAGACGCCGCCAGCCAAAACCCAGGAAACGACTTTCGGCCTGTACGCATCGCATGCAGGATATGCTGGATTGGCTCGGCAACAGCCGACATTCGAGGACTCCCGGACAGGCGCGCGTTCTAGCTGCAATCGCACTGAATCGCCACTGCCGCCAATGCAGAGCAGCATCGATCAGGGCAACCCGAACCGTTCATCCGCTCGGAGGTGAAAATCACTTTCGAGTGAGAAATCAGCGCCGACAAGAACAAGCCCATTTCATTACCGCGTAAGCGGGAATCCAGTATCGACGGATTAAGCGATTATCCCTTTTTTCGCGGACCGCGGAGCGCTCGAGTATTATCTGTAAACATTATCGCTCCGGGATGACGTATGGTCGCCGCCCTCGCCTCCTCGATCGACAGCGCGCCGATCTGGCCAAGAGATGCGCGCAGTTCATCGATATAAAGGTTGATCAGATAGCCGGGACCGTCATCACCCAGCGCGCCGACCGCCCACAGGAACGTTTTTCCGGCGAACGCCGCATCGGCGCCGAGCGCCAGCGCGCGCATGACGTCCTGCCCGCTGCGCACACCGCTATCGAGCAAAACTGTTGCTTTCTTTCCGACCGCCGCAACGATCGCCGGCAAAACATCAATCGACGGCACCAGCGCCTCGATCTGTCGGCCACCGTGGTTGGAAACCCAAATTCCGTCGATGCCGAGCGCGACCGCCTTCTCGGCATCCTCCGGATGGAGAATACCCTTCACGGCCATCGGACCCTTCCACGCGTCGCGATAGCGCTTGACCTCTTCCCATGAAAAAGCGCCGCCCATGCGTGCGCGCGCGAAAGCAATGATTTCGTTGGTACTGGCTCCCTCCGGCGCGTACTCGCTGATCGTCGCGAAACGCGGATAGCCATGACGCAAGAGCGCGAACAGCCATCTCGGCCGCACCATCATCTCGTAGATCATGCGCGCATTCGGACGGAATTCGTGCGCGAGTCCGGCATAGGTTTCGCGCGAGCGGGTGGTGCGCACCGGCACGTCAAGCGTGAGCACAAGCACCTTGGCGTCGACCGCTTGCGCGCGCCGCACAAGATCGAAACCCATCTTGTGATCGTCGTGCCAGCACCGGTAGAGCTGCAGCCAGAACACGTCGGGAGCGGCTTCTGCGGCCTGCTCAATAGTCGCCCCGCCGGCGACGCTGAGCGTATAAGGAACGCGCGCCCGTTGTGCCGCTTTTGCCATCAGGAGATCCGCGCCCGGCCAGACCAGCGATGGTCCGCCCATCGGCGCAACGCCAATAGGGGCCGCATAGCTGCGGCCGAAGAGCTTGACGTCGACCGGCGGAAGGCTCGGCATAACGCCGTAGCGCGGCACGATTTCCACACCATCAAATGCCGCCCAATTATGAGCAATACCGACATCATTGCCGGCGCCGGTGTCGCCATATTCGAAAGCAAAAAGCGGAACCTTGCGGGGCGCTCTTCGGCGCAGCCAGGCTGTTGTTGGAAAATGCTTGTGGTGTTTGGCAAAGCCAAGAGGCTGTTCGACAGGCTTCACCGCCGCCTGCTTGGCTGTCGTGTCATGCATCGCGAATTCCTGCTCCTTCAATGTGCATTATACAGGCGCCATCCACGTTCGTCCTCGGCGGAATTGGTCCGGACGCACATTCTAAAAATGGCTGAACGAGGCACGCTTGAACGTCAGCGTTTCACCATTTGACGCTAGAAAGCGCGCGCCCTCCCCGGTCTTTATCTGTCCGATTTCCGTGACCGCAACGCCGGCGGTCTTCGCCGCGGCCTGAAAGCTCGCACACTTGTCCGCCGGCACGCTGCAGACAATCTCATAGTCATCGCCACCTGTCAGGGCGGCCTCCAGAGCGGTTGAATCTGCAGAAATCACTGCTTTGGCCGCTTCCGAAAGCGGTATTCGCCCGACATCGATATCGGCCGCCACGCCGGATGCACGGCAAAGCTTGGCAAAATCGCCGACAAGGCCATCGGACACATCCATCGCCGCAGAGGCGTGGGTGCGCACCTCTTCCGCTAGCGCATTGCGCGGCTGAGGCAGGAGGTAGCGCGAGAGGAGATGCTGTCTTTGCGGCTCGCTCAGTTTCCAGTTCTTTCCTTTGCGCAACTGAACGCCGAGCGCGGCATCGCCGATGGTGCCGCTGACATAAACCCGGTCACCCGCCTTCGAGCCGGCGCGCCGAACCATCGTGCCTTCGGGAACGCTGCCGAACATGGCGATCGAAATCGTAACCGGTCCGGGTGTGCGAGCGGTGTCTCCGCCAAACAGCGGGCAGCTGAACAGCACCGCATCGGCACGGAGCCCTTCGGCAAATTTTTCTAGCCATTCGTCCCCAGTTTCAGTGGGTAGCGCGAGAGAAAGCAGGAAGCCGAGCGGCCGCGCGCCTTTTGCCGCAAGGTCGGACAAGTTTACGCGCAGCGCCTTGCGCGCCACGTCATCTGCGGCATCGTCCGAAAAAAAATGGACGCCGCCGACAATGGCGTCGGTCTTGAGCACCAGGTCGCATCCGGGAGGGGACCTGAGAAAAGTGGCGTCATCTAAGAGACCCAGCGCACCGGGATGTGTGGCGAGCGGCTTGAAGAAACGCGCGATCAGGCGATCCTCGGCCGACATTTTGTCGTCCGCCGCCATCGTTTCACCCCGCGGCGCGATCGAACTCGCCGCTGCGCAAGCGCCGCGCGAGCTGGTCGAGCACAGCATTGACCATTCCTGTCTCGTCGCGCTCGACGAAAGCAGCGGCAACGTCGGCATATTCGGCTACGACGACGCGCGCAGGAACGTCGAGGCGGTGGATCAGCTCGTAGGCACCAGCGCGCAGAGCCGCGCGCAGAACCGCTTCGATGCGTTTAAGCGGCCAGCTTTTCGACAGGACCTCGTCGATCAGGGGATCGAGATCGCGCTGTTCGCGTACCACGCCCGATACAATGTCGCGAAAGAACGCCGCCTCAGCCGGAAGATATTGCGCGCCCTCGACCTCGCGGCCAATCCAGTGGCTCTCGAATTCGGCAAGGATTTCGTTGAGGCCGCTGCCGGCCAGATCCATCTGATAGAGTGCCTGAACGGCCGCAAGTCGGGCGGCACCCCGCTTGTTGGCTTTGCGGGGATCCTTGTTGTTGCGTGCGGGCCCGGCGCTCATCACCGCCACACCAGCGTTTGTTTGAGCGCAACCATGGTCAATGCGGCACGGGCGGCAACGCCGCCTTTGTCGCCCTCCTCGGCCCGAGCTCGGGCATGTGCTTGCGCCTCGTTGTCGACCGTAAGGATACCATTGCCGACCGCGAGCCGCTCCTTCACCGCAAGATCCATCAGCGCCCGCGCCGATTCGTTCGCGACGATATCGAAATGATGAGTCTCGCCCCGGATGACGCAGCCAAGCGCAACGACCCCGTCATAGGGCGCGCGGCGGCGCCGCGCGGCATCCACGGCGAACGCGATGGCGGCCGGGATTTCGAGCGTGCCTGGCACGGTTATGCGATCATAGCGCGCGCCCACATGGTCCAAGGCGCGCGTGGCGCCGCGCAGGAGCTCATCGGAAATCTGATCGTAGTAGCGCGCCTCCACAATCAGCATGTGGAGGCGGTCACGCCTTTTGGCGCTGCGGCTACTTGTGCCTTTGGCCATCGGCCCAATTCCTGTTTCAGCGCGGTGGTAGCAAGGGGTGGGCCAATGAACAAGGTGGTAGACCCCCCGCCGACCTGCTTACTTCATCTCCGCGAGCCGCGCGGCGTAGCGCGCCATCGTGTCGACTTCGAGATTGACGTCATCGCCCTTGCGCAATTCGCCAAGCGTCGTGACGCGCAATGTGTGCGGAATAATGAGCACCGAAAACGTGTCGCCTTCGACCGCGTTGACGGTGAGGGAAACGCCGTCGATTGCAACCGATCCTTTGACCGCGACGAAGCGCGCAAGCTCGGTTGGCGCGCGCAGCGCGAACCGCGCCATCTCCTTCATGTCTTCGCGGCCCGCCACCGTCGCAAGGCCGTCCACGTGACCCGCCACCAGATGCCCACCGAGCTCGTCGCCAAATTTAAGCGGGCGTTCGAGATTGACTTTGGTTCCCTGATGCCAGCGGCGGACGGTCGTGACCCGGAGCGTCTCGTCCGCGGCGTCGACCGCAAACCAGGTGCCGCCTTTTTCCTCGCCTGCATCGACGACGGTCAAACACACGCCCGAACACGCGATCGAGGCTCCCTGAACGACCTCGGCGCGCGGATAGCCGCATGCAATCGTAATACGGTGCAGATTGCCGCCTTGCTGTTTCACCGAGCGCACTTCGCCCAGATCGGTGACGATGCCGGTAAACATCAGACGGAGTTCCGTTGCGCGACCATTATGGCGCTCGCGCAAAGTACTCGACGGTGTCGGTAGCCAGTTTGTCCCGGCTCAGAAATTTCAGCCGACCGGTCAGGGTATCGAGTCGCATACCCTCCACTGGGTCGATGCCGTCGCTACCGATCGTTTTCTCTCCTCGCAACAGCACCAACTCGTCCACGAGATCCGCTTCGACGAAACTTGCCCCAACCCTTGGTCCGCCTTCGACCATCAGCCGCGTGATGCCATTTTCCGCGAGAACTTTGAGGACCTGTTGCAGATCAAGGCGGTCGCGATGGTCGTCGACACGAAAGACCTTGCAGCCCTTCTGCTGTAGAATTTCCTCGGCAATCGCCGATGGCCTGCGCGAGGTGAAGACCCAGGTTGGCGTTTCGCGCACGGTCGCAATCACGGAAGTCGCAAGCGGCACGCTCAATTGCTCGTCAAGCACAACGCGGACCGGAGAGCGCTCGAACATGCCGGGCAATCGGCAGGTCAACTGCGGGTCGTCGGCCAGCACCGTACCGATGCCCACCAGGATGGCGTCGGCAGCCGCGCGCATCTGGAATACGCGTTCGCGAGCGGCCTCCCCGGTAATCGCCGCAGGTTTGCGGCCGGCAAGACCCGCCTTCCCATCAGCGGAGATCGCGAGCTTGAGAATAACATGCGGCCGACCAAGGCTGATGCGCGCGATATGACCGGCATGCGTGCGGCGCGCTTCATCCGCACCGAGACCGACCTCGACTGCGACGCCCTTGGCGCGCAGGCGCTCGTGGCCTCGTCCGGAAACCTCCGGGTTTGGGTCTTCAAGTGCTGACACCACCCGCGCGATGCCGGCGCGAATGATTGCATCCGCGCAGGGAGGCGTATTGCCCTCGTGCGAGCAGGGCTCGAGTGTGACGTACATCGTCGCGCCCAGCGCCGCTTTCCTGGCGCGGCGCAATGCCTCCGCTTCCGCATGCGGGCGGCCGCCCGGTTGGGTCCAGCCGCGAGCGAGAATTGTGCCGTCCTTCACGATAACCGCGCCAACCGCCGGATTTGGCCAGGTCCGCCCCAGATTGCGGCGGCCAAGCGCCAGCGCGAGCTGCATGAAACGCTCGTCCGGGGAAAGTTCAGAGGTCGTTTCTTGATTCATTTGCGCGCGCTGGCGGCGGGCCGACCGTCATCATCGCCCGACAATTCGTCGAGAGCAGCACGGAAATCCTTCGCCTCGCGGAAGTTGCGATAGACCGAGGCAAAACGCACGTAGGCGACGTCATCGAGTTCGCGCAAGTGTTCCATGACGATCTCGCCGATCGCTTCCGATGAGATTTCGCTCTCGCCCTGGCTCTCCAGCTCGCGAACGGTTTTCGAGACCATTTGCTCGATACGCTCCGGCTCGACCGGGCGCTTGCGCAAGGCGATCTGCACCGAGCGCATCAGCTTGTCGCGGTCGAAGGGCACGCGGCGCCCATTGCGCTTGATCACGGTCAGCTCGCGCAATTGCACACGCTCAAACGTCGTGAAACGAAAATTGCACGTCAGACAAACGCGGCGGCGGCGGATGACTGCCGAATCCTCGGTCGGCCGCGAATCCTTCACTTGCGTATCGAGGCTTCCGCAACTCGGGCAACGCATAGCGAGCCTTTCACCATATTTCAGGGTCGCCCGTAGAGCGGGCGACGCCGGAATCCAGATACAGATGCCGCGCTTCGGTCTGGATTCCGGGCCCGGCGCTACGCGCCGTCCCGGAATGACAGCGGAAAAACGGCAACAGCATCTTTAATCCTGATAAATCGGAAACCTTTCAATCAATGTCTTCACCTTGGCGCGCACCGCAGCCTCTACGAGCGAGTCTTCCTCGACTTGTTTTTGCGACAGGACGTCGAGCACTTCGACAATCATGTCGCCGACCTGGCGGAATTCCGCGATCCCAAATCCTCTGGTCGTGCACGCGGGGGTGCCGAGCCGAATGCCCGATGTAACCGTCGGCTTTTCGGGGTCGAATGGAATCCCGTTCTTGTTGCATGTGATATGGGCGCGGCCCAGCGCCGCTTCGGCGACCTTGCCGGTCAGGCGTTTCGGTCGCAGGTCGACCAGCATCAAATGGGTGTCGGTGCCGCCGGACACGATGTCGAGCCCGTCCGACTTCAATCGCTCGGCCAGCGCCTTGGCATTTTCGACGACATTGCGCGCATAGGTGCGGAAGCTCGGCCGCAGGGCCTCGCCGAAAGCGACCGCCTTGGCAGCGATGACGTGCATTAACGGTCCGCCCTGCATGCCGGGAAATACGGCGGAGTTGAGCTTTTTCGCAATCTCCTCGTTATCGGAAAGGATCACGCCGCCTCGCGGCCCGCGCAGTGTTTTGTGGGTCGTCGTCGTGACCACATGCGCATGCGGAAATGGCGAAGGATGTACGCCCGCCGCAACCAGGCCGGCGAAATGAGCCATGTCGACCATTAGGAGTGCGCCTACGCTGTCGCAGATTTCGCGAAAACCGCGAAAATCGATGATGCGCGGATAGGCCGAACCGCCGGCGATTATCACTTTGGGCTTATGTTCACGCGCGAGGCGCGCGACTTCTTCCATGTCGATGCGATGATCGTCTCGCCGCACGCCGTAGGGCACGGGCTTGAACCATTTGCCCGACATGTTGACCGGCGAGCCGTGCGTGAGGTGCCCGCCCGCCGCAAGATTGAGCCCCATGAACGTGTCACCGGGTTGCAGCAGGGCGAAAAACACTTCCGCATTCGCCGAAGCACCCGAATGCGGCTGCACGTTCGCGAACTTGCAGCCGAACAACCTGGTGACACGCTCGATCGCGACCCGCTCGACGATGTCGACATACTGGCAGCCGCCGTAATAGCGCTTGCCGGGAAGGCCTTCGGCATATTTGTTGGTGAGCACGGATCCTTGGGCTTCCAGAACCGCGCGCGAGACGATGTTCTCGGAAGCAATCAGCTCGATCTCGTGACG
>Ga0075425_100004544_pt1 | contig 14333 bp, 10 predicted proteins | sample SoiMethybrSBSTD4_FD_75300 | JGI IMG/M metagenome (GOLD analysis project Ga0075425, IMG submission 75300) | Bulk soil microbial communities from a Populus tree surrounding site in Tennessee, USA - Soil MetaG P. TD hybrid SBSTD4 | ecosystem: Environmental > Terrestrial > Soil > Tree plantation...
CCGCTTCGGCGCTGATGGATCTCGCGGCGGAGGCCCAGGTTGAAATCCCCATCACGGAGCAAGTGTACGCCATCCTTCGCGAGGGCAAGTCGCCAGCGGACGCAATTCGGTATGTGATGGAGCGTCCTGCAAAGCGAGAATAGCGCAAGGCTCGTCGACCAGTAAAAAACCCTGAATCTTTACCTGTACGAACGGACGGGTACGCAAGAATCAATGTTGCATCGGCACTTTCTTCGCAAGGGTCAGGTCATCAGCACACCCTTTCTCTAAAATACAAGCTGCAGCATGGCCCTCAACCTCAACGCGCTCTTCGACCGCGTGCCTATCGGACGCGTGCGCATTCTTTGGCTCGTCTTGGGCGCGATGCTGCTCGTCAGCGCCGTTCCTCTGCTCCTCTACCACCTTCAAGTGCTGCAGCTCAGCCAGGATAAACTCGTCGATACTGAGCGTGTCCAGCAAACCGAGCTCACACGCTCCGTGGCTCAGGAGCTGCAGCAATTCGACGCGAACGTCACCCAGCAACTGATCAGCGAACGCCAGATTCTCGTTCTCACTGGGCTAATTCAGGATGTGGAAGATCCCAGTGCAGAACCCAAAGTCACGCGGCTATTGGAAAACTTCGTTGAAAGCAATCGCACGACGTTTCTTTACATGACCGCGGTTGGCAAATCCGGTAAGGGCACCAGCGCCTCGCAGGGAAACTTTCGCGCGGAAAAGGATCCCTTCGTCAGTAAGGCTTTGCAGCGCGCTTTCGTTACCTGCATGCAGTCGCCGCAGCTTGGCTCGGTGAAATTCCGCAGCGATCCTCTGGCTATCGAGCCCGATAATCAGCCAGCCTTCGTCATTGCGATTCCGTTAAACGTCGACCAGCAGTTCACCGGCATGATTGCCGCGGTCGTGTCTCTGAACCCGATTCTGAATCGCCTCAAAGATTCCAGCGTGCGCGGCCGCAACGTTTTTGTCGTGGACCACCAGGGCCATATCGTCGCTCATCCCGACACCGGCCGATTTACGCCAGGCGAAGACGTCAGTGCGAATTCCACTGTCGTAGCTCGCGTCAAGGCCTTGCCGCAGGAACTCCGCAACACCGAGACGATGCGCTTCACCGAGACCGAGAATAAACGGTCGGTCGAAATGATCGGAACGTACAGCACTTTTCCCGAAGTCAATTGGGCGGTCATCGCGCAACGAAGCCTCGCTCAGGCACGCACCGACGCCGGCGTCAACGAACTCAATCGCCAGGCCTTAACCTTCGTCAGCTTAGTCGTCTTGGTAGCCATTCTCGTTGGATATCTCTTCGCAGTGGCCATCAGTGAACCCATCCGTGGATTGGCGGGCTCCACCCGCGCCATCAGCCGAGGTGAATTTCATCAGCGAACGGCCGTGCGCGGCGCGCAAGAAATCACCGAACTAGCAGGCAATTTCAACAAAATGGCCGGCGACATCGAAGAGTACATCGAGAAGCTGAAGGAAGCCGCCGAAGCCAACCGCGAACTCTTCCTTGGTTCCATCCGCATGCTCGCCGCAGCGATCGACGAAAAGGATCCTTACACCCGCGGTCACTCCGGCCGCGTAGCGAAATATTCAACGCTCATCGGCCGCGAGCTCGGGCTCACGGAAGAAGATTTGGACAAGCTACGTATTGCCGCGCTGCTTCACGACGTCGGCAAGATCGGCGTTGATGACCGCGTACTGAAGAAGCCCGGCGCACTCACCAGCGAAGAATTCGAACTAATGAAGCAACACACCGTAAAGGGCGCCAACATCATGCGCCCCGTTTCGCAGCTCAAAGAAATGCTACCCGGCATCGAACTTCACCACGAACACATGGACGGCCGTGGCTATCCCTACGGACTGACGGCGCCGCAAATTCCTCTGATGGCTCGCATCATCGGCGTCGCCGATACGCTCGATGCCATCACCACCAATCGTCCTTATCAGAACGCCATGGACCTGGATTTCGCGCTCAAGCGCATTCAGTCGCTCACCGGGGCAAAATTTGACGCCGTTGTCGTAGCCGCGCTTGAATCCGCCGTCACCACCGGTAAACTTCGCCTTTCTGCCGTCGAAGTTCAGGTCTGAAGCATTCTTCCCAGGGGGGCCGGCATCCTTGCCGGTCTGCGAGTGCCGCTCCGGCAGCATCTGCTACACTTTTAAAGAAATGATTTCCCTCTTCGGCAAACCCGAACCGACGCTTCTGGAGCGCCTGAAAACCTCCGTCTCCAAGACCAAGACGGCTCTTTCCGAGACCGTAGATAACATTTTCCTTGGCGAAAAACAGATCGATCCCGCGGCTCTCAAACATCTCGAAGGCGCGCTCCTCTCCGCCGACCTCGGCGTGAAAACCACCCGCGAAATCCTCGACTCCGTCAAAGACAAGCTCGATCGCCACGCGCTCTCCGATACCGCTCAGCTGAAAACCGAGATCAAATCGCACATCACGCGCATCCTGCAATCGCCAAATGGAACGTGCAAAGAACTCGCCTCAGCAAACGGCAACTCCGCGAACAAAGACCCTCGCGTCATCTTCGTCGTCGGCGTCAACGGTGTAGGCAAGACCACCAGTATCGGCAAGCTTGCCAATCGCCTCCGCCAGCAAAATCTCAACGTTGTGCTGTGCGCCGCCGACACCTTTCGCGCCGCCGCCATCGAACAACTCGAAATTTGGGCCAAGCGCAACGGCGTCGAAGTCATCAAGCAAAAATCCGGCGCCGATCCCGCCGCCGTCGTGTATGACGCGATGGCTGCAGCAAGATCGCGTAACGCCGACGCCGTCATCGTGGACACCGCCGGCCGCCTGCACACAAAATCCAACCTCATGGCTGAGCTCGACAAAATGAAGCGCACCGCCGCTAAAGTCATCCCTGGCGCACCGCACGACGTTCTGCTGGTCATGGACGCCACCACCGGCCAGAACGGCCTCTCGCAAGCCCGCGAATTCACGGGAGCTGTGGGCGTCACAGGCATCGTCCTCACCAAGCTCGACGGAACTGCTAAAGGCGGCATCGTCGTCGCCATCTCCCGCGAACTCGGGCTGCCGATCCGCTTTGTCGGTACCGGCGAACAAATCAACGACATGGTCCCGTTCGACGCCGAAACCTACGCAGCTTCACTTTTCGACTGAGGATTGACAGAATGCGCGATCTACACGGAGGGTGCCCCAGGGTCGCTTTTGCACATGGGGCTTCGTTTTTTCTTATCTCATGAACGATCACGACATTCGCTTCATGCAGCGCGCCCTCGAGCTCGCGCGCAAAGGAGTCGGCCTCGCCAGCCCCAACCCTACCGTCGGATGCGTCATCGTCAACAACTGCCAAATCGTCGGCGAAGGTTTTCACCAATACGAGTGGCGCGACCACGCCGAAGTCGTCGCCCTCAAAACCGCCGGTGAAAAAGCTCGCGGTGCCACCGCCTACGTCACCCTGGAACCCTGCAATCATACCGGCCGCACTGGCCCCTGCACGCAGGCCCTCATCAACGGGGAGGTCGCACGTGTCGTCGCCGCAACCCGCGATCCCAATCCCAAAGTCTCCGGCATGGGCCTCGAAGCTCTGCGCCCTAGGAACATTACGGTGGACGTCGGCATCTGCGAATCGGAAGCCCAGCGCCTCAACGACGGCTTCGCGTGCTGGATCCGCACTGGCCGTCCCTTCGTAACCCTAAAATCCGCGCTCACTCTAGACGGCCAACTCGCCTTACGCGTCGCCGCCAAAGGCAAAACGCGCGAGTGGATTACGTCCGAAGTGTCCCGCGCCAAAGTTCACCACATGCGCCATGCAAGCGACGCAATTCTCACCGGCATCGGCACCATCCTCGCCGACGACCCCTTCCTCACCGATCGCAGCGGCCTCCCACGCCGCCGCAAACTTCTCCGTGTGATTCTCGACTCAAAGCTCCGCCTCTCTCCCAAAGCACGCATCGTGAAGACTGTAGATGACGATCTGCTCATCCTTACCGCAGCCCCGCTCAAGTCTCCCAAAGCCCGCAAGCTGCAAAACGCCGGTGCCGAGCTCCATCGCATCCCGCGCTGGCAAGGCCAACTCGATCTGAAATCCGTTCTCGACGAACTCGGCCGCCGCGAAATTCTCAATGTCCTCCTCGAAGCTGGCCCTCGCCTCAATGGCGCTGCACTTTCCGCCAACTTGGTCGACCGCCTTTTTCTTTTCTACGCCGCGAAAATCGCCGGCCACTCTAAAGTCCCTTTCAGCCTCAGCAAAACTCAGCCGGCCATCTATCCTCGCGGGACATCCTTCCAACAATCCGGCCCCGACTTCGCCGCCGACCTTCTCCTCCACAACCATTTCGACCTATAGCCAACGGCGCAAAGTGCTACTCTGTCTTTGCGTCATCGCGGAACTGGGTTAAACTCTACTTAAAATAAGTAAGGTAGGGTTTCGCGCCATCTCTTCACGATCGCCGAGGTAAAAAGCATCATGTGCGCCACCGCCGTCTCCGAAATTCGCGTCCCTCACTTCATCGCGGGTGAATGGGTCAACTCCAAATCCACCGAATGGCAGGACCTTGTCAATCCCGCTACGCACGCGCCGCTCGGAAAAGTTCCTCTCGCTGACGCCGCAGAAGTCAACGCCGCCGTCGAAGCCGCCGCTGCCGCCTTCCCCGAATGGCGCCGCACTCCTCCCGAAGACCGCATCCAGCCGCTCTTCAAGCTCAAAATGCTCCTCGAAGAGCATCTCGACGAGCTCGGCCGACTCATCACCATCGAAAATGGCAAGACTCTCACCGAAGCCAAAGCCGAGCTCCGCCGCGCCATCGAAAACGTCGAAGTGGCCTGCGGCATTCCCATGATGATGCAGGGCTACAACCTGGAAGACGTCGCTCGTGGTATCGACGAAATCATGATCCGCCAGCCGCTCGGCGTCGTTGCCGCCATCACCGCATTCAATTTCCCCGCGATGATTCCCTTCTGGTTCCTTCCCTACGCTGTTGCTACCGGCAACACCATGGTGCTCAAACCGAGCGAACGCGTTCCGCTCACCATGAAGCGCGCGTTCGAACTGCTTCAGCAAACCGGCTTGCCCAAAGGCGTCATCAATCTCGTCAACGGCGGCAAAGCTGCGGTGGACACGCTGCTCGATCACCCCAAAGTCCGCGCGGTCAGCTTTGTAGGCTCGACGCCCGTCGCGAAGTACATCTACGCCCGCGCGGCCGCCAGCGGCAAACGCGCTCAATGCCAGGGCGGCGCAAAAAATCCCGTCATCGTTCTTCCCGACGCCGACATGTCCATGGCCACCAACATCATCAGTGACAGCGCCTTCGGCTGCGCCGGCCAGCGCTGCCTCGCCGTCTCCGTCGCCGTTGCCATAGGCGATTCGCAAAAAACTTTCCGCGACGCCATCGCCGACTCCGCCTCCAAGCTCCGCGTCGGCAACGGCCTTGAAGACGGCGTCCAGATGGGCCCAGTCATCACGCCGCAAAGCAAATCCCGCATCGAAACTCTCATCGGCGAAGGCGAAAAGTCCGGCGCCAAAGTCCTAGTCGACGGCCGCAACGCCAAGATCCCTGGGCACGAATCAGGCAACTTCGTGAAGCCAACAATTCTCGATGGCGTCTCCGTCGAAAGCGAACTCGCCCACACCGAAATCTTCGGTCCGGTCCTCAGCCTCGTTCACGCCAACGACCTCGACCAGGCCATGTCGTTTCTCGCGAAAAATCCTTTCGGCAACCAAGCCTCGCTCTTCACGTCCAGCGGCTCCGCCGCGCGCCGCTTCCGCTACGAAGCGCCCGCCGGCAACATCGGAATCAACATCGGCGTCGCCGCTCCCATGGCTTATTTTCCGTTCAGTGGATGGAAGGACAGTTTCTTCGGCGACATGCACGGCCAGGGTCGCGACGCCATCGAGTTCTACACCGACAAAAAGGTGGTGGTCGAACGCTGGGCCAAAGACCATTCCCGCAAATTCTGACTCGTACCATTTTTTTCTTGTCACTCCGAGCGGAGCAGGCCGACGCATTTTCTTCATTCGCCAAGCGAATGTCGGCCTGGGCAGTCGGGGTATCTTTGTTTAGGTCTTCCTTAGAAGCTGCGTACCGGGATCTAACTCACCCAGTCCAAAAACTTGTACCAAGCCCCCGCGAACGGCAAAAACCACGGCTTCCCGTTGTACATCCCGAGCGGCGCTCCGGGAAACGGAATCCCTGCAAAAGGATTCTCATCCCGTCCCGTCAAAATCGCCTCCGCCATACGCTTACCAAGTAGCGTGGCCATCGCAACGCCATGTCCCGCGTATCCGACCGAAAAATACATCCCATCCATCCGACCTGCATGCGGCATGATGTCGAACGCAAAATCCAGTGTCCCGCCCCACACAAACTCCACCCTTACACCCCGCAGCTGCGGATACACCGAAATCATCCCCTTCCGCAAAATCCGCACGCTCTTTCTTACCGTATTTTCATTTTCCGGAAAGAACGCCGCACGCCCACCAAACAGCAACCGCCGGTCTGGCGTCAGCCGGTAGTAGTACAGATAATTTTTCGAGTCGTAGATCATGCGCCCACGCGGACTCAGTTCTCTCGCCAACTCTTTGCGCAATACGTCCGTGACGATAATGAACGATCCAATCGGAATAATTTTCTTCTGTAGGGTCGGCGTCACTCCGCTCGTATATCCGCTCGTCGCCACCAACACATCCTTCGCCCAAACCACTCCCCGCGAAGTCGTCACCTTCCACCCGCTCACGCCTTCCCGCGTCGCGCGTTCGAGCCCGTTCACGCGAGTCTTCTCGTGAATCTCGGCTCCCGCCTTCGCCGCCGCGCAACCCAATCCCGCTACATACCGCGCCGGATTCACTCCCGCGCTGACCTCATCCACCATTCCGCCGTGATAAATCGCCGATCCGATCTCGCTTGCTAGATCCTTCTTCTCCACAATCTTCAGCCGCCGCCCAAACTCCCGCTCAATTGTCTCCGCGCCGCGCCGGAACTCTGCAAAGTGTTTCGCCTTGCACGCCACCTCCAAATGCCCGCAGCGCGAGAAATCGCACTGAATCCCCTCTTCGCGAACAATTTCTTCCACACAATCAATCGACTCCAGCGAAGCTGCGTACATCCGCTTCGTTGCTTCGCGACCGTACCGGCTCATCAGCGTCACAATCCCCAGCTTCAGCCCGCTCAGTACCATTCCGCCGTTGCGGCAGCTCGCTCCCCAGCCAACGTTCTCCGCTTCCAACACCGCAACCCGCGCACCGCATTTTGCCAATGTGCGCGCCGCCGACAATCCCGTAAACCCCGCGCCGCTTATCGCCACGTCCACCCCTGAAGGCAACTCACGCACCGGCACCTGCGGCGCCTCCACCGTCGTAAGCCAAAAGTTTTTCTCTTGGGCACTCATTTTGCGTAAGGTCTCGCGGCACCAGACAACTCGCTTACCGCCCGCCATGCCTCATCAATCGCTGCATCCGTGTACGCCCGCGCCGCCGCATCCGAATTCGCAATTGTAATATTCCCAAACCGCTTCCGCCCAATTACATTCGGCCGCGGCCCGGGCGGCAAATCCCGGTCCGAATACGAGTCATACTCATACGCATAACCATGCGCCCAACGATTCACAGTGATCGCTTCAATATCCCGTGCGGCATCAAATCCCGCGTCGCCTAGCATGCGTTGCAGTTGCTCCCTCGTCGTTCGCTCAATCACTGCAAAACTCGTGCTTAGCAACTCATACCGTCCCGACCGATACTGATCTCGCCGCGGCGCTCCCGGACTGCAAGGCGCCCGCAGCAAGAAAAGCACCGCTGGCTCCTCCGGCTTGCTCGGAAACTTGTACTCCCCAATGCTCACAGGAAAATCCAGCGCAACAAACGAATGATAGCTCCCCGGCGCCTGAATCTGATGAATCCCCAGCTTGGCGAAGACTTCCCAGTTCCGTATCGCCACCCGCGTATACAAAAACGGCGCCTTTACGCAGTACTTCAGCGCTTTCTTCTGCACCTCCGACAATTCCGCGACGAGATACGGCACCATCGCGTTGTAGCAAGCCAGCACACAATGCTTGGCTTTCACGCGCTTCAATTTATCGTCGCGCATATACGCGACGTTCACCTCGCTCACTCCCCGCGTCCCAGTGCTGTGCTTCGCGTTCAATACCGTGCTGCCCAGCCGTATCCGCACCGCATTCTCGTTTACATCCAGCTGCGAATAATCGGCTTTTGCCGTGACCACATCCTCCATCGTGCTCCCCGGCACGCTCCCGGGAATCAGTTTCCGCACCAGCAGGCGCGCTACCGTCGCATTCCCATCCGGAAAATGGAAAATATACGGCTCTTCTTTCTCCAGCGGCGGCAAACCCAGCCCATCGAATCCCGCATAGGAATACGATTCGTAGTCGTCAGGATTCTCGTAGCATCCGTACGCCGAAATCGCCTCAATCCCCACCGCAAACAGATCGTGTGAATACTTCTGAAAAAACGCCGACGACTCCGGCAACGCTTTGCAATATTTCGTCAAGAACTCTGCATAGCTGATGTCCTTTAACAGCGCCACTTTCTGCGCCCGCGTCTTCCCCGCCAAATAATCCTTCTTCTCCGTGTACAGCCGCGTGATGTCCTTCTTTAATGCCTCCGCCATCGGCGTCTTCGCCAAAAACTCCGCCCAGGGCGCCTTGCCCATTCCAACCACTAGCTTGTCCGCGCCGAAGGTTTCCTTGTCGAAAAAGCACCCGGTTCCCAGATGCTCGTAAAGCTTCTCGTCGTAGGCGGTATAGAACTTTTTCGGATCAATCCCCAGTTCCGTCATCAAGCCCTTCGCAATCTTGCTGTATGACCCGGGACTCTCGAGCGATTGCGTTCCGCCATTCGCCAGAACCTGCCGTCCGCCGACCTCAAACTCATCCCGTCTCGCATGCCCCCCAAAATCGTCGTGTGCATCCAGAATCAGAATCCGCGATTTCTCTCCATGCAACTTCCGGTAAAAGTAAGCCGCCGCCAGCCCGCTAATCCCTGCACCTACCACAATCAGGTCGTAGAAATCCTTCTCCTCCTCCGCAGTCCCAAAACTATCCCAAGCCTTCCCGTCCCGCAACCGGTGCGCCACCTCATAAACTTTGTCCTGGTCTCCTCGCAACCCTGTCAACGTTGGCGGATACGTCGGCAACTCCTCATGTAGCCGCGGCTTTATCCCGCGGCCCTTTGCACGTGCAACGTCGATACCGCTCGCAGCCGGCCCCTCCGCGCTTTCCACCGCACCACCAAACGCAAACGGTGCCAACGCCGTGCTGCCGATCGCCAACGCCACACCATCCAGAAAATCACGCCGCGTGATCTTTCGCGCCATCCCCAATTCACGATCCCGATGAGTCATGCATCAATCCCGTGCATACTATTCGTCATTCCGATCGAAGCGAGTAATCGCTCTGCGAATTTCGGACGTTCCTCGGTGTTTCCTAGCGAAACGCCGCCCCCAGCAAATCAATCATCAGCCGCACGGCCGTCTGCGCCGTCCGTCCACTCGGATCGCGGTACGGATTTACTTCCACCACGTCGCATCCCACCAGTTTTCCCTTCGTCGCCACTCCCTTCAACAACTCATCCAGCTCGCGAAAATTCAGTCCATCCGGCTCCAGCGTGCCCGTCCCCGGAGCCAGCGCCGGGTCCATCACATCCACGTCCAGCGAAATGTAAATATTCTCGCTCGCGGGAATCTGCGCCAGCGCCCATTCCACTCCCTTCGCGTGAATCTGCTCCGACGTCACAATCGAAGTGTGAATCTTCCGCGCATTACCGATCGCTTCCTGATCGTTTGCTAGCCCGCGCATCCCCACCTGTACGATTTTTTTAACGTGCGGCAATTGCGCCGCCCGGTTCACCCACGACGCATGATCCAGGTTCCCCGGCTCACCGTTCCACGTGTCCAGGTGCGCATCGAAATGAATCAACGTCACGTCTTTCCCCAAAGTGCCATCCACCGCGCGCAGCACGGGAAAGGTAATGCTGTGGTCTCCGCCCAGCACAATCGGAAACGCTTTCTTCTCGATGATCTTCTTCACCGCCGCGGTAATTTTGTCGTTCGTCTGTGCAGGCACGGTAGGATAAAGCAGCACGTCACCTACATCGGCCCAACGCTTCCCTTTCAGCACCGTCCGGTCGCCGTCAATGTAATAAAAACCTTCCGTCAGATCATGGTTGTACTCTTGCGAGCTCTCCCGCAAATCGCGCGGTCCATAGCGCTCGCCCGGCTGACCCCATGTCCCCTCGTCAAACGGTACTCCCAGCACCGCAAAATCAGCCTTCAGCTCGTCCAGGTTCGTCACATACGGCGCGCCCAGGAACGTCCTCACTCCCACAAACGTCGGCTGCGCTTGACCGTTCGCGGCGGTGTTCAGAAAAATCAATGTCGCAACCGCACAAAACACTCGAATGACAGTTCGGATTTCCATGGCTATTCTCCGCGGCCGCAATCTTACTAAATTTTAGTAAGGTTTACCCTGCCGCGCTCTCCGCGTTTCCGCGCCAGTATTTTCTGCAGTGGCGGAACCCTGCTCAACCGACGAATCCAGCCCCCCGAAAGCCGAGCCCCATTTATACCTTGTACTTTGCATCGTTGTACTATGCTTGAGACATGTTTACTGGCATCATTGAACACCTCGGCACCATTTCGCGCCTGGATATCAGCAACGCCGGCGGCAAGCTCGCGGTTCACGCCCCTACCCTCGCGGACAAGCTCGTCGTCTCCGCCAGCATCGCCGTCAACGGCTGCTGCCTCACCATCGTCCACCACCACAACGAACACTTCTCCGCGGATCTTTCCCCGGAAACGCTTGCCAAGACTTCGTTCGCGCACCTAGAACCCGGCGCACGCGTCAATCTCGAACAACCGCTAATCGCAGGAAAAGAATTCGGCGGCCATTTCGTCCTCGGCCATGTCGACACTACGGGCCGCGTCGCGCACCTCACCAAAGATGGCGATTCCTGGTTCTACGGCGTCCAAATCCCTGCCGATCTCGCCCCGTACATCGTCTCCAAGGGTTCCATCACCATCGACGGCATCAGCCTCACCGTCGCCAAATGGCAAAACTCAGTCGCCGAGATCGCCGTTATCCCCTATACCTACCAGCACACCAACATCGCCGATCGCTCGCCCCGCGACCCCGTCAACCTCGAGGCCGACATCCTCGGCAAATACATCGAGCGCTACCTCGCCCAGCGCCAGCCTGCATACGCAACCTCTTCGCTCAGCGTCGAAGAGCTCGTCCGCCAAGGTTTCTAGGCAAAGCTCCCGCACCAAGCGATGGTCTGTTTTTCTCATGAGTTTTTATGTTTCCTGTGCTACTATTACGGATATGGCAATCGTTTACGGCTTGGCGAACTACTCCTTCTAAGTCCTTCTCATCCCATCTTTAAAATGAATTAGTTGCGAAAAAGCAGGGGGTGGGGGATGCCGGCAGACGGAGTCGTCGGGCAAGTCGGAAAGTCGACCTCCGGAAAGTCAAGTGTTTGCAATAGGTTGCTGCGACGACGGGGGTACACCCCCACAACCTAACCGCCGACCCGTTTCTCCCGCGCCCCGCGCCAGTAAAGAAATAGCCCAACGGCGACCATAACTAGAGTGGTCCCCACGACCTTGGCTAGAAAGACTTCCCGGTCCGCCGCGTCCCCCGGCGGCAGCATTGAAACAATAATGGAGAGCAGCGTGACCGAAAACGCCAGCGTGCACGCGATCCACACTCCCGCCTTGCCGCCCGGAATCAGCACTGCATGCCGATTCGTCTGGCGGTCCGGCCGACCCGCCAGCTTGATCGCCGCCGCAAACATGTACAAAAACGGAATGAAGTACAAAATGATGGTGATGTCGATTACCGTCTGGTACGCGCCGCGCGTGGTTTCGTTGATCTGGCTCAGCAGCAAGACCAACGCCGAGAGCGCCGCCTGGACGAGAATCGAAACATACGGGGTTCGCCACTTTGGATGAATCTTCCCGAACGCCTTGGGCAAATAGCGGTCAATACCAACGACAAACGGCACGCGCGCAATCCCCGCCACCGTGCTGCCTACGCCGCCGGCATTCCCAACCGTCACCAGCAGCGCCGCTAGAACTCCGACAATTCCAATCTTCAGCGCATTCGATCCCACTGTAATTGCGTGAAACACACCGCTCTTCGGATCGATCTCATTCGCCGGCACAATCGCCAGCAACGAAAACGTCCCGATGATGTACATTCCTGCGATCAGCACCGCCGCCGCGATGAGAGCACGCGGCAAAGTCTTCCGCGGCTCGCGGATCTCTCCGCTCATCGCCGACACTAGCTCCAATCCGGTAAACGCAAACGCAATCTGCGACCAGAAATTTACGGTATCCCAATTCCAGGAAGGCACCATGTTGGCCCACGTGAAGTGCGTCACGGGACCTTGCTTCAGCCACAGCACTCCACCGATCACTACCAGAATGCTCAGAGGGACATACGTCGCCACGCCGCCCGCATTTTGCAGCCACTTCCCAATGTTCAATCCGATCAGATTCAGCACGACCGCAACCGCCAGCAACGCCAGCGATCCAGCCAGCAAAAACGCGCGGTCCTGCGAAAGAGCTGCGCCCTTGCCGCCCAGCACATACGCGCTCATGGACGCGCTCGCCAGCAAAAGCCCGGGAAAATAAAAAATCGTGTAGATCCAATACGTCCAGCCCGCGACGAATCCGTGAAAATCCCCGAACGCTTCCTTGGCCCACACGTATAATCCGCCCTCTTCCGGAAAGCGCGAAGACAATTCGTTAATCACCATCGCCATCGGAACGAAAAACAGCAGCGCCGCCAGCACCCACAAGCTGATGGAAGAAGTTCCGTTGTGCCCCGCCGCCGCAATCCACCGCGGGCCGAGTACAGTGGCAATGTTGAAAAGGAGAACATCCCAAAAACCCATCTCACGGCAAAGTTGACTGCGAGGATCAGACTGTGCGCTGCCGGAAGGCGCGACCGCCGGCGATGACCCGCTCGTGGCCTGACTCACAGGGTCACGTCCAGGGCGGGAATCAGATTGTCCTGCGCGATGAAGTTTTGAATGAAAGGATCGGGCGAGCTTTCAAATTCTTGCCAAGAGCCATACACACTGGCTTTGCCTTCTTGCAAAAACACGATGCTATCGGCAATTCGCCGAGCCAGATGGGTGTCGTGTGTCACCACAATCGAAGTGCGATGAAATTTGTCCTTCAACCGCTGGATTAAGTCGCCCATATGTCCAGCCATGATGGGATCAACCATGGTTGTCGGCTCGTCGTAAAGAATCGCTTGCGGATTCTGCGCCAGCGCCCGTGCAATGGCCACCGCGCGCTTCATTCCGGTGGAAAGTTCGCTGGGGACTTTGTCGAGGACTTCCTCCACTTCCAACTCTCTCGCCAGCCTGTCTGCGTAGCCATCGACATCTTCCTGCGTCAGCCCCGGCTGGTCGTAAAGCGGGAACGCGATGTTATCGCGCACAGTAAGAGAATCAAAGAGCGCACCAGACTGAAAAACCATGGTCACTTTTTTGCGTACTGCGTAGAACTGCTGCTCGCTGAAATTGGTTACGTCTTCGCCGTCGACAATCACTTGGCCGGAATCGGCGCGTAGAAATCCCATGATGTGCTTCAGCGAAACCGACTTGCCCACTCCGCTGCGCCCCATGATGACGCACGTTTCGGCGCGCTTCACCGCAAACGTGACGTCCACCAGCACCGGGCGCTCGTCAAACGCCTTGCACACTTCGCGAAATTCAAAGTAATTTTCGGAGGGTTGTTCGCCGTTGTCGGTGCTTTGTCCCGAACCTGCTGGAGTTGATCGTTCGTCCGTAGGACTCACTCGTTCTCCGTTCTCCACATCCGCACGGCCTCTTCATAGTCCTGCTGCGTGTTCATGTTCCAGAAAAGTCGCCCGCCGCTATCAAATCGTTTCCAGTGTGCTTCGTCAAGCACTTCGACGCGCAGGCGTTTCATCGCGTCCGTCACCTTGCGCACTTCCGCATCGAACGCTCGCTGCAGCACGGGCAAGGCTGACCTCTTCCAGCACGCACACAGCGGCTCGTCGCCGGTTCGCGAGCGCGGAAACAAGACATCGGTTTCGCTACTGAACGCTTGCTCCAGCATGTAGCGGAGCCACTCGCCCGTGAGAAACGGCATGTCGCAACTGACGATCAGGTTCCATTCGCAGCCGCCGCCCGTTCCCGCGCTTGCGCTAAGCGCCGTAATGATTCCTCCCAGAGCTCCTTCGCCCGGCCAGCGATCCTCGATCATTGCCGAACGGAATTCCGGATATCGCTCAGCGGTGGCAACGACGTGCACAAAATTTGCCACTCCCTCCAGCAAATGAAACATACGGGACAATACGGTTTCGCCGCCGAGCTTGGCCA
>Ga0075425_100004545_pt1 | contig 14331 bp, 16 predicted proteins | sample SoiMethybrSBSTD4_FD_75300 | JGI IMG/M metagenome (GOLD analysis project Ga0075425, IMG submission 75300) | Bulk soil microbial communities from a Populus tree surrounding site in Tennessee, USA - Soil MetaG P. TD hybrid SBSTD4 | ecosystem: Environmental > Terrestrial > Soil > Tree plantation...
TGCGGTCATTCAACGAGGCTGTCAAATAGCCGGCAACTATGTAGATGATCTAAAAAATCTATTATCCGACAGAGCCCGTCTCTCTTCTTGATTGTGAGTGCTGCGGCTACGATCAGGCAAGCGCCTTCAGGTGTCCGCCTAATGTATTTAGCAGTCAAAATCAGGATTAATCCGATGCAAATCTTTGGGCGCCCGCGCTATAAACGCAATAAAAGCGCAACAGGTTACTGCCTGCATCCAAAATTCAGAGGAGGCCTAGCTTGGACACTGTAAATCTCATCATCACCCTAATCAGCGGCGCAGTCGGCGGCAATGCGGCCGGTGCGGCGCTCAGCGAACAAAGCCTTGGAACCCTCGGCAATTCGATCGCGGGTATTCTGGGTGGCGGGATTGGCGCGGCGATTCTGCAAACCATGGGAATTGGGATGGGCGGCGGCGGAGCCGATCTCGGTGCTTTAGCGGCACAAGTCTTTAGTGGTGGACTTGGAGGAGGATTCTTGATGGTTCTCATTGCGCTCATCAGAGGGACGGTTGCGAAAACCTAATTGGTTTCGAGTAAGGATTAAAGATCAAAAAGCAGTAACTCCTCCTCTCTCGCTGCCCCGGCCGCCTACTTTAGACTCGTCGTACTCAACCGCATAAAAAGCAGCCCGAAAACTGGCTTGGCGAGATTGCCTTTGCGCTTCGGCTGCTCGGAATGAGCCGATAAGTTTTGGTCCTCATTCAAACAGAAACGGCAATTTCTCAGGAATGGCGGATGAAGAAATCAGGGAACCCCTGATGGTTAATGGCGTCGGTGAAAACTAGAAGTGATATGAAACAGAATCATAGGAGGTTTGCATGGCACAGCAAGGAGATAAAAACCCCAATATTCTTATCATTTGGGGCGATGACATCGGGCAGTCGAATCTGAGCTGCTTCACCAGAGGGATGATGGGATATAGGACGCCGAACATCGACCGGATCGCGAACGAAGGGATGACCTTCACCGATTACTATGCCGAGCAGAGCTGCACTGCGGGCCGCGCCGCGTTTATCATGGGCCAAAGCGTATTCCGTTCGGGTTTGAGCAAGGTCGGCTTGCCGGGCGCGGCGGCTGGCATGAAAGCCGAGGACCCGACGATCGCAGAGCTGTTGAAACCGCACGGCTACGTGACCGGTCAGTTCGGCAAAAACCACTTGGGAGACCGGGACGAGCATCTCCCGACCATGCATGGCTTCGACGAATTTTTCGGCAATCTTTATCACCTCAATGCCGAGGAAGAACCCGAGCTGCGCGACTATCCGCCGGAGAAAGACTTTCCCAACTTCAAAAAGAACTACGCGCCGCGCGGTGTGCTGCACTGCTGGGCGCGCCCCAACGGAAAACAGAAGATCGAAAACACGGGCCCGCTGACGAAAAAGCGGATGGAAACCGTGGACGAGGAATTCCTGGCGGCGGCGAAGGAATTCATCAGCAAAGCGAATAAGAGCAAGAAACCGTTTTTTGTGTGGTTCAACACATCGCACATGCACTTCCGCACCCACGCGAAACCCAGAAGCCGGGGCCAGTCAGGGCGCTGGCAATCTGAATACCACGACGTGATGATCGACCATGACAAACACGTCGGTGAGTTATTGAAGTTGCTCGATGACCTGAAAATTTCGGAGGACACCTTTGTCATGTATAGCACCGACAACGGGCCGCACATGAACTCCTGGCCGGACGCCGGCATGACACCGTTCCGGAATGAGAAAAACTCGAATTGGGAGGGCGCCTATCGTGTCCCGGCGATGGTGCGCTGGCCCAATAAAATCAAGCCGGGCTCAGTCTCTAACGAGATTGTCTCGCATATGGACTGGTTGCCGACGTTGCTCGCGATGGCTGGCGACCCCGATATTAAGGAAAAACTCAAACAAGGATACAAACTCGGCGAAAAGACCTTCAAGGTGCATCTGGACGGCTACAATCTGCTGCCCTATTTGACAGGCCTGGAAAAGAAAAGTCCGCGCACTGAGTACTTTTATTTCTCCGACGACGGTGATCTGACGGCCTTTCGCTACGACAACTGGAAGATCGTGTTTATGGAGCAGCGCGCGACCGGAACCCTGCGAATATGGGCTGAGCCTTTCGTACCGCTCCGCGTGCCAAAGATTTTCAACTTACGGACCGATCCTTACGAGCGTGCCGACATTACGTCGAATACTTATTATGACTGGTTGCTCGACCACGCGTACCTTCTAGTGCCGGCCCAGCAAATCGTCGGGCAGTTTCTGGCCACTTTCAAAGAATTCCCGCCGCGCCAGAAAGCGGCTAGCTTCTCGATTGATCAAGTGATGGAGAAGCTTACCGAGCCGGCCCACGGCGTGGGATGAGGAAATAAGCGGTATCAGAGAGAGAAAAGGCGAATTTCCCTGGGAAAATCTTGGATAAAACAGGCCGGGCGGAAGTTCCCGCCCGAGTTTCACGAAAATCTTGAAGTGCTACGAAATCATCACGCGAACGGAGAAAGCAAATGGCACAGCAGACAGAAAAAAACCGAATATTCTGGTGATCTGGGGCGACGACATCGGTATTTCGAATTTGAGTTGTTATTCGCACGGCCTGATGGGCTACCAGACGTCGAATATTGACCGGCTGGCGAAAGAAGGAATGATGTTCACCGACTCGTACGGCGAACAGAGTTGTACTGCGGGCCGATCATCATTCATTACCGGGCAGAGTGTTTATCGCACTGGCTTGTCGAAGGTCGGCATACCCGCGGCTCCGCAGGGACTGCAGCCGGAAACGATAACCATCGCCGATCTGCTCAAGGACCAGGGTTACGCCACCGGCCAGTTCGGCAAGAACCACCCCGGCGATCTCAACAAGTTCCTACCTACCGTTGCGGCTTCGATGAATTCTTCGGCAACCTGTATCACCTCAATGCCGAAGAAGAGCCGGAGATGGACAACTACCCGAAGGACCCAAGATTCCGCGAGAAGTTCGGTCCCCGCGGTGTGCTGCATTGCTGGGCGACCGATAAGGACGATGCCACGGAAGAGCCGCGTTGGGGACGCGTCGGCAAGCAGGGGATCGAAGACACCGGGCCGCTGACGAAAAAGCGCATGGAGACCTGCGACGACGAATTCGTCGCCGCGGCCACCGATTTGATCAAGCGCCAGCACAAAGACGGCAAGCCTTTCTTTGTCTGGCTGAATACGACTCACATGCACCTGTTCACTCACACCAAGCCGGAAAGCCGGGGACAGGCTGGCCGGTGGCAGTCGCCTTATCACGACACGATGATCGACCACGATAAGAACGTAGGACAGATGCTCGATCTGCTGGACGAACTCGGCATCGCCGACAACACCTTCGTGATGTATTCCTCGGACAACGGCCCGCACATGAACAGCTGGCCGGACGGCGCGATGACGCCTTTCCGAGCGAGAAAAACACCAACTGGGAGGGCGCGTTCCACGTACCTATGTTGGTGCGCTACCCGGGCAAGATTAAGGCTGGTTCCATTTCCAATGGAATCGTACAACACCACGATTGGTTGCCCACCCTCCTGGCGATCGCTGGTGATACCGATTGCATGGACAGGCTGAAGAAACGCACCACGGTAAATGGCAAGAAGTTCACGAACCACATCGATGGTTACAACCTGTTGCCATATTTGACCGGTCAGCAGAAGGAAAGCCCGCGCAGCTTCTTCTTTTATTTTAGTGACGATGGCGATGTGCTCGGTATCAGATGACAACCGGAAACTTCTGTCATGGAGCAACGCTGTCATGGCACGCTGCAGGTGTGGGCGGAACCGTTTACGCGATTGCGTACCGCTTCGCTGCAGGGGATGACCTATGAACACAGTAACTACACCTATTTTCTTTTTTGACATCGCGCGTCATACGGCGGCCATCCGTCGCGTGATTGCATGGATAGCGATACCGCTAGTCGCTGTGGCACTCGTGGTAAACGGTTGCGGCCCCGCGATGACGCGTCCGGAAGTTGACCGGCAGAAACTCCTGAAACTGCGGAACGCCAGCGACGCGGAGTTCGTGGCGTCTGGCGAGAGAATTGTCGTGCGGCTGCTGCAGCGGACCAAGACCGAATACGATCGGCGCGCCGCGGCAGGACAGCCGCCGCCGGTGATCGATATCCTGATTGTCTCGGGCGGCGGCGATTGGGGCGCATTCGGAGCCGGGTTTCTCAGGGGCTGGCTTAAGGTTCCCGCCCAGCACCCACTCGCAAAGCCGGAGTTCGATGCGGTCACCGGGGTGAGCACCGGCGCGCTCATCGCTCCCTTTGCGTTTTTGGGCGACGAGCGGTCGATCGACGAGATTGTCAACCTCTATCGCAACCCGGGAGCGGACTGGGTAAAGCAGCGCGGGATCCTTTTCTTCCTGCCCGACAACATTTCCTTCGCCGAAGTGCCCGGACTCGAGCGCGAGATGCGCGAGCACATCAACATGGACTTGGTTAAGCGCGTTGCGAGCGCGGGCGCCGACGGCCGGCTTGTCGCGGTCAACACAACCAATCTGGACGACGCCTCATCACGGGTGTTTGATCTGGGCGCGGAAGCCCAGCGTGCCGTCAATGAGAACAATCTCGACCGCATCCACAACATCATGCTCGCCTCGGCGGGCATTCCCGGCGCCTTTCCGTTCCGGATGATCGACGATCAGCTTTACGTCGACGGGGGCGTCACCGGAAACATCGTCTACGGCGGGCGGTTATCAGAGGATCACAGTTTGCCGGCGTTGTGGCAGAAAGCTTATCCGAACCTGCCGATCCCGAAGATTCGTTTCTGGGTGATCTTCAACAATCAGTTCCGCCCGGTGCCAGTGGTCGTGGCGCCGAACTGGCCCGCAGTTATTCAGAGGGCCATGGAGACCTCGACGCGCGCAGCGACGGCAACCGCGGTGCGGCATCTCTTCGCCATTACCGAAATATCGCGACTCAAGCGCAAGGCCGATATCGAGGTGCGTATCGTCTCGATCCCCGAAGATTGGTACCCGCCGGTTCCCGGAACCTTTATCAAAGAGACGATGAACAATCTTACGGACCTGGGCGAAAAGATGGGCGCCGATCCGGCAAGCTGGAGCACCGAACCGCCGCAATAAAACCGCCATTCCGAAGCGAAATTAGTAAAACGCAGGTCAACAGTGAGCCGAATCTTCAATATTCGCTCGCTTGGATTGCGCTTATTCTGACGTGGCTGGAGCCCGGCTCGCTCAAGGTCGCAGCCCTTGCTCAGTCGGACGCGCTCGCCTCCTGGAATGCCGGAGCCGCAAGCAAGCGATCACTGCGTTCGTTGCCGCCGTAACAAAGCAAGGCGCACCCGATTTCGTTTCGCCTGCTGAGCGCATTGCGACGTTTGATAAAGAACTCGCGCCCAAACATCCCGATTGGAAGAACAAGCAGCCATTCAAGGCGGTGCTCGAACGGGATCTCAAGGCGCTGTCAGCGCAAGGCGAAAAAGGCGCAGTGCAGCTCGTCGCCGCGACCCACACTGGCATGTCCACCGACGAGTTCAATGGCATTGCCACCGACTGGATTGCCAGCGGCCGCGAAATCATTGAACGAGGATGAACGTCGGGTGCATCGCCAAGCACTGGCGGGAATGCTCTGGAGCAAGCAATTCTACTATTTCGATGTGGATCGATGGCTGGTGGAGCACGGGAGCCATCCGCTGATGCAATCCGCTTCTCGCGGCATACGCAACACTGAGTGGTTTCACATGCTCAACAGCGATGTGATCTCCATGCCGGACAAATGGGAGTACCCTTGGTATGCCGCCTGGGACCTCGCTTTTCACACGATTTCCCTGTCGCTGGTGGACTTCGACTTTGCCAAGGAGCAGCTGCTGCTGATGATGCGCGGCCTGTACTTCCACCCGAATGGGCAAATTCCTGCCTACGAGTGGAACTTCAGCGATGTCAATCCGCCGGTGCATGCCTGGGCGACGCTTTACCTCTACAAAATGGAGCAAACCCTCGGTCGCGCGGACCTGCGGTTCCTGGAAAGGTCGTTTACTGGGTTGTTACTCAACTTCAACTGGTGGGTCAACCGCAAAGACCCCGACGGGCGCAGCGTGTTCTCCGGAGGATTTCTAGGACTCGACAATATCGGCGTTTTCGACCGTACCGCGAAACTCCCCACGGGCGGCTCTCTAGAGCAGGCTGACGGGACGGCGTGGATGGCGTTTTGCTGCCAGTGCATGCTGGCAATTGCACTTATTCTTTGCGAATACGACCCGATGTACGAGGAAGCCGCCTTTAAGTTTATGCAGCATTTCCTCTGGATCTCCTACGCCATGGACCGCATCGGCGACAATCGCGACGAGATGTGGGACGAGCAGGACGGATTTTTCTATGATCTGCTGCGAATGCCCAACGGTCAGGCGATGCGTCTAAAAGTGCGCTCAATGGTGGGACTGTTGCCGCTCTGCGCGTCCACCGTCTTCGCGCCTAACGCCCCAGAGCGTTACCCGAGATTGATGGAGAGAATCGCGCTGTTCCGCAAACGCTATCCCGAGATCGTTTCCCACGTGGCCCCGACGAGCGACGGTTTCATCGGCTATAAAGGACGACGGCTGATGTCGATCCTCAACCAGCGAAAACTGGAGCGTGTGCTGGCCTACATGCTCGATGAGAACGAGTTTCTCGGGCCCCCACGGCATCCGTTCACTGTCGCGCTATCATCTGGAACATCCGTTTGTCTTTTACGTTAGCGGGCAAGAGTACAAAGTTCAGTACCTGCCCGGCGAATCGAACACCGGCATGTTCGGCGGCAACTCCAACTGGCGGGCCCCGTGTGGATGCCGGTCAATGTGCTGATCATTCGAGCGCTGTTGAATTTGTATCATTTCTACGGCAATGACTTCAAAGTTCAGTGTCCGACCGGCTCGGGGCATTACATGACGTTATTCGAAGTAGCGCAGGAACTCTCCCGCCGTCGGGCGGGCACTTTTCTGCGCGATGCCAATGGACGCCGGCCAGTATACGGCCGCACCGCAAAGTTCCAGGGGGATCCGCACTGGCGCGATCTGATCCTTTTTCTACGAATACTTTCATGGCGACAACGGCGCGGGGCTCGGCGCAAGCCATCAGACCGGATGGACTGGATTGATCGCGCCTCTGCTCGGTGTGTTCGGGCGTATAGAGGCCAAGGACTTGGAGTTGGAATACCAAGACCCCGTGGCCCGGGTGATGCGGGAGCAGGTGGGTTTGGAAAGGAGGAGCGGAAATTAAAATTCGCTTTCGCTCAGGTTTTTGACGTGCAAGATGAACTGACCGAAAACCAAACGGGTGAAATATAGCATCAGAACTGATCAGAGCTCTGATGCGAATAGACGCGCGGGCGCGACCTGACCAGAGGACTTAAGCCTCTAGCGAGAAGGCGCCCGCGCCGCCCACTTCATAGCCGTACGGTACAGAAAAACTGGCTCAGTATTTCGACAATACCTGGAGTAAATTTCGTGCCCCAGCCGGCGGTTGCACCTTGTCCGAAAGGATTTCCTGCGCCGTGACCGGCTTTCCGTAGTAAGCCTGATTGTAGTCATCTTTCACGCTGAAGACGGTGCCTTCGAGCGAAACACCGGCAAAGAGTCCCTGGCTCCGGCTGTAACTGTACATCGCGCTTTGCAAAGCGACGGAGCCCTCGGCCGTACGTCCTACAGGACCCGCCGATACGCTTAGATTGCCGCCCAGCGTGACGTTCCCTTGTTTCGAGAAGGCCTCCACAGCAGCCGGAGTATTGAGAATGATAACGAACTCGGTGATTTCCACTCCGGCTTGAAAACCGAATCCGATCCCGCCAGTACCAATTGATGAGGGACCGCTCCATCCTTTATTCAGCCGTGCAACAACAACTCCAGTCCCACCCCTGCCGCTCCCGAGAAACCCAGCCTTTGTGACGGTAAGAATGGCTACACCTTTGGCAGCTTTCAGGACCGCCGGCGGAATCCCTTTCTCCGGGATCTCTTGGAATCGTTGGATAATCGCCGTTGCCTGATCGACATCTTGCTGCATTGCAATCTCCGGAGATGTCGTGGAGCACGCACTCAACAATGTTGCAGCGATAAGAAAAATAAATGCTCTCATCCTAGGCCCCCTCCTTATTATTTTCTTTTATCGTTCTCATTCGTGTTCGCCTTCATCGGGATCTTGTCGCGGACGAAACAACCTCCTTATAGAAGCAGTTTCGAGCGGCTGCTTCTCTGCCTAGATCTACGTTTTTGAATATCCCCTGCAGTATGAATCTGCTATCCGGAATTCCCTGATTAATCAATGCTAAAACTCTTACGGGGTTCGTTTTCCAAGAAAAAGTAAAACTGAGACACTTCCAAGTTGCAAGATGTCTAAAAAAATAGCGTAAGCGAAGTCGGTTTCGCCTAACCTGATCGGCCATTAAGGATGTAGCCAACGGCTCCGAGAAGCGGCACGGATTAAAATTCGCCGACAGAATCATCGAGAAGTCGATGGGTTTGATCGCCTCGGTTTTTCATGAACCGGGTTCAGTTTTCGGCATCGTTTGCTCCGATCTGCCCTCAGTTTGGGCTCCAGCCCACGGGTAAAGAATCGTAAGGAATAAAGAAGCCGAAAACCAGGGTCCCCCCGACTGTATATTGAACCAGCTAAAACGATAGTGCCATGATGATCGTTGTGGGTCCGAAACCGGAATTAACCGCGCAGTCCGAAAAATTAGTGAGCCAAAGCGGAATCTTCAACTTAACTGGGCCGTAGGGCTTCGAGAAAGGTTGGAGGAGAAGGAGAACACGGTGAGCACAACGCAAACCAGGCGCTGCTATGACGGGCGAGGACGCGAGAAATTCGAGGCGCAATCGTTTGGTGAAACACAACCGAATTGTGAAGCAGGTTTCAGGACGAGCTTCAACAAAAAATCCCGCATGAATGGAAGTGGGGCCAGCGGAGATTTTGACAGCAAAAAATATCTGCTTGACTGCAGGTCGCAGATTGACCAGGCCCTCGACGGCTACCTTGACAAGCGTGACCCAACCCCGTCGCTCCTGAACCAAGCGATCCGCTACAGCGTCCTGGATGGCGGCAAAAGATTTCGTCCCACATTGACCCTGGCCGTCGGCGAATTGTTTGGGGCCAGACGTCGGGCTTTGCTGCCGTTCGCATGCGCCATCGAATTGATTCATTGCTATTCGCTGATCCACGACGATCTACCAGCCCTCGATAATGACGACTTCCGCCGAGGAAAACTCTCATGTCACAAGCGCTTCGGCGAAGCGATAGCACTTTTGGCGGGAGATGCGTTGCTCACTGAAGCTTTCTTCATTATGTCGGATCCCAGAATGGCGCGGCTTTTAGGCGTTTCTCTGGTGCCGAAGCTGGTTCGCGAGGTCTCGGAGGCGTCCGGTGTCAGAGGAATGATCGCCGGCCAAAGCGGTGAGCTCGAAGTGGTTAAAGGCAGGGTGACCGCGGGCGTCCTGGAAAATCTCGACCACTTGAAAACGGGTGCCTTGATCATGACCGCTGCCCGTGTTGGCGCGATAATCGGCGGGGCGGCGCGCAAAGATCTCGACAGAATTACACGATATGCCCAAGCTTTGGGTTTGGCGTTCCAGATCACGGACGACATTTTGGATCGGGATGAAGTCTCGGGCGACAAAGACGATTCGAAAGGCCTCATCAACTATCTCTCGGTGGCAGGGCCGGCACTGGCTGCCGCAAGGGTTGAAGATCTGTTGCAAGACTGCTTGCGAGAAATGCAGCCATACCGCGGCGCGGCCGAACCCCTGCGGGCCATGGCACGGTATATTGCTCTGAGAACGACGCCCGTAGTAGAGGAGGATGGGAAATTTCTATCCGTGGTCAGCTCTCATAACGCTAGCCTTTGAAAGCGGTTCTGGAACGCATGCCCGGTGAAAGGTTACATCATGGATTCTTTTAGGGCCGGCCGCGCCTGGCTCAAACCCGTCGAGCGTCCGGATTCCGTCGATGTCGCGCCGCGAAAGCTGCTGGGCGACGATGGTTTTCAAGCTAAGATGCTGCACGGAGTTTCCCGAACGTTTGCTTTGACGATTCCGCAACTCCCGCCAAAACTCTCTCGGATCGTGTCCAATGCCTACCTCCTTTGCCGCATCGTCGACACCATCGAAGATGAGCCGAGTTTGAGCGGCGCGCGGAAAGACTACTTTTGCCGGCAGTTCTTGGCGACGTTGGACAATCCACGCAGTGCCGAGCATTTTTCTGCCCAACTTTGCGCGTCGCTTTCGAGCAGAACTTCGCACGCTGAACACGAGTTGATCCGGAACGTTCCCCGGGTCATTCGAATTGCTCGCAGTTTCTCAGAGCCGCAGCGCGCAGCGCTACGGCTGTGTATCGACACCATGGCGAAAGGGATGGCGGAATTTCAGCTGCGCGGCGACAAGTATGGTCTCCAGAGCTTAGAGGACCTGGAGCAATACTGTTATTTTGTCGCCGGAGTCGTGGGCGAAATGCTAACCCGCCTTTTTTGTCTCCACTCGCCGGAAATCGCAGCGAAGCACGACGCTTTGATGGCGCTCGCCGTATCCTTCGGCCAGGGCCTGCAAATGACCAACATCCTTAAGGACGTGTGGGAAGACTATCGCCTGGGGGCCTGTTGGCTGCCGCGGCAAATTTTTGCCGAGGAAGGCTTCAATCTAAGGGAGTTAATGCTGACGCGCGACCGGCAGGGGTTCGAGCGCGGCGTTCGCCGCCTGATCGGAATTTCCCACGGACATTTGCGAGATGCCTTAGCTTATTCTTTGCTCATTCCCAACAAGGAGACCGGGGTCCGCAATTTCTGCCTTTGGGCAATCGGGCTCGCGGTATTGACGCTGCGCAAGATCAACCGCCACGTCGATTACACCGATGGCAATCAAGTTAAAATATCGAGGCTGAGTGTTAAAGGAACGATTCTGGCGACTCGATTGACACTGCAAAACGACACTCTGCTTAAGCTTCTCTTTTCTCTTGTTGCATGGCGATTGCCTTTATCACGCGCCCTGACCCAATGGTCTCCGGCAGGAACGAGCGACGCTAGAGCGCTTTGAGACCGTCGCTCTCTGAAGTTCGGAGGTGCACCCGCATATGGCAGACGCAGCCCGCGCGGAGAGAATCGAAGTAGATCCTTTCGTTGCCGAAGTCACGCGACTTCTGTTGACCTTTCTTTTCGTCATCGCGATCGATGCGGTGATGGTTTCTTTGATCACGCATCGGCTGCGGTTCTGGTTCCCGCTATGGCTGGATCCCTTGTGGGCGACTCGCGCCGACCCATGGGTGATCTATTCCCAGTCCTACTTCGCCGGCATTTTCATGATCCCTATTCTCTGTCGGTTCATCGATCGCGATTTCGTCGCTCGACTCGGAACCGGCGCCCGTGCGGCTTTCTGGTCGCTATGCGTCATCGTGTTTGCGTTTGTCATGTGGTGGAAGGGCTCCCTGATGCTTGAATACCAGAAGCAGTACGAGATGTTAGGCTGGGCCGTTCTCACGGGCGTGATTTGGATGGCCATCCGCCTCAGCGGAATTCTGCCGCGCTGGGTTAGATCCGTTACCCGGCGTCAGATGCTGGCCGGTTTGCTCTTTGCCGTGGCACTCTTTTTTCTCGTGATGAGCATCCTCGATCCGCTGCTTCAACTCGGCGTCCAGCGGCTGCCCTGGTCGTCGGGATTGATCACGGAGTTGGGATTCTTCATTCCGGCCGCCGTTGTCCTGATGATATTTTCGCGCCGGCTGCGTGCTTGATCGAACGCGGGCCCGCTGGGCGTACGTTCATTGAGAAAAGCAACCCATGAAAGCAATCACTTTCGATCTCTCGAAACCGCGCATCGCAGCTGCGAAAATTCTCGGCGCCGCTTTCTCAGGCACGTGCGTGTCGGGCTGGAGCCCGGTTCGCTTTCAGCAAGTGCCGGACCCCAAGCTCCGCGGGGTTGACTGGGTGCTCGTGGAGCCGCGGCTCGCGGGCATCTGCGGCAGCGATGTCATGCAGGTCTTTATGAAGGCCGGCATCGATAATCCGCTGTCGGCGGTTGTCTCAATGCCCCACGTAATGGGACACGAGGTCGTCGGCACGGTGGTCGAAACCGGTTCCGCCGCGACGCGCGTCAGAAAAGGAGACCGGGTGGCCATTTCGCCAATGCTCTCGTGCGTGCCGCGAGGGCTGCCGCCCTGCGAGTCCTGCCGGCGCGGCGACTACCCTCTATGCCTCCGATTTTTCGATGGCGGCTTCGCCAAAGGCATGCTCCTCGGCGCCTGTAGCGACATCGGCGGTGGTTTCGCGGAGATGATGTCAGTGCACGAGTCGATGCTCTTTCCGATCCCGCCCTCTGTGAGTTTCGAGGCCGCTGTTCTGGCGGATCCTTTTGCGGTTTCTCTTCATGCCGTGCTGCGGGCGCCGCCAGCGCCCGGTGAGACGGCGGTAGTTTACGGATGCGGGTCCCTCGGAGTACTGACTGTGCTCCTTCTGCGAGCTCTCTTTCCGAAGACTCGTCTGCTTGTCATCGGCCACAGCCGGCGCGAGAAACCGCTAGCCGACAGGCTCGGCGCCGATGCTTTGTTCACGTCGCGAGGTCGAGAACTCATCCGCGAGATCGGCGAATTCGTAAAGGCGCCGCTGCGGATGCCCCTGTTCGGTCTACCCTGGCTCCAATCAGGAGTTCAGCGTATCTACGACACTGTGGGCTCAAGCGAAACGCTCGAAGTGGGAGTACGGATCGCAAGTCCGCGAGCCACCATCGTGATGGTGGGCGTGGCGCGGCCGCAGCGATTCGAATGGACGCCTCTTTATTTCAAGGAATTGGCGCTGCTCGGGTCGAATTCGTATGGCTTGGAGACGGTCGAGGGAAAGCGCTCCAACTGCATCGAGATCTATCTAGACCTTCTCGCTCGCGATCGACTCGATGTGCGCGGCCTGATCACCCATCGCTATCCTTTCGAGCGCTATGCGGACGCGTTCCTCGCGGCGCTCGACAAGCAGCGGTCCCGGGCCATCAAAGTGATTTTCGACCCCAGACTCAAGACGCCTGAGATCTCAGCTGCAACGCCTAAATGAATTGACGCTCGTGAGTGCCAAAAGACCCTCAGCGTCAAGGAATCCTATTTGACTCAGCCGGCAGGAGATAAATCCATCGAAACATCAGTGGTTTCTATGAGCGCAGTGGTGAGCGATCTGAGCAACGAAATCGCCTCCGCCATTGGCTCATTAACGTTGATCAGGGGCATTAAAGTATCTTCCAACGGCGCAACCGCAGACAAAAACTCATGCAGATTAGTGACAGCCGAGCACGCTGACGATCACAGAGTAACGTGCGCGCGCAAGAGGCAGCCTCTCGGGGACCACCGTCAGGCAAGAAAACCGCGCAAGTAAGAAGGTGCAGAGATGGAATTCGCCATCGGTTTGGTTCAAAAGATCCCTGCCGGCTGGCCCCGTCTGGCTGTACTGGGTCTGATTGTGCTCGCCTATTTCTTTTGTCCCGACATCGCGAAGAAGATAAAAGGCGGTCAAAAAGAGAAGGAGACGTTGGAAAGAATCACGCGATTGCTCCAGGTTAAGAAGTTGATGTTCGAAGTTGAAGCTTTGCAGAAAGAGAAAAATCTTGCCGGATTCGAATTTCCCTGGGAAACGCATCTTTTAGCCGACCTGAAGCAGCCCGAAGAGGTGCGGGACAAATCGACCGAGAAGGTTTCCTACGTTATGCGTCTTAAATATAGTCTGTTGGGTGGCGCAATTTTCTTTTTGCTCACCGCTTTGGTATTTGCGTTGAGCAAGCTTCAAGAAACCACGGCGGCGGGCACGCTCATATTTATTCTGCGAGATTTGAGTTTCGCTGCAGCCTGCGCGCTGCTAGCTTCGCTTATTCCTTTGGGAACTCTGCGCACCAGTCTCGTCTATGGCTTGACGATGGGCCCGTTGGAGCATCATCGATAGCGCGAAAAAAGCGATCACGGCAAAGGAGACGTATGTGACACGCCCGGCGAAGAACAAATCGGCCGAGGCGGCGGTGGCTTCGATGAGTGAAACAGCGGCCGATCTGAGTCGCGAAGTTTCGACCGCTCTCCGCGCCATTTTTTCGGGCAGCTCGAGTCAGTACGACCCCGGTAGCCCAAAGGTACCGGATCGATTGAAGAAGGAACAAACTTTATCGCGGGTCGAGGACAGTAAACGCCGGCAGAACTGAATAAACCGAGGTCCAAAATTGCGCATGTTGCAGCGTCTGCGAGGAAGAGGAGTTGTTGGATTGCGGTCCTGTATCTTTTGTTCGCGGTAGGAGCACTCGTAAATAAAGCTGGGGTGGAATGATAGTTCATATAGGAAGATCGATATTGGCATTGATCGTATCGAGCCCGTGCTGAGCTGTTTGGTCAAGC
>Ga0075425_100004546_pt1 | contig 14331 bp, 13 predicted proteins | sample SoiMethybrSBSTD4_FD_75300 | JGI IMG/M metagenome (GOLD analysis project Ga0075425, IMG submission 75300) | Bulk soil microbial communities from a Populus tree surrounding site in Tennessee, USA - Soil MetaG P. TD hybrid SBSTD4 | ecosystem: Environmental > Terrestrial > Soil > Tree plantation...
CCGTTCGGGATGCAGGACATCGCGGGCATCGACGTCGGCGCGCGCATCCGGCAGTACCTCGCGTCGATCGGCAAGTCGCGTGCGGAAGGACCGCAGTCCGCGGTGCCCGATCGCCTCTACGCGATGGGCCGCTACGGACAGAAGACCGGCGCCGGTTGGTACAAGTACGACGCACCCGGCAGCCGCAATCGCACACCCGATCCGCTCGTCGAGCAGATCGCCGCGGAGGAAGCGGCGAAACGCGGCATCGCGCGGCGCAAGGTCGCGGACGAGGAAATCATCGCGCGCATCACCACCGCGCTGGCCAATGAAGGCGCGCGCGTGCTGCAGGACGGCTTCGCGACGCGCGCCGGCGACATCGACATCATCTACGCGTACGGCTTCGGCTTCCCGCGCCACACCGGCGGCCCGATGTTCTACGCGGAAACGATCGGTCTCGACACGGTGCTCGCGCGCGTAAAGGAGTACCGCGCGCGCTTCGGCGACTACTGGGAACCGGCGCCGCTGCTCGAGCGGCTCGTCACGGAACGGCGGGGGTTCTACAGCGAGCCGGCGCTGGCGTAGCGCAACCCGTAGCGCAGCCCTTTAGGGCTGCCCGGAGTAGGCAGGCCTGAAGGCCTGCGCTACGATGCGTGCCCCTACGATGAATCGTGATGGTCACACTCGACGTCCGGACGCTTCGCGATCGCGTCGGCCAGGAGATCGCCGTCGGCGAATGGACGACGATTTCGCAGGCGCAGATCGATCAGTTCGCCGAGGCGACCGGCGATCGGCAGTGGATTCATGTCGACGCGGAGCGCGCCGCGCGCGAGTCGCCGTTCAAGACCACCATCGCCCACGGCTTCCTGACGCTGTCGCTGTTGAGCAGCTGCTTGCGCGATGCGATTCAGTTCAGCGGCCTCCGGATGGCGATCAACTACGGCCTCAACAAGGTCCGCTTCGTGTCACCGGTGCCGTCGGGATCGAGGGTTCGCGCGCGGATCGTGGCCGGCGCCTTCGAAGAGGTCGGCGGCGGCGCAATTCAGATCACCTGGAGCATCACCGTCGAGCGCGAACGTTCGGAGAAGCCGGCCTGCACCGCCGAGTGGATAGTCCGCTACTACCCGGCGGACCTGTAGGGGCTCGGGGCTGGGGGCCAGCCGCCGCTCGGCTGAAGCCTTCGCGCTCCGAAGACAGGCTCGAGCCTTCGCGCTCCGAAGAAGAACAGCTAGCCCCCAGCCCCGAGCCCCCAGCCCCCAGCCCCCAGCCCCGAGCCCCCAGCCCCCAGCCACGACCCCGAGCGCCGACTGCGTTAGAATGAGAGTGCCAGCCAAGCCGCCTGAGTTCGTCGGGTCTGCCATGAACTACGCGAAATCGCTTTCTCTCGTCTGCATTGCCGCCATGTCGCTCGCTGTGGGCGTTGGCGATGCATCGGCCCAGCATCGCGGCGGCGGCGGTGGCGGCGCACGCTCCGCCGGTGGGCACGGAGGTGCTATGGGCGGGCCGCGCAGTGGCGCGGTCGCCGGACCGCGTGGCGCCGTCGTTGCCGGGCCGCGGGGTGCGGTCGTCGCCGGCCCGCGCGGCGCCGTCGCGTTCCCGCGCTACTACGGCGGTGGATACGGCTACTACGGCCACGCGCGCTACGTCTACCCGCGCGTCGTCGGCGTCTACCCGTATCGCCCCTACTACTATCCGTACCGTGCGGGGATCACCGTCGGCTTCTATGCCGGGTTTGGATTCGGATACCCGTACTACTACGGCGGCTATCCCTACCCGTATCCGTATCCGTATCCGTATCCGTATTACGGCGCCTACGGCTACCCGTACCCGGCGTATGGGGGGTACCCGTACGCGTCCGGCGGCTACGCCGCGCCCGCGCCTCAGAGCTACGTGACGGCGCAGCCGGGAGTCTCTTACGGCGGCATTCGGATTGAGGGCGCGCCGGGAGACGCGCAGGTGTTTGCCGACGGAAACTACGTCGGCGTCGTCGAGGACTTCGATGGCCCGGTGCGGCACCTGAACCTGCCGGCCGGCGCGCACCGGATCGAAATCCGCCCGAACGGCACGCAGCCGATCGCCTTCGACGTCAACGTTCAGGGCGGTCAGACCATGTCCGTTCACGCCGACGTACACTGACGGCGGCTATCGCCGCCGCCGTCGGGGTTGGGGATTAGGATTGGGGATTGGGGGGATTGGTGACGGGGTGAGTCGCCATCCGCCAATCCCCGACTGACCAATCACTCCAATCCCCAAACCCCAATCACCCCAGTCCCTAATCCCCAACCCCCAACCCCCAATTCCCGACAGAGACAGAGACAGCGACAGCCGTCACACGCCGATGTCCTCGTTCCACAATTCCGGATGCGCGGCGATGAACGCGCGCATCATCGCGACACAGCGTTCATCCTGCACCACGTCGACGCGCACGCCGCGCTCGCGCAGCAACCGTTCCTCGCCCATGAACGTGCGGTTCTCGCCGACAACGACGTGCGGGATGCCGTAAAGGAGGATGGCACCGGTGCACATCGCGCACGGCGAGAGCGTGGTGTACATCACGCTGCTGCGGTACACCGACGCCGATTGACGCCCGGCGCGCTCGAGGGCATCCATTTCTCCGTGGAGCACCGCACTGCCCTGCTGCACGCGGCGGTTGTGGCCGCGCCCGAGAATGCGATCGCCGTGGACCAGAACCGCGCCGATCGGAATCCCGCCTTCCCGTAAGCCCTGTTCGGCTTCCCCGACCGCGGCGAGCAGAAACGCCTCGTCATGCATGCTCAACCGTAATACATGGCACGAGCTTCGCAAAACGCACAACTGGAGGTTGGGATCATGCTGCACATGGCGCTCGTTTTTCTGGTCATCGGCCTGCTCGCAGCGGTGCTCGGTTTCACGACAATTGCCGGCGCGGCGTTCGGCATCGCCAAGTTCCTGGCGGGGCTGTTCCTCGTGCTGTTTCTCGTCTTTCTCATCCTCGGCATCGCCGCGACCCGCCGCATCGTCAGTTAGCGGTCCGACGGCACGCGCGCGCCGATGAGATAGACCGCTTGATACAATGGAGGACCTCGGTCAACCCGAGATCCTCCATTGAACGTTCGCACAATCTTCCGTTTTCCCACTGCCGTCACCCTCGGACTTCTGCTGGCGCTCGCCGCCGCGCTTTCGAGCCAGACCCCTGCTCCGCCGTCCTTGACCGTCCTTTCGAAAGACGGCCGCCGCGCCATCCCGATTGCGATCGTCGGCGACCAGGAATTCGTCGGCCTCGACGACCTCGTCACGATGTTTCAGCTGACGCTGCGCGAGGACGCGCTCGGCGCAATTACGGTTGGTTACAAAGGAAAAACGATCCTGCTGACGCCGGACCAGGCGCTCGCGTCGGTGTCCGGCCGGCTGGTCTCGCTGCCGGCCCCGCCATCGCGCAGCGGCCGGCGGTGGCTCGTACCTGAAGAGTTCGTCAGCCGCGCGCTGACGCTGATCTACGACCAGCGGCTCGACCTCCGTAAGCCGTCACGGCTGCTCGTCGTCGGCGACGTCCGCGTGCCGCGCATCGCGGTGCGGTACGAACCTGTCGCCGCGAACGCCGGGCGGCTCACCATCGACGCGACGCCGCGCACGCTCTCCACGGTGACGCAGGAAGCCGATCACCTCACGGTGAAGTTCGACGCCGATGCGCTCGACGCACCGAATCCGCTGCTGCCGCCGCCGCCGGCGCAGAGCCTCGTCACCGGCGTCCGGTTCGTCGATGCGACAACGCTCGCGATCGATCTCGGCGCCCGGTTTGCCGGCTTCCGATCGACGTCGCTGCCGATGGAGACGACGCTGCGTCTCGTGCTCGATATCCTCGCGCAGGCGCAAACCGAGACGCCCGCGCAGCCGGCGCCAACTCCGGCGCCGGGCCAGCCGCAGCCCGGTCCGCCGGAGATTCCACCGGCATTCGGGCAATCGTCATCAGTGATCCACACCATCGCCGTCGACGCCGGCCACGGCGGCGACGACGACGGCGTTCGCACGGCGGAGGGCGTGAAGGAAAAGGATCTGGCGCTCGCGATCGCGCGGCGGGTCAGGGCCATCGTCGAAGCGCGCCTCGGGCTTCGCGTCCTGCTCACGCGAGACGACGATCGCAACGTGCCGATGGACGAGCGGGCGTCGCTCGCCAACAACAACAAGGCCGACCTGTTCATCAGCGTGCACGCGAACGGGTCGATGCGACCGACCACGAGCGGCGCGGCGATCTACTGCGCCGCGTTCGACAAGGATGCGGCGCAAAGCGCGGCGGCCGGCGGAACGGAGCGGCTGCCGACCTTCGGCGGCGGCCTGCGCGACATCGAGATGGTGCCGTGGGATCTCGCGCAGACGCGCCACCTGGCGCAGTCGGAAGGGTTCGCCGAGATGCTCCAACAGCAGTTTCGCGACCACGTCCCGCTGGCGTCACGCCCGATCGACCGCGCGCCGCTGCGCGTGCTCGAGTCGGCAAACATGCCGGCGGTGCTGATCGAGCTCGGCTACCTGACGAATCCCGAGCAGGCCAAGCTGCTCACCGGCGACGCCTTCCAGAACACCGCGGCGCAGGCGATCTTCGACGCGATCGTTCGATTCCGCGACACGTTGCCGCCGGGAGGAACGGCGCGATGAGCTCGCGACGGCTGCTCACCATCGGTGCGGTGACGATCGTGGCGCTCGCGGCGATCGCCCTCGTGTTGCTGCGGGCGCCGCGCCTGTCATCGCGGGCCACGGCGACGCCGCGCGCGGCCGCGGCGCCGCCGCCCACCGTGCCGGCGCCGCCAGGACGAAAGATCAAGGCGCGGCTGTTCTACGTCGCCGACGACGGGACGCGGCTCGCCAGTGTCGAGCGGGACATCGCGTATGGTGACGGCGCGACCGCGCAGGCGCGCGAGATCGTTGCGGCGCAGATCGCGGCGGTCGCCACGCCGGTCGTGTCCGCGGTGCCCGCGGGTACGGCGCTGCGCGCCGTGTTCCTCACCGAGGGCGGCGAAGCCTACGTCGATCTCAGTCGCGAGGTCGTCAGCGCCCACCCCGGGGGGACGCTGAACGAGCTGCTCACGGTTTACACGATCGTCAACGCGCTCACGGTCAATCTGCCGGCGGTCACCGCCGTGCAGTTGCTGGTCGACGGCAAAGAGGTCGAGACGCTCGCCGGCCACGTCGATCTGCGGCATCCGCTCGCAAAAAATCTCAGCTGGGTCCAGTAGACTAGCAGCGATGCGATCCGACAAGCGACCTGCCAACCAGCTGCGCGAGACCACGATCACCCCCGACTATCTGATGCACGCCGAAGGGTCGGTGCTGATCAGCGCCGGCAACACGAAGGTGATCTGCACGGCGAGCGTCGAGGATCGCGTCCCCGGGTTCCTGCGCAACACCGGCAAGGGCTGGGTGACGGCCGAGTACGGCATGCTGCCGCGGGCGACGAGCACGCGCATGCAGCGCGAGGCATCGTCGGGCAAAGTCGGCGGCCGCACGCAGGAGATTCAGCGGCTGATCGGACGGTCGCTCCGATCGGTCACCAGTCTGCCGGCCCTCGGCGAGCGCACGGTGTGGATCGATTGCGACGTGATCCAGGCGGACGGCGGGACGCGCACCGCATCGATCACCGGCGCCTTCGTGGCGCTGGCGCTGGCGCTCGAGAAAATGCGCGAGCGCGACATGATTCGGACGATTCCGCTGTCGGACTACGTCGCCGCCACCAGCGTCGGCGTCGTCGACGGCGAACCGCTCCTCGATCTGGCGTACGACGACGACAGCCGCGCCGACGTGGACATGAACATCGTCAAGACTGGCGACGGGCGGTTCATCGAAGTCCAGGGGACGGCGGAAGCGATCCCGTTCGGGCGCGACGCGCTCGACACGCTGCTCGACCTCGCCGACCTCGGCATCCGCCAGCTCGTCGAGAAGCAGCGCGCCCTCGTCGGCCATCTGGTGAAGTACACGGCACCCAAGTAACCACGCGGGATTCGTAGCGCAGGCCTTCAGGCCTGCCGCCGCCGTCGCGAGGCAGCCCTGAAGGGCTGCGCTACACCAGGCGAACGATGCAACTTTCACGATCGATCCTCTCCACCCCCGTCGGCGACATGCTGGCGCTCGCGTCGGACGAGGGGTTGTGCGCGCTCGAGTTCGTCGGTCCGGAGGAGCGGTTGACGCGGCTCGAGGCGCGGCTGCGACGCCACTTTCCGCCGCACGAGATCGTCGACGGCGATGCGCTACCGATCGCACGCGCTCGCACGTGGCTGGCGGCGTACTTCGCGGGCGAGCGCGCGGAGATCGACACCGTGCCGCTCGACATGCGCGGCGCGCAGTTTGAAAAACGCGTGTGGCGCGCGCTCACGCGCATCGCGCCGGGCGAGACGACCAGCTACGGCGCGATTGCAAAGGCGCTCGGCTCGGCGGGCGCCTCGCGCGCCGTCGGCGCGGCCAACGGCGCCAACCCGGTCTCGATCATCGTCCCCTGCCACCGCGTCATCGGCGCGTCAGGCCATCTCACCGGCTACGGCGGCGGCCTCGATCGAAAGACCTGGTTACTGAATCACGAGAAGCGCTGGAGCGCCGGCGCGCCGCAGGCCGCGCTGTTCTGAGAGGCGGCACAAGCCGCAAGCCCCAAGCCCCAAGCCCCGAGGTGTCGGCGCGTCACCGTTCGGCGCGCCTACTCGTACCGGAGCGCGCGGATCGGATCGACGCGCGTCGCACGGCGCGCGGGGATGTAGCAGGCCAGCAATGCGACGGCCGTCAGCGCCGCTGACAGCGCCACGAGCGTTCCCGGATCGCGCGGGCTGACGGCGTACAGCAACGTCGAGATCGCGCGCGTGACGACGATCGCGCCGAGCAATCCTGCCAGGACGCCGGCCGCAGCAAGCCGGACGCCCTGTCCGAGCACCATCGACAGCACGTCGCGGCGCGACGCACCAAGCGCGATGCGGATGCCGATCTCGCGGGTGCGCTGCGCGACCAGGTAGGCCATCACGCCGTAGATGCCAATCGCCGACAGCACGAGCGCCGTGGCGGCAAACAGCGCCAGCAGCACCATCGTGAAGCGCCGCTCGGCAAAGGCCGCGGCGACCACCGCATCCATCGTGCGGACACTGAACACCGGCTCGTTCGGATCGACCGCGCGGACCTCGCGGCGGATCGACTCGCCGAGCGCCGCTGGATCCTGCGTCGTGCGCACCACCAGCGTGAGCGCGAGATTCGAGACCTGCAGCACCGAGCGGTACATCACCGGCGGCGCCGGCGCGTCGAGGCGGGCCGTCTTCACGTCGCGCACGATGCCGACGATCGTGAGCCAGCTGTCCGGCGCGCGCTGCTGCGGCTGCGCCTGCACCGGTCCGCCCGGCGGCCGCCCACGGCCAAGGCTGACGCGCTTCCCGATCGGATCGACCTCCGGGAAAAACGTCCGCGCGAAGGTCTCGCTCACCACGATCCGTCCCGGCGCATGCCCATCGTCGTGATCGTCGAACGTGCGGCCGCGAACGAGCCCGATGCCGAGTGCGCGGAAGTAGCCGGGCGTCACCAGCGACGCGTCCGAGGTCGCCAGCGCATTGACGTCCGCCGACTGTCCTTCGACGACGAACGAGGTCCGTCCCTGGGCGCCGCCAAGCGGCACACTGCTGACGCCGCCGGCGGCGACGACGCCGGGCAGCGCGGCGACGCGATCGAGGACGCGCCGATAGAAGGACACGCGCGCGTCGTGCGTGAAGTACGGGCCGGTCTCGGGGAGGTTCGGCTGCGGCAGCCAGATGCGCGCGGTCAGCACCGATGCAGGGTTGAACCCGAGCGTGACACGCTGCAAGCGCCAGAAGCTTTGCACGAGGAGCGCCGCGCCGACGAGCAGTACCAGCGCCAGCGCGAACTCGCCGACCACGAGCAGGCTGCGCAGGCGCGCCGCGCGTGCCGCGGTTGACGCCGACGGCGTCGATTCGCGAATCACCTGCTGCAGATCGACGTGCGAGCCCTGGATCGCCGGCGCGAGACCGAAGAGAATCCCGGTCGCGAGCGACAGTGCCGCCGTGAAGCCGAGCACCGCCGCGTCCACCGTCACACCCTGGAGGCGCGGCAGCGTCGCCGGGCTGAGTTGCACGAGCGCATCGACGCCCCAGACGGCGACGAGGAGGCCGAGCGTTCCTCCGATCGCCGCGAGCGTCACGCTTTCGGTGAGCAGTTGCTGCACGAGACGGCCACGTCCGGCGCCGAGCGCGCGGCGGATCGCGATCTCGCGCTGGCGCACCGACGACCGCGCGAGCAGAAGGTTCGCCACGTTGGCGCAGGCGATAAGGAGCACGAAGCCAACCGCAGCGAGCAGCGTCAGCAGCGCCGGCCTGACGTCACCGACGAGATCGTCGTGCAGCGGAATCACCCGCAGGGTCCACCCAACCGACGCGGGATAGTCAGCGACGTACTGCTGCCGCCACTGCGCGGCAAGCGCGTCGATCCGCGCCTGCGCCGCGGCCGGCGTCACGCCGGAATTCAGCCGCCCGATTCCGCCCTGGAGCACGTAGGCGCGCCGGATCGGCGTCGGCGGAAACGGCGACGCCAGCCAGCCGGCCGGCGCCCACATCTCGACGTCGGTTTCCGTGCCGCGCCCCGGATGGCGGAACGAGACCGGCGCGACGCCGATGATCGCGTACATGTCGTTGTCGATCCGGATTTTCGTGCCGAGCACGTGCGGGTCGCCGCCGAAGCGCCGCTTCCACAGCGCGTCGCTGATCACCGCGACCTCGGCGATCCCGGGAATCGCGTCGTGCCGGTCGAACACCCGGCCAACCTGCGCGCCGACGCCGAGCATCGTGAAGTAGTTCGCGTCGACGAGCGCCGTCTCGACCCGCTCGGGTTCGTCGGTCTCGGTGAGGTTCGCGCTCACCGGCCACACGCCGGCGATGTCCTCGAACACGCCGGATGCCCGCAAGTCGAGCAACTCCGGAATCGACAGCCCGAGGTCGCGCGTGCGCTGCGCGGTGAAGTCGGACGTCACGCGCACGAGTTGCTCAGGACTGCGAAACGGCAGCGGCGCGAGGACCACGGCGTTGACGATCGTGAACAGCGCGCTGTTGGCGCCGATGCCCAGTGCCAGGGTCAACACGGCGACCGTCGAAAACCCGCGATCGCGAATGGCGGTGCGCAGGGCGTAGCGAAGGTCACTGAATACAGTCATGGGTTCGGCGTTCGGCGTTCGGCGTTCTGGGTTCTCGTTCTTTGGTTCTGGGTTCGCGTTCTTTGGTTCTCGGTTCAGGTTCTTTCGTTGTCGGTTCTGCGTTCTCGCTCTGGTCGTGCGACTTGCAACTGACTTGCGACCTGCGACTTGCGACCGGCTTGCGACCTGCGACTTGCGACCGGCTTGCGACTGTCGACTTGGAACTGGCGACTGCAGCCGCGCGCAAAGCGGACGCCAACGGCGCGAGGCGATTTTCTGGCGCGTTTTCGCGCGCGGAGGGTGAGATTCGCGCGGTCGTGGGACGGCGGGCGTTCAGAAGTGGGACTGGAGGTACGCGTGCAGCGCGCGAAACGCGACGCCGCGGTGGCTGACGGCGGCTTTCCGGTCGCCGGCTTCGGCGAGCGTCTGTCCGTACGGCGGATAGAAAAAGATCGGGTCGTAGCCGAAGCCACCGGTGCCGCGCGGCGCCGGCGCGATTTGGCCTTCGACCGTGCCGCGCGTCTCGAACAGAATCTCGCCGTCGCGCGCGAGGGCGACGGCGCACACGAATCGCGCCGGGCTGTCGGCCGCGCCGCGGGCGCGCAGCGCCGTGTAGATCATCGAGAACTTGTCGGGATAGGAAGTGGCAGCGCCACCATAGCGCGCCGATTCGACGCCGGGCGCGCCGTCGAGCGCGTCGATCTCGAGTCCCGAATCCTCCGCAACCGTCAGCTCGCCGGTCGCGGCGGCGTAGTAGCGCGCTTTCACCCGCGCATTTTCCTCGAATGTGGCACCGGTTTCCTCAGGCGCCGGCACGTTCGGCCACGCCGCCAGGGTTGTCAGTTCGAGCGGCACCGCGGTCAGGAGCCCACGGATCTCCCGAACCTTGTCGGCATTCGTTGTCGCGATGAGCAATCGCGTCATGCCCGCCCCGGCATCGAAGCTAACCGCGGAGCACGCAGAGAACGCAGAGCATCGCTTTCTCCGGAATCCTCCCGAGCGTTATCGCACGCCCCAGGCTTCATTGCGAACCACCGAAACGCAAGGGCGATCATGAGAAAAAAGTCTCTGCGCTCTTGGCGTTCTCTGCGGTTTACATCACGCTTGAACTACGGGCGGAAGGTTTGGCCGCGGGCGGCGACCCGAAGTCGGCCGCCCGGGGATGATTGGAAGGCAGTTCGGCCAGCTGGCTGACGGCTCAAAGGAAAGACTTACGGTCCAGCCGGCGGGTGGGATCCCCTCCATGGGGGAAACGTCACGCTTTTAGGCGACAGCTATGCTCCTGCGCGGCCGCAACGCGGCTTTCGCCGGCGCTGCGTGGTCTGCGCGCATGAACGCGCCGTCGCGCGTCTTGAATAAAAACTTTGCGTCGATGAGCGCGCCAAGTAAGGCATCGCACGACGCCGCATCGAGTCCCCACAGCCGGCGCGCTTGCGGTTCGGTGAGCCGCAGGCCCGGCATTTCCAGGAATTCCCCTTGAACGCGCCGTAGGACTTCGTCGGTTGTACCGGTCCGCTCGGGCGTCATGGTCGCTTTCTCCTCCGATTCGCTTGCCTGGGGGTCGCTTATAAAAGGAGCAACGGATGTGCCACGGATCGGTTTCGGCGCCCACGTGAATTTGCGCCGGAATTCGCCGCCGGAGCCGACAGTCGCGCCCGGCGAAGCCCAGCCAATGTTGAGGGGATGACAGGCCGTGTCCGGAATCCCATCAGCAGCCCTGCCGGCCCGCCCTGCCCCCAAATTTGCATCACGGCGAAGGCATGAACGAAACACACGGACTCAACCTGACAACACATCGCGCACCGGCAAGCGTCTGGGACCGCCGTGGCTGGGACGGAACCCGCGCGCAGCTGGCGACGACACGCTGGCTGCTCGGCGTCGGCGGCGGCGCGCTCGCGCTGCAGGGACTGCGGCAGCGGTCCGTGATGGGCTCGATGCTCGCCGGCCTCGGCGGCACTCTGGCGTGGTGGGCGCTGACCGGCGAAGGTGATCTCTCCGACGCGCGCCGCTGGTTCGGCGAACTCGCCGAACGCGCCGGCTGGCGCCGTGAGGATCTCGTGCACGACGCATCGGCCGATTCGTTTCCGGCAAGCGATCCGCCGGCATGGACGGCGGCCGTCGGCACCGGCCTCAGCGGCCGCGCGCGGGGACGCTGATGCTCAAGGCGTTCCGGATCCCGCTCACGTGGACCGAGTTGTTCAAGCGCACCGTCGCGGAGGTGCAGGCGGACAACTGTTTCGGCCTGGCGGCGCAACTCTCGTACTACTTCTTCCTCGCGCTCTTCCCGGCGCTGTTGTTCATGGTCGCGGTCGCGAGCTTTTTTCCGATCGCGAACCTGATGGACGACATCACCGCGGCCCTGGCCCGCGTCGCCCCCTACGAGGCGCTCGTTCTGATCAAGGATCAGCTCGCCAAGATCTCGCAGGACAAGAACGGCGGGCTGCTCACGATCGGCATGCTCGGCACGATCTGGAGCACTTCGTCGGGCGTCACCGCGATCATCGACACGCTGAACCAGGCCTACGACATCCAGGAAGGGCGTCCGTGGTGGAAGGTGCGGCTGCTGTCGATCGGGCTGACGATCGCGCTCGCGATCTTCATCCTCCTGTCGTTCGGTCTTGTGCTCGTCGGACCGACGCTGGCCGAGAAGGTGGCGGTGTGGATGCACCTCGGACCGGTCTTCACGTGGACCTGGCTCGTGTTGCAGTGGCCCGTCGTCTTCGCGCTCGTCGCGCTGGCCATCGCGCTGGTTTACTACTTCGCGCCCGACGCGAAGCAGGACTTCGTCTGGATCACACCGGGCTCGGTGGTCGCGACCTTGCTGTGGGTGATCATCTCGCTCGCGTTCAAGTTTTACGTCTCGAATTTCGCCTCGTACAACGCGACCTACGGCACGATTGGCGGGATCATCATCCTGTTGACGTGGTTCTACGTGTCGTCGCTCGCCGTGCTCGTCGGCGCCGAGCTCAACGCGGAGATCGAACACGCGTCGCCGTACGGCAAAGCGCCAGGTGAGAAGGTGCCGGGCGAGAAAACGGTGCTTGGCCCTGCCGCCGAGCGCGCGTGGAAAGACAGCCACACGGGCGCCGCCGCGACCGTGCCGAAGCCGGCCGAGCGCGGCAACTGCGACGTCGACGCCGACCTGCCGCCGGCCGTCGTTCCCGCGCCGCCGCCGCCGAGGACCAGTGACTGGATCATCACCGGCGTCGTCGTCGGTGAAGCGATGGCGATGGCCTACGCAAAGCTGCGCGGCCGCGTCAGCAGAGTCAAGACGTGAGGGGACTTGGGGACTCGGGGACTTGGGGACACGCGCGCCGCAAGCCACAAGCCGCAAGCCCCCCGGTCCCCGAGTTCTCGTAGCTTCCTAGTCCCCGAGTCCCAGTCCCCTCACAACTCAGCTAGTCGTCCGGCCGGAATGCGCCTGCGCGGCGTCCAATCAAGGAGCGCCGTGTTCCATGCTGCGACGCGTCTGAAAAAGTTGCCGCCGGTTCTGGACAGCCGGGCCCGTCCCGGTAGAATGAGCCCCTGGTGCTCGAGAAACTCTTTCGCTTCCTGTTCAAGTACCCGCCGTTGATGTTCCAGCAGGGGGACTTCAGCTGGGGCCTCTCGCGCGCGGTCCTGCTGGTGGTCACCGTGGTGACCGCTGCCGCGGTCGTCGCGCTGTTCACCTACCGCGGCGTATCGGCGGCCAGCCGCACGCGCGACCGCGTCGTGCTCGTCGGCTTGCGCGTGGCCGCGCTCGTGGTGCTGCTGTTCTGCCTGTTCCGACCGACCCTGGTCCTCAAAGCGGCGGTGCCGCAGCAGAACTTCCTTGGCGTGCTCGTCGACGACTCGCGCAGCATGTCGATCGCGGATCGCGACGGCCAGACGCGCGCCGCGTTCGTGCAGCAGCAGTTCGGCACGGCGGACAGTCCGCTCCTCCGCGCGCTCTCGCAGCGCTTCGTCGTCCGCTTCTTCAGCTTCTCGTCCTCGTCGGATCGCGTCGCCGGCGCGGCGAACCTGAAGTACGGCGGCACGTCGACGCGGATTGGCCAGGCGCTCGATCGCGCGCGCGACGAGCTCGCCGGGTTGCCGCTCGCCGGGCTCGTGATGGTCAGCGACGGCGCCGACACCTCCGACGCCGCGATCGACGAAACGCTGGCCAGCCTGAAGGCGCGCTCGATCCCGGTCTTCACCGTCGGCGTCGGCCAGGACCGCTTCGCGCACGACATCCAGGTGACGCGCGTCGAAACGCCGCGCACGGCGCTCAAAGGCACCGCGCTCGTCGTCGACGTCGTGCTGTCGCAGACCGGCTACGGCGGTCAGTCGGTGCCGCTCACCGTCGAAGACGATGGCCGCATCGTCAGCACGCAGGAAGTAACGCTGCCGCCCGACGGTGAATCGTCCACCGTGAAGGTGCAGTTCACCGCCAAGGAAGCCGGCGCGCGCGTGTTCAAGTTCAAGGTGCCGACGCAGACCGGCGAGCAGGTGACGCAGAACAACGCGCGCGACGCGTTGATCCAGGTGAACGACCGCGTCGAGAAGATCCTCTACTACGAGGGCGAGCCGCGGCCGGAGATGAAGTTCCTGCTGCGCGGCATCGACGACGACAAGAACATCCAGGTGGCGACCTTGCTGCGCACGGCGGAGAACAAGTATTGGCGCACGCGGATCAGCAGCCCCGACGAAATGATCGGCGGCTTCCCGAAAACGCGCGAGGAGCTGTTCGCCTACCGCGCGCTGATCCTCGGCAGCGTCGAAGCGGCGTCGTTCTCGCCCGAGCAGCTGCGGATGATCGCCGACTTCGTCGGCAAGCGCGGCGGCGGGCTGCTGATGCTCGGCGGCCGCCGGTCGTTCGCCGAAGGCGGCTGGGGCGGCACGCCGGTCGGCGAAGTGCTGCCGGTGGTGCTCGACAACGCGAACAACAAATATTTCTCCGAGCTGTTCCAGGCCAAGCCGACGCGCGCCGGCGCCGGCTTCCCGGTTCTGCAAATCGGCGGCGACGAGAAGGCGTCGGCGGCGAAGTGGAGCGACATGCCGGAGGTGTCGAGCGTCAACCCGGTGCAGCACGTCAAGCCGGGCGCCACGGTGCTGCTGACCGGCTCTGACGGCCACAGGCAGGAACAGATCGTCCTCGCCTACCAGCGCTACGGCCGCGGCAAAGCGATCGCGATGCCGATCCAGGACTCGTGGCAGTGGAAGATGGGCGTGAAGGTGCCGGTCACCGACACCACGCA
>Ga0075425_100004547_pt1 | contig 14331 bp, 15 predicted proteins | sample SoiMethybrSBSTD4_FD_75300 | JGI IMG/M metagenome (GOLD analysis project Ga0075425, IMG submission 75300) | Bulk soil microbial communities from a Populus tree surrounding site in Tennessee, USA - Soil MetaG P. TD hybrid SBSTD4 | ecosystem: Environmental > Terrestrial > Soil > Tree plantation...
CCAACCCTCGGCGACGCCGTTGTAGGATTTGGGACTGGAGGCCTTCTCACCCCCGCGGGACGCAGTGGAGCACACCCCGCGCGGCACTCAAACTGGCCTACCCCCTTTCTTCACGCCAGCACGAGGCCCGCTCCGGTCAGGCGCGGGGCCGACTATTGCGATCCCCCGCCGCCACTTCCGCCTCCGAACCGTGACTGATTCGTCCAGAAATCGTTGTCCCAATGGCTGGGGCCGGGTTTGGAAGCAGCGCTGATGGCCTTCGGTGCAGGCGGCAACGCCGGCGCCTTTTGTGCAGGAAGAGGCAGGACTGGCGGTGCGGGCGCTGCCTTGGCCGCCTTCTCTTTCGGCGGTTTTGGCTCTTTCGTGACCACCGTTGCTGATGCTTTGACAGCCTCGCCGGCCTTGGCGCCACGCGATGCCTGAGCGCAGGCAAAGGCAAAGTTCTCGCGGAGTGTTGCGCAGGCTGCAGCTATTGCCTCGTCCGAGCTTCCAAGAAGATCGGAGCTGCTCCACGCGCGCTCCTCTTTGCCGCTTGCGTTCTCTCGCCTCCAGACTTCAGCACGAAATTGACCTTCGCCTACGAGCTGGGCGACCGGCGAGTACTGGAAAATCCTTGCCTCCTCCTGCGCCGACGCAGGAACAATCACACCGATGCCACACATGGCGACGACAAAAACCGTCTTCGTGAGCATCTTTCCCTCCAACTCACGACCCCCTGTTCATCATAATCAAGCACAGCCGGAGGCTGGCGACAACAAGCGTGCATACTTTCTCTTACAAGTACTGGGTTTGTCGCGGTGAAAGGAACGGGCACAGTGGCTTAATTGGGGCATTTTCAGTGGCCCTTTCGTCACTCAAACCGAAGGAGATTATGGTGCCGAAAACCACATTTCGGGTGACGCTGCGCGCCCGCTCCCGCACGCGTTCGGGAGGGCAAGGTTGCGGTCGAAACGGAGCATGCTCAGAACCTCTGTTGCGCTCCCATGTAGACCTATAGAAGAGATGGGTCAGGATTGGGGATGACGGGCATTGATACCAATATCGATCCGGCGATGTCGGTCTGGACGTTCGGTCACACGCCACACGCGGTCGCTATTTCGATGATCTATTGAGAATGGTTCGCGGATTGCCACAATTGCCATTGCGCCATGGCTCTCCATATCGGTGACATGCTCTACAGTTTGGCTGCAGAGGCTGACGGGATTAGCCAATCCCCTGTGCGAGGCACGGGCGACCTGTCCTTGAGCACGTCGGCTTGCGAGGTAGGGCCGAACGACAGGGGGGACCAGCACGCCACCCTCGGTAACACCGGCGGCTACCCTGAGGTGGGTGGGCACCGCTTCGGCGCTCCATTCCGCCGTCCTTACCCCTATGGATTAGCCCTAGGGGTCAAAGACTTTTCGCTGATGCCATTGACCCCAGTGGGTGTCCCACCCCCCGTGAATTGGGTGCGGCGCAGCAAGAACCCAAGATTGCTACGACCCAGCGGTTCAATGGGGCGCTAGACGCGATACTTCTCGATATCTTCACCCGCATCCTGCTTGAGTTTGAGCCATGCTGCCATCCGGCCCCGACCCGACCACGTCTCGCCGGTTTGCGGTTCGCGATACTTGGGCTCGACCCGCGAAGGGGTGCCTTCCCGCGCGAGCGTCCGGTTGACATCCCGCCCGTGCTCGACCTTGCGCTTCAGATAGGCGACATTGTTCGACGTGATGGCGACCAGTTCCCAACCGTCCTCGCCCAATTCGCACAGCAGATCGATGTCGTCCCGGCGGCGATGATGGTCGCCCAAGATGATCTTTTGGTATTGCCATTCCACGATCTGTCTCCTGGCATTGCATGGGGCCGACCTGCCCGTTCTGCGGCAGGCGTTCTTGTCTGTTCTTTCGTGGGGTACTCCGCGCGCGGCCTCGTGGTAGGCAAGCGCACGAACAGATGGGCCGCCGGCCGCGCCACATGCGCAACCTTCGGCATCAGTCGAGCGCACGAGCCACCCGAAAGCCCACGGTAGAATGCCGGTACTCTGGTACGTTTCTGTTGCGATGCGCTGAACGAAGACTTCTGGGCGTATCGACCCAAGACCCCCCGCGCAGCACTCGCGCGCGCTCGTTGCATTTGTACTGCGATCCCTTCCCCTCTTGGGGTACCTCTGCGTAGTCCTTGTGCCAGCAGTCCTGAACCCATTCCCAAACGTTGCCGTGCATGTCGTATAAGCCAAAGGCGTTGGGCTTGAACGTTCCGACCGTCATCGCGTGATTGCGGAATTCACCTTTGCGCCCATCACCGTACGCATATCTGGCATCAAAATTTGCATCATCACCCGTGATTGTTTCGCCGGTGGAAAACGCTGTTGTTGTTCCTCCGCGCGCTGCGTACTCCCATTCCGCTTCGGTGAGCAATCGGTATTTCAGCCCTGTCCGTCCCGACAACCAAATCACGTACTGCTGCACGTCGAACCATGATACCCCAATGACGGGATGTTGAGCCCTGCCCCATCCTCGATCGCTGGGTGAGTATTCGCAGCCGCGTTCGCTCACGCACCAATCCCATTCTGCAAACGTCGTCTCGTATCTGGCGACCGCGAAATCCGCGTTGATAGTCAGCTGATGTTGCGGCCCCTCGTTGATGGATCGACCAACTTCGTTTGGCGGGGAGCCCTCGACGAGTTGCCCGGCCCGAACCAGCACCATCTCCGGGCATTCTCGGCAATCTTTGAAGACCTCCTTGTACCTGAGGCAGCGCCACTCGCTCCCCACGCGTACTTCCTGTGTGTCACATGGAGCCTCAGCGCGTACGTCGAGGGGTGGAACAACTGCAGTTGGTGTCACAGACGACGTTTCGGGTATCTCTCGACCCGTCGGCAAATTCGCCGCGAGATCTTGCTGAGGTTCCTCTGTTTCGAGAGCCCTGTCTTTTGTTTTGGGAGGCTCGCCGAGTGCGCCAGTTTGAAAGAATTGGTTCGGCTGAGCCCGCAATGTCCACGAAACGTATTGGATGTGGCCGATAGCAACTCCCAGCCATATCAAAGCACCCAAGATGAGCCAGGACCTGTGCTCCATCAGGAGCCAGATTGAGTTTCCCCGTCTTGTTGTCTGGAAGTTTCTCATGGGCATGTACGTTCGAGGAGAAAATCATAGAGGAAACCCCACGAGTCAACCCGCCAGGCCGGAGTTTCTGGATGGTTTTAACCAACAGGAGGCTGAGACGATGGCCCCAAAAGTCGCCGCGCACGGCTGAGCCAAGGCCCGCGCTCACGCCGACGACCGCCTAGGACCGCGCAATTGATGTGGGCGCCATGAAGCGAGATTTCTGTGCGACGCGAGCGCGCGGCGAGGCGAGCTCACAACAGGATTTGGTGTTGAAGAGCGCTTTTCATCCCGTCGCGCCCGCTATTGCGCGAGATGGGTCGATCAAACCGGCGTCCGATCAACCGGGGCATGATTAACGAGCGATGTGAGCAAAGGTGCAATTAACGAGGGTTGGATAGGGGCTCCCGAGTAGGGCCTTTCGTTAGTTGCGAGGCGGCTTCAATGCCTTCACCAGGCGCCGCCGATGGAAGAAGGTGATGCGCTCGTTGAGGATCGACAAGCCCATCCCGGCCGTTTGTCCAGCCTGCGCTAGTGCACGCACGACCGTGTGAAGAGGTTGGGTGCGAACGGGATCGTTTACAATCCCTATCCATTCCTCGAATTCTCGCTGCTTGTCCCACGTCGTCTGTACAAGATTGCAAAAGCCGGCGCCTGCTATGCATGCATCGAGTTCCGTCGCGCGCAACATTCGCACGTGCGAGGGATCGCGCAGGCGCTCGATTGCGTTCTGCAGATTTGATTCTTCCAGTTCCTCCGATGAAACCACGTCGACGATGACCGCCGTCCCACCGGGGCGAAGAACCCGGAACATCTCGGTCAAGGCGCGCTGCGGATTGGCGAAATGATGCACTGCCGACCGAGTGACGACGCCATCAAATTGAGCCTCATCGAACGGCAAGTGTTCGGCGTCGCCGCGCTTGAAGCGCACGTTTGCAAGGTTCGCCGTCGCGCAACGCGCGCGTGCCTTTTCCAGCATCTCATCGGTTGCGTCCAAGGCGACGACCGATGCCGCAGTCGAGGCAATAGCCGCCGTGACAACCCCTGGTCCGCAGGCGACATCGAGGAGGTGTCCTTGACCTGCATCGCCGAGCGCGGTCAGAAAGCGTGCAACGACCTGGTCGTCCGATTTTTCCGCCCAGAGATCGAACGTATGGGCCTGCCGTGCAAATTCCTCAGTCACACGTTTGAGGTGATCCATGGGACTTCTCCGCGCGTCGATTGAGCCTCATTATCACCAGTTCTGTAGCAAGTCTCCCATGGAGAGGCTCACGGTCTCTCATTTCATCAGCAGCTGCGTTTCCGGGTGCTCGCATCGTGAACCTTGCCGCATGACCGAGCCTGGGCTTTCGCTGGCGCCAACAGCGTCGACAAACTAATATGTCTTGGACTGCTTTGATGGAGATCAGCATGGAAGGCGGATGCACGTGCGGACAGATTCGCTATCGACTGTCGGGAACGCCATTGATCGTTCATGCCTGCCATTGCCGCTGGTGTCAGCGCGAGACCGGAACGGTGCATGCACTCAACGCGGTCTATGAAGCCGATCGCGTCGTCCACATCGCCGGGGAACCCGAGCTTATCGTGACGCCGTCCGCCAGCGGCAAGGGCCAGACGATCGCCCGCTGCCCGACCTGCAAGGTTGCCGTCTGGAGCAACTATCCGCAGGCCGGGCCAACCGTCCGGTTCGTACGTGTGGGGACGATGGACGATCCTGATCGGTGTCCGCCGGACATCCACATTTTCACCTCCTCAAAGCAGCCATGGGTGACGTTGCCGCCCGATGCGAAGGTTGTCCCGGAATTCTACGATCTTGAGACGGTCTGGTCGGCCGAAAGCCTGGAGCGCCGCCGGATTATGCGAGCAAAATCGAGACCGGGTACGTGAGAAGAGCGGCTGCGGCGCGCTGCGCTGGCCGCGCACGGCCCCAATCTTCGTGCGCCAGAGATGCCGGCCTCGTCCCGTCGCTGCAGAGAGGCTCAAGGTGCAAGCGGGAAGCGTTCTCCGCCCCGGTCTGGACAATGGCAAATGCGCTGGGCAACCCCGTGAACGCACGCCGGCGCGCGGTGCCCATACCGGAGTTTCATGCTTCCTGGCTAAATTCGAAAGGCGCGAGACCAAACGTGGTCGGGGTTGATGGCGACGCCGGGCTGCCTAAGATTGGCCCGATCTCCATCTGCGAGGCAGCCCATTTGGCAGGGCGGACGAACTAAATCTTCCATGGGATCGGGCTCGGGAGTAGGATTGGCGCGCACAATTGAGGAATCGCAACATGTGGGCGCTCACGGTTGCCGTCATCTATTTCGGAACGTTCATTGCCCTGGGCTACATCGCCAAGCTCGTCCTCGGCAGGTTTATGGAGCGAGCGGGCGCCGATCTCGCGGACGTGCAAGCGCAAGCGGGACCCAACCGTCGGCAGCGCAGGCTCTTTCTCCTGGGCGTATGGCGCACGGAGGGATGATGCTGGGGCAGGCCGGCTAGGCCATGTTCGATGGTCCTCCCCCTTTTCGTCTCGGCGGCGTCCGCGTCGAGGAGCTCCCCCCACCTTGGGCTTGAACGATGCGTGCCGGTGGGTTGGTCGTGGGTTGGTCGTGGGTTGGTCTTGGGATCACGGCTTTGCCTTCGGCCGCACGGCGTTTTGTGCGAGGATCCAAGTTGCAGACTGGGAATGCCAATGGTGCCCGGGAGGTGAGGATGCTCAAGGTCTGGGGACGCGCTAACTCCATCAATGTGCAGAAGGTGCTGTGGGCGCTCGAAGAGCTGAAGGTGCCGTTCGAGCGCGTCGATGCAGGCATGGCCTTTGGTGTCGTCAACGAGCCCTTCTATAAGAAGATGAACCCCAATTCGCGCGTGCCCACCATTGATGACGGCGGCTTCGTGCTCTGGGAATCGAACGCCATTGTGCGCTATCTCGCCGCCAAGCATGGAGCGGGCTCGCTGTGGCCGAACGATCTGCGCGAACGCGCCGACGCAGATCGCTGGATGGACTGGGCTTCGGTGCACGTGGGCCCGGCCATCAACCCGGTGTTCTGGGGTCTGATCCGCACGCCAGCCGACAAGCGCAACCTGTCGCAGATCGAAGCGGGTGCGGAAGCGGCCGCGCAGCAGTTCGAGGTGCTCGAGCAGAGCCTCGGCGACCAGTACGTTGCAGGTAACGGGTTCACAATGGGCGACATCAGCGTCGGCGTCTACGCTTGCCGTTGGTATGCACTCGAGGTGAAGCGACCACGGCTGGCGCGTGTGGAAGCCTATTATGAGCGCCTGACGCGGCGGCCGGCCTTCCAAAAGCACATCATGAAGCCCCTGACGTAACGATTGGGCGGGGCTGACGACCCCTGAGGTGTCGCGGACGATCGAGGCAAGTTCGCTGCCGGTGACCTCGCGTTGCGGCCCTTCGATGCTTGCCAGAATGGGCCCCCCCTCTTCACAGTGCGGCTCCCGATCGTTGCTGACAGAGCCTGTCAGTAGACCTGCGGTAAGCTCGCGCCCCCTATCAGCGCAGCGTTTTTGTGCAATGGTGCCGTGCCGCACGCGAACGCATCTCCCATCGGGACCTACCTCAAGGGTGCACTATTCGGCCTGACTGCCGTCTCCATCTGGGCAGGCTGGAGTACCCTCACCCGGCTCGCCGTGACGACGAACCTCGACGCCTGGGACATTGCCGCGCTGCGCTTCGGCGTAGCGGGCTGCCTCTTGGCGCCAATGGCTGTCAACGCGGGGCTTGCGCTTGACCAACTCGGATGGAGCGGCCTCGCCCTCCTCATCGGCGGGGCAGGCGTTCCTTATGTGCTGCTGGCTGCGGCGGGGCTCCAGCTCGCGCCCGCCCACGACCAGGGTGCCCTCAATCCGGGGTTCATGCCCCTGTTCGTTGCCCTCATCACCGTGGGTCTCGGCGAAAGGCTGGCGGCGCATCGGCAGCTCGGTCTCTCTCTCATCCTGATGGGCGCTCTCATCATCGTTGGTTCGAACGCCACAACATGGAACACGTCCCGCCTGTGTGGCGATGCGCTCTTCTTGACGGCGGCGCTGTTGTGGGCGGGCTTCACCGTTGTCATGCAGCATGCGCGAATTGATCCGCTCCAGGCGGCTCGTCTGGTCTCCTGTGGATCCGCCATGATCTACCTGCCGTTCTATTTGGCCTTGAAGGGAACGCATCTTGCGCAAATCCCGCTCGCCGACGTTGTGCTCCAGGCGATCTTCCAGGGCTTACTCGTGACCGTCGTGTCGCTTGTGCTCTACGGCCGAGCGATCGCGCTCATTGGAGCGTCAGGCGGCGCAGCCTTCGGAGCCCTCGTGCCTGCGCTCTCTGCGCTCATGGCGATCCCACTCCTAGGGGAATGGCCAAGCCGCTCCGATTGGGTTGGCATCGGCCTCATTTCCTCGGGGGTGTACCTGGCGAGCGGCGGGCCAATCAGCCTGCGCCGAGCCGGCCGGCAGCCCATGTCGGGGCCTGAGCCGCGACGGACGGCGCGAAAGGTGCAGTCGAAGCGACCAAGCGCTTGACCGGATCAGGGCGAGAACATCCAAAAGACAGGGAAGAGGCGGCGATGAGGATAGCATTTGCTGGATCATTCGCTGTTCGGCTGGCAGAGAGCGTGCGCATGCGGCTCTCGGTGCCCTGCGAGGTGATCATGGATGACGAGGTGGGCATCCTATCGAGATTGGCCGGCGTCGATGTGTTGATCTCCATGTGCTTCACGAAAGAAATGGCCGACGCCGGCGCACGCCTCAAACTCATCCAAGTGCCTGGAGCGGGCCTGGATCGGATCGAGCGTGGCGCTTTGCGTCCGGGAATGCGCCTGGCCAATGCTTTCGGCCACGAAGTGGGGATCGCTGAATACGTCATCGGGGCCATGATCGCGCTGCAACGCAGCTTCAGCCGCATCGATGCCAAACTCAGGGGCGGCCAGTGGGAGAGCCAATGGGCGGTTGCGGCACCGCCACCGCCTCCCTGGCCAGAGCTCGCGGGCAAGACGCTCGGCATTCTGGGCTTTGGCCACATCGGACGAGCGCTCGCTTCGCGGGCATGGGCTTTTGATATGCGGGTCTGTGCCATTCGCAGGCAGGCGGGGCCGGAGGCCCCTGGGGGCCTGTCCTCTATCGGTGGGCCGGAGCGACTGGACGACGTTCTGGGCCAGGCCGACTTTGTCGTCATCACCCTCCCGCTTTCACCGCAAACGCAGGGATTGCTTGACGCGCGCCGCTTGCGCCTAATGAAGTCGACGGCGTATCTGATCAATGTCGCCCGCGCCGAAATCATCGACGAGGCGGCGCTCTATCGGGCGCTCGCGACGGGAGGCCTCGCCGGGGCTGCCCTCGACGTCTGGTATCGCTATCCAACCGCCACCGAGATGACGCTCCCCGCAACGCAGCCTTTCCACGAACTCGGGAACGTGATCATGACCCCGCATGTATCGGGTTGGACGGAGGGGACGCTTGATGTTCGTGCAAGGCTGATTGCCACCAACATCGAGCGGACGATCCGAGGCGAGCCGCCGCTCAACACGATTGATCCCTAATCCCTGAAGGAAGCCATGCAAGGCAGCTCGCGACATTGGGCGTCGCATCTTCCGTTCTACTTCGGCTGGTTGATCGTCGCCGTCGCCTTCGTGACGATGGCGATCGGCGTGACGGCGAGGACGGCGTTCTCGCTGTTGCTGCCACCGCTCATCGATGAGTTCGGCTGGGACCGGGGACTTGCCGCCGGGGCGTTCTCATTCGGCTTCCTGGTTTCGGCGCTTCTGAGCCCGATCGCCGGGCGCGTCATGGATGCCCGCGGTCCGCGCATCGTGATACTGACGGGCGCTCTCCTGCTGGCGGCCGGTCAATTGCTTGCGCCCATGACGGAGCGGCCGTGGCATCTGTACGCCACGCTCGGCGTGTTGGTTGGCGGCGGCGCCAATTTGATGACCTATACGACACACTCGCAGTTCTTGCCGAACTGGTTTCTCCGCCGGCGTGGGCTTGCCATCAGCATTGCCTTCTCCGGGGTTGGCGTCGGAGCCATCACGCTGCTGCCGTGGCTGCAATCCATCATCGAGACCGAGGGTTGGCGGGCGTCGTGCTGGGCCATGGGTTTGTTGACGATTTTCGTGGTCACTCCCCTCAATTTGCTGGTTCGCAAGAAGCCCGAAGACGTGGGGTTGCTGCCCGACGGTGCAGCTCCGATGGATGCGGTGGCGGGGGCACGCGGTGCCAACGTCGTGGACCTGGGGTGGGCGTCCACCGAATGGACGCTCGCACGCGCCGTCCGCACCGGGCGCTTCTGGTGGATCGTGCTCGGCTACTTCTGCGCGCTCGTTGCCTGGTATGCCGTGCAGGTGCACCAGACGAAGTATCTGATCGAGATCGGGTTCAAGCCCCTGACGGCGGCGTGGGCCCTCGGCTTTGTCAGTGTGGTCGCGATTCCGGGCCAGATTGTCCTCGGCGCCTTGTCGGATCGGGTTGGCCGCGAGTGGGTCTGGGCAGCTGGATGCGCAGGCTTTGCGATTTGTTATGCGGCGTTGATCGAACTTGAACAGTTTCCGTCCAACACCCTTCTTTATCTGATGGTGGTTGCGCAAGGCTTTCTCGGCTATGCGCTTACATCGGTGATGGGCCCCATCGTGGCCGAGATCTTCGAGGGGCCGCACTATGGCTCCATCTTCGGCACGATCACGGTCGCGTTGATCGGTGGTGGCGCGGCGGGCCCTTGGATGACCGGAGTGATCCACGACATCACCGGCAGCTATAGGCTGGCTTTCGTCGTGGCCATTGTGTGTTGCATCGTGTCCGCGACAGCGATCTGGAGAGCGGCGCCTCGCAAGGTGCGTCCGGTGCCCGGTCGGAGCAGGTGAAATGGGATGGCCGTCACGAGATCCTGGAGCGTCTATGGGGAGGGCCACACGTTTGCAGCCGGAGTAGCTCGCCGGGTATCAAGACACGTCATCTCGGAAAGCGAGCAGCGTAGGTTTCGAGCGGCAGCCGTACTGCGTTGGTGATGTAGCTGACGGTCCTGTAGAAGCCCGCCAGCATCATGACTTCGAGAAGCGCCTCTGCTGAGAAATGGTGGCGGAGGTTGACCCACGTTTCATCCTCGATATCACAATTCTGGTGGAGCTGATCGCAAGCGGCAAGAAGGGCCCGCTCCTCGTCACTCCATACCGGGTCGTCCTTGCCTCCTTTCACCGTTGATGCGATTTGGCTCTCATCAAGACCGGCGCGTTTGGCAAAGAATGCAATATGCACACCCCACTCATACTCGGACCCGCACAGTGCGGTGACCCTGTCGATCACGATCTCGCGCTGTCGCAGCGTGAGGTGCCCGGGATCCAGCAATCCGCCAGCGATGAACTTTCCAAAGAGCCGCTTGTCTCGGGCAAGGGTCGCAAATAGGGCCAGAGGCGGCACGCCTTTGGGAATGAGACGTTGCAATCGCTCGGCAATCTCCGCGGGAAATGGCGGCTGAGCTGGTGAGATGCGTTCTGTCACGACGGCTCTCCCCGTGCTATGCATTCTGTAGCTCTGTCAGCTATGCTATGGAAAATATAGCATGTCAAGCCCCACCCCAGGCCTGCCCGTTCGCGGTTCGCGATCAGGGCGACCCATCATGGCCTTGCTTGATCTGCTTGGACGCCGGATGGCCCTTAGAATCCTGTGGGAGCTCTTCCTCGCGAACGGAGCGCTGACCTTTCGCGGCTTGCAGGCCGCGGCGCAAACAAATCCGAGTGTGCTCAACAAGCGCTTGAAGGAACTGCGCGATGGGCGTTTGGTGGTGCATAGCGGCGAGGGCTATGCGCTCAGTGCAACGGGCAGCGAACTCTTGGCGCTGTTGCTGCCGTTGCACGCCTGGGCGGATGAGTGGGCATCACGATTGAAGAGCGAGCGCACCAAATCAGCGCGACCGGCAAGGCGACCGTAAGGCCACCGCCAGCAACGATTGCAGGAATTCTCCGGGGATTGCCGGGCGCAGGTCGTAGCCCCCGTTGGTGTGCCGCTTCGATCGCCGTTACGAGCTTGGGCTGGCGCAGTGGTGCGGGAGACGATTTCGATGGTCGCAACGAGGGGCAACCGCGCCACCCCGTGCGATAGGCTCGAGCGGCCCCTACGACCCGTCATTTTGCCGGCAAGGCCCAGGGCTGCGGCGGCAAGCATGATATCAAGCGATTGCACACCCGAAGACCGAGGCGCGCTTTGTGCCGCGAGCTCGCGCGTGCGAGCGCGGTTTGTGGGCCCAGAAATTCCCCCTCCAGGCAAGGCTCGCAAGCGCTGCCGGCGGTTCGCTCAATAGGCCCGCACCGCCACCTCTGCGCCTTTGCGCTCGGCCGACAGGTAAGCGCTGTAGACGGTTGAGATGCAATCGGCGGCGAGCCGGCTGTCGCTCTCCGGTCGCTCGCCCGTGGCGACTGCACGGTAGAAGGCCTCGATTTCCTGCGGGAAGCCCGTGATGAAGTCCTCGTCCGGCGCCGTGGGTGCCCAGCCTTGCTTGGTGCCGATCTTCTCAACCACGTAAATGTCGCGAAACTGCTCTTCTGCGGGATTATAGGTCTGCATCGCCGTATTGGGGTTGATATTGCAGACGGTGCGATGGTTGTTGGCCATCACTTCAAGGCAATTGTGTATGCCGCCCATGACGATCTCCGAGGCAAAGATATCGGCGATGGTACCGTCCTCGAACAGAACATGCGTGGCCGAGAAGTCTTCGACGTCGTGGTAGTCGGTGCGCAGGAAGCCGCGATCGATGAAACCATCGAGCCGAGTCACGCTGTGTGTGCGCGCGCTGACGGCCGCGGGCCGGATCGGCTTGCCGTTGCGGGCCCTCCCTTCCACGCGCTTGAGATAGAGAGCGGCGGTCAAGGGATGAACGGCCTTGCCGATGAGTGCGCCACCACCGTTCAAGCGCCAAAAGCCGTACGCCTTGCTATGTGAGCCGGAGTGTGATTCCTCGCCATGCATCCACAGCACCTGTGCAGCGGTCTTCTCGATGATCTCTCGCTCCTTTTGGATGGCCGGTGCATATACCCAATTTTCGGCGTAAAGGATCATCGCCCTCGACTTCGCTTCGGCCTCGAGCATGCGATCGATGCTGGCCAAGGCACCATCGAGCGCGCGCTGCATCGACGCGGTTGAGGCAACAAAATCGGGGCTACCATCGCCAAACCAGCCCGTCAGCGGCTTCTCGATGATGGCGTGCACACCGCGTTCAAGGGCGCGCACCGCGACCGGCTCATGGGCAGCGGGGCTCGCACAAACGTGCACCACCTCGACCTCGTCCAGCAGCGCACAGAGCGAGGGAAATGTCTTGAGACCGCGGGCCTTTGCGAACCGGCGGGCATTGGTTTCGGTGGGAGAAAAAATGCCGACGAGATCAACGTCCGTGCCATAGACGCGTGCCAACCCCTCGTAATGCAAGTTGGCTGCGAAGCCAGAACCCACGATGCCGGCGCGAACCTTGACCTTGCTCGTCATGGGACAGGTCTCCGCAATCATGCCGAACCCGGCAGGGTCGCGCTCGGCAACGTGGGACCAGTGCCGCTGCTGCGCACCGAGAACTTGTAGACGGTTTTGCCGGCGTACCAATCACCCGCCCTGAGTACGCGGGTGGGAAATTGAGGTTTGTTAGGGGCATCCGGAAAGCCCTGAGGCTCAAGGGAGAGACCGCAGTGGCGTGCGTACAGGGCGCCCCCTTTGCCGACGTCGCGCGGCACCTTGCCCTCGAGCGAGTTGCCCGAAAAGAGTTGCAGGCCCGGCTCCGTCGACCACACCTCCATCTCGCGCCCTGTCGTGGGCTCCCAGACGCGGGCGGCGAACCCGAATTCCCCTGCCTTCTTGTTGAGCACAAAGTTGTGGTCGAAGCCGCCCGCGAGCTTGAGCTGCTCTTCGTTGGCGCCGATGTGTTCGCCGAGCTTGACGGGTTGCGTGAAATCCATGGACGTACCCTTCACGGACCTGATTTCGCCGGTGGGGACGAGCGTTGCATCAACGGGGGTAAAGCGATCGGCGTTGATGGTGATGACATGGCCTAGGGTGTCACCGCTATTGTGTCCGGCAAGATTGAAATATGTGTGTGTGGTGAAGTTGGCGACCGTCGTCTTGTCGGCGGCAACCGCGTCGTACTCGATTGCGAATTCATTGGCATCCGTGAGGCGATAGATGACCCGCAGCGGCAGGGTACCTGGATAATTCTCCTCGCCATCCCTGAACACATACGTCATCTGCACGCTGGCCTGGTCGAGCTGGCGAGCGTCGAACACCACGAAGCGCGAACCTTTTTGCCCGCCATGCAGCGAGTTCACTCCATCGTTGGCGGATAGCCTGTACTCCCGCCCATCGAGCGTGAACTTCGCCTGACCAATGCGGTTGGCGTAACGGCCGATGAATGCGCCCATCGAGGTCTGTCCGGCCCTCAGCGCATCGATGGTGTCGTAGCCGAGCGCTACGTCACCCACCCTACCTTCCCGGTCCGGCACAAGGATCTGTTGGACTTTGGCTCCCCAATTGGTGGCCTTCACCGCCATGCCGTTCTTGTTTCGGATGGTGTAGAGATCGACCCTCTTACCGTCGATTTCTGTTTCATACTTGTCGCGCTCGAGTTCCATTTGGCACATCCTTGGCTCGACACGTCTCGCTTCCCTGCCCAGCGGTGCTCTTAGTTTCTGGCTTGTTGGGAGCCAAGCACGTGCTCTCGAGGGTGCCGGCAGCTGACATTGGAGAACGTCTTGCGTTGCTTAGCATTGGGGTGGCCGCTGGGGGTGCCGGCATCATGCACGTGCCTTGTCACAAAGGAAATTTGAGCAGCAGTTGCCCTACATTCAATGCCAAGGGCAGTTGCCCGCTCAATCGGCCTCAGAGGACCGGTCACCCCGCACTAACCGCGGCGGCGCGCGGGCCCTATCGTGGGGCGCGTGAGTGGCACGTGGGCTCCGGAGGGCGAGCGCACACACCCCCGGACCTGATCGTGGGGACCTGATCGTGGGGACCTGATGGGGACCCGATCGTTGAGGACCCGATCCTAGGACCCGAGCGTGGGCAACCTGAAACCACCCTGTTCTGCTATTGTTCAGGTGATTAGCCCCTCGATGCCCAAGGGCTATGACCGATTGCAACCGCGATCAGCAACAACCAGTCCACAGGCCCCGACCTAAGGCACCAGACTTGAGGCACCAGACTTGAGGCACCGGAGCTGAGGCTTGGCCGCGGGCTCCGACCACGGGCCCGAACCACGGGCCCGAACCACAGGCCCGAACCACAGGCCCGAACCACAGGC
>Ga0075425_100004548_pt1 | contig 14325 bp, 10 predicted proteins | sample SoiMethybrSBSTD4_FD_75300 | JGI IMG/M metagenome (GOLD analysis project Ga0075425, IMG submission 75300) | Bulk soil microbial communities from a Populus tree surrounding site in Tennessee, USA - Soil MetaG P. TD hybrid SBSTD4 | ecosystem: Environmental > Terrestrial > Soil > Tree plantation...
GGACTACCATCGTCTTCAACCACGAGAATGATGTGGGCAGTGCCGGCAACGCGCGGCGTCACGGTCGCGCGCGCCGTTGATGCATTGTCGATGGTCACCCTCGGCGCCGGCTCACGTGGCCCGCCTGTCGGCGCAGACGGTATTCCCCCTTCAGCCTGGGTTCCACCGCCGCCGATCGGCACTGCCGGACCGGCTGCGACCGGCTGGCCCGGTATGCCGGAACCTGCTTCCGGATAAAACACCCACGAGTACTTCAATCGATTTCCGTCGCGATCGTGCGTTCCCTCGGCGTCCAGTGCCACAGCTCGCCCAACACGGGCATCGAGGGTCAGCGGCGCTTTGCCACCTTGTCCGTTCACGACAACTTCCGGATTGTGGTTCGCGTGACTCACGTCTGTGACCGTCCACTCCATGCGCGCGGCGAAGTCGTGCTGGAACGCGGTCCGCCACCGCCAGATCGTCGCTTGATCGGAGGTGTAAGCCTTGCCGTCGATGCCGATGACCGTATCCTTCGAGTTGTCCTTGCCAGGAAAAGCGTCTCCGCCCTGGGTCCACGAGGGGCGCGTCTCGCCGTAGAACTGGCGCCACACGTATCGGCCTCCCCATCCGCCGAAAGTCGGATTCATGAAACTGGCAAGACCGTTATTGATCAGGCCGAGAAACGACGGCGTGTCTCCCTCATGAATACAGCAGGGATATGGATACAGTTTTCCGAGCGGACCCTTGCTTCGAATGTTTGCGTTGACCCACTCATCGGTAAATGTGGTGAAGTCCGCGCCTGGCGCGTTTTTGTAGAAACGATCTCCGCTGATTCCCGTCCACGTCGCGTAGCCATACTGATCGCCGTCCGGCGTCGACGGCATCGCGATGTAGTGGAGCGCCGGAAACTCTCGGCGAATCCATGGACCCGCATCGTCCTGGTCCGAAATCGAGTACACGCGAAGCTTGCTGACAAGTGCGTTGAGCTGTGCTGCCGTTCGTGTTTCACGAACCTGGAACAGCGCCTGGGCGAGCGTGTTTGCCCCTCCCCAGACGGTAATCCACAAAGGCCGATCGTCAGCTTTGTCGGCCGCGCGGATGATCGCTTCGGCTCCCTCGGATGTCCTTCCGGTTCCAACCTCCGCCATGCCGAAGCCGGGTTGCCCCGCTCTCACGAGATCCCGAAGCATCGCTGGCGTGGGAAAGCCATTCTCGTGCTTTGAAAGATTCGGTTGAACCTGAGCGTACGCATCGATCAAGGTTCGAATGACATCCGGCCGGACCTTGTTTCTCATCCACGTCGATGTCGTCGCGACCAGGCCCTCGACATCAAACTGATTCGAGTACACGAGAAATCGAACCATCGACATCTGGTCGTCGGGTTCGTTGGCGATGTCCGTGAGGACGAGGACGCGAACCTTGGGTGTATATGGGTCGGTTCGGGCCGCCAGGGAAGGTGGTGCCGATTGTGTCTGCACCGCGGATGGCGCGCCATGCATGCTGACGCTGCCACCAATCGTGAAGGCCAGAAGGATCGTCGAGGACGACAAGGTGGCTGCCGCCACGACTATTTCGTGGAGATGCCGTCTATGCGTCCGCGATCTGCTCGGTCCTTCGCCCCGCACCACGGATAGTCTGCACCACAACGTACAAAACCGGAATAAAAACAAGATTGAGGAAGGTCGACACGAGCATGCCGCCAGCCACAGCCGTTCCGACGGAATGCCGCGCTGCTTCACCGGCGCCGGTCGCAATGACCAGCGGAAACACACCAAGGATGAACGCGAAAGACGTCATCAGAATAGGGCGCAAGCGGATTCGCGCCGCTTCGATGGCGGCTTCGATCACGGTCGATCCCTTCGCGCGAAGCTGTTCGGCAAATTCCACGATCAGGATGGCGTTCTTTGCGGCCAGCCCGATCAACATGACCAGTCCGACCTGGCAGTAAACGTCGTTCGAGAGGCCGCGCAGCCACTGCGCACCCAGAGCGCCCAGCACGGCGAGTGGAACGGCGAGAAGCACGATGAAGGGAAGCACGAGGCTCTCGTACTGCGCCGCCAGCGTCAGATACACAAGAATGAGCGCGAGACCGAAAATGTACAGCGACTGCTGACCTGCCTTCGTTTCCTCGAGCGAGATCCCTGACCACGCATACCCCATGCCCTCTGGAAGGTGTTGCTCGGCGATGCGCTCCATTTCGATGAGCGCGTCACCCGAGCTAACGCCAGGCGCCGCGGATCCGTTCAACGTTGCCGAACGAAACAAATTGAAGTGATTGATGACCTGCGGCGCAGTCGTCTCGCTTAGGGTGACGACCTGTTCGAGTGGAATCATCTCGCCGGAGCGCGAGCGCGCGTACAGTTGTTTCAGCGCCTGAGGATTCGACCGATACCGCTGATCGGCCTGGACGTAGACACGGTAGGCGCGGTTATTGAACTCGAAGTCGTTCACGTACTGCGATCCGAGAAAAATCTGCATCGCACTCGTGATCTCACCGAGCGGCAACCCCAGCGCCAATGCACGCTGCCGATCGATCGTGACTTGAAGCTGCGGGTCGTTTGCCGTGAATGGACTGAAAAGGCCGCGCAACTTTGGTGACTGATTGCCGGCCACGGCGACGGCCTGGAGGCCCTGCGCGAGCGTCTGAATGTTCGTGCCTGTCTGATCGAGCACCTGGAATTCGAACCCGCCAAACCGGCTCAAGCCCGGAATTGCCGGCGGGTTGAAGCTGAGGACGATCGCTCCCGGAATCGAGAAGAGGGGGCCGCTGATCCGTCCCAGTACGGCCTGCAGTACATGATCGGGCCCTTTTCGCTGATCGTAAGGCTTCAGTCGCACGAACATCAGTCCGGTGTTCGACGACGCGCCGCTGAAGCTGAAGCCCATGACCGAAAATGTCGCCAGCACGTCCGGGTCCTTGAGGATGATCTGCTCGGCCTGCCTGGCGATGTTGCCGGTGTATTCGAGCGAGGCTCCCGCCGGTGCCTGCACCTGCGCCAGAAAATAACCAGGATCCTCTTCGGGAATGAACGACTGCGGCACGACCCGCAGCATCAACCAGGTGAGGCCGAGCGTGCAGATGAACACCACGACGACGGCCCATCTCCACGCGATGCCACGCCGCAAACCACGCACGTATGCATGTGTGCCGCCGGAAATGACGCGTTCAAAAAAGCTGAAGAAACGTCCCTTGTGATGGCTCTGACGGTCCAGCAAGAGCGCCGACAGCGCTGGCGTGAGCGTGACGGCGTTAAACGCGGACAGCGCCACCGCGAACGCGATCGTCATCGAAAACTGAGCGTACAGGCGTCCCGTCGTTCCAGGGAAGAACGCGACCGGGACAAACACTGCGATCAGGACCAGCGCCGTTGCGATGACTGCGCCGAGCACTTCTTTCATCGCATCGGATGCCGCCTTGCGCGCCGACACCTTGTATTCCTGGATGTGGCGTTCGACGTTTTCGATGACGACGATGGCGTCGTCGACGACAATGCCGGTCGCGAGGATGAGGCCGAAGAGCGTCAGCGTGTTGATGGAAAAGCCCATCAACTTGATGAATCCAAACGCGCCGATGAGCGACACCGGAATGGTGATCGCAGGAATCAACGTGCTCCGCCAGGTCTGAAGGAAGATGAAGATCACCAGGACGACGAGGACAATCGCCTCGGCCAGTGTCTTCACGACTTCGCGGATCGATTCCTCGACGACGTCGGTGGTGTTGAAAGCGACCTGATATTTCACGCCGGGCGGGAATTGCGCCTTCAGCCGCTCGAGTTCGGCGACAACCGCGCGTTCGACGTCGAGCGCATTTGCAGTCGGCAGCTGAATGACTCCGAATCCAACCGCTTCGACACCCTGGAACTTCAACTGCGCGCTGTAGGTTTCCGCGCCGAGCTCTGCGCGGCCGACATCCTTCAAGCGGACGAGCGATCCATCCGCTCCACTCTTCAGGATCATGTTGTCGAAGTCTGTCGATTCGCGAAGTCGCCCCAGCGCGCGGACGCTGAGCTGATACATCTGCCCTGCCGGTGCGGGTGACTGGCCAAGACTTCCGGCCGCCACCTGCGTGTTCTGTTCGCGCAGCGCATTGACCACGTCTCCGGCGGTGAGTTTGCGGGCGGCCAGTCGATCGGGATCGAGCCAGAGCCGCATCGAGTACTTGCGTTCGCCGAAGATGGTGACGTCGCTGACCCCGGGCACACGTTTCAGCGCGTCCTTCACATAGACGTCGATGTAGTTGCTGAGGAACAGCGAATCGTACTGTTCGTTTTCGGCGTACACGCCAACCGCCATCACGAATCCGGTCGATTGCTTCTGGACGATGATGCCGGTCGTCCGTACTTCTGTCGGCATGCGGCCGAGGGTCTGATTGACCCGATTCTGCACGTCGACCTGGGCGACGTCCTGATCGCGCGTGACGTCGAACGTGATGCTGATCGTCGACACTCCGCTGTTGGTGCTCGAGGAGGTCATGTACAGCATGCCTTCGACACCGTTGATGGCTTGCTCGAGCGGTGTGGTGACTGCGGTCTCGACTTCCTGCGCGTTCGCGCCGGTGTAGAAGGCAGTAACGGTGATGACGGGTGGGGCCAGCGATGGATACTGCGCGACCGGCATCGTCGGGATGGCGATGAGGCCGCCGAGAATCAGGACCAGCGAGCAGACCGACGCGAGGATCGGTCTTCGGATAAAAGTATCGGCAAACATTACTGAGGTTTCACCGGCGCGCCGTCGCCGATTTTCTGGATGCCGGAGACGATGACTTGTTCGCCCGCCGATAGTCCGCTGAGCACCACGTAGTCATTGTCGACTAATTCGCCGACTTCAATCGCCCGCTGCCGCGCAACGGTGCCGTTGTTGGCTTTCTCGATCACGAAACAGAAGTACTTGCCGTTGATCCGGGTGACGGCCGTGATCGGAATCGTGACCCCTTCGCTCGTGCGCCAGACGATTCGCGATCGCACGAACTGCTGCGTGCGAACGGCCGGCGGCACTTCCCGCAGCAGGCTCTTGATTAACACCGTCTGCGTCGCATCGTCCACCCGCGGAGCCACGAAGGTGACCGGATTGGTCGCGAGCACCTTGCCGTCTGCATCCAGGATCTGCACTGGAAGCCCGAGCCGGAGATCTGGTGAGCGATCGATTGGGACCTGGATATAGACCTCGAGCGCGCTGTTGTCGTCGATGGTCGTGATCATGGAGGACTTCGTGACGCGGTCGCCCGTGCGAATAGGGATGTCGCCGATCACACCTGCCTGAGGCGCCGCGACCCGGTAGTATTGCAACTCGACCTGTTGTTCGTTGACCTGTGCCTTCAGCGCGGAGAGGCGTGCCTGCGCCGTCCGCAGAGAGTTTTCCGCCTGCTCGAACTCCTGCCGGCTGATTGCTCCGGCTGTCACCAGCGCCTCCAAGCGCTTTACTTGCTGTGTCCAGTACTGCACGTCGGCCTCGACGGCCGCTCTGCTCGCTTCGGTGCTGCGAACGGTTGCTTCCTGTTTGTCCGGCTTGATCTGAACCAGTGGCGCGCCGAGTGCGACACGGTCGCCGGACTTGACGAAAATGCGAGTGACAACGCCCTCAACTTCAGGTTGTACCGTTGACGATCGAATCGATCGGATCGTGGCGATGAACCCAGATGATTGTTCGAGCGGTTTTTTCTGCAGCGTCGCAGTTGAGACGCCCATCGGCGGCGGCGCGCCGGCCGCTGAAGAAGAGGTGCCGCTTTGCCCGCACGCGGCTGCGCCGACAAGCAGCAGCACTTGCGCCGCGACTGCAAGACGATGGAGTCGAGCGAAATGAAAAGACATAACTCCCTGAAGGTAAGGTTATATGCGGACGCGATTGGGATGTGGCTCTTCCTGATTTGGCGCGGTCTGAAGACCGCGCCCTACAAAATGATTGGCGCCGTCTGAAGACCTGCGCATGCGTCGCAGGGTTTTACACCCTGCCATATCAAGGTTTTACACCCTGCCATATCAAGGATGTAGGGCAGGGTCTTTAGACCCTGCCAAATCAAGGATGTAGGGCTGGGTCTTTAGACCCTGCCATCAGACCAAAGAAAAGGCCACGCGTTGAGAACGTGGCCTTTCGGTTGCGCCGGCGAGCAAAACGGGACTAAATACCGCCCGCGCCCGCAAACTTCCGCGACTGGAAGCATTCGCGGCAGAACACCGGGCGTCCCTGAGTGGGACGGAACGGCACGGTTGTCTCTTTTCCGCAGGCCGAGCAGTTGGTCGTCGTTTCGACGCGTTCTCGTCCGACCGAGGCCCCGGCCGACGGGCGGGATGCCCGTTTGGCCTTGCACGATTTACATCGCTTTGGCTCGTTCTTGAAGTTCTTGTCGGCGAAGAAGAGCTGTTCACCAGCAGTCCAAATGAACTCGGTGCCGCAATCTACGCAAGTGAGCGTCTTGTCCTGGAACTCCATCGGTCCTTCCTCACGATCCAGCTCCAACCCATGATGGTTCGAGCGTGAAGATCGCCGGGTCCTTCAGTCCGACGATCTTCCTTCTCTTATGCTGTCAACCTATTCGACTTCCCGACGCTGTTTCTTGCGCGTTCGCTTGCGGGCGAGCGCCTGCTTTGCACGGCGCCGGTCGCCCGGCTTCAGATAGAACGAATGTTTCTTGATATCTTTGATGATATCTTCCTGCTGCACCTTCCGCTTGAAGCGGCGCAGCGCGCTCTCGATGGATTCGCCTTCCTGAACCTTGACTTCAGCCACGCTTGACAACACCCCCTTCGCGGCCACCGTTTTTCGAACAACTCATCGGCATGCGGTTCACCGAACGAACCGGACCGCGCGCGGGTTCTCTGTGGGGCCCATGGAGTCCAACCGAATATGCTAGGCTATCACAGGTAAACGCGGATTCTAGGCAGAAAGCTCTTCCGGCGTCAACGAGATTTCGACGTTGGATCCCGTCCCGGATTTATTCCCCAACTTATTGAATCTGCGCGACTTGTTAATGCCGTCATGAATGTGCTTGTTGTGGGGGCGGGCGGACGCGAACACGCCCTCGTCTGGAAGCTTGCCGCGGAACCCTCAGTCGACACAGTTTTCAGCGCGCCGGGCAACCCGGGCACCGCGACGATGGCGCGGAACGTCGACATTGCAGCGGGCGATCTGACGGCTCTCGCAACACTCGCGGAGCGCGAACGCATCGACCTCACAGTCGTCGGGCCCGAGCTCCCACTCGATCGAGGCATCGTCGATCTTTTTCGATCGAGAGGGCTGCGCATTTTCGGTCCAACGCGCCGAGCGGCACAGCTCGAGTGCAGCAAGGTCTTCGCAAAAGCATTCATGGCGCGTCACGGCATTCCCACCGCGCGGTATCGCGCGTGCGACTCCGCACACGATGCGCACACGATCGTCGCCTCAGGCGAGCTCGGATTCCCCATCGTCGTGAAAGCAGATGGCCTTGCCGCGGGGAAGGGCGTTGTCGTTGCGCCCGATCGCGAATCCGCGGATCTCGCCATCCACGCAGCGATGGAGGACAAGCAATTCGGCAGTGCAGGCTCGAGGGTCGTACTCGAAGAATGTCTCGACGGCCCGGAGGTCTCGTTTTTCGCGATGTGCGACGGTACCCGCGCATCCGCGCTGATGTCGGCGCAGGATCACAAGCGTGCATTCGATGCCGATCTAGGCCCCAACACTGGCGGCATGGGAGCGTTCGCCCCGAGCCCATTAGTCGATTCGTCGATGGAGACGCGGATCCTGCGGGAGATCGTCGATCCCGTGATCGCAGGGCTCGCCGCAGAAGGAACCCCGTACCACGGTTTTCTCTACGCGGGACTCATGCTGACGTGCGACGGCCCCAAGGTGATCGAGTTCAACGTGCGGTTCGGTGATCCGGAGGCTCAGGTCGTCATTCCGATGATTGCTGATGAGCTTGCCCCTAGCCTTGTCGCCGCGGCCGACGGAACACTCGATCTCCCGCCGATCAATTTCAGCCCCCAGACCCATGTTGGAGTGGTACTCGCGTCGCGAGATTATCCGGCGTCAAGCCCCGGGGGGTTCCCGATACTCGGTCTTGAGGCGGCGCACGCCGAGCGTGACGTTCTGATCTTTCACGCCGGAACGGCGGCGCGCGGAGATGAGATCGTGACGGCCGGCGGCCGGGTCCTCACCGTCGTCGGACGCGGTCCAACGTACGCGGATGCGATTGCGCGTGCGTATGCAGGCGTCTCGAAGATATCGTTCGACGGCATGCACTTTCGGCGTGATATCGGTCAGAAAGCACTCACGGCAGGGCTCAACGCCTTGAGCCTTGAACCCTAAGCCGTGCGCTGTGAGCCATTCTTATGTCCCACATTGACGTCTTGATCCTCATGGGATCCGATTCCGATGCGCCGATCATGCAAGCGGCGGTCGATGTGTTGCGCGAACTCGGCATTTCGTCCGAGATGACGGTTGCGTCGGCGCATCGATCGCCGGAACGCGTGATGCGCCTGGTCCGAGAAGCGCCCGATCGTGGTGTGAAGGTTTTCATCGTTGGCGCGGGCGCCGCGGCACACCTCGGCGGCGTGGTTGCCGCACATACGACAAGCCCCGTTATTGGCGTTCCGATCGACTCCTCGGCGCTGAAAGGGCTCGACGCGTTGTTGTCAACGGTTCAGATGCCGCCGGGGGTGCCGGTCGCGACCGTTTCGATCGGGAAACCGGGGGCGACCAATGCCGGGATTCTGGCCGCGCAGATCCTCGGCGTCGGAGATTCGAACGTCGCTGCTCGACTCGATGAGTACAAGAAGAAGATGGCGCAGAAAGTCGAGCAGGCAGCGGAGAGACTGCGCGCTTCAGGCGGGGTCTAAAGACCCCGCCCTACGTCGATTCCATTCGAGTGTAGGGCGCGGTTCTTCAGACCGCGCCGCAACCGCATGAAGTACTCTATCGTCACCTTCGGCTGCCGCGTCAATCAAGCCGACTCGTTGCGCATCGAAGAGCAGTTGCGCGCGGGAGGAGGCGCTGCCAGTGCTGCAGCCGATGCCGACGTCGTCGTCGTCAATACCTGCTCGGTGACCGCGACTGCGGATCAAGGCGCGCGTCAGACCATTCGCCGCATCGCCCGCGACAATCCCGCGTCGCGCATCATCGTCACCGGCTGTTACGCGACCAGATGTGAAGAGGACCTCGCGGCGCTGCCGAACGTCGTCAAGGTCATACGTAATCGCGACAAGGAGCGGCTTGCCGACGTTCTGGTTGAACGATCGATGTCAGGCGACGGGCCGTGCGGAGCGCCGATCGAGCCGGGCATCGGCGGTCGAACGGCATTTTCGCTACGCGTGCAGACCGGCTGCGACGAGCCGTGCGCGTACTGCATCATTCCGTCAACTCGTGGATCCGGACAGAGCCTTCCTCTGCATCACGTGCTGCAGGAGGTTACCCGCATCGCGGAATCGGGATTCAGAGAGATCATCCTCACTGGCGTCCATCTCGGATCCTATGGCCGCGATCTGCCAACACCCGTCGGCTTCGTCGATTTGCTGCGGGCACTGGAGAGGATTAACGCCGACGTCGTATTTCGGGTCAGTTCGCTCGAGCCGATGGACTGTTCGCCCGCCATCGTCGACCTGATCGGACGAAGTGGCGGACGATTCGCGCCGCACTTCCATCTTCCATTGCAACATGCGAGCGATCGGATGCTGTCGCTGATGCGGAGGCCGTACACGCTCGACTACTATCGGAGGCTGGTCGATTCAATTCGCGATTTGATGCCGCATGCGTCGATTGGATCTGACCTGATCGCCGGCTTTCCTGGAGAGAGCGAACAGGATTTTCACGCGAACCTGGACTACCTTCCCGACTCGCCGCTTACGCACCTCCACGTGTTTCCCTACTCCGATCGCCCGGGCACGGCGGCAAGCGGCATGCGCGGCAAAGTTGGCGGGGCGGTGACGCGCGAGCGCGGCATGAACCTGCGGGCGGTCGGCCACGAGCTCACGCGACGCTTTCACACGGCGCAACTCGGCACGGTCCGTCCCGGTCTTACGCTCGAAGACGGAACGCTCGTGGTGACCGATAACTACTTGAAGGTGAGGATTCCTGCCGGGGTGCCGAGGAACGAGCGCGTCCGTGTGAAGGTGTCCGCCGTGGGATCAGGACTTACGGGAGAACTCGTCGCGTAGGTTTTTTCTCACTGCTCGCGGGGCCCCACCCCCGCTCGCTCTCGCTCGGCGACTTCGCGCCTCGCTCGGGCCGCAGGCGCTTTCCCTTTTGCCTTTAAGTGCCCATCAACATCGCAAGGCGCTTGCCTGGAGCGGCCGTTTGCGTCGAGTCGGTGATGAGTTGACCGCACGCCGCGCGAATGTCGCGGCCGCGGCTCTTGCGAACCGAAACCGTGACGCCGTGCTCCGAAAGAATCCGCGCAAACCGGTCGACGCGCTGGTCTGACGGCCGATCGAAGGGAATGCCCGGCGCCTCGTTCAGTGGAAGCAGATTCACTTTTCCCCGGATTCCATGCAGCAACCGCACCAGCCGTCGGGCATCTTCGGGTGAGTCGTTTACGTCCTGCAACATCACGTACTCGAACGTGATCCGTTCGCGCCGCTTGACCGGGAACCGGCGGCACGCATCGAGCAATTCCTTCAAACCGTACTTGCGGTTGATGGGCACAAGCAGGTCACGCTGTTCCTCGGTTGTTGCGTGCAGAGAGATCGCCAGGTTCGGCATCAGCGGCTCGGTCGCAAGCCGTTCGAGTGCCGGCAGCACGCCGACCGTCGACAGCGTCATCCGGCGACCCGACATCGCGAAGCCATGTTCGTCGGCCAGGATCCGCAAGGCCTTCATCGTCGCTTCGTAATTGTGAAGCGGCTCACCCATGCCCATCAGGACGATGTTAAAGCGGCGATCGAGCATGCCGAGTTCGGCGGCCAGGATTCGGACCTGGCCCACGATTTCGCCCGCCGTCAGATTGCGGTCGATTCCCATTCGGCCGGTCAGGCAAAAAGCGCATCGCATCGCACATCCGACCTGTGTCGAGATGCAGAACGTTTGCGCTGGTGTATCGGGAATATAGACCGATTCGATGTGTTTTCCGTCGCCGAGCCGAAGGAGAAATTTCGTCGTTCCGTCAGTCGAGCGTTCAACCCGCTCGACTACAGGAGTGTTCACGAGCCAGGCCGAAGCCAGCTGCGCCCGCAACTCGCGTGGCAGGTCGCTCATCTGACTGAAATCGTTCAGCCCGCGCTTGTAGATCCATTGAAAGATCTGCCCCGCGTGGAAGCGCGGATGGCCGAGTTCCACCAGTGCACGCTCGAGCTCGTGCAGGTCGGTTTCGGCGATGTCGATTCGACTCGTGGTAGACATGGCGATCGCCGGAGTACGTGGGCAGACGCAAAAGAGCGAACTCTCATTGTACTATGTCGGTCGAGCCCGTCCGTTCGGCGAGAGTGCCTTGAAGGATGCGCGGCGCGCGTGCTAGTATGAGGGTTTCACCGAAGTGGACTAATTCCTTTCTACACAGCAGATTACGGTATCCGCAGGATACGTTTCCCGGAAGTTCAAGTGCATGGTCGTTCGTGACGTTCTCGATAATGGTCTGCGGCTGATCACCGAGACCATGCCGCACGTACGCTCGGTGACGATCGGCGTGTGGCTGATGCGTGGTTCGCGGCATGAAAGTGATCAACGAAGCGGCATCGCGCACTTCGTCGAGCACATGTTGTTCAAGGGTACGCACAACCGCACCGCCGAGGACATCGCGCAAGCCATCGACTCAATCGGTGGACAGCTCGACGCGTTCACGGCGAAGGAGTACGCAAGCTATTACATCAAGGTGCTCGACGAGCACGTTCCGCTCGCGGTCGACCTGCTTGCCGACATCGTCATGCGTCCGGCGTTTGCGGCCGATGAAATCGAGCGCGAGAAAAAGGTGATCCTCGAAGAAATCAAAATGGTCGAGGATACGCCCGACGATCTGGTTCACGAGCTCTTCACTCAGCACTTCTGGGAAGGACATCCGCTCGGGCGACCGATTCTGGGCTCCAAGGAAACGGTCGAAGCACTGACTCGGGAAATCCTTCTCGAGTACTTCCGTGACGCCTACGTCGCGCGAAACATGATTATTTCGGCGGCGGGCAATCTCGATCACGGACGCGTGCGCGAGCTGGTCGGCACGGCGTTCGATGGTCTCACGTCGAGTGGCGCGCCGTTGACGGCCGATCCGCCCCTGGTCAGTCCGCAAGTGATCACGAGGTCGAAGGACCTCGAACAGAGCCATATCTGTCTTGGTACCAACAGCTATCCGCAAAACCATGATGATCGCTACGTCAGCTACATCATGAACACGGTGCTGGGTGGGTCGATGAGCTCGCGGCTCTTTCAGAACGTTCGGGAAAAACGAGGACTCGCGTACGCGGTGTTCAGCGGGTTGAGCGCGTATCGCGACGCGGGCAACCTCACGATCTACGCAGGCTGTGCCAACGAAGCCGTCAGCGAAGTCATTGACCTCTGCGTCGAGGAGCTTCGCGGCATGAAACGATCGCTGGTGCCGGACGCCGAGCTGCGACGCGCAAAGGATCATCTGAAGGGCAGCCTCATGCTGAGCCTGGAGAACACCGCCAGCCGCATGTCCCATCTCGCGCGCCAGGAAATCTACTTCGATCGGCACTTCGGCCTGGACGAGACCCTCACCGGCGTCGAACGGGTGACCAACGCGGACGTGCAGCGAGTGGCAGAGGATCTGTTCTCAAATGGATCGCTCGCGGCGACAGTCCTCGGGCCATCAGTGCCCGCAATTGAGCGGGCGCGTATTGATCTGGGTCACTGAAATTGTTGATTTTCGAATGCTGATTTCTGATTGAATCTGCTGGATACACGCAATCGGGTTTTTTCATGAACAAATCAGCAATCAACAATCAGCAATCTGCAACGTCATGATTCGCCGCTACACGCACCCAGAGATGGGCGCTATCTGGACCGAGCAGCGGCGGTACGAGACGTGGCTCGAGGTCGAACTCGCGGCGGCCGAGGCGATGGCCGAGGCGGGTCTGGTGCCTTCCGATGCGGCGCGCGAGCTTCGCGCCAAAGCGACGTTCGACATCGGGCGGATTGAGGAAATCGAACAAACCACCCAGCACGACGTCATCGCCTTCACTACGGCCGTGGCTGAGAAAGTCGGTCCCGCCGCCCGCTGGCTTCATTTCGGGCTGACGTCGTCGGACGTTGTCGACACGGCGCAGGCGCTGCAGATGCGCGAGGCGTGCGATGTGATCCTCAAGCTCATTGCCGAGTTGATGGAGGCCGTGCATCTCCGGGCCGACGAACATCGGCGCACTCCGATGATCGGCCGCACTCACGGTGTCCACGCGGAGCCGATGACGTTTGGACTGAAGCTGGCCTTGTGGTACGCGGAACTCCAGCGCGATCTGGAACGCGTGCTGCGCGCCCGTCACGTCATCTCGGTTGGCAAGATTTCGGGTGCGGTCGGCACGTTCGCCCATCTCGATCCGGGGATCGAAGCGAGCGTTTGCGCCCGCCTCCGGTTGCAGGCCGCGCCGGTCTCGTCGCAGATCATCCAGCGCGACCGGCACGCTGAATTAGTCGCGGCGCTTGCGATTACCGCGGCCTCCCTCGAGAAGTTCGCCCTCGAGATTCGCGGATTACAGAAGACGGAGATTGGGGAAGTCGAGGAGCCATTTGGAAAGGGGCAGAAGGGATCTTCGGCCATGCCCCACAAGCGGAACCCGGTTGGCTGCGAGCAGATTACCGGACTGGCCCGCCTCGTCCGCGCGAACGCCGTCGCGGCGTTTGAAAACATTGCGCTCTGGCACGAGCGCGACATCTCGCACTCGTCGGTCGAGCGCGTCATCCTGCCCGACAGCTTCATTGCGCTCGACCACATGCTGCGCCGGTTCACGAGGATTGTCCGCGGAATGGTGGTGTATCCGGAGCGAATGCGCGAGAATCTCAATCGCTCCCGCGGCGTGGTGTTTTCAGGAACGGTTCTGCTCGAGCTCGCCAAGAGAGGCATCTCACGCGAGCAGGCGTACGAGTGGGTACAGCGCAACGCCATGCGATCGTTTCACGAGCAGAAGGATTTCAAAACGCTTTTACTCGCCGATCCGGATTTGACGCGAGTGTTGTCACCGGCGGAGATCGAGAAAGCGTTCGATTTGAACGATCAACTGCGCAACGTGGACGCGATCTTTGATCGCGTGTTTGCGACGGTGCCGGCGTAGCCCTCAGGCGCGCCGATCGTACTGCGGACTAAGCGGCAGGTTGCCGCGATTCAGCGGCCCGAGCCGAGGCGAGGGCTGACAGGCGGTGGAGTTGGGCCCCACGGCAAAGTAAAAAAATGAAAGCACGAGTTTTCGTCACACTGAAGCCATCCGTCTTTGATCCGCAGGGGCA
>Ga0075425_100004549_pt1 | contig 14324 bp, 12 predicted proteins | sample SoiMethybrSBSTD4_FD_75300 | JGI IMG/M metagenome (GOLD analysis project Ga0075425, IMG submission 75300) | Bulk soil microbial communities from a Populus tree surrounding site in Tennessee, USA - Soil MetaG P. TD hybrid SBSTD4 | ecosystem: Environmental > Terrestrial > Soil > Tree plantation...
CGGCCGCCGGCGTCGCGGTCAGCGTAACGGGTGTTCCGGCGGTGTAACTAGCCGAACATGTTGCACCGCAGGTGATGCCGGCCGGCGCGCTGCTCACGCTGCCGCTGCCGTTGCCCGCTTTCGCGAGCGTCAATGTCGCCGCGGTCGTGCCGCAAGCCGTGTTCGTGTACCCCGAATCACCTCCCGTATTGTAAGCGCGGACGCGGTAGCAGAACTGCGTCGCATCGGCAAGGCCGGTATCCGTGTAGGACGTGACGTTCGACAGGACCGTAGCGATTTGGGCGAACGGGCCGGTTGTCGAGGGGCCGCGCTCGATTTTAAAGCCGTCCTCGTCGGTCGAATTGTCGGTCCAGCTAAGCTGAAGCTGAGCTGCGCGGGCTTCGCTATGGCAGTACAACAACGCAAGCGCCACCAGCGCGACGCCAAAGGTTTGCTTCGAGAGAATCTTCAGGACCTGCATCATTCCTCCTCGCCGGTCTTAGCAATCGGCGCTCGATCTCGATAATGTCGAGGAGGTTTGAGCAAACGTTATGCCGCGCGATTTCTACTTAGAAAGCGAGGAAAAGAGTATCAGCAATCACCATACGTGGTATTTTTACACATAGTTTTTTCATCGCTGCCGCAGGGGGCCGCATTACAACCATAGGACTCCAAAAAAGACTAAAAGTTCCCTTGCAGGACTCTGGATCCCATCCGACGTTGGACAGCACTTTACAACTTCTGTAAAATCGTGCCGCCAAGCAGCAGTGAACTGTTTATTTTTATCTAAATGCCCGGAGCCGGACTCGAACCGGCACGGCCCCTTCCGGGGCCTCGGGATTTTAAGTCCCGTGTGTCTACCAATTCCACCATCCGGGCAGGAATAAAAACAATAAGTTAGCCGCAATACGCCGTCAAGCCGCGCCCTTTCAACGATTTGAGCGCCCTGGATCGCTGCGATTGCTATGGTTGTTCGCCCGCAGGTGTGGTACTCAAAAGGACAAAGAAGGTAAAAATGGAAAAAGAACTATTCGTAGGAATAAAGATTTCGGCGAAGCTGCAGAGAGAGTTGGACAATAGCAGCCCGGGAACCGAGCACTATTTCAAGGGCTCCTCGCCCGAATCTCTGCAGATCATGACGCAGGGAGAGGACAAGTTCATTGGCCGGACGCTAAACGACGGATTTCCGGTGAACGCGATCGAGAACGTCAGCCGCAATATTCGGAGTATCCTAACCTTGATAACGCGTGGCCACCGCGTAGAGGAAGACGCCATCCGAATATACGGCCGGTAGGTAACGAAAGGAAAGGTCTCGCGCTTCCGCGGGACTCGCTCGCCTTTCAGCACCGCGCGGCGGCGGGTCGCCAAAAGAGCTACTCACACCGCTTCTCAAACTCTTTGCTCAGACGAATAGCGGCGCCAGCACCAATGTGATCGTGCTGAGCAGCTTGATCAGTACGTGCAGGCTCGGCCCCGCGGTGTCCTTGAAGGGATCGCCGACAGTATCGCCCACGACCGCGGCTTTATGCGTCTCGGAGCCCTTGCCGCCGTAATTCCCCATCTCGATGTACTTCTTCGCGTTGTCCCAGGCGCCGCCGCCGTTGTTGAGAAACGTCGCCATCAGGATGCCGGCGATCGTGCCTACCATCAGAAATGCCGCGACGGTCTCGGCGCCGATGTTGAAAAGATATCGAAAGATCACGCCCACCGCGATCGGCATGCCAACGGCGAGAATGCCGGGCACCACCATTTCTTTCAGAGCGCCGACGGTTACGATGTCGACGCACCGGCCGTAGTCGGGCTTCGACGTGCCCTTGAGAATGCCGGGGTTCTCCTTGAACTGGCGCCGTACCTCGTTGATGACGTAATAAGCCGCCTTGCCGACGGCGCGGATGGCGAGCGCCGAGAACAAAAAGACGAGCATCGCGCCGAGCAGCGCGCCGACGAAGACCTCGGGCTTAGCGATATTGACGGCCTCCAACTTCATACCGTAATGCGCCACTTCGTCGAGGTAGGCGGAGAAGAGCAGGAACGCGGCGAGCGCGGCGGAGCCGATTGCGTAACCTTTAGTGAGCGCCTTGGTCGTATTGCCGACGGCGTCCAGCCGGTCGGTTTTGCGCCGCACCTCCTCCGGCTGCTGGCTCATCTCGGCGATACCACCGGCGTTGTCGGTGATCGGGCCGAAGGTGTCCATCGCCAGGATATACGCGGCGGTACCGAGCATCCCCATCGTGGCAACCGCGGTGCCGAACAGTCCCGCGTGCGCGACGCCGCTCGCGCTGCCGAGGTAATAGGACGCGATGATCGCGATGGAGATCACGATGACGGGAATCGCCGTGCACTCAAGGCCGACGGCGATGCCGGTGATGATATTGGTCGCTGGACCCGTCTGCGAGGCCTCGGCGATCGATTTGACCGGCCGGTATTTGTATTCGGTGTAGTACTGCGTGATGTAGACGAACGCCTGCGCCATCAAAATGCCGATGACGCCGCAAAAGAAAAAGTAGAGCCATGCCGACGCCGCCTCGGGATACGCCGCCTCGTCCACGCGCAACAGCCAGTGCGTAGAGATGAAGAAGCCGACGATCGCGAGCGCGCTCGTGACGTAATAGCCGCGGTTCAGCGCGTGCATCGGATCTTCCTGCTCGCCGCTTTTGACGATCATGATCCCGATGATTGACGCGATGAGCCCGAAGGCGCGCGCGACTAGCGGGAAAAGGATGCCTCTCAGGCCGAAGTAGGGATAAAGGCCGACGCCCAGGATCATCGCGCCGATATTTTCCGCCGCGGTCGATTCGAAAAGGTCGGCGCCTCTGCCCGCGCAGTCGCCGACGTTGTCGCCGACGAGGTCGGCGATGACGGCCGGGTTTCGCGGATCGTCCTCCGGAATTCCCGCCTCGACTTTCCCGACGAGGTCGGCCCCGACGTCAGCCGCCTTGGTGTAGATGCCGCCGCCGAGCTGCGCGAAGAGCGCAACGAAAGACGCGCCGAAACCGTAGCCGACGATCGTAAAGGGAATTTTCTGCGGGTCGTGGCCCATCGCTTCGAGCAGCGCGTAAAGTCCGCCGACGCCCAATAGACTCATCGCTACTACGAAAAGCCCCGAGACCGCTCCGCCCCGGAGCGCGATGCGGAGGCCGTCATTCAGGCTGGTCCGAACGGCGGAAGCGGTGCGGATGTTGGCGCGGATCGACACCCACATCCCAATGTATCCGGCGACCACCGAGCAGAGAGCGCCCAGGATGAACGACAGCGTCGTCCAAAACGCCAGCTCGAGCGGCGGCACGGGATCGGCCGGGTTCGGCGTGCGCACGAAGCCATAAAGGATGAAAATCAGCGCCGCCAGCACGACCGCCAGCAGAACGATCGTTTTGTTCTGCCGCGCGAGGAAGGCCTCGGCGCCTTCCTTGATGGCGTTCGATATCGCCTGCATCGCCGGCGTCCCGGTGTCGCGCTTCAGCACGAAGCGCGCGAGATAGCCCGCGACCAGCAGCGAGGCGAAGCTGATGGCGATCACGAATTCGATCATCGAGTGTCCCTTTCTTCAGGTGGTTTTATCGTCGGCCGGCTCGGCGCGGTCCCTGCGCCAGACGTAAGCGACTCCTATACTCAGCAGATACAACAGCAGCATCGGCGCGGCGAGCAGTGTCTGATTGATGACGTCCGGCGTCGGCGTCAAAATCGCCGCGGCGATAAAAATCAGAACGATGGCGTAGCGAAACGACCGCCACATGAGGCGGTAATTCAAAATTCCCAGCCGGACGAGGAAGAATGTGAAAACCGGCAGCTCGAAGGTGATGCCGAAGGCCAGGATCATGCGGAAAAAGAAACTGAAGTACTCCGCGATGCGGATTTCCGGCGACACGCCGATCGACTGGTACTGCTCGACGAAATAGCCGAAGGCGACCGGCAGCACGACGCGGTAGCAGAAATAGGATCCGGCTAAAAAAAAGCCCGTCGCGCAGACGACGAACGGAAAGACCATTTTCTTCTCGTCGCCGAGCAACCCCGGCGCGAGAAAGCGCCATATCTGGTAAAAGATGACCGGCGAGGCGACGAATACGCCGCCCACGAGCCCGACTTTCATCTCGATAAAAAAGGCTTCGGCGACACCCGTGCCGATGAGGCTCTGGCCGGGTTGCAGATTCTGCTTCAGCGGCGCGATCATCAACGCGAATATCCTGTCCGACGCGACATAGCATAGAATGAAACCGAGCGCGACCGCGCCGACCGACTTGATCAGCCGCCAGCGGAGCTCTTCGAGATGCTCCGTGAACGTCATGTAAGGCGCCGCGGCCATCGCGCTCGAAAAAACTCCTTCGATTCGTCAAAAATGAAAGCTCAACCGGCCGAAGCGCTCGCTCGATGATGCGCGGAACTCCGACACCGGCGCGGACTTCGCGCCGGTGCGACGGATTTCTGTGCGGCAAAGTAAGTGGGCGTTTCGATCGGCCGGGGATAGTTGCAAAAAAGGGGAAGGATTTGGAATCCCTTCCCCTTTTCAGTTGCCAAACCAATCAGGCGAATTGAAGCCTTACTTGGTCTTCTTCTCCATCGACTTGTCGGGAGCCGCTGGTGCTGCCGGGGCCGCCGTCATCGACGTGTCCGTACCGCCGGGGGCCGGAGCCGCCGCGCCGGGCTGTCCGGGCGCGCTCGCATCAGGTGCCGGCGGCGCCGCTGGCGCTGGAGCCGGTGGAGGCGGAGGCGGTTCTTCTTTCTTTCCGCATCCGGCGAAAGCTAGAGTGAAAATAAAAAGGCTCACCATTGACCATGAAGCAACTCGTTTTCCCATCCTTGTTCACCTCCTTTCCACAACTCAAGAGCCTGCTTGCTACGAATTTGTATTGCACAAGTTCCAAATTCTTGCAAGGGGGTCAAAATATTACCAAGATGCGCGGTTCGGAGGGCCGTCCGCCGGCTCCTCCGTGAGGCCCGCCGCTTCGGTTTTCGGCAATGATTCCGGGGCGGTTGGCACGGATTCTTTGACCGGCGCAGGCGTCGGTGAGCGGGCGGAGGATATATAGGGGATTTTGGCGACGGGAGAGCTCTCGAAAAGCGGCAGTGGATAGCGCTCGCGGAGATTGACGTCCATCCAGTTGATGCCTTCCGGAACGGCGAAATCCTCTTCTTCTTTTCCTGCGTTCGCCGTCTTCATGAATGCGAGCCATATCGGCAGCGCCGTGCTGGCGCCGGTTTCCTTATCGCCGATCGAGCGATGATCGTCGTAGCCCACCCAAACACCGGCCACGAGGCTCGGGTTGTAGCCGATGAACCAGTTGTCGCGGTAGTCGCTCGTCGTCCCTGTTTTTCCCGCAATGTTTTTTCCCAGCTTGGCCGCAGCGCGCGCGGTGCCGCTCTGGACCACGTTTTTGAGCATGTCGGTCATCACGTAGGCGACCTCCGGCGAGAGCGCCGGCTTGACGCTGGGCTCGTTTTCTTCGAGGACGGTGCCGTCGCGATCTGTCACCTTGAGGATGAAGATCGGCTCGGCGAGCTTGCCGCCGCCGGCGAAGACGCCGAAAGCGCGAACCATCTCGAGCAGCGTCACCGAGGGCGATCCCAGCGCAAGCGAGAGATTTTTCTCGATCGGCGATGCGATGCCGAGTTTGCGCGCCTGCTGGATTGTCCGCTCGACGCCGACGCGCTGCACCAGGCGCACCGAGACGCTGTTCAGCGAATGCGCCAGAGCGGTGCGCAGCGTCACCGGGCCGTGGAATTTATTGTCGTAGTTCTGCGGAGCCCAGACTTTTCCGCCCGCGAGGCGGAACGAAAGCGGCCCGTCCTGCACGACCGACAACTCCGAGAGGCCCGCCTCGAGCGCCGCGGAGTAAATAATCGGCTTGAAGGAGCTGCCCGGCTGTCGCTTCGCCTGCAGCGCGCGATTGTACTGGCTCGCGGTGAAGTCGTATCCGCCGACAAGCGCGCGGACCATGCCGGTCTCCGGCTCCATCGCCAGCAGCGCGCCCTCGACCTCGCCTTCGCGCGCGGGAGTCTTTGTGCCCGCTTTTTTCTTCACGCGGAGCCGCACCTCGTCGAGACCCTGGCGCACCGCCTTCTGCGCGGCTTCCTGAAGATCGGAATCGAGCGTCGTGTAGATGCGCAGACCGCCCTGCAGCAGCGGGCGAAAACCGTATTCATCCCCCAACACACGGCGGACGTGCTCGACGAAGTGCGGCGCAATCTGCGAATTGAGCGCCGGCGCGGGATTCAAGCGGATCGGCGTCTGCAGCGCTTCGTCGTAAACCGCGCGCGTGATGTATCCTTCCGCGAGCATCCGGCCGAGCACATAGCGCTGCCGCTCGCGCGCGGCGAAAAAGTCGCGGTAGGGAGAATTGCGGCTCGGCGAGCGCGGCAAGCCGGCGAGCAGCGCCGCCTCGGCGATATTAATTTCGCCGACGCTCTTGCCGAAGTAATCGCGGCACGCCGCCTCGATGCCGTAGTTGCCGTGGCCGAAGTAGACCTGATTCAGATACAGGTAGAGGATTTCGTCCTTCGTATGATTCTTTTCCACGCGATAAGCGAGGATCGCCTCGCGGATTTTTCGCGAGAACGTCCTCTCGGGCGTGAGGAAAAATCCGCGTACGAGCTGCTGCGTGAGCGTGCTCGCGCCTTCGTGGACGCCGCGGCGCTTTAGGTTGGCGAACGAAGCGCGCACGATCGCGTAGATATCGACGCCGCGGTGCGTGTAAAATCGCGAGTCTTCCGCCGCGAGCAGAGCTTTGACGACGTGCTGCGGGATGCGATCGAGCGGCACGACGATGCGCCGCTGCAGATAGAACTCGCCGATCGGCTTTTCGTGCATGTCGTACACGGTGCTGACGACAGCCGGCTCGTAGGTCGACGCCAGATCCAATCGATCGGGCAGATCGTGGCCGTAATAGTAAAGGACGCCGCCCACGGCGATCGCGCCGATGAGCACCGCGACGCCGATCGTGTACAGGAAGAATCGCATCATGTTGGATTTCACCTCAGCCGCAACGATCCGAGTCGCGCGATTTTACCAAATCGATACGAAAAATATAATTGTTTTTTCCGATTTGGATGACGCGAAAACGAAACCCTCCGCCAACTTGTCAAGGCGGAAACCCACAAAACCTGTGCATAAGTTGTTGATAACCCCTCATGGGCAGGTTTCGTAAGGCTGAAAATGGCTGATCGGAACGAAATGCACAAAATATTCGCAGATAAACACTATATATTTCAGTAAGATGCGTATAATTCAGAATTATTGTTACCGGAGTATGAAACGCCGGACAGCGGTGTTTGTAGGAACCTGCATGCCTCTCCCGTTGCGCAAAAACCCGTGTCACATCGGGGAGTTTTGTTCTGCGTCGTGCGCGCAACCGCCGCGTTGACTCCGGCGCTGCGGCGTGATAAGCCTTTGAAAAATTTGCGGAGGTTTTCGTTTGGCAATCCATCAATCGGCGATCAAACGCCACCGACAGAGCTTAAAGAAAAGAGCCATCAATAAAGAAGCGCGTTCCAGGCTCCGAACCCTGATCAAAAAAGCGCGCCAGGCGATCGAGAAGAAAGACGCCGAGCAGATTTCCGCCGGGCTGCGGGAAGTCTGCAGCGCCCTCGGCAAGGCGGTGAGCAAGGGGATCGTGAAAAAAAACACCGCTTCGCGCTGGCTCTCGCGTCTTTCGCGCTCCGCCAGCCGTCCAGCGTAATCCGGCCTTTCGCTTCGCCCGACGTCAGAACAACTCCAACAACCGCATGTGGAGATCGTGCGCCGCCGATTCGAGCAATCGGCTGCGCGCCTCATCCTTCTGCGTTTCGGTTAGCTGCACGTCGGTGAAGCGGCGCAAGTCCGACCCCTGGTAGCCGAGCGCGCGAGCCTCCGGCGAGCTCGTTACCACTGCGGCGCGCGAGCCCCCGAAGAGGTCCGTGAAACGCGCGCCCTGCGTGCGCCACAAGAGCTCGTCCGGGACTCGACGCCGGAGATTCAAGTCGATCACCAGCAGAAACTCGTACTGCAGCGCCTCATCGTGGCGGTTGACGCCTACGACGCGGCTGTCGAACGTGCGAATGACGCCGCTCAGAATCGCGTCGGCGTCTTCGACCCGGTCGACGACGCGCAGCAGCCCTTTGCGGTTGATCTCGGTCTTGAGCGCCATCGTCATCTCGCGGTCCACACCGACTTCTTTGGTTCGGTTGACCAGCGGATCGACGAAGACCGTGCGGACATCGCGGGGAAACGCGTCGCCGCGGCCGGTGAATTGATAGCCGCAGCCGGCGGCGAGCGCGAATAGGCACAGCGGAATTGCGATCAGTTTCAGGATGTGACGTTCCTTTATCGACGAAATGCGATGCCGGACGGCACCGACGGGCGCGGACGCGAGACGCTTCATCTCACCCCTCCAGCACGATGTTGACCAGCCGCCGCGGCACCTGAATGACTTTCTGGATTCCCTTGCCGGCGAGAAAACCCTTCACCTTCGGGTCCGCCAGCGCCATCGCTTCGATCGCATCGCCGCTCGCGTCCGCCGGTACGGTAACCTTGCCCCGCACTTTGCCATTGACCTGGACTACGATCAAGAGTTTTTCTTGCTCCAACGCCTCGTTCGAGTAGCCCGGCCAGACGACCTGATCGAGCGGCTTGGTCTGTCCGAGTGCGGTCCACAGTTCGCTCGCGACGTGCGGGACGAATGGATAAAGCAGCGTGACGATCGCGACGAGCGCGTCTTTCACGACCGCAGGGCGTCCGTCGAGAGAGTCTTTCTGTGCCGTCGCCATGACCGCGTTCAGGAGCTCCATGATCGCCGCGATGGCGGTGTTGAAATGAAAGCGGGTCTCGATGTCCTCGGTTACTTTTTTGATCGTCCGGTGCACGAGCCGGTTGAGATCCTTGAGCTCGCCCGAAAGCGCGGCCGGCGCGCTCCCCGCGGCGGCGAGCTGCTCCCGATTCTGCACGACGAACCGCCACAGGCGCGTGAGAAATCGGAACGCGCCTTCGACTCCCTGCGCGTTCCATTCGAGGTCCTTTTCCGGCGGCGCGGCGAAGAGCGTGAAGAGCCGCGCGGTGTCGGCGCCGTATTGGGCGATCAGATCCTCCGGGTCGACGATGTTCTTCTTCGATTTCGACATCTTCTCGACCCGGCCCTTGATCGCAGGACGGCCGCATTTGGGACAGCGCCAGCCTTCGGTCTCGGAGCCGACGAGCTCGTTCGGAAAAAGCCAGTCGTGCTCCTCGCAGCGGTAGGTCTCTTTGCTGACCATGCCTTGGGTCAGCAGATTCGTGAACGGCTCGTTCGCTTTCGTCAGTCCCAGGTCGCGAAGCGCCTTGGTGAAAAAGCGCGCATAGAGAAGGTGCAGCACCGCGTGTTCGACCCCGCCGATGTACTGATCGACCGGCATCCAATAATCCGCCTCGGCCGGGTCGAAGGGCTTCACGTCGAAACGCGGCGAGGTATAGCGCAGAAAATACCATGACGAGTCGACGAAGGTGTCCATGGTGTCGGTTTCCCGGCGCGCCGCACCGCCGCAGCGCGGGCAGGTCGTCTCAACGAACGACTTGCTTTCCGCCAGCGGCGAGCCGCCTTTGCCGGTGAAGGGCACATCGCGCGGCAGAGTGACGGGAAGATCATTTTCCGGCACCGGGACAATTCCGCACTTGTCGCAATACACTATCGGAATCGGCGTGCCCCAGTAGCGCTGGCGCGAGATACCCCAATCGCGCAGCCGGTAGTTGACTTTGGCTTCGCCCAGGCCGCGCTCGACGAGCCAATCGATGGCGCGCCGCTTCGCCTCATCCACAGCGAGACCGTTTAAAAATCCGGAATTGATCTTGACGCCTTCGCCCGTGTAAGCCTCGCCCGTCCAATCGGCCGGCCTTTCAACCGTTTCGACGATGTCGAGCCCATAGCGTTTGGCGAAATCCCAGTCGCGCTGATCCTCGCCCGGCACCGCCATGATCGCGCCGGTGCCGTAGCTCAGGAGCACGTAATCGGCGATGAATAGTGGTATCGCGGCGCCGTTGAACGGATTGGTGACCCGCGCGGAGAGCCTGAGGCCGCGCTTGGGACGGTCTTCTGCCGTTCGCTCCTGATCGGATTGCTTTGCCACTTCCGCGCGAAACGCTTCGACCTCCGCGCGCTCCTTGGCATCGGCGATCAGCTTATCGACCAGCGGGTGCTCGGGTGCGAGCACGGCATACGTCATGCCGAACGCGGTGTCCGGACGCGTGGTAAAAATACGCACCTTGAGGTCCGCGCGGCCGACCACCGGCAGATCGAACTCCGCGCCTTCGCTGCGTCCGATCCAGTTCCGCTGCATCGTGACGACCTTTTCCGGCCAACCGGTCAGCCGATCGAGAACGCTCAGCAGCTCCTCGGCGTAGGCGGTGGTGCGGAAAAACCACTGCTCCAGCTCTTTTTGCACAACCTCGGAATCGCAGCGCCAGCACGCGCCCTCGATCACCTGCTCGTTCGCAAGAACCGTCAGGCACGACGGGCACCAGTTAACGAAGGAGCTTTTCTTGTACGCTAAGCCGCGCTCGTAGAATTTCAAAAAGATCCATTGGTTCCACCGGTAATATTCCGGCTCGCAGGTCGCGATCTCGCGCTCCCAGTCGTACGACAGCCCCATGCGCTTGAGCTGCGTCTTCATGTATTGAATATTGTCGCGCGTCCACGCCTCGGGGTGGATGTTGCGTTCGATCGCGGCGTTTTCCGCCGGCAGACCGAAGGCGTCCCAGCCCATCGGATGGAGCACGTTGAGCCCGCGCATGCGCTTGTAGCGCGCGACGACGTCGCCGATCGAGTAATTCCGCACGTGGCCCATGTGGATGCGGCCCGAGGGATAGGGAAACATCTCGAGGACATAGTACTTCGGCCGCGCGGCGTCGCGGGCCGCGCGGAAGCTTTTATGCTCCTCCCAGATGCGCTGCCATTTCTCTTCGACGGCTTGCGGGTAGTATCGGTCGTCCATAAGTGGAATGCCGTTCAGCTAATCCTTCGGCTGGGTCGCGCCGGCGATTTTATCCAGAATGCCGTTGATGAACGTGGAAGAATCGTCGGCGCCGAAGCGCTTGGCGATCTCGATCGCTTCGTCGATGCTCACGTTCACCGGGATATCGGCGCAACAAAGCAGCTCGTAGGTCGCGAGCCGAAGAATAACGAGATCGACCTTCGCGATGCGATCGAGCTTCCAGTTTTCCGCCGTCTCTTCGATGCGGCGGTCGATCTCCTCACGATGTTCGAGAACGCCGGCGATCAGCCGGCGCGCGAAGTCCTTAGCATCGACGCCGCCTTCGAAATGACTCAGGAACAGCGCCAGCGATTTCACCGATGCGTCTCCGGTCACCTCGACCTGATAAAGCGCCTGCACCGCGAGCTCGCGCCCTTGTCGACGAGGTCCCATAGATAATCGTCAGGCGCTCGATGGAGATTCTCCGCGCCTACTTCGCGCCCAAATCCTTCTTCAAGTTCGCCATCTCGATCGCGGTCAGCGCAGCCTCGAAGCCTTTGTTCTGATTCTTCTCGCCGGCGCGCTCCATCGCCTGCTCAACGTTGTTGGTCGTCAAGACGCCGAACGAGATCGGCAGGCGGTATTCGAGCGTCAACGCGCCCAGGCCGCGCGTGACTGCGTCGGCGATGTAGTCGAAATGCGGCGTGTCCCCGCGGATGATCGCCCCGAGACAGACAAGCGCGTCGTGCTTGCCGCCGGCGGCAATTTGCTTCACTGCGAGCGGAATCTCGAAAGCGCCCGGCACGCGGATCACGTCGATGCGGCTCTCGTCGGCGCCGTGCGCCTTCAGCGCCTCGAGCGCGCCCTCGAGAAGCCTTTCGGTCACGAAATCGTTGAAGCGACTCACGACGATGGCGAACTTGAGGCCGCTGGCGTCGAGCCGTCCCTGAATCGCTTTTGGCATGAACGGCGCTACTTTCCCGACTTGGACTCGAGCTTGGAAAAAAGATGTCCCATCTTCCGCTGCTTGGTGCGGAGGTATTCGATGTTCGACGCCTGCGGCGGGACCTCGATCGGCACGCGCTCGACGACTGTCAGTCCGTAGCCTTCCAGCCCGATAATCTTCCGCGGATTGTTCGTGAGCAGCCGGATTTTCTGCACGCCGAGATCGCGCAAAATCTGCGCGCCGATGCCGTAGTCTCGGAGGTCTTCTTTGAAGCCGAGCTCGAGGTTCGCCTCGACGGTGTCCATGCCCTGGTCTTGCAGGGCGTACGCCTTGATCTTGTTCGTGAGCCCGATGCCCCTGCCCTCCTGGTGCATGTAGACCAGCACGCCCTTGCCTTCCTGGTCGATCATCCTGAGCGAGCGCCGGATTTGATCGCCGCAGTCGCAGCGCATCGAGCCGAAAACATCGCCGGTGAGACATTCCGAATGCATGCGCACGAGCATGGGTTCGTCTTTGTGAATGTCGTTTTTCACGAGCGCCATGTGCTCGTAGGTATCGGCGGTGTTGCTGTAAAGGATCGCCTTATACGCGCCGCCGTGAATCGTCGGAAAATCGACCTCGGCGATGCGCTTGACGAGACACTCGCTCCGCAGCCGGTACGCGATGAGATCGGCGATCGACGCGATCTTGAGCTTGTGCTTCGCCGCGAAGCGCTCGAGGTAGGGCATGAGGGCGACGGAGCCGTCGTCCTGGAGAATCTGGCAGATGACGCCGCCAGGCGCGAAACCGGCGATGCGCGCAAGATCGACGGAAGCTTCGATGCGTGCCGAGCGCACGAGGACGCCGCCGTTGCGCGCTTGGACGGGGAAGATATAGCCGGGGACGGCAAGATCGCTCCGGCGCGTTTCTTCCGCGACGACGGCGCGGAGCGTGCGCGCACGGCTCGCGGCGGAGGCGGCCGCGGCACCGTCGGCGCGGAGCGTGATCGACGCGCCGAGTGAGCCCACGACTTTCGAGCTGCTCTCCTGGACCATGAGCGGAATCCCGAGCTGCTTCATACGCGCTTCCGGCAGGCCGAGGCAGATGAGTCCGCGGGCGTGCTGCATCATGAAGTTGACCGCTTCCGTCGTGATCGTCTCGGCGGCGGCGCAGAGGAACCCCTCGCCGTCAGCGCTGTCGTCATCGACGAGAACGACGAGCCGCCCGGCGCGAATTTCTTCCAGTATCTCTTCGATGGGAGAAATAGCCATAATTTAAAGGTTGAAACGCGATCGATTCGGAGGAAGCGGAACTATTCCCGCCGGAGCAACCGCTGAACGTATTTTCCGATCAGATCGGTCTCGATGTTGACTCTAGCACCAACCCTAAGGTGGCGCAAATTCGTGTGTTTTAGCGTAAATGGGATCGCAGCGATGGAAAACCGGGCCCGCCCGCAGGCGTTGACGGTGAGGCTCACGCCATCGACCGCGACCGATCCTTTTGGGACAAGAAGCCGGGAGAGCGGCGCGGAGACGCGAAAGGTATAAAAGGTATATTCGCCTTTTTTTTCGATTTGATCGGCGGCGGCGACGCCGTCTATATGGCCGGTCACGAGGTGCCCTCCGAGGCGATCGCCGAGCTTCATCGGCCGCTCGAGATTGACCGCCGCGCCTCGTTTCAGTCCGCCGAAAGTCGTCCTTTTCAATGTCTCGGGCGACACGTCGACCTTGAACGCGCCGCGGCTTTTCTCGGTCACCGTGAGACAGGCGCCGTTGACGGCGATGCTGGCGCCGAGCTCCATTTGATTAACGGGCAGGCCGGTGCGCACGACGAGCACGCCCGCACCACCGCGCCGCTCCCAGCGCACGACCTCGCCCACGTCCTCGACAATCCCGGTAAACATCGTTTACAGATATCCCGTCAGCAGAATGTCGTTGCCGATCGTTTCGATTTCAACGTTTTTGACCGGCAGGCTCCGGCTCATGTCCTTGATCCCGAGCGACGAGACGATCGGAAGGCCGTCGCCGCCGACGATTTTCGGAGCATAGAAGAGCGCGATCTTGTCGACAACCTTCGCGGCGAGCGCGCGGCCGGCGGTGACCGCGCCCCCCTCGATCATGACGCTCACCATCTCCCGCTCGGCGATTCTTTTTAGCACCGCGGCGAGCGGGATTCCGTCGCGGCGCGAGGGGAGCCGCCAGACTTCCGCGCCGAGGCTCTGGAGGCGCGCGGCCTTTCGCTCCGGCGCGCGTGCGCTCGCGACGACAATGGTCGTGCCCGCCTCCTTGAGGACGCGCGCTGTCAGCGGCATGCGCAGCCGCGGATCGAGAACGACGCGGACCGGGTTGCGTCCTCCCGGGATACGGCAGGTGAGCTGCGGGTCGTCGGCGATCACCGTGCCGACGCCGACGATCACCGCGTCGACGAAGTTGCGGAGTTCGTGGACGCGCCCGCGCGCCGCGCGCCCGGTGACCCAGCGCGAGCTGCCGGTCGCCGTCGCGGTTTTGCCGTC
>Ga0075425_100004550_pt1 | contig 14324 bp, 15 predicted proteins | sample SoiMethybrSBSTD4_FD_75300 | JGI IMG/M metagenome (GOLD analysis project Ga0075425, IMG submission 75300) | Bulk soil microbial communities from a Populus tree surrounding site in Tennessee, USA - Soil MetaG P. TD hybrid SBSTD4 | ecosystem: Environmental > Terrestrial > Soil > Tree plantation...
AGCATATGACACGGGCGGCACCACTCCGCCCAAAAATCGACGACCACCGGCTGTGCGCCGCTGGCGTTAAGCACCTCGGCTTCGAAGTTCCCGTCATTCACCGACTGAATGTTGTTGTCTGCCATGTTCTTTGCTTTCAGCGGGTTACCGGCTTTGCGGCATCCGCTGGTCTCCTTGTCCGTTAATTAGATGTTGCAACAGGTAATTGGTTTCCTGCGGGCTGACCCAGCCCACGGGCGGCACGCGCCGCTCCATACAGTTTCGCGTATTCCGCTGCAGGTGTCTTCCAGGAAAAATCCTTGGCCATACCGTTCAGCTGGATGCGCTTCCAGATGCGCTCGTCAGAGTAGTGATGCAAGGCTTGCCTCACGGCGTACAAGAACGCAGTTCCCGAGTACTCGCTGAACTTGAAACCTGTTCCAGTGCCGTGCTCGAGGTCGAAATTCTCGATGCTGTCGTCGAGACCACCCGTAGCGCGCACCACCGGTACCGTACCATATTTTAAGCTGTACATCTGATTGAGGCCACTCGGCTCATAACGGGACGGCATCAGGAAAATGTCCGAGCCGGCCTCGACTTTGTGCGCCACCACGTTGTCGTAGGCGAACTTGAATCCAACGCGACCCGGGTAGGCGCTGGCCAGTGCGCGAAACAGGTCTTCGTAACGGCGGTCGCCTGTTCCCAACACCACCAGCATGACGTCTTCGCGCAAGATTTCGTGAGCACGATCGGCGATCATGTCAAAACCTTTTTGATCTGCGAAACGCGAAACAATGCCCATCAGCGGGCGGTGCGGGTTGTCGGTGGACAATCCATAGAGCTGCAACAGATCCTGCTTGCAGAGCTGCTTACCACTGAGATCTTTGGCTGAATACTTTGCCGCGATGAGCGAATCTTTGGCGGGATTCCACGCCGTATAGTCCACTCCGTTGAGGATACCTACGATGCGGTCGGCGCGGCTGCGCACCACGCCATCCAGGCCGTATCCGAATTCCGGGGTCTGAATTTCTTGCGCGTAACGCCGGCTGACCGTGGTGACGTAATCGGAATAAACCAGGCCGCCTTTGAGCAGGTTTACGTTGCCAAAAAATTCGAGAGCACCTGGATTGAACAGTGTGTCCGGAATTCCGGCGCGTGTGAGAACGTCGCGACGGAATTGTCCTTGATAGCCAATGTTGTGGATCGTAAAAACCACCGGCAGATCTCTGACTACGGGATCATCGCCATAAACTGTGCGAAGCAGAACCGGCAGCAAGCCGGTCTGCCAATCGTGGCAGTGGAAAACGTCGGTCGGCCACGCGTGTTTGGAAAGTTCAATGGCGGCACGACAGAATTCGCTGTAGCGCTCGGCATTGTCAGGATAATCGCCGGCGGCGGTGCCGTAGAGAGAATCGCGATCGAAGTATGCCGGGTCGTCGACAAAAAAATAGCGCACGCCATCCAGAAGTGTGCCGTCCGCGATGGCCGGAAAGCGAAGACGGTTTCCGAGAGGGATGGTCAGACTCGGAATAATTGGCGTGTCGGCTTTGCTGCCGCGATAGCGCGGCAGGACGACAGCAACTTGGTGGCCTTGCGCAACCAGTGCTTTGGGGAGAGCTTCAACCACGTCGGCGAGACCGCCGGTTTTGGAAAATGGCAAGCCTTCGGAGGCTACGAAAAGGATTCTCATCCAGGGTTTGGCTAAGCAAAGCTCCGCCTTTGTACGCTACCGAAGCAGCGGCGAAGCGTCAAGCGAACGCGGACCGCTTTGCTACAATTGAAATTTCCATGGCCAGACAGAGATTGGGGCAGCATTTTCTGCATGACGCGGGATGGCGCGAACAGATCGCACGCGCTATTCGCGTGTCGCGGCACGCGCCGGAGCGACACGAAGAGCGGCCTTACTGCTGGATCGAGATCGGCGCAGGCCATGGCGAAATGACCGAACACCTGGCCGGGACAGGCGCTTCTGTATACGCGGTCGAACTCGATTCACCGCTGGTTGCCAAGCTGCAAAGACTGGCCACCAGATATCCCAATTTGACGGTAATGTCCGGCGACGTGCTGGAAACGGACCTGGCGGCGATTGCCGCCGGGCGCCGCATCAAACTGTACGGAAATTTGCCGTACTACATCACGTCGCCGATCCTGCATCGATTTTTCAAGAGCGCCGAACTGATCGACGAAATCCACATCGTGATTCAACTGGAAGTTGCGCTGCGTTTGGTAGCGCGGCCAGCGTCACGCGACTACAGTTATCTTTCCGTACTAACGCAATATTTTTCTCGGCCCATGATTGCGCTGAAGCTCCCGCCGGATGCCTTCCAGCCACCGCCTGAAGTTGATTCCGCTCTGGTCTCACTCAAGTTGCCCGGGGAGAACGCGAAATTGCGGCTCGCGAACGGCGACAAATTCCTGGCGTTTGTGAAGACCTGTTTCGCACAAAAGCGAAAGACGCTAGTGAATAATCTGCGCGGCTCGGCAGAACCGCAACGCATTCAGCTGGCGCTCACGGAATTGCAGCTAAGCGCGACGGCGCGGGCGGAAGAACTATCGGTAAGCCAAGTGGCCGAACTTTACGGGAGACTGCGTTAATCAAGCGCCGGTGGCAGCATCGTTGCGCCGAGCCAACTCCAGCAGACGGTCCGGATAATCCGAAATGATTCCGTCTACGCCGGCTTCGGCCAACAACCTCATGTGCGCCGGTTGATTCACGGTCCAGCAGACAATCTGCAAATCGCGCTTGCGCGCATCGTGCAGCAAGCGCGGCGTCACCAGGTCCCCGCGAACGGCAATCTGTCGCGCGCCGATCTCAAGGGCCTTCTCAAGCGGTTCCGCAATTTGTCCTTCTACCAACAGACCTGTCATCAAGGTGGGTTCGATTCTTCGTATGCTGGCCAAAATCGCTGGGTCGAACGAAATGATCACCGTGCGCGCAATTTCGCCGGCTTCACGAAGCGCACTGATCAAGGCGTGTTCTCCTCCCCACGACCCAAAAGGCTTCAATTCCAAATAAAAAACCACATCATGCTTTTTGGCGAATTCCAGTATCTCTTCCACCGTCGGAATGCGCTCTCCGGCGTATTCGCTGCCGAACCATGAGCCGGCATCCAGTTTGCGGAGTTCGGCGAGCGTCATGTCATGGACGGCGCCCTGGCCGTTGGTGGTGCGGTTGACCGTAGCATCGTGAATGGCCACGAAGCGGGCGTCGCGCGAGAGCTGCAGGTCCGTCTCAATAAAGCCCGCGCCCATGGCCACGGCCTTCCGATAAGCGGCAAAAGTATTTTCCGGAGCGTAGCCGGATGCACCTCGATGAGCTATGGCTAACAAACTGTGGCTCCAAGGAGAACCAAGATCGGGACAACCTGGCGGCGGGCCGAAATCCAGTTGCTATCCTACCATCCCTCGCCAGCAGAAACATCCGTTGCGCGGCATGGATTTTACTCATGCGTTGATAGAACGGCTCCCTTAGCCTTTACCAGAAAAGTGGTATCGCTCCGTAACAATAAATTTGACTTAAATAGCAGCGTAGTAGGGCCTATACTTCCCGCTCAAACAAGCACAGAAAGGACGCAGCCATGCGAAATCATCCTTGGCCAGCTGTGGCGCTGGGGACCCTTTTGCTTCACTTCGCAGTACCCGCCATCTCTGCAACACACCCACAAGACGACACCCGGCACCGTAACGAAAGAAAGGTGCAGGAGAACCTCACGAGGGAAGTCCGCCACCAGTTGCTCCTCCTTCCCTACTACTCGGTGTTCGACAACTTGATGTTCAAGGTGGACGGCGACAAGGTCACCCTGCTGGGCCAAGTGGTGCGCCCGACGCTGAAGAGCGACGCGGAAGCCGCAGTGAAAGGAATTGAAGGGGTCGCGTCGCTGGACAACCAGATCGAAGTGCTGCCCGTTTCGCCTATGGACGACCAGCTGCGGCGAGCTGTTTACCGCACACTTTACGGTGATGGGTCGTTGTCCAAATATGGATGGTCCGCGCTGCCCTCGATTCACATCATCGTGAAAAATGGCCACGTCACCCTGGAAGGTGTTGTGGATTCGGAGTCGGACAAGAACTTGGCCAACTTGCGAGCCAACGGCGTGCCGAACGTTTTTTCGGTGACGAATAACCTGAACGCCGCAGGCGACTCGAAAAAGTAAGCTACTTTTGACTTCACCACACCTTGTAGATTTGGCCGGTTTGCCGGCCCTCGACGCTCTTGCGGTATGCCAGAGCTACGTCTGCTGCAGGCACCGGTTTATAGCCCGGAAAATACGGGCCATACGCCGGCACCGACTCTTGCAAAAGAGTGGGGCTGACGATGTTAATGCGTAGCCCTCTCGGCAACTCGATAGCCGCGGCGCGAACGAAGCTTTCCAGTGCGCCGTTCACCAGCGAGGCGCAAACACCCAGGCGAATCGGGTCTTCACTCAAGATTCCGCTCGTCAATGTGAACGACCCGCCGTCAACCAGCGCGTCTTGCGCCGCCAATACCACGTTTACCTGGCCCATCAATTTGTCGCGCAGGCCGACGTCAAACTTTTCGGGTGTCAATTCGCCCCACGGACCGAAATGAACGCTGCCCGCGGCACAAACGACGGCATCCAGCTTGCTGGTCTTTTGGAAAAGCGCACGTACGCTCTGCAAATCGCGCATGTCACCGCGCAAATCTCCGCTTTCTCGACCCACACTCACGAGGGAATGGCGGCGCGTTAATTCCGCCGCGATGGCTTTGCCCAATGTGCCGTTTGCGCCAATCAAAACGATTTTCATCTTCGTCCCCGTCGTTTTCGTAAAATTCGACACTTCACGTTATACTTTTTTATGGCCCGACGCACTTGGCGCGTACCGTTCACATCGTTTTTTGCCGGACTTTTTCTTCTGTTGCTCCTCGCGTTGCCGGCGTTTTCACAGGCGCCAGACTTCGCAAAAGAAGAGCTCGCCTGGCGCGCGCAACACGTCGGCGAGCTACAGAAGCCCGACGGTTGGCTATCGCTCATCGGTCTGGAGTGGCTGCAACCTGGCGAGACAACCATCGGCTCGGCCCCGGACAACAAGATTCACCTGCCTGCCTCGGCGCCCGCTCACCTGGTGGTTTTGAAGCTGGAAAACGACGTTGTGCAGCTGGTTGCTCCCAACGGCGGCTTCCCTTCCGGTTTGCAAATGAACGGAGCGCCCGCTACAGAGCAGGCGCTGCGTGCCGAGCCCGATCACGACAAGTCCAATCCGCGAATGACGTACGGCACGCTCAATTTTTATGTGATTCGACGCGGCGATCGCTTTGCTGTACGCCTAAAAGACGCAAAATCGCCGTCTCTGGCGGAATTCCATGGATTGAAATGGTACGCGCCCGATGCAGATTACAAGGTCACGGCAAAGTGGGTTCCGTACAATCCGGGCAAAAAGGTTTCTCTCATAACCCTGATCGGAACCAGCTACGACCAGCCGGTACCGGGGTATGCTGAGTTTACGCTGCAGGGAAAGAGCTATCGTCTGGAACCCGTTCTGGAAGATCCACAAAGCACCAAACTCTTTTTCATTTTGAAAGACCCGACTAGCGCGGACACGACTTATCCGGCCTGCCGATTCTTGTACACTCCGTTGCCCAGCCGTGGCGTTACTCAGGAAGGCGAGTTGGTGCTGGACTTCAATCATCTCGAAAATCCGCCTTGCGCTTACACTCCCTATGCCACCTGCCCGCTGCCGCCTGCGGGCAACCGGCTGCCCGTAGCTTTGCCGGTCGGCGAACAGCGATACCATAAATAATGATGTCCGGATCTCCCAACACATTGCATCGCGAAGGCGATGACGACGGCGCTCGCGAAAAGCTGGTCGCCCTGCGTGGCGCGCTGTTGCGGCTGCACAAGGCGTTGATAGATATGGAGCGCCGCGATTACGAGCGTGAACATGGCGTTGTAAACGTTGGCGAACTATTTCGACTGGTGGTGGACGACCCGCAGTTCAGTTGGCTGCACAATATTTCTGAATTTGTGGTTCGGCTGGACGAAACGCTGACCGGGAAAGCACCCGTCGCCGCACCGGACGCCGACACTGCCTTCGACCTGGCACGAAAAATGTTTACGCCGACCGAGGCGGGTGACGGTTTTCAGAAGCAATACTTCGACGCGATCCAGCGCGACCCCGCGGTCGTAATGGAGCATGCGGAATTGGCCCGTCTGTTTGCGCAAACGTTGCGCTCGGAAGCCAAGGAATAGCTGGCCGCCGCACTTGTTGCTCTTCTGACTTCGTCATGAACCATTTCGACGACATTTCATCGACACAGGTCGTTCACAACTCCGCCGCGCAACAATTCGAGGTGCGCGTCGGCAATTTGCTCTCCCTGCTGCAATACCGCGTGGCGGGCGCGAAGATGATCATTTTCCACACCGAAGTGCCGCCGGCCGTTCAGAATCGCGGACTGGCCGAGCGCTTGACCAAAGCGGCCTTTGAGTTCGCCCGAGCTGAAAAGCTCACAGTAGAGCCGCGTTGCCCCTACACCGCTGCGTTTCTCCGTCAGCACCGCGAATACTCCGATCTGCTGTAGTTCCCAACAGCTTTTCCCAGCGCTGAAGGATCTGCGGGTGAACCGGTACTCGCGGGCTAATCCAGTTTTCGCGTTTCTGCGTATACTCCTATCAACTGCAAAGGCTCAACGGAGTTTCAACCCCGTGGTTCAAGAAAAATACTTCGTGTTTGTCACTGGCGGCACTGGATTCATGGGGCGTAAGTTGATCACGTCTCTCCTCGAGCGTGGCCATCGCGTCAAAGCGTTGGTTCGCGAAGGGTCGCAGCAGCGGCTTCCTCCGGGCGCCGAAGCCGTCATCGGCGATCCCTTGTCGGCCGCGTCCATCGCGCCTCATGTGACACCGGCGCACACCTTTGTGCAATTGGTCGGAGTCGCGCATCCCAACCCCTCGAAGGCTAACGAATTTCGCGCCATTGACCAAACCGCCGGATGCGCCGGGGCAGAAGTCGCCGGGCTCTGCAGAGTTACGCACTTTGTTTACGTCAGCGTAGCGCAACCCGCCCCGGTGATGAAGGCGTACATCATGGCGCGCTCAGCGGTGGAAGCGCGCATCTACCAACTGCGGTTGGATGCAACGATACTCCGCCCGTGGTATGTGCTTGGACCGGGCAGACGTTGGCCGATTCTCCTGAAGCCGTTCTACGCTTTGCTCAGCCTGTTCCCGCAAGCCAGAGCAAGCGCGAATCGGCTCGGCCTTGTTACCTGCGAACAGATGATCGCCGCCCTGGTCAACGCAATCGAAAATCCCTCACAAGGAATGCGCATCGTCGAAGTTCCGCAAATCCGGCAGTCCGTACTTGGATGAACGCCAATTCGCTCCGTTCGACTACCGCCTACATTCCCTGCCAGCTTGGGCCATGAACGTGTATGCGATACTCGATGAATGGCGGTTTCCCATTCCGGTCGCACCAAAGCATACTTTGCTTTAACCGCGGGCATCCTATGCATCGCGTGGTCGGCGATTTTCGTGCGCTGGACCTCGATCCCGGGGCCGGCGTCGGCATTTTACCGGCTGCTGATCCCCGCGATTGTCCTGCTTCCCACTTGGCTTCTGCCCGGTCAGCGAACCAAATTGAACGCGCGCAGCTTCGCCATCATCGCGCTGGGGGGCCTTTTTTTCGCGCTCGATCTGGCCTTCTACAACACCTCCATTTTGCAAACCAACGCGGCGAACGCCACGCTGTTGGGAAATAACACGCCGATTGTTGTTGGGCTGCTGAGCTGGCTTATCTTCAAGAAGCGACCCAGTTGGTCGTTTTGGATCGGGTTGGCTCTCGCGGTGACGGGCGCTCTGGTTATTCTGGCGAGCGATCTCAGCAGGCACGCGCGATTCGGCCTGGGCGATGCCATGGCCCTCGCCGCCGCAGCATGCTTCGCGGTCTACCTCATGGCGACGGAGCAAATCCGCGAGCACACCAACACGCTGGAATTCCTGCGCCTGGCGATTCTCTTCAGCACCATCTTCATGTTTCTTTTCGCCGTAGCGCTTCGCGTGCCGCTGACCATTCCCGATCGCCGGTCGTTCCTCGCGCTGCTCGGCCTCGGTCTTGTCTCGCAATTGGGCGGCTATCTTGCGTTAACCTATGCCCTCGGCCACTTGCCCGCGACAGTTACCTCGGTGAGCTTGCTGTCGCAAGGGCCGCTCACCGCCATCCTGGCTGCGCTTCTCCTGGGAGAACCCCTAACCGGCCCGCAGATTCTGGGTGGAGCGCTGGTTCTTGTGGGTGTGGGCATCGCCAATCGTCTCGGCCGCCCCGAAGAGGAGGCCAACGCTATTTTCTGCGACCCCGCTGCTTCCAATGAATCCGAAGCGTCCCAGTGAATTGCGCGTCTATACTAATTAGTCCGGGGCCAATTCGATGAGCGACTCCCTGCAAACCGGTCAATTCTACGGCAAGCCTCAGCGCCGCGTTGAACTGGCCGGCGTGGTCTTGACGGAACTCAAGCATCGCATCGGTCGAAAACTTCCCCAACATACCCATGAGTCGGCATACTTCGGCCTGCTGATCGACGGCAGCTATTCCGAGCGCTGCAGTTCCCGCAACGCCGAGTACTCCCCCTTCACCATGGGCTTTCATCCTCCGTCGCTCACCCACTCCGATGAAGTTGGCGCCTCCGGTTCGCGAATGTTCTGCGTCGAACTTCGCGATTCTTTTCTGAACCAGACCCGGCCGTATCTAACCGCGCCGGTGTTTGTGCCGGACCTGTGCGCTACCGAAGTAACCTGGCTTGGATTGCGTCTATTTCGTTCTTTCGCCAAAGGAACAATCTCCGCTCTGCAGACCCAAGAGCTTTGCGGCGATATGCTGGAACGCGTCAGCGGTGCCGCTTTGCAAAACGAATTGGGCCAGCCTGCATGGCTGAAACGCGCGACCGACCTGCTGCACGGCTGCTTCCGCGAGTCATTGACGCTGGACGGCATCGCACAACAGGTGCAAATTCACCCCATCCACTTGTCCCGCGTGTTCCGCAAACGCTACCGCTGCACCATAGCGGAATACATGAACCGCCTGCGTGTGCAGTTTGTTTGCCGCGCTCTCCAGGCCGGATGGGCCGACTTAGGCGGCCTCGCGGCCGACGCCGGCTTCTCCGACCAGAGTCACATGGGCCGCGTCTTCAAGCTCATAACAGGTCAAACGCCAGGCCAGTTCCGCAATTTCCTTCATTCAGATCGCTCCATCGCCTAGTTCGCCCGTCGCACCGCGATGTTTGTTTTGTTCTATACGCCCCACTTCAGATCAGGCAAACTTTTCCTCCAAATACTGTGCGTTGGAGGGAATGGCATGCGTCGTATTTTTGTGTTGGGAACCCTATTTGCCGTGATCGCAGTTCTTGCCATCGAAAGGCGTTCTAGTCTCGCCGCCGGTTCCGCTCTGCCAGTTGACGGCTTGCAATTTACCGCCGAAGGCAAACTGGCGAGGCCCGCGAATTACCGTAAATGGGTTTTCCTCTCCTCGGGATACGGCATGAGCTATTCGCAAAAAGCTTCCGACGATCCCGACCACCTGATGTTCACCAACGTCTTTGTTCCACCGGCCGATTACGACTACTTTCTCCAGCACGGCAGCTGGCCCGACAAAACCATGTTTGTTCTGGAAATCTACGGCTCGCAGTCCAAGGGCTCCATCAACCGGCGCGGTCATTTCCAAACAGAGTTCATGGGCTTGGACGTCGAAGTGAAAGATGCCTCGCGCTTTCCCGAGAAATGGGCATACTTCGCCTTCGACAATACCCAACCGTCCAGCGAGCCGATCTCTCCCACCAAAAATGACTGCTGGAAGTGCCACGATCAGAACGCAGCGGTCGAACATTCCTTCGTGCAGTTTTATCCGCAGTTGCTATCCATCGCCAAGGAAAAGAAAACCATCAAGGAAGGCGTGCACCTTCCCTAACCAGCAAGAGCAATCGCGAACTCACGCGCTTTAAGATTTCGCGCCGGCGGGCGCAGGAAGCGCCAGAATCTCCACATTATTTCCGTCAGGATCCTTCAAGTACACCGATGACGTCCCGTCACGATGCTGCTTCGGCGTCCCATAGGCCGACGGATCGCCCTCCAGCGCAATGTGTGGCGGGTGTTGCTCTTGCAGCACAAAAGCCAGCCGCACATTCGCAAATGCCAGCATCGCCCACGTCGCATCCTGGTACTCCACTTGGCACTTAAAACGTTGCGTGTACCACTCCACCGCGGCTCTTACATCCTTCACCCGCAATGCCGCGTGGTGCAGAATATCTAATCCCGCGCTCTTTCCCGTCATGTCGTCCCCAGTTTCCCTTCGCGAAGGAATCGGATCCGGCCGAGACTTCGCAAGGACAAGTGTAACCGCTTCATGCGTGCCTAACGCCGATTTGTCGCTCAACGCATTGTCAGTAGAATGGTTGGTCCCGCCGTGTCCTAACACCCTGAGGGGGCCACGATGATTCGTTACCTTCGATTCATTTGTCTCTTGTTGTCGTTACATTTCTTCGTCGGGGACCAGTCGGCGAAGACACAGGAGAAGCCATCCGCTGAGTCCGCCTCAAGCGCCCAGTCGAAACCACACCCACGCCCCAAGATTGGCGTCGCGCTCGAAGGCGGCGGCGCCCTCGGTCTCGCCCACATTGGCGTACTGCAATGGTTCGAGGACCACCACATCCCGATCGACTACATCGCTGGCACCAGCATGGGCGGCCTGGTTGGCGGTCTCTACGCCACCGGCAAATCTCCGCGCGAACTCCAACAGATCGTCGCTGCGCAAAGCTGGGACATCATTATTGGTGGCCAGACTCCCTATGAAGACCTTTCCTATCGCCGCAAAGAAGACTCCCGCGACTATCCTACGTTCATTCAGTTCGGTCTCAAGAGAGGACTTTCTCTTCCCGCCGGACTGAACGCCGGCCATCAAATCAGTCTGCTCATTGATAGAGAAACGCTTTCTTACGCCGAACTGAAATCCTTCGACGATTTGCCCATTCCCTATCGCTGCGTTGCCACCGATCTGGTCAGCGGAAAGGAAGTCGTCTTCAGCGACGGCAGCTTGCCGCTGGCCATGCGCGCCAGCATGTCCATTCCTGGCGTTTTCAAACCAGTCCGGAACGGCGACCAGGTCCTGGTGGACGGAGGCCTCGTTGGCAACTTGCCCTCTGCAGTCGTCCGTAAGATGGGCGCCGACATCGTTATCGCTGTCCATCTTGATGTCGTCCCCGTCAAGGCCGACGAAATCCAATCCTTCTTCAGCGTTCTCGGCCGCTCCATCGACGTCATCGTGCGCGAAAACGAGCTACGGGGCCTCGCCGACGCCGATCTGGTGGTGAAGGTGGACCTGCACGACTTCACTTCGATGAACTACGAAAAGTCCAAAGCCATTATCGAGAAAGGCCTTGCCGCCACTGAAGATAAGCGAGCAGTGCTCCAACCATTCGCTCTCAACGACCTAGACTGGCAAGCCTATATTTCTGCTCGCGACGCTCGGAAACGAGCCGCGACCCTGGTTCCCCAGTTCGTTCGCGTCGAAGGCACCGGCCAAGGCGCCGCGAAACATTTGGAGGATTTCCTGCAACCGCTGGTGGGCAAGCCGCTGAATACCGCGACACTCGACAAGCTCCTCACCCGCCTCACAGGCATCGGCAAGTTCGATTCTGTTGGGTATACGCAGATCCAGGAAAATGGCCGCACCGGATTACTGGTCACCGTCCACGAAAAGGCGTATGCCCCTCCAACCTTGCAGATTGCCTCCGAAGTGGATGGCTCCGAACCTCTCGACGTCACCTTCACCCTCGCTACGCGCCTCACGATCATGGATGTTGCCGGTTATCGTTCCGAATGGCGCACCGATGTTCTCTTCGGCAACACTTACGGCGTATCAAGCGAGCTCTACAAGCCTTTCACCGCCACCAGCAAATGGTTCGTTGCGCCGCACGCGTCCCTCAACAGCACACAATTCAAGATTTTCCAGCGCGCCGATCCCGTCGTCATCTATAGACTCGGCACTGCCAGCATTGGCGCCGATGTCGGCTACGGCTTCAACCGTTTTTCGGAAATTCGGTTTGGCTATGAAGTTGGCGACCTCGACGCTCGCGTGCGTCTGGGCCTGGCGGTTTTTCCTTCTGTCTCCGGCCGCACCGGCAACGCCAAACTTCATTTCCTGATTGACCACGGCGATGATCCCGTCGTCCCTCGCCGCGGCTACACTGCAGAAACTACGTTCCGTTGGTTCGACACCAGTCCCGGCGCGCCCGAAGGCTTCCCCACCATGCAGGCCCAGTTGCAATATTTCAAACCGATCACCCGCCCTGCGTCCCTTTTCTTCGCGGTGGAAGGCGGCACCACCTTCGGCACTCGCAATACCGGGCCTGTGCCCCAATTTTTCCTGGGCGGCCCGCTTCGTCTCAGCGCTTACGGCACCAACGAACTTTACGGCAATCAGTATTACCTCTTCCGCGTCGGCTATCTGCACGACCTCTTCACCCTGCCGCCGTTTCTCGGAAAAAAGATCTACGCAATCGGCAGCTATGAAGCCGGAAAAATGTACGGTTATCCACTGCAGACCGCTTTTCCAAACGACGTCGCCGCCGGCGTCCTCGCCGAGACCGCCTTCGGCCCGCTCGTCATCGGCGGCAGCTATGGTGACAGCGGCCACCGCAAACTGTACTTCCAGCTCGGCCGAGTCTTTTAATCTTCTTTATTCGTGAAGAGGCTGGAGTTTAGGCCCGACGTATGCGGCCTACCGGAAGTTGGGCTTAGGCTCTGAAGGAAGGCTCCTAGTTCTGAAAGTGCCCGAACAAATTGTTTAGTGACTCGGCCAGCGTCGGATGCGCGAACACTCCATCCTTTAATACCGTGTACGGCAGCTTCCCCATCATCGCAATCTGTAGCTGCGACATGATCTCTCCGCCTTCAATGCCCAGCACTGCCGCACCCAGGAGCTGTCCGCTCTTCGCATCCACAATCGCTTTCATGAACCCACGCGATTCGTCCATCTCCAGCGCCCGCGCCACATAGTTCATCGGCATCTTGGCTACGCGAATCGCGCGCCCCGATTTGCGCGCCTCCGTCTCGCTCATTCCTACTCGCCCCAGTTGCGGGTCAATGAACACGGTGTAGGGAACCAGTCGGTCCGCGATTGTTGTGCTGCCCTTTTCGATCACATTCGTTCGAATGATCCGAAAGTCGTCATAGGAAATGTGCGTAAATGCCGGCCCGCCTTTGATGTCTCCCAATCCGTACACGCCTGCGACGTTCGTTTCTAGCCTTTCGTTGGTCCGAATGAACCCGCGCGCATCGGTCGCAATTCCCGCCGCATCCAAGTGAAGGCTGTCGGTATTGGGCACGCGCCCAGCCGCCACTAGCAAGTGGCTGCCTGCTATCTCGCGCGACTTCCCGGCACTCTCTGCCGCGAGCTTCAATTGCCCAGCGTTCCCGCTTACGCTTTTGGCTCTCGAATTCAGCAGTATCTGAATTCCATCTTCTTGCAAGATGCCAAGGACCGCCTCAGCGACGTCGGCGTCTTCCTGTCCCAGCAACTGCGCCCCGGACTGAACAATCGTCACTCGCGCCCCGAACCGCCGGAACATCTGCCCGAATTCCAAACCAATGTACCCGCCACCCAACACGATCAAGTGTTCCGGCACTTGATCCAATTCCATAATGCTGGTGCTATTCAGAAATGGTACCGCGCTCAGTCCTTCCAGCTTCGGCACTGCCGGACGGCACCCGGCATTGATAAAAATCTTCTCCGCGCCCAACGTGGTTTCGGCTCCGTTGGCTTTCCGCACTCGAAGCGTCTGCGCGCCCGCAAACTCTGCCTCGGCAAAAATCAGCTCCAGATTTTTGGTCTTCTCGATTCGCCCCTGGCTTCCATTCCGGAAGCTGTCCACAATCGCGCGCTTCCGCTCGCGCACTTTCGCCAGTTCAACACTCAGTGGCCCCGTTCGAACTCCATAGTCCACTCCTCGCCTGGCCAGATACGCCACTCGCCCGCTCGCCACCATCGTCTTCGTCGGCGTACAACCTTCATTGATGCACGTCCCGCCCACATGTTCGCGCTCCACCAACGCCGTGCGCATCCCGGCTCCCGCCAATGCTTGCGACAGCGGTACACCTGCCTGTCCTGCTCCAATCACAATCGCGTCGTATTGCGTATCGGTCATCGAAAATCCTCACTACTTAGGGAAACACAAACCATTTTTGGGGCGGCCCTGCGCACTACGTTGCGCTGCCCTCTCTGGGCTTGTCAAGAATTCCCCGTTCCATGAACAAACCGCTACGCCGCGTTGACCTCGCCGTAACCGCGCTCTCGTATAACTTCCCGCAACCGAATCGCAGGTCGTCAGACCCAAAGGAGCTGTT
>Ga0075425_100004551_pt1 | contig 14324 bp, 19 predicted proteins | sample SoiMethybrSBSTD4_FD_75300 | JGI IMG/M metagenome (GOLD analysis project Ga0075425, IMG submission 75300) | Bulk soil microbial communities from a Populus tree surrounding site in Tennessee, USA - Soil MetaG P. TD hybrid SBSTD4 | ecosystem: Environmental > Terrestrial > Soil > Tree plantation...
GATCTGGCGCTGGCCGACAAATACGAGTACAACGCGCACCTTCGCGAGCCTCTGCGCCGTCGCTATGACGCGATTGAGGCCGAACGAAAACGTCGGGCGTCCCCCGCAGCGCCAGCGCCCATAGACCTGCTACAGGAACAATGGGTGCGTCTCTGGACACAGCCCGAAATGGACGAACTTGCTACGCGCACGGTGAGTTACGACCTCAGGGCGATTAAAGCTGTGGGCGACGAGTTACTGGAGCGGGCGGTGCAGGCCGAGCGTCCCCGAGCGCCGAGTGGGCGGTGGCAAGTAGAAAAGCAGGACGAGCGCCCCGTCGCCAACATGACAAACTGGCCATCCAATGGTCCGTTTTACGTCGTGTGCCGCGCCGACGCGTGGTCATTGTGCTCGCTGGATGAAGGCAAAGCGCATGCCGTGCGCGACGCACTTAACGCCTACGAGGCTCTCCAAGGAGTCCCGAATGAGGAGACGAAGCCGTGAGCCGCGAAGTCGTGCGTCCTGTAACGAACGAGAGTGTTACCATCACAATTCCCATACGCTGGAGCGATTTGGATGGTCTCGCTGCATTGTGCTCATGGATTGATGGATTCAAGGCAGGCGGCCACGGGGAAATCCCTGGCGATTTCGACTTGGTGATGCACGTGCGAAGCCTGCGGAGCGCCGTATGGGAAGCCAGTAAACGTGGGGACTCTCTCGGTGGGGACTAAGTGATAGCTAACATAAACGACAAATGCGCTAACTGCGGTCACGCTAGATGGAGACATAGACGCATTAGATGTCCTTCTGGATGGAAAACGACTCATTGTAGAGCGTATACGTGTTCTAGTTGGAAATGTAAGCAATTCAGGAAGGGAGCTACAGATGCCAAGAAAGCCACGGGAAGTCAAGGTAATCGAATGCAATCACGAGTGGAGATTGTGCCAGCCGAAGTTCTCGGTAATCTTGGAGAAGTCCGTGCCGCCATTTCGGGAATGCCTTTTGTGCTTTGAACTAGATATCGACGCTAATGAGATGTATAAATACGGACATATGCTATGAACCCTTGGCTAAAGTCAATAGGACTATTCCTTACGGGTGCGACTCTTGTAGCAGCATTTGTTGCAGGAATAACATACTGTCCCATACTTGTTCTAGGAGTTTTTGTTGGAATGTGCGTTGGTTTCATCAGATACAGTATCTACGAAGGTGAATAATGACTACCGAACAAGCAACGCCTAAACGACATCGCAAAGTGCCAGGGTTAGTAAAGCGCTTGCGAGAGGTAAACCTACTTGAACGCATAGCGGAGATTGGCGGTAAGTCCGATATCGCAGTTCTCCGGGCTGAGCGTAGAGAGGACCTTGTGAGGAACCTGACATTTGCGATGTTTCAGCAGGGTTTGTGGGGTAAGCTAGATCGTTTACGTAAGCAGTTTCATATGGGTATGAAACTGCCTGATCGTATTATCAATGCACATCAACGTAGTGCATTTATCGCGATGGAAGAGAATAGATGATTCACTTGCTATTAGCTTTACAGCTTGTCGATAGCATACCGCTCAAGCACGTCGCGGATTCTATAGGCGTGCCTTCAGAAGTTATGTTTGCAGTTGCGTATATGGAGAGTAGAAATGGAGATCGTGGAAATGAATACATCGGACCAGGACGAGAGCAATGCGATTCAACAGGCTGTAGAAGAGTTTGTCGCGAAGTTGGTAGAATGCAAATCAATCCCTGCATTCGCTGGCAAAACGCAGTTTGCTCTAGAAATAGTATTAGAACCTACTACGGTAATATTACATGCGGGGCCGTTATCCTCAAAGGCTTATTTGGAGAATCGCATAGCTGGCTCCTTGCAGTGGAAAGATATAACGGAAGTGGATTTTTAGCGCGCAGGTATATCCAAGAAGCGCTTGTGTTTATTGGCAAGCGAGGTTTAGCGAGGTTGGAATGAAGCTATTGCTATTAGCACTGCTCACGGCATGTGCATATGGGACTCAGAAAGAGCCTGCTAAAGTAGGCGATGCTGATACTAGGATTGTTAGGTACATCTGGTATCCAAGACCCGACGCATGGCGTAGCTCGCCGTGGTATAGATCAGCGCTAGACACAGGCACGCCGTTTGTCGTTGTTATTACCGATCTAGACTATGCTTGTGTATTGCCTAATGGCGACGTTGACATGCCAAGTGCTGGTCATGCTTATAGATGCGTTGGCGGTTGGCGTAGGGCGTCAGCGGTACATTGACATTTGGCTATTAGCTGTTATATTACATCCAAGGGGGAGTCCATGCTTGTAGCTGTTCTTCTGTATATCGTCGCTGGTGTCTGTATTACCGGGGCGGTTAATTATGCATTTGGTAATAGAGACTCTGCTATTGAATGGTTTGTAGATGTATTGCTCTGGCCTGTCATGCTTTTCTATCTAATCAAGAACTTCTTTAATGCCTAAATTAAATCTGCCAGTTGTCATAACGCCATCTAGGGCGGAACTAGGCACTAGGTGCCATCGTAGGCATTTTCTCAATGATGCGCTATGTCGTGTACGCGGTACGTCTGCGTCTCTAGAATTCGGCTCTGTTATTCATGCAGGAGCGTTCGCATACTGGCTTAAGCGCGATTGGCGTGAAGCGATTACGAACGAATGGAATACAAGATTCGAAGGACCAGTAACGCCTGACTTTGCCGATAAGCTATCGTTAGAGATGGCCTTAGCTATGGGCGAATTTTACGTAAACAACGTAAAGCTCGCAGGACCGTATCAGGAAGCGGCTGATGATTGGCAATTAGTAGACGTAGAGCAGCGTTTCGAGATTCCTATTAAGGACGCTGTTCTGTCATTCCAGTGCGATAGGCTTGTGTATTCGAAATCGCAAGATTGGTTGCTTGTAGGCGACTTGAAAACTGCTGGTAGGCTCGATGCACGATGGGAAAAGCAATGGGAAACGTCTTTGCAAATGAAATTATACGCAGCAGGTACAAAGACGGTATTCGATCATTACGGGCAGGTAAGCGTTTTTATCGAAGGCTTGTATAAGCATGTACCTAGCGATATTCGTTACTTCGCTTGCCCTGATTGGTCTCAAGGCCTACTACAAGAAGCCATCTTTAACGCGCATAACGTGGCGCAGATGGATGAAGAGATTCTTATCAGGGGGCATGAGGCGCAATTAGTGGTTCCGGTTCATCGGGATCATACGTTAACACCTGAAAAGCGAATGATGCCTAACGTAGAGAAGATCGAAGAGCTTGCTGTCAGATACACGCCTGTTAATTATGGCGATTGCTATAGCTATAATCAAGAATGTCCGTATAGACGTATCTGTGTCGCTGATCTAGAAGAACGCGTTGGTATTCTAAGAAGCGAATATACTGTCAAGGAAGTCGAGGATTATTAGTGCTAATTCAATCTGTACTCCTAACAGGAGCTAGTGGTGTAGGTAAGTCTACATTAATGCGAGGTGCACTTGAATACTACAAATCCGGCGCAGTTGTCCTTGCTCCTGGTACGGATGAACGAGATAGTTATCTTGGGCTCGAAAGTGATAATTACACCTACGGAGCGTTTGATGACGTACTCTTTCAGCCGTCATTAGTGCCGCCTATTTGGAACGCAGATGGTCATCAGGAAATGGTCAAATGGCTAAGGGAGCTATACCTAACGCTAAAAAGCGACGTGGATTCGGGCAAGAGTCCAAGATACAGTGTCCTTGCTGTGGATACGCTATCGGCAGTTGGTCGTCTCGCTTTCAATGCTACGTTGTCGAGATTCAAGTTGACGGAACCACCAGCAGCTATTGGTTCCAGCGGAGCCCCGTTTTATTCGTACTTACGAATGGTCTTGGAGTCTGGTGTCCGTCTGATGCGAGCGATTCGTGGTTTAGGAGTACATCTGATAGTAGCAAGTCATCCTACAGAGGCGGAAGCGACGCAGATTCAGCAGACGCAGGCAGCGCCGAATCCGTCAAAAATCATGCCAGATTTGCCAGGTGGATTCAAAAATATGCTACCAAGCTATTTCACTACTGTTTTAGACGTTAATATTGGCCCGAAAGGTCACTTTGTCCGCTGGGCAGGCGATCCGCGTAGGGTAACGAAATCTCGACTTGGCTCATTAAGCCCAACGGGTATTATAGAACTGCCAAAAACAGCGCTAGGAGCGTGGACCGCTGTCAATACGGCAGTAGAAGCAGCAATGCAGAAGCTAGTTGACAATCGTAGTTAATCTATTACATTACACCTACAAGGAGGTGAGAAAATGACAGCGACACAAGAAGACATGCTATCCGCACAGGATGAGATTGACTTGTCTAATGATAGGTCAGTAGAGACTATCACGACAACTTGGTCAGTCACAAGCGCTGAGGTAAAGCATAGCGAGAGTGAAAAGGGCGAGGGGACGTATGAGGAAATCATCGTTGAGTCAGGTGAATTCCCATATCCAATCACGCTGCGGTTTTTCACCAGCTATACTCCGGCCAATCCGAACGGTACGAAGTATGCGAAGGACGGCGTCACGCCGCTTTGGGTTGCGCAGCAACGTGGGAAGCTGCGGAAATTAGCGCAGGCAACTCTAGGCAGCGAACGGTGGTCTCGTGCGAACGTAGTTGGTAAATCGTTCACTGGCACGACTCGCGAAGACCGCGATGGAAACGCTACTGTAACGCGCTTTGCTCCGTTAGCGTAGTCGAGTAAATCGGAGGATGGTCGCCAGACGGAAGTTGGAATCTTGCAGGTTCGAATCCTGCCTGGCGAATTATGCAAACTATACATTGTTTATCTGGACGAGACGTTAACAAGCTCTCAGAAGGCTTGCACACGATTATAAACCAAGGTCGCAGGATTGTTACGCTAGTCTCTGCGCCAAATCAATGTTATTTGGTCATATCAGAGCCGGATAATAGTGATGTTCTAAATGATTGAATTCAGTCCTAGCGGTGGTAAAGTTGTACCTAGTGTTGGACCTTTAGATGCAGAAATCGTACTAATAGCCGAAAGCCCTGCTTCTGAAGAGGTAAAGCAGGGTATACCGCTAGTAGGCGCTTCTGGTCAGATGTTAAATAAAGCCCTTGTCCATGCTGGTATTGACAGGGCTAAGTGTTATATCATGAACTGTGTGCCTGTAAGGGCACCGGGAGATAAATTTGCTGCTCATTCTCTGGAAGATATATCTTGGGCTCGTGCTCGTTTTAATCGGGAGTTGTCTAGCTGTAGTGCTGCTAGGGTTTATATACCACTTGGGGCAAATCCTACTTCATGGCTTTTACAAGGCCAGCCGCCTGTTGTCCAGCGAGGCGAGGGGAAGAGAGAAGGATTCATAAGTGCTTGGCGTGGTTCGGTATTACCTGTAACAGACTTCTACGCCGACAGCGGTAGGCCGGAAGATTATTTATACAAGACAGGCTTGAAGCCGCTGGGTAATTCATTTTCAGCTATTATCCCCACCTTTCATCCCGCCGCTGTTCTTAGACAATTCCAATGGCATTCGTGGTTTTTGCAGGATATCAAGAAAGCTGCTTTTGTCGCTTCTAACGGTATTCCTAGCAAGACATATCGGAAATGGTATCGTGATGATCCGTATGCATTAGCTAGACTAGCTGATTCAGACGTGAATCTGATATCTGTAGACAGCGAGCTAGAGCCGTGGATTATTGGTATTGCTAGTGATGAAGAGGTACATGTATTCGAATGGGACGAGAGATATCGCAAAGCGCTAACGAAGCTAATGACTCGTAGCAACGTGCTGAAGATAGCACATCGTTGGCTTCATGACTATGCGTTCTTTCGTAAGTGCTTGAATATAGATATCGAATGGCCGATATTCGATTCTGTAGGCGGTGCTTTTGCGTTGAATACTGCTTTGCAGAAAGAACTAAGCCCGCATATAGCGACGAAGTTTACGAATTGGGCTTATCATAAGTGGCTTTCGAATCTAGACCAGCTACACTACTGTGGTATGGATTCTGTCGTAGCCTACGATAGCTATTGGCCAATGCTACAGCAGTTATGTCAGAAAGGCTTTGTTGTACCTGCGTCTCTAGATGGTAAGCTTGGTATTACTGACTACGATCACAAGCTACTACAACCACTAGTCAAGATGCAAGGCATAGGCTTTAAGATCGACGAATCGGCTAGATTAAGCGTAGCTGCTGAGTTGTCTTTAGATTTACTACATGAAGAATCCAAACTCGCAAACATGGTGGAGCCTGTAATTGAAAAAGAAATCAAGCGCTTCAAGAAACCACACCTATTTCGTAAGCTGGTTAAGTGCACCTGTTGTGGTGGAGGTAAGACCCAACGGGAGCACTGCCGTGTTTGCAGTCTTGGACCAACCATTGAACCAACCAAGGCCGAAGCATTGGGACGGGGATTTAAGACTATTAAGGCGCTCAAAGAAGCGTTTGTCGCATGCGACACTTGCAACGCTACTGGCAAAGTTGTCAAAAAGCTAGAGTTTAATTCAGATAGCTCAGATCAGTTAGCTGATGTAGTATATCGTGGTTTACACATAAGACCTAGAAAGTACAAGCAAAGTGAGACTGTCCGTGCCGCCCAACTTGAACCCTTGGCAGAAAAGCATCCTATCGTGGCTCAGATTGTCGCTACTAGCGGTGTTCGTGCTGAGTATGATACTGTTGCTCGACTCAAGGCTGGAAGTGATGGCTTATTGCATTGCGAGTTTGACCCTTGGGGAACTGGCTCTGGTAGAGTTGCTTCTAAAGAGGGATTAATTGAAGCAGGTACAAACGCGCAGAATCTGCCTAGAAAGGCACGTAGGTTTATCGTGCCTAGAGATGGCTTTTCTTTCGTTTATCCAGACCTAGCCCAGGTAGAAGCGCGTTGTATGGCTGTATTAAGCGGAGATAAGAATTTATGGAAAGCATTATATGAGCCTATTCCTGAAATCGGGAGAGCGGATTATCATACATGGCTCCTTCGTGCTATACACGAGTATGACGGGGGACTCTCAATTAGTCGTGACCAGTCCAAGCGCGTCAGTTACGCTGGATTCTACGGAGCAAGAGCAAGCCAGCTTGCTAAGGAGCTTGACGCAGAAGCGCTTAGAAAGGGCACAGGAATGCGCTTCGATTCGGCAAAAGCACAACAGGTCCTCGACGTGCTCTACAGAGTCTGTCCAGAAGTCCCCAGATGGCAGCAGTCAGTTGCAGATGAAGTTCTTCGATCCAGAAAACTAGTTTCGCCTACTGGTAGAGTTTTCTCGTTTGCAGGTTATATTGTCGGTGACAAGGCTGATGAGATTGATTATGAAATCAAAAAGCAAATCTGGTCGCGTCTACCGCAGGATATGGGCGCTTACGTATTAGGACAAGGGTTAATTGATTTATATTATAATTCAAACGAGTGGGGAAAACTGGTTACGCCTATAATTCATTGTCATGATGCGTTGCTTATAGAAGTCCCAAATGACCGCGTCCAAGACGCTGAGGCCCTTGCGGTTAAGACCCTTTCGAGGTATATTTGGTCCATGCACTTTCCTGCCGAATCTAAGGAAGTAACAAATAGGAGCAACTGGTATGTTGTTAGCTAACGTAGAAAGTGCTGTTTAACGTGTGGATTTCTCTTCGATATTTCCGTGGATTGACTACGATCCTGACATGGAAGACGAACCTGTGCGTTGGTTGATCGACGGTATCTGGCAGCTTGGAAAGATCAACGGCATGGCTGGTTTCGAGAAGTCGGGCAAATCACGCTTGTTATGTTGGTTGCTGGCAGGAATGTATGCTGGCAAAGTTTTCAGTAGAGCCGCATTACCACGTAAAGTCGGTTACCTCTGCGGGGAAGAGACGATACCGACGGCGAATTCGCGTTTAAAGCGATATGCCAAGCTGCTTGATGTCGAGGCTTTCATGGATATTAAATTCATGAACGCGCCTGCTATGGGCTTAGAGTCGAAGCAACGTAGGCATGAGTTGTTGAAGTCGCTACTAGAAGCCAAGCGAGACATGCTAGTGATTGATCCTCTACGCAGAGTACATAATGCCGACGAAGACAAATCAACCGTAATGTCGCCTATCTATAACGATATTAGACAGTGGTCGAATAAGTACAATATGACAATCGTACTTCTACATCACACGCCGAAGATTGACGTGTTGACTGATATGACGCGTATAGCGTCGTGGTTTCGTGGCTCAACCGATCTAGCAGCTATCTTGGACACAGCCCAATATGTCGATAGACAATCCAAGAAGCGCATTCAAGTTCTACGAGAAGGCCGATTCCCCCCAATGGACCCTTTGTCTATCGAAGACCTTGGTGGTAGAGATGTTAATGATGACAGAGGTTTTAGATTACTCTAAAAGGGGTCTAAGATGCAAATTGATGCGCAAAGGTTCTTACCGATAGCAGAGAAGGCAGAAGCGATTGCTTTTGTTGATATCGAAGCGTCGAATCTGAAAGCAGATTTTGGTACTGCAGTTGTAGTGTCCGTTAAGCCATATGGCAAGAAGCCAGTTACGTTCTCAGCAAAGCCAGGGCATGATAAGGCGCTGCTAAAGCTCGTAGCTGCAGAGCTAGCGAAGTATCCGGTGTGGGTCACGTTCTATGGCAAGATGTTTGATATTCCATTCCTGAATAGCAGATTGCTAGTCAATGGAATGCCACCGCTGCCGAAGAATCATCATGTGGATATGTATTGGGTTATCAAGTCGCAAACAGCTTTGTCGAGACGTAATCAGGCGCATTTGCTTGAATGGCTAGAAGCAGATTCGAAAAAGATGTCTGTTTCACCGAACGTATGGGCTACGATGGCAGCTAATCCTAGCACGTCGCTACGGACATTACGAAGCCGCTGTGAGTCTGATGTATGCGGACTAGAAGCTATGTATGAGAAGACGAAGCATCTAATACGGGAGATTACACGGTAATGAACTGGCGCGTTAGTGTAGATGGTATAGATGAGGCAGAGAACGTTATTAGCTGGTATGTATCAGGTAACGTTCTTATCTTGTATTTCCCTGATGGCTCTGTGCGGGGGATAAGTGGCTTCATAGACTTTGAATGTAATCCAACGGATAATCCTCATGTCGGCTAATGCAGGCTGGGTAGCAGTAGACATGGACGGTACGTTATGCGAATACGATGGCTGGCATGGTATTACGCATTTTGGCAAGCCTATTCTGCCGATGGTAGAATACGTAAAAGAGCTATTAGCTAAAGGCGTTGATGTACGAATCTTTACAGCCAGGTGTCAAGAAGGCGAAGAAGCTATTACTGCTATCGAACTGTGGTGTAGAGTACATCTAGGCCAGCCTTTGTTAGTAACTGATCGTAAGGACATGAACATGGTTCTTATGATTGATGATAGGTCAGTAAATCCTGTATTAATGAAACTGCCAAAAGTAGCCTCGTTAGTCGAAGACACCGCTACGCATTGGTCAAGTGCAAAAGCGCCACCTATGGAGTTTAAACGATAATGGCTTCTAGAGAACCTGAAACACGCGTATTCGAAAGTGGAGCGACAAGAGATGCGGCTACGGAGAAGTTGGATTACGAGGGATTTCTATCGCCGCTTGTACTGGCTGAATTTGCAAAGTACATGCATAAATGCAGGTTTCGCAACATTCCCACTGGCGAAAGCATACGTAAAAGTGATAACTGGCAGCTTGGAATACCAAGAGAACAGTATGCTAAGTCGCTTATCAGACATGTCATGGAGTTCTGGATTCAGCATCGTGACGCTATGGAATTCGGGCTGCTAGCTGACGAAGAGAAGATGACAGACACGTTGATGGCGATTCTATTCAACGTTCAGGGATACATGTATGAGCGGATTCAGGGACGCTAAGCTGCAGTGTCTAGCTGAAGGCTGTACAAAGCCTGCGGATTATAAGAAAGTCCAGCTTTGTCAGAATCACTACATGCAGCAGCGTCGGGAGCGGAAAAGACCGCCGAAGATACCGGGGGATTTGGGTAAACAGGTATCAGATGCTAAGACGACCGAGGATTGGCAGCGGATTGCTGCTGGTCTAGGTGATGTGATACAAGCTATAGCTGATGGCAGAACGAAGGGTACAGCGGCACAGGTGGCTTTGCTCAAAGATATCATGAATAGAGCACATGGAAAGCCACAAGCGACTCAGGAGGAAAAGCAGATCAGTACGGGCGTAGTGATTTTACCTGCGTTAGACACAGGACATAAAATGACGATATGCCCAAGGTGTGGATATGGCGCAGAAGCTACTTTGGAAACCGAATCCAGGGCCGCAGACGGCGTTTCTCTCGTCAGTAGCTAGAGAGGTAATGTACGGTGGTGCTGCTGGTGGTGGTAAAACAGATGCATTGATTATGCTTCCGTTTTATCGCATACATAACGCAAAGCATCGTTGTTTAATGCTTCGACGGACACGACCACAGTTGCAGGAAGTGATAGACCGTACTCTACAGCTATATCCTGACATCGTACCTACCGCAGATTGGCATGAAGCGCAGTCACGTTGGAAGTTTCCTAGCGGCGCTATAGTCCAGATGGGCTATGCCGAGCACGAACAAGACATCATGAAGTTCAAGACGTTTGAATATGACTTGATTTGCTTCGATGAGCTTACGTCGTTTACTGAGAAGCAGTATTTATTCATGTTCCTGCGTAATCGTACCAAATCTGCAGAGCTACCACCGCTAATGCGTTCGGCTACTAATCCTGGCGATATTGGACATGAATGGGTTAAGCGCAGATTTCTAGAGAAGCGAGAGCCGTACAAGGTCTATGATGACTACGTAGAAGTAGACAGCAAGAAAATCTACGTGCCTAGACAGTTTATCCCAAGTCGAATTTGGGATAATCCTGCTATGCCTAATCGCGATCAATATATCGCAGGCATAATGCAGATGAGCGCGGAAGATGTCGCGGCTTATTTGTATGGAGAATGGGACAGACTAGCAGGTGCTATGTTCCAGCAGGTCATGATAGCGCCTATGAACGCGCTAGCTGATTCAAAAGATTACTTCATCGTGAGGGCTATCGACTTTGGTATCTACGATCCTACATGCGTTTTATGGTTGGCTCACTACCCTAAACTTGGTCTTACTGACGTTATTAGTGAGTTGTATATCCGCGAGGCAACTCTTGATAATGTTGCTCAAGAAATCAAGAAGCGAGAAAAGCTAATGGCGTTGAATGCGCCAGTCTATAGCGTTGGCTCGCCGGAAATGTTTAATACACAAGCTACGTCTAATCAATCAATCGCAACTCTGCTAGGAGCCCAAGGTGTCTATTTGGAAAAAGGTAATAAAGACGTTACTGCCGGATGGGGCTATCTACGCACACTGCAACAGCGACAAGCTCTCCGGGCTTGGCCTGGACAAGACAATACTCCTTGGGGAGTACCGAATCTCTGTCGAACTTTGCCCATACTGCAACGGGATACTGGTGTCAATAGAGACCCCAACAGGCTACGTCCAAGACAAGAAGACCATGCTGCGGACGCTCTTAGATATGGCATCATGGTTATCTTTGAAAGACCGGAGACTGTCGTAAAGCCGGAACCAGAGCCAGATAACCCGAATAAGGACAACGTTTTCGACAAGGTTATGAAAGAGTTGAAACAGGGAAAGAAGCATGAAATACCTCAACTTGGAGTATGGGATTTCTAGATGTTAGCTATAACTATAAGCCTCTTGACATTAGCGCTTATCGGTGTTATCTTTACCGCAGCATTCGTGCGTTTGTGGCGTTTTCCGCCTGTTATCAAGTTTGACTTACCGCTAGACGTAACTCTCAAGCTTGAAGTACCGGATGAGCTAATGCTACGAATGCAACACGTCCCGGCAGACATTGAGTCTCGCAAGCCGGTTGAAGAGCCTATACCGATAGACATTCTAGAGTACATCAGCCTTGAATCTGACAACTGGGCTCAGGAAGCCAGAAAACGTCGGGTACGAGCCCTGAAAGCTGACTCCGGTGATTGGGACGTTGCGTTTAGACTGCTACAGCGAGAAGATAGTCCTGAATAATGACGATTCCTATAGGGACTGGTGGTGGCTTTGGCGGCGACATGCCGGGGAATTTTAATAAGCCATCTAATGTTCCAGATATTAATCAAACTCCTGCTATAGTTAAGAGTCAAAAAGAACGTTTGCAGCGTAAGTTTGGCGTGGATTTTCCTGAGCTTACTTCGACAAACGGTCCCGATTGGCGTAGATGGATTGAAGGACAGCGTCGGAAGCAAGAACCTGTAATGCGCGATAAGCGCTTGCATTGGTCGAGACATAGACATTTTCGCGCTGGTCAGCAATGGATATCGACGAGAGATGGTAGGTTGTGGCGTGAGCCGCAGTCTGATGTTAACGATCTGCGTCCTGTATTAAATATGATCGGACCTGCTCTTGATTTTCGACTAGGTATCCTAAGCGAACAAAGACCAGGATTCAGATTCGAGCCTCTAGGTAGCGGTGTATCGGGACGTGAATCTGCTGAAGCTCAGCAAGCTGTTGCGGAGTATTACTTCTTTATCCAGCGTGCATGGAATATATTCCTAGACGCCTGGTTTCACGCACAGACTGATGGTGTTTCGTTTATTCATATCTATGTCGATCCTACTAAGGGACCGACTACAGAAGATTTAGATTTAATCCCACCTGATGATCCACGATTCCCCGGTCTAAAAGCTCAAGGCTACGAAGTTGGCGAAGATGGCTTGCTGATACTGCCATATCAGGAAGAGGGCTTAGAAGCGCCACCGGGAACGCCTGCTCGGACAATGTTCGAAGGTGATCTTGCTTGTAAGATACTGCTAGCTCATGAAGTTTTATTCTCACCAGAAGCGAGAACGATAAATGGCCCTACAGAACCCCGTGCGCGTTGGGCATTGGTGCGAAGAATGCGCGATGTCAACGAGGCTAGACTCGAAACTGGTGATCCTACCATTGAATCGGAAATGGTCATTACGTCGCAGTCTGACGTTCTGGACATGCCGATTGATCGCTCGATGGGTTGGCAGCGTGGCCTGCCGCCTTTCCCGACTCGCAGACAGCGCATTATCGACGGCGTACCGGAGTATTTACTCTGGATAGCTCCTGACCAATTTGAACCTGGTCTTGAACAGGGCAAGTGGATGCGTCTAGTAGGCAATAACATTGTCGAAGGCGCTGATGAGTTGCCTGGTGGCGTTATTCCACTGGCAAGAATGACCGATGGTAGCCCTGATACGGATATCTTTCCGCGTCCGGTTATGTCCGATTGGATTGGCGATCAGACTGCGATTAACGCTGTCTTAAGCGCGTTGATGAAGCATGCTAGGTATTTCGCTGGTGGCAGATTATTAGCTACAAAGAATACAGTTCTCGAAGAATCGTATTCGAATATCGTTGGTTCAGTTGTTGAATATCAGGGTATGAAACCTGATGCAATGCCGTCGCCTACGGCGAGTCCTGATGCTTGGAGACTGCTTGATTGGCTAGTAAAGAAACTAGAAGATAAGACCGCATGGACCGATCCGGCTAGAGGCCAGGTGTCGCAGACAGGCAGTGCTCAAGACGTTTCGGGTAGAGCTATCTTAGCGTCTCAACAGCTATTCGAACGTGCTTTTGGTCCTGTTGTACGAGCGGCTGCAGAGGGAGCTACTGAATTCGCGCATATTATCGTTAAGTACGCTCAGTGGCTTTTCGATGAACCTAGATTGATTCCTGCAGTAGGTGGCAGAGGTGACTTAGCGAAGAAGATATCTGCAGAAGACCTTGGTGATCGTCCTGTTGTATACGTAGACCCACAGACAATGATGCCTTTGCCTACTGCGTTGAAGGCTCAGTTGCTTGAAGATCAACTCGACAAGGGTCGTATCAGCCTACCTACGTATCAGAAGCGTCATCCGTATGCTGACGTGCGTGACGTAGAAATGGGCGATACTGACCAGTGGCAGAGAGCAGAATGGATTAACACGCTTATCGAAGATCAATGGCAGGAGATTGCACAGGTGCCGTCGCCGGACAGATACGCAATGCCTGGCTTTGCTGTCTTGTGGCAGGATTGCGATTTAGAAACACCACAGCCACAACAAGGCGCTACGGGTATCGCTAGTCAGATACCTGCTATGTATAGAACTGTACATAAGACATCGTTGATGGAAATTATCCTAGACGAGCGGAAACCGTGGGAAATGCGTCAGATCGCTATAGACCGCTGGGGTGTTTATGACCAGCTAGAGCGGTCTATGAATGATCCTACTGGTATGACAATGTGGCCGCCTGTTGTTCTCGGTGTTCCACCGGATAAGATACAGGCCATGTTAATGATGATGCAACCACCGCCAGGCATACCAGGAGCGCCAGGTATGGCTCCGAATGCGCCAGCAGGCCCTACAGGTGCGCCAGAAGCCCCTGTAGCAGC
>Ga0075425_100004552_pt1 | contig 14322 bp, 12 predicted proteins | sample SoiMethybrSBSTD4_FD_75300 | JGI IMG/M metagenome (GOLD analysis project Ga0075425, IMG submission 75300) | Bulk soil microbial communities from a Populus tree surrounding site in Tennessee, USA - Soil MetaG P. TD hybrid SBSTD4 | ecosystem: Environmental > Terrestrial > Soil > Tree plantation...
GGAAATCGTCCGTCAATACCACGGACGCAAGTATCAGGGCGCCAAGAGCTGGGAGACCATCAGCACAGTGACCGAAACCGGGGCCTTCCAAGCTTATGAGATGACCAAGTACCGACGCATGAAGTGGGGACTCGGTTTTCTTACGTGCGGATTCGTTCTTCAGCTCATCGGGGCCTGGCTCCATTGACGAACCTCGCCCGCCGACGCCGCCTTCTCATCGCGGCACTCGTCGCCCTCCGCGTGAAACAATCCATGCCCGAGCTCGAAATGATGCACCGATGGTTGGACAACTGGGCGGGCGTCGGACTCATTACGACTGGGATGGAGCGGCAGGGATACCGTCTACATCTGACGAATGCGGAGCCGCGTGTGTGGCGGGCGACGTTCTCGCGTCACTCCATGACGAGCGCGGAAGGATTCGGGGCGGCAGCGACGCCGTGGGGCGCCGTGCAGGAGGCGGCTGGGCGGCGCTGAAGGATGATTCAGCGCATGCGGCGTGACTACAGACATCTTGTGACGTCGTTCCGTACTTCTACAGGCGAATGTCAGCGATCCTGACATTCGCTGGTATGCGCGTTGCTTGTCCGCACGGCATGCGGTGGAAGGGGTGGGGGCGCAAGACACCGCCTGGTCGTGTCGTCGACCACTGTACGTTGTGTTCCGCGCCCCTCCACGAAGGCGAAGAGAGCGTCCGCTTTTTCGGCGTCTACGTCCATGTGCTCTGCTACTACAGAGAAGTCGGGTTGCCTGATTTTGGTACTAGATTTTGGTACTAGATGGTGAATCCGCTGGCCTCATCTCGCCCAGTTACTGGCACCCCATCGGTTCCCTCTTCCCGTCCTCCCAAGCCGAGGTAGACGGCCGGATGAGGTCAATGATGTTGAACGAGTCGGGCGAGACCAGCGAGCCGTTTGCACGATTGGATGGTCTGTTCCTCTTCATCGTTGACGACAACGAGGACGCTCGAAAAATCTGCGAATCCATGCTGCGGTACGCGGGTGCGACCGTCCGTACGGTCGGTTCTGCGCTCGCCGCCACACGCCTCCTCCGTCATGTTCGTCCCGACGTCGTCCTTACGGATCTGTCGATGCCGCGGAACGACGGACTCTGGTTGATCGACTGGATACGCGGGCGGGAGAGCGGCAGCGGCGGTCGTCTGCCGGTGATTGCGATCACCGCCCGAGACGATCTGTATGACAACACGACCGCACTACGGCGTGGAGTCGACGCCTATCTGCGAAAGCCTGTCCCGTTCCGGACGCTATGCGCGACGGTTGCCGCGTTGGTGCAACCGACGAGCGACCAGCGGCGATCGGCATAGAGTCGCCGACGTGGGGTTCCCGAGACGGACGGAGTACGACGAGACAAGGCCACATAGTAACGTGTCGTCACGAGAGCACAGATTGCCTCGACATGCAGCGGGCTGTAATGAATATCGTACGGGACGAACCCGCGCGGGATACGGCCGTTCTGCGGCGTGATGATATGCAACGAGATACCGTTGCTGTCCGCGCGGGCATCCGCGGGAAACTCCAAAATGGCGCACTGCCGACGATTAGCCCCTCACAAGTCTGGGGCGGAAAGAGCCGAGGCGCGATCTGCGATGCGTGCGAGTCTGCCATCGCTCCCGGCGACGTCGAATACGAAGCCGACTTTACCGACGGCGACACGCTGCGATTTCATTGGGAATGTGTCCTCATTTGGGATGCCGAGCGCGCCATTGATCCTACTGATCAGGGGGGTCCCCGGGATGCCCGCCTCCCCCGAGCCAGGATCGAGTAGGAACGAGACGGCTGTCGTCTGACGAGGCGGCTGTCGGAGCTCAGAACCGGACAAGTCCTCGCCACGACTGTGTCCGCAACTGACCGTCCACGATCTCGGCGTAGCTGATCTCCGCACGCAGACGCGGAGAGATCCACACTACGGGAGCGCGCCTACCGCGGAGGCGCAGGAGGCGGAGCGGGCGTTGCGGGAATCCAGACCCATTGCCAGGCCTGGTTCACGCCGTCGCCATAGAGCACGTACTTGCCGTGCGGATACACGACTTCGGGCGGCACCGGTGCCGCTGCCGCGGGAGCAGTGACGGGTGCCGACTCGTAGATGACGGGCGACTGCTCGATGACCATCGGGGCGTACCCTGGATACGAGTACGGATAGCCGTAGTAGGGATAGTCCCACCACCAATACGGATACGCGCCGAGCGCGACGCCGCCGACGAACGCGCCCCCAAAAAAGCAGCATCCGCCGCGATGAAACCCGCGATGGTGGAAACCGCCGTGATGGAAGCCACGATTGAAGCCGCCGTGATGGAACCCGCGATTGAAGCCGCCGCCGCGGAAGCCGCCGCCATGGAACCCACCGCCATGGAATCCGCCGTGTCCCCCGCGTCCTCCCGAGGAGTGACCGCCTCCACCGCCTCCACCCCTGCCACCCCCGCGAGCGAACGCAACTCCTGGCATGGTGCCACCGAACAGGAACACGAACAGCGTCGCGATCACGAGCCCCCGGTACTTCATGGCTCGTCCCCCCATTGGCAATCCTCTCACATCGGGCTCGCGGCGGCGATCTCGGGGGAGCGACGGGTGGGGTCGACGGCATTCCGACTGAGGAGGCGGGTGTCGCACTGTTCTTGTAGGCGATGATCCGTCACCCGTCCACTTTCTCTTCGTAGATCCAGCCCTCGCGATGGAACGGGGGACGGGCGAGCGTCGGGGCCATTGGGATGAGTGGACGCGGTACTACAATCAGGTCGTGTCCCGCTTCGGGGGGAAAATGGAGATGGCGCATTCTTCCGGTTGGTGAAGTGCACGACCAGCCGGCCGCCCTGGCAGGCGGCCACCGGAGGAACGCGCCATGGACAAACGCCTCAGGAAGGCGGCAGCGGCGCACGAGCCGCGACTCTCGCTGGGTGAGCTGATCCACCAGCACGTCCGACTCGCCATTGAGACGGCCGTGCACGAGGAGCTGCGGGTCGCGCTCAGGACGAGTCCTTACGAGCGACGCGACATCCGACGTGGCTACCGCAATGGCACGAAGGCGCGGACGCTGACGGGCCCGACGGGACCAGTCGCGCTCATGTTGCCGCGAGCGACCCTGTTCGGGGCCGCCGGCGGGAAGGAATGGAAGTCGGCGATCCTTCCGCGTTATCAGCGGCGGATGCCGGAGGTGAATGAAGCGGTCGTCGCGACCTACTTGGCGGGCGGCAACACTCGCCGGATTCGCGGCGCGCTGAAACCGCTGCTCAAGGCGGCGCCTCTCTCCAAGAGTGCGGTGTCGCGCGTGGTGGCCACACTGAAGGACGGTCTGGAAGCGTGGCGGACGCGTTCGCTCGCCGACCTCGACGTGATCTATGTGTACCTCGATGGGTTTGCCCTTCGTGTGCGTAGCGCCGGGAAGGTGGTCAGCGTGCCGGTGTTGGGCGTGATCGGCGTCTTACCAGACGGGCACAAACACCTGCTCGCCCTCGACCTGTGCGGTGAGTCGCTCGCGGCGTGGAAAGGCTGCCTCGACGATCTCGTCGCGCGCGGGTTTCGTCGTTCATCGGGCCAAGCTGCTCAGCCGACGAAGTCGAGCTGGCGCTCAATCTCAAGACCGCCAAGCCTTGGGGCTGGCCATTCCGCGATCGGTGCTGCTGCGGGCGGACCAAGTGATCGAATGATTTCGCGGCCGGAGGCTGCGCCATGCGTCTCACCGAGTGTTTTCTGGTCGGATTGGCCCCGGCGATCATGATCAAAAATTCGATCGCCTTGCTCATCTCAAGAGCAATCGGTCGTGGAATCTCGCCCGACACATACCACATCGGGACGGCAAAGCCCGCGGAGGGTTTAGTCGACGCCAAGCCCTCTGTCACTCGAGGCAACGGAGTCTTGCGTACGTCAGTCGCATGGCTCCTGTTCCTGTGTGTCTCCGTCGGATGGTCTGTGCACGCGCTCGCCGCGTGTCCACAGCCCGCGACGACAGTGTTCTTCGTCAATGGCATCAACACTTCGATACCCGAGGCGTCCGCGTCGCTCGATGCTCTCAGGCAACGTCTCGGGCCGCAGCTTCAGGGCGAATGTCTGAACTTCGCGTTCGCCTACAACTCCACGTCCGTGCCACTGACCTTCGATTCAGACGTCGTCGACGCAAACGTCCACTCGTATCGGGCAGAGCTGGCGCTCAGGAACAAGGTCATCCTCGTCGCTCATTCCAACGGCAACGTGTACGCGGACGAGGCATACGGAAGACTGACCCCGGCCGAACGAACCAGCGTCGGTGTCGTGGCGGTCGCGACCCTGCTCGGGTCAGTCCCGGGCAACGGGCCCTACGTCACCCTGGTCGAGGACACGTACCTCACAGCGTTTCCCGGGCATCTGCCGGCGAATACCACGAATACCGGCGGCTTCTGCCCCGAGATCATTGGCTGTCACGCGTTCGTGGGCTTCTACCTGAATGGAGAGGTGAGCGGACCCCGGATCGTGCAGGACGTGAGCGATACGATTCCTCGGCTCGTCAGGCCGCCGGGCGGAGCATTCGTCGCGCTCGACCTGAACGAGACGGACTTCGGGCCCGGGGACACCATCCGAGCCGGGCTCAGGGTGACGAATGGCGGGCCAACACGCAGGATCGACTTCTACCTCGGTCATCTCTTTCCCGATGGGGCCACCGTGTCCTTCATCACGAGCCTCTCTCCGCTCGCCGTCGTGACCGTGACAAGGAGTGAGCCGGAAAAATTCCAGCCTCTGGTCAGAAACGCCGAGATGCAGCAGGGGCTCGACCTCACGATGCACGACGCGGTCGTTGCCACGCTTCCCCCGAATTTTCCGGAAGGCCAATCAGTGGCCTTTGCCGCGATCACCGCGGCGGGGACACTCGAGCTCGTTGCACCCCTCGCGACTGCCGAATTCGCGTTCGAGCCGTAACCGGTTGATAGGGACCCCGGATGAACTCAGTTGTCATCGAGCCGGAGCCGCGAGACTCTCAAGCTGTCATGTCGAGCGACGCTCCGCGAATGCCCGATCCGGTCGAGAGCAACTCATTCATTCCCACCCTCGACCGGCAAGGAGCCGTCTGGCTCTATATCGACGAGATCACCGAGGCCTATGGCACGCCTGAGCAACGCGGCCGGCTTCGTGAAGACGAACATGCCAGTGGGTCAGGGGAATGCGTTGAGCAACGGCGACGCGCTCGACGTGGCGGCATATTTCACGCGGCAGCCACGCCCGGATTTTGCCGCAAAGTCCCGAGACTGGCCGAGGGGTGACAAGCCGAGTGATTCTCCTTACTGAAGGTCAGGGCCTCGCGCGCGGCGCCGAGGTCACGGCTCGGTTGAAGGCCTCGACCGCCGCGCGGTACTCGGTGATGACTTCGGCGAGTTGGCGCTGCGCCGCCGCGCACTGCGCCTCTAGGGGGCTGCCCTCGGCGACGTCGGCACACCGCTCGTTGTGGGCACGGACTCTGGCGGCAATCCAGTCTCGCTGTTGAAGCAGGCTGGCGTGCTGGCGGGACAACTCGCCGCGGGCCGGCTCAGCAATCTCTGCGGGAACGTCGCTGAGGGACGGGGGCTGCGCGTCGGCACCGGCCCCGACGGCAAGGAGTGCGAACACGAACCCGGCGCGAGCAGCGAACGACACATCGACGATGATACGCCGATCAGGCAGACTTCCTCTATCGTCGCTGGATCGCCCGAACTGCTGGACTCGAGGAGGGGCTCAATGGCACGGAGCGACAGACATTGGCACAAGATCGAGACCCATCTCAAGCAATGGGCGGCCGAGCTCGATCGGGCTCGCCTGAGCGCGGAGGAGGAGGTTGCCAAGGTTCAAACTCAGTATTACCAGCGGCTCACCGAATTACGGGCCGACATCGAACAGAGTCTGCGGCGATGGGAGATCGAATTGAAGGCGCTGAAGCAGCAAGCCGGGACAACCGAATCCGAGCTGGCGCGGGGGATCGAAGATTTTCGGACACGTTTGAAGGACGAGCTCAACGCGTGGCAGCCCGACCTCGAGCAGCTCAGGCGCACCGCAGTGCAGGCCAAGGCCGAGGCGAAGCGGATGACCGCAGAACTTCGCGTGCAGGGCAAGCTGGCCACCAAGCGACTGGTCGGGCTTAAACAAACAGCGGGACAATCATGGGACGAGATCAGGCCGGCGATCGAGCGGGCATGGGCCGAGCTACGGCCGGCCCTCCGAAGCGCAGCCGCGAAGTTCAGAGAACCGCGACCGCCGGCTTCGAGCTCCACGGGCGCGGAGCCCGGTCCACATGAGGAGCGAACCCGGAAGGACTGAGGGGACGAGGTCATCGAATGATGAACCGGCTTCATGCGATAAGCCCTATGATCGAGACCGCTGCCCAGCCGTTGAGGAGGAGGCGTACCGATGGCCAAAGCTACCCAGCTTACCCTCAGTCTTAAGTCCCGACCCGGTGTACTCGCAGTGCTCGCCCGCACGTTGGCCGAGGCCGGCGTCAATATCTCTGCGCTCAGCGCGGACACCAGGGCCGGCCGCGGGAAGATCCACTTCTTGGTCAACGACCCTGGTCAGGCCAGGCGCGTGCTGCGCCGTGCCAAGTACCGCGCCACGGAGGAGACGGCCTTCGTCTTGCGCATGCGCAACAAGCCGGGAGCCCTCGCGCGCGTCGCGTCGCGGCTGGCGAAGGCAGGCGTCAACATCAAGTCGGTCTACGCGACAACGGCAGGTCGCAGTGCCACCGTGGTGCTCACGGTCGGGAGCGCCGCCAAGGCGCGCAAGATTCTGCGCTAAAGAAGATCGTCGAAACCAACGTCGACCGATGTGCCATTTCTGAAGCCGCGGCCGACGTGGTCCAACGGGACAGTCTTCACTAGGAGGCTCTCCATGCATCGTCTGACGATCGGATTGGTGGCGGTCGCGAGTGTTTTCACGGTGCTCGCCGGGCTGGCCGGGGCACAGACCAAGAAGCCCGACGCGATCCTGACGCTGTCGGAGGGCTCGGTGGCCGCCGGGATCGGATTCACCTGGGGAAAGGGCCAGCTGAGCTACAAAGGCAAGACCTACCCCATCAAGGTCGAGGGACTCTCCGTCGGAGACGTCGGGGTGACTCGTGCCAATGCGCGGGGGAACGTGTTCCACCTCAGGAAGCTCGTGGACTTTTCGGGCACCTACGTGTCTGCCGCCGCCGAGGCCACGGTTGGGGGAGGCGCGGGCGCCACCGTGATGAAGAACCAGAACGGCGTGGTCATCGAGCTGAAGAGCACGACTCAGGGCGCGAATCTCAAGCTGGGTCCCGAGGGGCTGCGCCTCACCCTGGCGAAGTAGCGCCGGCGGCGCTCGCGGCAACGTGTTGAAGGGCGTCAAGGCCGCGGAGTTGCCGGTGGAGCAACCGGCGCAACGTGACGATCGAGCCGCCCTATGGTGGCCGATAGTCCCTGGGGCGTCGGAAACTTGAAATCTGCCGCGCCGCAAGGCGCATGGGAGTTCGAATCTCCCGCCCTCCGCCATCGTCGAAAACCCGAAATTGCGTCAGAGCTGTGCCAGAACTTTGGCACGGCCCGTGGTTGAGCGGGTCACCTCGACGTGACAGAGTAGGGGCGCCATTGGAGTCATGGCGCTCGGTCGCGGAGACGGGCCGTGTCACCTGCTGCGAGCGGGCAGCACCCAAATCGCAAATCCCGGGTTAACAGGGGGGCAATGAGAAGGCGCGAGTTCATCACCCTGCTTGGCGGCGCGACAGCCTCTTGGCCGGTGGCTGCGCGGGCGCAGCAGGCGGGCAAGTTGCCGACCATCGGGTTCTTGGGCGCGGATGCTTCGGCCTTTAGTCCATGGACGGCTGCTTTTGTCGCGCGCCTGCGCGAGCTTGGCTGGATCGAGGGCAGTACCGTCGCGATCGAGTATCGCTGGTCGCAGGGCCGGACCGAGCGCTACGCCGAGATTGCAGCCGAGTTTGTGCGTCTCAAGGTCGATGTCATTGTCACAGTCGGCAGCGCCGTCCCCATCGTCAGGCAGGCGACAGCCGTTATCCCCATTGTTTTTGCAGTGGGGATCGACCCGGTCGGCAGCGGCTTGGTCGCAAGCCTGGCGCAACCGGGAGGCAACGTCACTGGGCTATCGATCCAGGCGAACGAACTCGCCGGCAAGCGACTGGAATTCGCGCGCGAGCTTGTCCCTCGGCTTCACCGGCTGGCCATCATGTTCAACGTCGGTAATGCCCAGCCCGTGCTCGAAATGGGCGAGACCCAGGCCGCGGCACGCATGCTCGGTCTCGAAGTCGTGCCACTCGTGATTCAGCGGGCCGAGGATATCGCGCCCGCCTTTCAGACGCTCAAAAGCCGAGCGGACGCACTGTATGTTGCGGTCGATCAGCTCATGGTTGCCAATCGCACGAGCATTCTCACGTCTGCACTTGGCGCGCGACTGCCGACGATTTTCAGTACCCGCGATTTTGTCAAAGCCGGCGCGCTCATGTCCTACGGACCGAGCTACACCGAACGGTTCCGGCACGCGGCAGACTATGTGAACAAGATTCTGCGCGGGACGAAGCCCAGCGATCTCCCGGTCGATCAGCCGAAGAAGTTCGAGCTGGTTATCAATGTCGCGACCGCCAAGGCGCTCGGGCTGAGAATTCCGCCCTCCCTGCTCGCGCGGGCAGATGAGGTCCTCGAATAGAAGGCCCCACGGGAGCTCGAATCGCCCGCCCTCCGCCACTGAATGTGCGCGGAATGGTCCCGTTTCAACCACCACCACCGTCCGCGGCAGAACACGGCTCGCGAAACTCTACGGAATCAATGAAAAGCAAGTCCGGCAATTGCCTTGCACACGGAGAGGACCGCCTATAGGGTATCGTCGCGGGACAAGGAGACGAGCATGGCGATCGCGTACGGGCTGCTGGCGCTGGTTCAGGAGCGCATCGCGGGCGTGCTGGATGGGACGCGCAACGGACTTTTGCCCGAGATCGCGATGGATGGCGATCTGCTGAGCCAGCTGCGCGACGCCGGCGTGAAGACGCCTCGCGGGATGAGGCTCGGCCTGGGGCATCTGCTCGACGTCGTGGATCTGAGCGACCTCGCCGGCGTGAGCGACGACGACGGCCTGCTGGCCAAGCTGCGCGGTCGCGTCGGCGGCGTGGCGAAGGAGCTCCTCGAGGGGCAGGGGATCACGCCGCTCGCCGCGTCGGTGAAGGCGATCTTCAGGAGCTCGGGCGACGGCAACCTCGAGCTGGGTGGCATTCTTCGCCGGCAGGCGAGCATCGCGGTCTCGTTCGTGACCACGTTCAAGAACATCGCGGATCCGAACACGCTGACCGCGGTCCGCGAGGGGTGGACGCGCTATTTCTTCGACGAGCACGGCTTCGTGACCCTCGACGACGTGCCGATCGTCCCGCCCGACCAGCTGGGCGCGTTGAAGGACCGGCTCCTGGAGGCGGGGCCCGAGGTGCTCAAGAGCATCGTCTCGCAGCGGACGGCGGATCGATACGTTCGCGATCTCATCCGCGTCATGCTGGAGGTCGTCGGCGACATCCGCTATGACGACCTCGGCGCACGCTATCGCGCGTTCCTGGCCAAGGTCCCGGACAAGGACGCGCAGGCCAAGGCTACACGATGGTTCCGCGGCGTCGGCTCCCACGCCGAGGCGATCGTCACGAGCGCCGTGGAGGAAGCCACGCTGGGGGTGTCGCAGTTCCAGACCAATCCGCTCATCGCGGCGGCGGCGGCGACCTATGCCGGAACCGCCGCCCGCAAGGCGGCGCAGCACGTGTTCCTGTCGCTGACGGAATAGCCAGAGGAGACGCCGACATGCCTGCCGAGACCTTCCAGGGTCGCGTGCTCGATGCCCGGCCGGATCGGGTCGACGTCCGTGATCTGCCCTACCGACCGCCGCTGAGATCGCTGCCGACGCAATATCCCTCGGCCGCGGAGATCGACAGATATTTTCCGCGCTATGCCAAGGACGGGATGGTGCTCGACCAGGAGCAGGAGGGCTCGTGCACCGGCTTCGGGCTCGCGGCGGTCATCAACTATCTGTTCTGGAAAGAGGCCGCCGACGCCAACGCGCCCGCGACGCCGAAGGTGAGCGAGCGCATGCTCTACCACCTGGCCCGCTTCTACGACGAGTGGCCGGGCGAGGACTACGAGGGCTCGAGCTGTCGCGGAGCCATGAAGGGCTGGCATCGCCACGGCGTGTGTGCCGAGGCGCTGTGGCCGTATCGCGATCGCGCCGGCAAGCCGCGGTTCGTGAGTCCCGATCCCACGTGGGCGGAAGACGCGGCCAGTCGCCCACTCGGCGTCTACTACCGGATCGACAAGGACGCGATCGTCGACATGCAGGCGGCCATCGTCGAGGTCGGCGCCATCTACGTGTCGGCGGAGGTGCACGACGGGTGGTTCGGCGCCTTCGATGCGGTCGCGGACTCGCCGGTGCCCATCATCCCGGTCTCGGATCGAGCGGTGAAGCGTGGGGGCCACGCGTTCGCGATCGTCGGCTACAACGAGTACGGCTTCATCGTGCAGAACTCCTGGGGTCCGGGCTGGGGTCGCGCGGGGTTCGCGGTGCTTCGCTACGTCGACTGGGTTCAGCGCGGCACCGACGCCTGGGTCGCCGTGCGCGGCGCGACCATGCGCGGCGGCCAGTCGCCGCGTTACCAGGCGCCGGGCAGTCTGGCCGAGGTCGCGTCGGGACGGTACGACGTCCCTGGACTGGCCGGCGCCGGCCGGACCTCACCCGGCCTCGCGACGCGTCGTGTTCCGGTGTGGTCCACCGATCAGGCGTACGCGCACGCGGTGGTGCTCGGCAACAACGGTGTGATCCTCAATCGCAGCGTCGACAACGAGGAAGCGGTGGCATCGCTGGGCCGCCTCGTGCGCGACGTCCCGGCCGCCTGGTTGAAGGAGCACGGCACGAACGATGTGGTCTTCTACGCCCACGGCGGCCTCAACAGCGAAGAGGCCGCGATCACGCACGCGCGCATTCTCGGCCCCTACTTCGAGGCCAACGGCGTCTATCCGATCTTCTTCACCTGGCGCACCGGATTTCTCGAGAGCTTCCGCTCGCTGGTGGGCGACGCCGTCCTCGGCATCGCGCCGCAAGGCTCGTGGGCCGACATCATCAGCGGCGTCAAGGACGCCGCCAAGGAGGCGAAGGACCGCGCCATCGAGAGCGCGTGCCAGGATCTGCTGGTCAAGGCGATCTGGAGCGAGATGAAGCAGAACGCCGAGGCCGCCGCCACGCAGCCGAAATCCACGTTCGACCTGACCGTCGACCGGCTGCTCGGGCTGCGCGCCGCCTGTCCGGATTTGCGTGTCCATCTCGTCGGGCACTCCGCGGGGTCGCACCTGCTCGGTCATCTGCTCGACGTGCTCGGGCGGAAATACGTGCACGTCACGACGTGCACCCTGCTCGCGCCGGCCTGCTCGATCCCGTTCGCGGTGCAGCATTATCTGGCCGCCGCCCAGGCGGGTATCCTCGATCCCGCGCGGACGGTCTTCGAGATCCTCAGCGACGAGCGCGAGATGGCGGATTCGGTCGGCCCCTACGGCCGCTCGCTCCTCTACCTCATCAGCCGCGCCCTCGAGGACCATCACCGTATGCCGTTGCTCGGCATGGCCACGTCCTGGGTGCCGGTCGGCACGAATCCGCCGTTCAGCCAGGATGCCGATCACATCTGGGGGCCGGTGCGACGGTGGCAGAAGGAATGGAAGGGCCCGGCGCCGACGGAGCTGGCGACGACGCCCGTGTCCGACGGCGAGGTCAAGATTCCGGCCGCGCACGGCAGCTTCGACAACGACGTGGCGATCGTGTCGCGCACGCTGAAGCGGATCCTCGGTTCGGCGCCCGACGCACAGCTCAAGGAAGAGATCGAAAGTCTCCACGGCTTCTGATTGGATCGGGAAGCCCAAGCCCCTCAGCGGTAGAGGAGGACGGCGACGATGACCGCCGACTCCACGACGATCGAGAGCACGGCGGAGATCATCACCGGCCACGCGCGATGCACGATGCTGTAGGCGAACCAGAGCACCGCGGAGACCACGAAGAGCGACCACGTCAGCAGCGAGACGCCAGCCGTCTGGTGGGTCGTGACGATCATGTGCACCTGGGGCAACGACGTCAGCGGCCCGACGAACCCGTTGACGAAGGCCACCCCGTCGAGGAACCGCAGCCCGGGCCGGTGGGGAGGAGCCGGCGGTCGCCGCCAATACAGATGGAGATGTCCCAAGCCTAGGGTCATGGGTCGGGATCATAGGCGATAGAGGCAGCAGTAGGGAACATGAGGGGAGGATAACGCCTCTCCTCCCGACAATCGACGGTTCAGTGGTGGGGGTTTGCGGGCGTATTCAAAGCGAGATACCCTCGCCTGTCGATGTTAGATCGGGCGAAATGAACCGGCAGATTGCTTCACTGGAGTTCTTCGCGGCCCTGGGGTTCGGGCTCACGATCCCGCCGTCAGTCCTGCCCCGGGCGGACCAGGTGATCGAATGATGGATCGCCGAGCGTTCGCATCCGGGCTGGCGCTGGCACTGGTCGGGGCGCCGACGATTGGCCGAGCGCAAACCACTGGTCGAATACCTCGGGTTGTCGTCTATGCCACCACACCGGTGTGGAAGGATACGATCATCGCGAGGCTCAGCGAGTTGGGGTGGGTGGAGGGACGCAGTGTCGTGGTCGAGTGGCGCGACCCTGACAGCAGCGCTGCCATGGAATCCGATTTGCGGAAGTGGGTCGAATTGCCTGTCGACGTCTTTGTCATGGGTGGGCCGCTTCGCGTTCGCGCTGTCATGAAGGCCACGCAGACGATTCCCATCGTGGGGATCGATCTCGAATCCGACCCGGTCGCGAGCGGGTTCGTCAAGAGCCTGGCGCGGCCCGGCACGAATGTGAGCGGGATCTGGATGGACCTGCCGGAACTGGCCGGCAAGCAGCTGCAGTTTCTCCGCGAGGTCGTGCCGACGCTCCGGCGCGTCGGCATCGTATGGGACGATCGGGTCGGCGCGCCGCAACTGGCCCAGGCGCGGTCTGCCGCGCGGGCTTCGAACATCAGCCTCCATCCGGTGCCTCTGCATACACCCGCCGAAGCCGGCGATGTGATGAAGCGCCTGCTCGTCGAGCGCCCCCAGGCCATCGTGGTCCTCACGGCACCGGTCGTCTTCAGCGCGCTGTCTCGCCTCGCGGATCTAGCGCGCCAGCACCGCCTGCCGTCCATCTCGCCGTTTTCCACGTATCCGGCGTCGGGCGGATTGCTCGCGTATGGCCCCGACTTCCCCACGATGTGGCGGCAGACGGCAAGTTATGTGGATCGCGTCCTCAGGGGCGCCAAGATCGCCGATCTGCCGGTGGAACGCCCGTCCAAGTTCGTGCTGGGGGTGAGCGTCAAGACCGCGAAGGCGATCGGATTGAGCATCCCTCAACCGCTGCTGCTGCGAGCGGACGAGGTGATCGAGTAGCTCTCCGACATGATAGAGTAGGGCGCCACCATGCGAGTCACGGCACTCGGTCTGGGCATTCCTCTCGTGATTGCTCTCATCGCCGCGCCACTCGCCGGCCAAGCGCAACAAGCGAGGAAGGTGTACCGGCTCGGCTACATCTCTCCGGGCAGCGGACCCGATGCATTCACGGAGACCTTTCGTGAGGGGCTGCGCGAGCTCGGCGACGTCGAGGGGCAGAACCTCGTCATCGAATATCGCTGGACAGGGCTCGGGGAGCCCTTGGCGAAGCTGGCGGCCGAGCTGGTCGGCCTGAAGCCGGACCTGATCGTCAGTGTGAGCCACCGCGTGTCGCTGGAGGTGAAACGAGCGACCAGCACGATCCCAGTCGTCTTCGCGCACGTCAACGACCCGGTCGGCGTGGGACTGGTCCCGAGTCTCGCGCACCCTGGTGGGAACGTCACCGGCCTGTCGGCCCAAGGGCTCGACCTCATCGCGAAGCGGTTGGAGCTATTGAAGGAACTGTTCCCGTCGGTGTCCCGGGTCGCGTATCTCGGCAATCCGGATGAGCCCTACTCGCCCGTGTACCTGCGCGAGGCGCAGCGAGTGGCGAGCGTGCTGGGAGTGAAAGAGGTCGTCTCGATCGAGGCGAGGACCCGGGGCGACGTCGACGCGGCCTTCACCACGCTCAGGGCGCAGCATCCGAACGCACTGCTGGTCGGGCCGAACGGGCTCAACGCGGCCAACAGCGGGCGCATCTCCGAGTTCGCCCGTGCGAACCGGCTGCCGACGATGCATGGGTCTCGAGACTTCGTTGACGCCGGCGGTCTCGTCTCGTACGGTCCAGAACTACACGCCCACTACAGGCGCCTCGCCGCGTACGTGGACAAGGTCCTCAAGGGTGCGCGGCCCGCCGACCTCCCCGTGGAACAGCCGACGAAGTTCGAGCT
>Ga0075425_100004553_pt1 | contig 14322 bp, 12 predicted proteins | sample SoiMethybrSBSTD4_FD_75300 | JGI IMG/M metagenome (GOLD analysis project Ga0075425, IMG submission 75300) | Bulk soil microbial communities from a Populus tree surrounding site in Tennessee, USA - Soil MetaG P. TD hybrid SBSTD4 | ecosystem: Environmental > Terrestrial > Soil > Tree plantation...
GGTCGCCGCGTAGGTCGCGACGCCGCCGGCAACCAGCGGGGCGGCCAGGTACGGACGGCCCCAGGTCGTGTAGCGCCACCAGTACCAGCGCGGCCAATGCGCATGGTGGTGCGGCTTGATCACGATTCCGGTGATGATGGGGGGCTTCGGCGGGATCTTGATGCCGACGACCTTCGGCGGGATCTTGATGCCGGTGACCATCGGCTTGTTGGCGATATGCAGGCCTCCGCTGCCAAGGACCTTGGTGGCGGCGCCGCCCCGGCTGGCGGCGTGGAAACCGCCACCACCGCCGTGGAAGGCGGACGCGGTGGAGGACGACAGCGCAATCGCGCCGAGGGTGACGGTGGCCGCGAGGGCCAGGGTGAGGGACTTGCGGGACATCTGAGTTCTCCTGAGAGGGTCGGGGTTGGATATCGGGGGTTGGGCTTGTTCGTTCTCCCGTTAGTAGGCGGCCACCGGAGCCCGGTTCACCTCACAACTCAAAGACTTGTTCCCGCCCGGATGCTGAATGCCCGTTCACCAGGGCGGACCCGGCGTGATATAACCCCGCGCCTCTCGGCGAGCGCCCGGCTGCGGCCGCGCTTCGATTTTCCAACCGGAATGGAGTTGAACCTTGGGTAACAAAATCACACTCACGGCTTCCGACGGATTCAAGCTCGGCGGATATCGCGCGGAGCCGCAAGGGAAGCCGAAGGGCGGCCTGGTGGTGATCCAGGAGATCTTCGGCGTGAACCATCACATCCGCGCCATGTGCGATCGCTTCGCCGCCGTCGGCTACGTGTCGACCGCGCCGCAGGTGTTCGATCGCATCCAGCCCAATTTCGAAAGCGGCTACTCGCCCGACGAGATCGCGCACGCGCGCACGCTCATTCCGAAGGTCGACTGGGCCAAGATGCTGGCTGACGTCGCGTCCGCGATCGACAACGTCAAGGGCGCCGGCAAGGTCGGCATCGTCGGCTACTGCATGGGCGGCACGGTGGCGTTCCTCTCCGCCGGCAAGCTCGACGGGCTCTCCGCCTCGGTCGGCTACTACGGCGGCCAGATCGCCAAGAACGTCGACCTCAAGCCGAAGGTGCCGACGCAGCTGCACTTCGGCGACCAGGACCAGTCGATCCCGATGTCCGACGTCGACCTGATCAAGCAAAAGCGCTCGGACTGCGACATCTACGTCTACCAGGGCGCCGGCCACGGCTTTTCCTGCGACGAGCGCGGCAGCTTCAACGAGGCGGCGAACAAGCAGGCGTGGGACCGCACGCTCGCGTGGTTCGGCAAGAACGTCGGATGATGAGTGCGCCGGATTAGAACCAGCGCTCGTTGATCGTGATGGTGTCGCCGGGGCGCACCGGCGCGGTGACCGGCACGGTGGCGCGGATCGTCTCTCCGCGCACCGTGCGGCTGATCACCACGTCGGTGTGGTAGGCACGCGGCGTGAAGCCGCCGGCGATCGCCACCGCGGTCTCGACCGTCATGTTGGCGACGAACGGGTACTGGCCCGGGAACGTCACCTCGCCGAGGATGAAGAACGGCCGGTAGGTCTCGATCTCGACCGCGACGTGCGGCTCGCGGATGAATCCCTGCTTGAGCCGGGCGCCGATCGCGGCCGACAATTCGGCGGTGCTCAGCCCGCGCGCCGGCACGGTGCCGATCAGCGGCATGGTGATGTTGCCGGCCGCATCCACGTTGTAGCTGTTGGTGAGCCCGTCCTGGCCGAACACCACGACGCGCAGCTTGTCGCCCGCGTCGAGCGTATAGCCGCTGCGCGGCGCCGGTCCGGCCACCGGCACGATGACCGGGCGAGCGGCCGCGTAGCGAGGCGCGCCGCCATAGGCCATCGAATCGAGGTCGGCCACCGGCTGCACCACGACCGCCGCCGTCGGGGGCGGCGCATGCGGGACGCAGCCCGCCGCGAAAAGCACGGCGAGAGCCAGGATCAGAAGGCGGGCAGGACGCATACGGCGAATCCGGGCGGGTTCGTCAAATACCAGCCCGATTAGCGCCTTATATGGTTAACAAAGCCTAAGCGGGGGCCCGGACGGCCGCCCGCCAAAGGCCGGTCAATGTGCGGTCAATGTGCCGCAACCCCGGTTCCGATCTGGCAGCTCACGCCGGTGCCGCCGAGACCGCAGTAGCCCATCGGATTCTTGGCCAGGTACTGCTGATGGTAGTCCTCGGCGAAGTAGAACGGCGGGGCATCGATGATCTCGGTCGTGATCGGCCCATACCCTTTCGGCTTGATCGCCTTGTCGTACATCGCCTTCGAGGCCTCGGCGGCCTGCCGCTGTGCCGGCGAATAGACGTAGATCCCGGAGCGGTACTGGGTGCCGACGTCATTTCCCTGCTGCATGCCCTGGGTCGGGTCATGGCTCTCCCAGAACGTCTTCAGCAGCCGGTCATAGGAAATCTTCTTCGGGTCGAAGACCACCAGCACCACCTCGTTGTGGCCGGTGCGTCCGGAGCAGACCTCTTCGTAGGTCGGGTTGGGCGTCTGCCCGGCCGCGTAGCCGACCGCGGTGACATGGATGCCGTCGCCGAGCTCCCAGAACTTGCGCTCGGCGCCCCAGAAGCAGCCGAGGCCGAACATCGCCGTCTCGAGCCCGTCGGGATACGGACCCTCGAGGGCGCGGCCGTTGACGAAATGGCGGGCGGCGGTCGGGATCGGCTGCGCGCGGCCGGGAAGCGCCTCCCCGGCGGCAGGCATGTCCGTCTTCTTCTTGAACATGAACATCGCGCGGTCTCCCTTCGTCGTCGCTGTCGGCCAGGCTAATATAGGCGCACGGACACCATCGTGCACCGCCGGCGCCATCACATCTCCACCGGGAGCCGTCCGCGCCGCGATCACGCCAACGCGCGCCCGCCGGCAAAAAAGCCGCCGGGACTCGCGTCCCGGCGGCTTCGTTCCTGCGGCGCGCGCTTACTTCAGGGCCGCGACGCCGGCATTCGAAATCACGTCGTCCTGCGAGCCGGTGCCGCCGCTCACGCCGATCGCGCCGATGACCTTGCCGCCGGCCACCAGCGGATTGCCGCCGCGCGAGGCGATCACGTCGTCGAGCGTCGGCAGATAGGCGAAGAAGCTGCCTTTGCCGATCAACCGCTCGAACACCACGGTCGAACGGCGATAGCGCGCGGCGGTGCGCGCCTTGTGCTGCGAGATCGAGACCGAGGCGAACTGGCAGCGGTCGTCGCGCTCGAAGTAGACGAGGTCTCCGTGCGTATCGACCACCGCGATGCACATGCCTTTCCAGTTGCGCTTCTGCAGCTCGGCGACGGCGGCGGCGGCGACCTTCTTGGCGGTCTCGATATTGATCGACTCGCCGTATTCCGGCGGGTTCATCTGGTCCGGCACGTTCTCGTTCGGATTGTTCGGATCCGGCGGCACCTGCGCGAACGCACCAGGGGCGGTCACGAGCGCAACGCACAGGGCGCCCGCCATCACGGTCAAGCGACGCATTACTTCCTCCCTCAAGATATGGTTCGGCCGGCCTCGCCCTCGCGGGCGCGCCGGCACGGTTGGTCAGACGGAAGGAACTTTATCGGATGAAGCGTGCGCCGCCTATGGGGGAATCCACCAGTTGCTGCAAGCCGCGGTAGCGGAGCGAACGGTGAACGCTGTCAGCGCGCGTAGCCGATCAGCGGCTTCTTCTTGCGGCCGAGCAGCATCAGGATGGCGCCGACGACCGCGAACACCAGAAAGGCCGGCGCGGTGAGCACCGAGAGGATGACCGGATTCCACAGCCATTCGGCCACGTGCCGCTCGATCGCCGGCTGCAGCAGCTGCAGGCTGGTCGAGTTGACCGCGTTCCACACGTCACCGAGCTTGGTGAAATAGATCTGGTCGCCGGCGATCGACTTGGTGCCGTCATAGACGAGGAAAACGAAGCCTGCGGCCAGTATCCAGAGGCCGAGCGTTCGCAGCACGAAGCGGATCATGGCGTGTCCGTGACAACAGGGCAAAGAGGATCGTCGCCGCGCACGACTTACTACCCCGGGCGGCCCGGTTCAACCGCGCCGTTCGCGACCAAAGCGGCCTGCGACGTTGCTTGCCCGCTGCGCGCTGACGACAAGTTTGCAGGCCTGCGCCATTTGGGCGACGCCCTCGGCTGCGCTATAGCTTGAGCAAGCCCCTGGGGTTCCGGTAATTTCCGCGCTCCGCCGGTCTCGCCGGCGAGCGTTTCAGGAGTCGTGATGTCCTCCAAGTCGACCGGCCGCGGCAAACGCCCCACCTTCACCGACCAGGAAGCCCTGCTGTTTCACAGCCAGGGCCGGCCGGGCAAGCTCGAGGTGGTGGCGACCAAGCCGATGGCGACGCAGCGCGACCTCTCGCTCGCCTACTCGCCCGGCGTCGCGGTGCCGGTGCTCGCCATCGCGGACGACGAGGCGCTCGCCTACGACTACACGACCAAGGGCAATTTCGTCGCCGTCATCACCAACGGAACCGCGATCCTCGGGCTCGGCAACCGCGGCGCGCTCGCCGCCAAGCCGGTGATGGAAGGCAAGGCCGTCCTGTTCAAGCGCTTCGCCGACATCGACTCGATCGATCTCGAGGTGTCGTCCGAGGATCCCGACGAGATCATCAACTGCGTGAAGCTGCTCGGGCGCAGCTGGGGCGGCATCAATCTCGAGGACATCAAGGCGCCGGAATGCTTCATCATCGAGCAGCGGCTGCGCGAGCTGCTCGATGTGCCGGTGTTCCACGACGACCAGCACGGCACCGCCATCATCGCGGCGGCCGGCCTGCTCAACGCGCTCGGCCTCACCGGGCGCGAGATCGCCAGCACGAAGCTCGTCTGCAACGGCGCCGGTGCGGCCGGCATCGCCTGCCTCGAATTGCTGCGCGCGATCGGCTTCCGGCCCGAGAACCTGATCCTCGCCGACACCAAGGGCGTGATCTACGAGGGCCGCCGGGACGGCATGAATCAGTGGAAGTCCGGCTTTGCGGTCAAGACCAAGGCGCGCAGCCTCGCCGACGCGCTCGCGGGCGCCGACGTGTTCTTCGGCCTCTCGGTCAAGGGCGCGGTGACGCAGGACATGGTGAAGTCGATGGCGGCGAAGCCGATCATCTTCGCCATGGCCAATCCCGATCCCGAGATCACCGTCGAGGAAGTGGCCGCCGTGCGCGACGACGCCATCATGGCGACCGGGCGCTCCGACTACCCGAACCAGATCAACAACGTGCTCGGCTTCCCCTACATCTTCCGCGGCGCCCTCGACGTGCGCGCCAAGACCATCAACATGGAGATGAAGATCGCAGCGGCGCGCGCGCTCGCCGAGCTCGCCCGCGAGGACGTGCCCGACGAGGTCGCCGCCGCCTACGGGGCGCGGCCGAAGTTCGGGCCCGACTACATCATCCCGGTGCCGTTCGACCCGCGGCTGATCTCCTACGTGCCGCCGGCGGTCGCCAAGGCCGCGATGGACACCGGCGTGGCAAGGAAGCCGATCGTCGACATGGATGCCTACCGCGCGACCTTGCGCTCGCGGCGCGATCCCGCCGCCGGCATGCTCAACCGCGTGTTCGAGCGCCTGCGCCGGGCGCCCAAGCGGGTGGTGTTCGCCGAGGGCGAGGAGGAGCAGGTGATCCGCGCGGCGGCGAGCTTCGTGCACCAGGGCCTCGGCAGCGCGCTCCTGGTCGGCCGCGAGGACCGGGTGCGCGAGACCGCGAAGGCGGCCGGCATCGAGCTCGGCGACGGCATCGAGATCATCAATGCGCGGCTCTCCAAGCGCAACGCCGTCTATGCGGCCTATCTCTACGAACGACTGCAGCGCAAAGGCTTCCTGCAGCGCGACTGCCAGCGGCTGGTCAACCAGGACCGCAACCACTTCGCCGCCTGCATGGTGGCGCTCAACGATGCCGACGCGATGGTCACCGGCGTCACCCGCAACTTCTCCGGCGTGCTCGCCGACGTCAGCCATTGCATCGATCCAAAACCCGGCCACCGCGTCATGGGCGTGTCGCTGGTGATCGCGCGCGGCCGCACCGTGCTGGTCGCCGACACGGCGGTGACCGAGATGCCGAATGCCAACGAGCTCGCCGAGATCGCCGTCGAGGCGGCGGGCGTGGCGCGCAAGTTCGGCTACGAGCCGCGGCTCGCGCTGCTCGCCTTTGCGACCTTCGGCCACCCGCCGGGCGACCGCGCCGCGCGCGTGCAGGAGGCGGTGCGCATCCTCGACCAGCGCCGCGTCGACTTCGAGTACGATGGCGAGATGGCGGCCGACGTCGCGCTCAATGCTGAGCTGATGGCGACCTACCCGTTCTGCCGGCTGTCCGGCCCCGCCAACGTGCTGATCATGCCGGCGTTCCATTCGGCCGCGATCTCGACCAAGATGCTCCAGGAGCTCGGCGGCGCGACCGTGATCGGGCCGCTGCTGGTCGGGCTCGATCGGCCGGTACAGATCGTCGGACTGTCGGCGACCGATTCCGAGCTCGTCAACATGGCCGGCCTCGCGGCGTTCAACGTCAGCGGCTGATTCAGCGCATATCCCGGCGAAGTGGATACCGGTTCGCCGACGAAGGATATGCGCCAAAAGAGAAGGAGAACAACGATGTCCCAGTCCGCGCTGCGCGGCGTGATCGCCGCAATCGCCACCCCGGTCGACGCCAACGGCGAGCCGGATATCGGCCGCGCCACGAAGCTCGCGCGCTTCCTGCTCGACAACGGCTGCGACGGTCTCAACGTGCTCGGCACCACCGGCGAGGCGACCTCGTTCTCGCTCGCGCAGCGCCAGCGGGTGATGACCGCCTACCGCGACGCCGGCCTGCCGCTCGACCGCCTTATGGTCGGCACCGGCGCGGCCGCGGTGGCCGACGCCGTCGCGCTCAGCCGCCATGCCGCCGAGCTCGGCTTCGCCGGCGCGCTGGTGCTGCCGCCGTTCTACTACAAGGGCGTGCCGGACGACGGGCTCGCCGCCTACATCGACACCATCGTGTCGGCGACCGCCGCAAAGCCGATCCCGATCTACCTCTATCATTTCCCGGCGCAGTCGGGCCTGCCGTGGCATCCGAAGCTGGTGCGTCGGCTGCTCGATGCATTCGGGGCGCGGCTGGTGGGCTTGAAGGATTCGTCCGGCGACATGGCGTACGCACGCGAGGTCGCCGCGATCTCGCCGGCCTTCAAGGTGTTTCCCTCGACCGAGGCGGTGCTCATCGAGGCGCGCGGCGGCGCGTTCGCGGGCTGCATCTCGGCGACCGCCAACCTCAATCCGGATCTCTGCCAGCGCGCCTGGAGCCGCGGCGACGCCGCCGCGCTCGACAGCGCGGTGACGATCCGCAAGCTGTTCGACGGCCGCGCGCTGGTGTCGGGCGTCAAGGCGCTGCTCGCCCATATCCACGGCGACGCCGCACTCGCCCGGGTGATGCCGCCGCTCGCCGCCTTCTCGGCGGCCGATACCGCCGCGGTCACGGCCGGCTACGACCAGGCACGGGCCAAGCGTGTGGCCTGAGCGGCTCGGCCCGGCCGCCGCCACGGGCGGCCGCGGCCGTTGACGCCCGCCACCGCCCTGCCTATAAGCCTGCCCGTCAGGCGGCGAGCGCCGGTTCGCCGCCGCTGTCTTTTCGCGTGCGCCGCGGCCGCCCCACATGGCGAACCCCTGGCGCGCAGCACCGCAACGGAACCCTGATGGCCAATACGAAGTCCGCCAAGAAGGCGACCCGAAAGATTGCGCGTCGCACCGAGATCAACAAGACGCGCCGCTCGCGCATGCGCAGCTACCTCCGCATGGTCGAAGACGCGATTGCGGGAGGCGACAAGGCGAAGGCGCAGTCGGCCCTCAAGGCCGCCGAGCCCGAGATGATGCGTGCCGCGCAGCGCGGCGTGATCCACAAGAAGACCGCGAGCCGCAAGGTGTCGCGCCTGACCCAGCAGATCGGCAAGCTCGGCCAGTAGGCCGAAGCTCGACACTGGACTTTTTCTCCGCTTCGCGAGACGATGATCGCTGTCGCGCGCTGCTGCGCACGCGACAGCGCAGCGCTGCCTTATGACCTTATGAAGTGCAGCGCTGCCTTATGAAGTCATGTCCATCGGCGACGAGCGGACGTTGTCCCCAGGGCAGCATGTTGTTGAAAAGTCACATGGACGGGGAAAGCAGTCCTGTCCGCCTTATCCAGGTAGGACTACGTATTGCCAGCAATCTGCGCGTCTCGGGTTTTTCGCGCAGCGGGGTGACGAGGGTTACCCTCTCGCAACGAGCAAAAAATCCGCTGCTGCCTTAATGTTTTGTTAAGAAAGCGACCGCCAGGGGTTGGAATTTTAGCGGTTCTGCGACAAACGTGCGACAGACTGAGTTTTGCCCGTGAGGCTTTTTCGGATACCTCCCATTCGGTTCACGCGCATGTGATTTAACCCGGCAGGTCAACAGCTTGTCGGCTTGCCGTTACACAAGCGTTGCCTGACTTTCACGCTCGCCGAACGCCGCGTTGCGGACCTCGTTCATTCGGCTGTTGCCTGTGGGTCGGCACCGTGTATTTCTTGACCCGGCCGCCGGACACTCCGGCGGCGCCCACCAGTAAACAGTCTGGTTTCGCACCCCACTTGCGTGGGGAGGGAGGGACTTTGCCAAGTTCTCCTCGATCCTCGCGCGTTGCGGCGCTTGCGCCGGCGGCCAGACACTTCGCGTAGCTGCGTGCTTTCGGTCGATCTAGCGCCCGAACGCCCGCCAGACAGTATGGAATGACTTTGGAGTGCTCGACAGCGCCACGATCAGCGCTGCGAGCGACGGGGACACAAGGGGAGACGAGCGAGGGGGCCTAGCATGAGAACTTCTTGTCGGGGCACGGCAACGACGCGTGGCGGCGCGTGGTGCCAGCAAAGCCTTGCGATACAGTTCCGGCGCGCCTGCGCGTCTGTACTCCCGCCATCTGAATCCCACTCCCAACTCCTGGCCTCCGCCAGGAGGAGCCTGTTGCCGCCGTCCGGCGGCTAACAACCGCGTCCGCTGCGAGCCCTTCCTGGCCGCGCTCCAACGGAGCGCAGGCAGCGAAGTGCTCCCGCGAGCGGACTGCCTGGCATTCGCAATCATCCCCGGCGGCCGCGTTCCTTTGGTCGTCGATCTCCACCGAGTTGGTGCCGCATCACATGAAAGAAGACTGGACAATGGCGAATTCGGATGAGGAGCATTCGGCTCATGACCTTGCGCAGGAGCACCTCGCGCAGGAGCGCACGTCACACGGGCACGCCGCCCAGCCGCACGCGGACGCGCGGCAAGATCATCGTTCGCACCAGGAGCGCTGGCTGCGCGTGAAGGAGCGCCTGCGCGCGGAAGTCGGCGAGGACATCTTCACCAGCTGGTTCCAGCGCATGGACCTGGAAGGCATCGATGGCGAGACGGTCCGGCTGTCGGTCGCGACACGCTTCCTCAAGACCTGGGTGCAGTCGCACTACGGCGAGAAGGTCCTGCTGTGCTGGCAGGCCGAGCTGCCGGCGTTGCGTCGCATCGACATCGTGGTGCGCTCGGCGGTGATCCGCGCCAATACGACCAACGCAAAGCCATGCGAGCAGGCCACGCCGGCGCGCGAGGTGCATGGCAAGAGCGACGGCGCGGAGCCGCGCGGCTTCGCAATTCCGGCCGCGCCGAGCCAGGAGGCGCACGGCGGCTCGCCGCTCGACCCACGGCTGACCTTCGACACGTTCGTGGTCGGCCGCTCCAACACGCTGGCGCACGCCGCCGCCAAGCAGGTGGCGGTCGCGCGCCGCAGCGATCCGGTGATGTTCAATCCGCTCTACATCCACGCCGGCGTGGGCCTGGGAAAGACGCATCTCCTGCAGGCGATCGCCTGGACCGGCAACACCCAGCCCGACCGCAAGGTGCTCTACCTCACGGCCGAGCGCTTCATGTACGGCTTCGTCTCCGCGCTGCGCAGCCAGACGGCGATCGCCTTCAAGGAGGCGCTGCGCGGCATCGACGTGCTGGTGATCGACGACCTGCAGTTCCTCCAGGGCAAGTCGACCCAGGCCGAGTTCTCCCACACGCTCAACTCGCTGATCGACGGCGGCCGCCAGGTCATCATCGCCGCCGACCGCCCGCCGCTCGATCTGGAAAGCCTCGACGAGCGGGTGCGCTCGCGCCTCGCCGGCGGGCTGGTGGTCGAGATGGGATCGCTCGGCGAGGAGCTGCGCCTCGAGATCCTCAACTCGCGCGTCGCGCTGGCGCGAGCGCATCATCCGGGCTTCGACGTGCCGCCGGCCGTGCTCGCCTACATCGCCCGCTCGGTCACCCACAACGGGCGCGATCTCGAAGGCGCGCTCAACCGCCTGCTCGCCCACTCGAAGCTCACCGGCCAGCCGGTGACCATGGATCTGGCCGAGCGCGAGATCCGCGACCTGATCCGGCCGCAGGAACCCAAACGCGTCAAGATCGAGGACATCCAGCGGGTGGTCGCGCGCCACTACAACGTCAGCCGGGGCGACCTTTTGTCATCCCGGCGGACCGCGAATGTGGTGCGCCCCCGGCAGGTCGCCATGTATCTGGCGAAGACGCTGACCTTGCGCTCGCTGCCGGAGATCGGCCGGCGGTTCGGCGGCCGCGACCACACCACGGTCCTGCACGCCGTGCGCAAGATCGAGAACCTGGTCGGGAACGATTCGTCGCTTGCCGAGGAAATCGAGTCCCTGAAGCGGCAATTGCAGGAATGATCACAGGATAAGCACAGAATTGCCCCTGGCCCGGCCCACTCGCCCTTGAATAATCGGCGCGGCCGGGCCAATTTTCTCGTCCGGCGCGGGTTCCCTGCCGCCGGGCACCCCCGGCGCGCAAGCCAGTCGCCTCCACGTGCCGGGATCACCTCCGATAAGCGGGGTCCCGCATGAAGGTTACGGTCGAGCGCGCCGAGCTCCTGAGATCGCTGTCCCACGTTCATCGCGTGGTCGAGCGGCGCAACACCATCCCGATTCTCGCCAACGTGCTGATCCGCGCCGAGCGCTCCAAGCTCGCGTTCAAGGCGACCGACCTCGACCTCGAGGTGATCGAGACGGTGGCCGCCGAGGTCTCGCCCGGCGGCGTCACCACGGTGCCGGCGCACATGTTCTACGAGATCGTGCGCAAGCTGCCCGAAGGCACCCAGATCGTGCTCGAGGCCTCGGGCGACCGGGCGGTGCTCACCGTCCGCGCCGGCCGCTCGCGCTTCACCCTGCAGACGCTGCCGGAGGCGGACTTCCCCGACATCGCGGCCGGCGACATGACGCACAAGTTCACGCTTGGCGCCGCCGACCTCAAACGGCTGATCGAGAAGACGCAGTTCGCCATCTCGACCGAAGAGACACGCTACTATCTCAACGGCATCTACCTGCACACCGCCGGCACCGGTCAGAATCTGACGCTGCGCGCGGTGGCGACCGACGGCCATCGCCTCGCCCAGGTCGAGCTCGCCGCGCCCGCCGGTGCCGCGGGCATGCCGGGCGTGATCGTGCCGCGCAAGACGGTGAACGAGATGCAGCGGCTGATCGAGGACGCGAACGCCGAGATCGCGGTCGAGCTGTCGGCCTCGAAGATCCGCTTCACGCTCGGCAACGTGGTGCTCACGTCGAAGCTGATCGACGGCACCTTCCCGGACTACGGCCGCGTCATCCCGGTCGGCAACGACAAGCTGCTCGAGGTGGAGAAAAAGGAGTTCGAGCAGGCGGTCGACCGCGTCTCCACCATCGCGAGCGAGCGCGGCCGCGCCGTCAAGCTCTCGCTCACCGGCGGTCGGCTGGTGCTCTCGGTGACCAACCCGGATTCCGGCAGCGCCAACGAGGAGCTCGACGTGACCTACGAGGCCGATCCGATCGATATCGGCTTCAACTCGCGCTACCTGCTCGACATCGCGGCGCAGATCGAAGGCGCCACGGCGGTACTCCGGCTCGCCGACCCGGGCTCGCCGACGCTCGTCCAGGACAAGGATTCCAAGGGCGCGCTCTACGTGCTGATGCCGATGCGGGTGTGACCTTCGCTTGCGCGGCCGCGGACAACTTCATTGGCGCATGATCTTTTGCGAACACCGGCATCCACTTTTCGGCATCATGCGCAGCGCATATCCCGGCGAAGTGGCCACCGGTTCGCCGATAAGGATATGCGCCAAACAAAGAATTTAGAGCGCATTCCGGTTTCGTAGGAACGGAATACGCTCTAAGTAGCGCGCGATGACCACGGCCGCCCGCATCTGCCGCCTCACGCTGACGAATTTCCGCAGCTATCACGCCGCGCAGATTGCGGTGGGCGACGGCCCGGCCGTGCTGGTCGGCCCGAACGGCGCCGGCAAGACCAATCTGCTCGAGGCGATCTCCTTCCTCGCGCCCGGGCGGGGCTTGCGCCGCGCCACCCTCGACGAGGTCGCGTTCAGCGAGGGCGATGGCGCCTGGGCGGTCTCGGCCGAGGTCGAGGGTGCGCTCGGCCTCGTCACGCTCGGCACCGGCATCGAGCCGCTGCACGGCGAGGACGTGACGCCGCTGCGCAAGTGCCGGGTCGACCGCGAGCCGGTCGCCTCGGCCGCCGCCTTCGCCGACCACCTGCGGGTGATCTGGCTGGTGCCCGCCATGGACGGCCTGTTCGCCGGCCCGGCGAGCGAGCGGCGGCGCTTCATCGACCGCCTGGTGCTGGCGGTCGATGCCGCCCACGGCACCCGGGTCAACGCGCTCGAGCGCGCGCTGCGCTCGCGCAACCGGCTCCTGGAAAGCCCCAGCCCGGACCCGCACTGGCTCGACGCGACCGAGCACGAGACCGCCGAGCTCGCCGTCGCGGTCGCGGCCGCCCGCGCGGAGACGGTCCGTCGCCTTGCCGCCGCGCTCGCCGCGCGCCACGCGCCCGATGCCGCCTTCCCGTCGGCCGAGATCGCGCTCGAAGGCTGGATGGAGACGCTGCTGCTCACCCATCCGGCCGGCGAGGTCGAGGACCGCTACCGCGCCGTGCTCAAGGAGAGCCGCGCGCGCGACGCCGCCGCCGGCCGCACTCTCGACGGGCCGCACCTGACCGACCTCGGTGTGGTGTATGCGCCGAAGGGTATCGCGGCGCGCGACGCCTCGACCGGGGAGCAGAAGGCGCTGTTGATCGGCCTCGTGCTCGCCCACGCGGGGCTGGTCGCCGAAATGATCGGCACCGCGCCGGTGATCCTGCTCGACGAGGTGGTCGCCCACCTCGATCCGGGCCGCCGCGCCGCCCTGTACGATGCGCTGGAGCGGCTCGGCGCGCAGATCTGGATGACCGGTGCCGATCCGGCCGCGTTCGCCGACATCGCGGCCCGCGCGCAGGTGTTCGAGGTGGCGCCCGGAGGGGTGCGGCGGCACGGCGGCGGGCCCGATTGCGATCCGCATCGCCCGACCGCGCTGTGAGCTTTCACCCGACGACAGCAAGAATCGGATCGTCGTCGCCCGCGCCGGCCACTATGCTGCGGCGGTGACCGATTTCATCGTGACGAGGCACGAGGAAGCGCCATGGCAACTCCATTCCGGACGCTTCTTGCGATGACGACCGTATTGATCGTCGCGCCCGTGGCCCTCTGCGAGACCCGCATCGACGAGGCATCGCTGCCGGCCGGGTCCTACGCGATCACGACCCGGCTCGAGCTGCCGCACCTTGAACGCTGGGCGATCGACAAGACGACGACGATCTGCCTGCGCGGCCACGCAACGGGCGGCCAGCTCCCGATACCGATCCTGAGCGCGAACAACCCATATACGTCATGTGCCGCCGCAAATCTGGCGATCGATCACGGCAAGCTGGAATACGATGTGGTCTGCCCTGGCCGCGCTTCCGCCAAGGCACATGCCACGTACGTGCTTGGCGCGGACCATTTCGCCGGCCGCGTGGCGATGCTGCTGGGCGGAAAGAACATGACGATGACGGAAGTGCAGTACGCCCGCCGCGTCGGCGATTGCAGCGCCACGCGCCGGGAATCGGCGACGGAATTCTGAGCCCAACCGGGCTTCGGGAGACCGCCGCGAGGTGATTCCGCGCCCCTCGCGGGCCGGCCGGGCGGCGGCGCAAACGGGGCTTTCGCGCGTTCCCTCCAGCGGCGTTAAGAAATGCGGTAAAAACAAGCAATTTCAACCGTTTATTGGCCTTCACTTTGCCTTGTCGAACACCCATATTCGTGTCACACCAGACAGCGTGATTCTGGGTCGCTCGCGACCCCTTTTTCGAACTCCATTCGCACCCGAATCGAAGCCCCTCATGGCCGAAGCCGCACGCCAGCAGCCCCGTTCCGACGCGTCCGATTACGACGCCGAATCGATCAAAGTCCTCAAAGGCCTCGACGCGGTGCGCAAGCGCCCCGGCATGTACATCGGCGACACCGATGACGGCTCGGGCCTGCACCACATGGTCTACGAGGTGGTCGACAACGCGATCGACGAGGCGCTC
>Ga0075425_100004554_pt1 | contig 14313 bp, 6 predicted proteins | sample SoiMethybrSBSTD4_FD_75300 | JGI IMG/M metagenome (GOLD analysis project Ga0075425, IMG submission 75300) | Bulk soil microbial communities from a Populus tree surrounding site in Tennessee, USA - Soil MetaG P. TD hybrid SBSTD4 | ecosystem: Environmental > Terrestrial > Soil > Tree plantation...
GACGTCGTCGGCGGTGCCGAGCTGGCCGTCGGGGCCGGGCGAGAACGAGGCGATCTCGCCGCGCGTCATCACCATGAAGTTGGTCGGGCTGCCGGGGACGAACAGCGGGTCGTCCGACCGCAGCGGGATCAACACCGTCCCGCCGGATTTCGGGATCAGGTCGAGGCCGTGATCGAAGAACTGGCCGAAGAACGTGAACATCAGGTTGAACGGCGCCGAGAGACCGAAGTCCGGCGTGATGTTCGGGATGAAGAGCGAACCCGTGGGGTCGCCCGGTTCGGGCGGAGCCGGATCGCCGCAGACGAAGCCGCCCGATCCGCACGGGTTATCGTGCGCGAACTGGGCTGCCGGGTTGTTCGCCGACTGATCGACGATCAGGTTGCTGATAGTGCGCGGCTCGGAGTCGATCACCGTGCCGCCGACCTGCTGGTACGACGTGCCGTTCTGCGCCTGGCGGAAGCGCGGCGTCAGCAGGCGCGGAAAGAGGCGGTCCGCCGCGCCGAACATGTGCTGATCGGGCACCGGGACGAGGTTGTTGAACGACCCGTCGACCGTGCGGAGACCGCGCGGCAGCTGCGGATCGCTGACCTGGTTCGGTCCAGGCCCGAGCAGCTGGCCGCCCGCGGCGTGATCCTGGGCGACGAGAATCTGCTCGTAGATGAACCGGAGATCGTTGGCGTCGATGACGAACCCTGCTCCGGTCGGCGCAGTCTGCGCCTGAACGGTGGTCTGCTGAATCAGCAGACTCGTGATCGGCGACACGGCCATCCCGATCATCATCGCGACGGCCCAGCGTTTCGCGGCGTTCGATCGACGCCTGCTAAACGGCGATTTCACTCTCATGATCTTCCCCTCCCACTTACTGCGGTTTATGTCGAGACACACGTTGAGCAACTCCGGCCGATCGACGGCGTCGGACTCCTTTCCGTTGATGACTTGTGCGAAATGTGTTCGTGCTATCCGGGTCGATCAGTAGATCGCGAGAGAACTGTTCAGGATCACGCGCGACACGTAGCGCAGGCCCTCAGGCCTGCCATTCGGCCGCCCGCCAGCCCTTAAGGGCTGCGCTACGAAATCCCAAACGCGCTCTTGTCACGAGAGAGATCGCGCAGTGGTTACGGCGGCGCGCGAAGACCGTAAACGGACTGAGCGGAAGCGTGGCGGAACGGATTACGAAGGAGAGGAACGTGGGGATCGCGGCGCTTTTTGCCGCAACCGGAATGAGCTGGATGTGTGCCTGCGGTGTCACCAACGGTGTTGGTTGATTCCATGGGAACCGCTGGCGGGCCGCGCAGCAAATACACGTCTCGGCCGCGTGCGCCGTGTCGAGCCTCCGTCACGCCACCGAGAGCCGTGCTGTCACTGAACTCTGGTGCAAGGTAGGCGCGACTGTAAGTTGCGAGCCCCGATGCGGTCGACGACTCGTCATCCCCGTCATCGTCGTCGTCGTCGCACGCATCCGAGGCGCTGCCGTCGATGTCGTTGGTCCACTTGCGATCGTGAGCCGGGTCCGCCGACGCCTGGCACCCGACCACATCCGGCCCGGTCGACGCGTCGAGGTCGCGCGACGCCGGCGTTGGCGTCTGCAGCACCAGGCCGGCACACGCAACCAGCATGAACGCGAGACGGGCCGCGACCGGCCCGACGAACGACGTCCCGAGGATCGTGATCAATGCGCTCCTGTAATCAGCGATCAGTTGAAGTGGAACCGAGCGCGTAGGCTAGACGACCACTTACGATTTGAAAATGGCCCCTTGGTGGGGGACGCGCACCAGTGGTCCACGTCAGCACGGTCCTTTCGTGTTCACGGCCGGTGCCGGCGACTTAGTCAGAGTCGCGGAGCTGGCCGGAGCGGCCGGCGTGCTCGCGCAAGGCGTGCCGGAGGCCGCGGCCTGCGGCGGCGGTGCCGGCCGTGACGGCGCCGCCGATCGCGTCACGAACACCGGCCCGACGCCGGCGAAAAACATCGCGGCGACGAGAATCAGCGGCCATCGCTTGACGCTCGCCGCGACATCGCAATCGAGTGCCTGGCTGACAGGTGCGTCGTCCATCTCTCCCTCACCGCGGTTATGGATCCCGCGCCCGGAAGCGCCGGCGCGAGAATGGAATGCGCTGCGCGAGCGTAACTGTTGCGAGGCACCGCGGACATTCCTCTTTGGTGGGCTGGAGACCGCGAACGGTCGGTCAGATGTCGAGCAGGATATCGAGCAGCTCGAAATCGACGAGATCGCACATGTACCAAAGCCACATCGTCACGAGCCGGATTCCGTTCAGCAGGCGGGCGCGAAGCCGGCGCAGATCCTTGTCGTCGAGGTGCGAGACGACGCCGTCGCCGCGCATCCGTACGCCGACGGGCGACGGCGCAGCGGTCGCCGGCGCCGCGAACGCCTTCAGGCGCGCGCGCGATCGGTGCAGCAGCAGCTTGAAGCTGGGTACGCTCATGCGGAGCATCGCGGCCGAATCGCGGTCACCGTATTCATAGACGTCGGCGAGCATCACCGCGACCTGCTGTCCGGGCCGGAGGAGCTGCGCGCAGCGCCGCAGCCAGCCGTCGACGCGGCGGTGGCACTCGCACCTGGCAACGACGCCGTCGGCGCCGATCTGCAGTGCTGTTTCGGTTTCGCGAGCCGCAGCGGAATCGATTGGAATGAGACTGACCCGATCGCGGCCGCGATCGTAGTCGGCGATGCGCTTGCGCGCCATCGCAAGCAGCCACTCGTCGATCGGCTCAATGCGATCCGCCTGGAACGTCGCCCATGCGGCGAGCAACGTTTCTTGTGCGATGTCGTCGGCGTCGGCGCGGTTGGCCACGCGCTGGACGACGAATCGATGCACGTCGACGGCGGCGAGTTCGATGGGGTGCATCGGGATTGACGTGACGCCGGTGCAACACGCGCGCCTCGTCGCCGCTCGCGAAAGCTACGAATTCATTACAAATTAAAAACGCTTTCTTGACGGACCCGTCGACTGTCGCGCCCGATGGCGACTTTTGTCGCTGCCGAGGCCACACAGCACGCTGCAAAAGACCTGGCCGCACAGCACGCTGCCAAAAACCTGACCGGAGCCACGAAGGCACGAAGGCACGAAGACCCACGGCCGACGTTCACCTTCGAGGCACCGAGAACCCAGAACCCGAACCCAGAACCCGTAACCGAGAACCCAGAACCGAGAACCGCGAACGCCGAACGCCGAACCCTTCTCTGCAGCGCCGCCAATTAAAAAAAGGGCCGGGCGCGCGATGCGCCCGGCCCTGAGGACTTACCCGAAGAGCGTCGACTACGGCTGCCGGATCTCGATCACTGCGAAGTTGTAGCGATCGGTTCCGACACCGCTGACACCGATTGTGGTCGACGATCCCGCGTTGGGCTGCGCAGTCGTCGTCCGCACCGACCAGAAACTGTCGGTGATCGAGGTCGGCGACTGCGCGATGATCGTCGATCCCGACTGCGCCGTCAGCACCTTCCGGTTATCCCAATCGTTGCCGACGCCGAAGAGCCACGAGTTCGGCTTCGTCGTCGCGATCGAGATCGACGGATCGCCAGCAACGCCGGTCGCCTTGCTGGAGATTGCCGTTGCCGCACCCGCGAGCGTGTTCTGCGCGCCGGTGAAGCCAACCACGGTCATCTGCGCCACTTCCGACAGACTCAACACACCGGTGACCGTCACCGATGCGCGAGCCGTCGGCGCGAACGCCCACCAGATCTCCGAGGTGCCGAGCTGCGTGTTGGCTCGCTGCGCGCGCGTCCAGGTGAACGCGCCGGTGCCGTTGTTGTTGACGCCGTTCACGATGACGTTCGGGCCCGACGACGGGCCGTCGGTCGAGATGAACGCCACCAGCAGCGTGTTCGCCGCGACGGCGAATGCCGGGCTGGTGATCGTCGTGTTCGGCGTGACGTTGTTACGCGTCACGAACGAGGCGATCGTCGGCGCCGTGCCCTGCGAGATGACCAGGGCGACGTTGCTGCCGCGCGCCGCACTCGATCCGCCGGTCGGCGTCTGGCTGATCACCAGGCCGCCTGCCACGGTCGAACTCTGCGCGAAGCTCACCGACACCGTCAGGCCCTGGCCGGTCAGCGACGTGGTCGCTGCCGCCTGGGTGAGCCCGACGACGTTGTTGACGATCACCGGCGGCAGTCCGCTCGACACCACCAGCGCGACGCTGGTGCCGACTTCGACCGCCGTGCCATCCGCGATGCCCTGGCTGATGACCGTGTTTGCCGGAACCGTGAGGCTGCTCTGGAACGTGATCGGTGCGCCGACCAGGCCGGCTTCGTTGAGGATGTTGAGCGCAACGCCGTGCGTGCCGATGTCACCCAGCGGCAGACCGGTGACGAGCGGCACGATCGTGCCGAGCGAGACGACGATGTCCACCGGTGAGTTCGCCGGCAGCGTGGTGCCCGCGACCGGACTGACGCTGATCACCCGGCCGATCGGGATGGTCGGGCTGTTGGCCGTCGTCACGACACCGACGCGGAGGCCAGCGTTCAGGATCGCGGTGGTCGCCGCCGCCTGGGTCAGGCCGATGACGCCCGGCACCGTGTCGAGCGGGCTCGGCACCGGGATGGTGACATCCGCGAACTGCAGCCGCTCGATATTGAGGAGCGTGTCGGTGCCGTCCGACGTGACTGCGTCGGCGGCGCGAGCCGGCACGTGCTGCACGATCACGCGCGGTCCGTCGAGCGTGATGTTGTAGTCAGCCCGCGGGAAGTTGAACACGGCCGTGTCGCAGTTCCGCGGCGTCGCGCTGCTGCAGTCGGCCGGCGGCGTATCGGGCGGCGTCACGATGCTGCGGATGATCGAGATGTTGCCCGGATTCAGCCGCTGCGGATCCGCGAACACATCGTCCACGAGGTCGCGCGGATCGTTGACCAGCTTGATGGTGCCGTCGTTGAGCACGGCGCGGAGCTGGACGTTCAGCCAGCGGTCGCCGTCGATCAGGTCGTCGCCCATCTTGCCTTCGAGGGTGTCGTTGCCCTTGCCGCCGAGGAGGATCTCGCCGCCCATGAAGCCGACGCCCTTGATGCCGGGAACCGCCGGATCGAGCAGGCTCTTGTTGAACCCGGTCGGTCCCATCAGCGTTTCGAGGCCGGCGATATTCCGCGCGCCTGAACCGTTGCGGAAGTTGACCTGGCCGGGCACGCCGACCGCCGGCACCTGCACCGGCGCGGTGCCCTGGGTCAGTTCCATCCCGACGACGAGGCACTCGGCGATTTCGCCAGGCGGCGTGCAGAGCACTTTGTTCGCTCCGGCGATGTGATCGTCGAGATCCCAGCCCGACGCACCGTCGACGAAGCGGTACTTGTTGCGGAGGTCGTTGAAGTTCAACGGTACGTTCGGCAGCGCGAGCAGGTCGAGCTCGATGAATTCCGGCGCGTTCCAGCCGCGCAGGGTGATCCAGTCGAAGCCGTAGTCGCCGAAGAACTTGTTCGAGCCTTCCGACATCAGCATGATGTCGTCGCCGCCCTCGCCGAAGTGGTTGTCCTGTCCGGGACCGCCACCGAGGACGTCGTTGCCGCCGACGGCGCTCAACCCCGCGAGCAGGTCGAACACGTTGCCGCCGTCGCCGAACATGCCGCCGTCGTGGCCTTCACCGTCGTAGATCCAGTCGTCGCCGTCGCCGCCGAAGATACCCTCGGCGCGCATCGAGCCGTCGACGAAGACGTCGTCGCCAGGACCGCCGAAGTATTCGACGCCGTCGTCGCCGCCGAGCAGGAAGTCGTTCCCCTCGCCGCCGATCTCGAGGTCGGCGCCAAAGCCGGGTCCGGCCGACATCGCGTCGTTGCCGGGTCCGCCCTTCAGGATGTCGTCGCCGTTGCCGCCGAACATTACGTCGTCACCGTCACCGCCGAGGATGGTGTCGTTGCCGTCGTTGCCCTCGAGGCGATCGTTACCGGCGTTGCCGTAGAGCGTGTCGTCGCCGATGTCCGACGTGAAGCGATCGTTGCCCGCGCCGCCGTTGAAGACGATGTTCTTGCCGGTGTGGAGCGGGTCGAAGAACAGCTTCGTGCCATCCGGCTGGTTGATGATCACCGGGCTGTTCGGATTGGTCGGATCGAGCGCGCCAGCGGGCGTGTTCGGGTCGAAGATGAAGTCCGCCGTGTCGAAGACGTTGTCCATCGTGCCACCCGACACGCTGTTGCGGCGTGCGAGCTCGGCGAGGGAGTTGCCTTCGAGCGAGAAGCGGATGTTCAGGCCGTCCGTGCGCTGCAGGTAGTAGAAGCGGTCGAAGTCCTGCAGGTGCTCGAGTTGCGACTCGAACACGTAGTTGAACGTCGAGCCGAGCAGGCCGCCGAAGGCCGCCTGGCGCTCGGCGAGGCCGCCGATCCAGAAGTCGACGTTGTCGAGACCGCAGGTCGCATCCGAGCAGCCGGCCGCGGCCGCCTGCGCCGGCGTCGACGCGAACATGAACACGTTGTTCGCCAGCAGCGCGCTGGCCGCCTGCCGCTTCGCAGCGACCGTCGTGGCGTTCTGCACCGCGGGCACCGTCGCGTAGGCCGCGATGAAGTTGACCAGCGACTGCGAATGCCGCAGGCCCTGGCCGAACTGGAACCAGTTGGCGTACGGCGTCAGCGCGGAGTCGCGGGTCTTGGCGAAGAGCTGTTTGCGCGCTTCGTTGAGTCCCGGGATACCTTCGCTGCGTCCGCGCGCGATGTTGATCGCCGGCAGGTCGAGGGGCAGGCCGACGAGCGTGTTGCGGACCGACGAGGTCGTGAACTCGTCGAGCTCGTTGCCGACTTGCTTCGACAGGCCGTTGATCAGCGAGCCGGCCGCCTGCGCCGCGGTCAGCGTGCCGTTCAGCGTGCCGTTGTAGACGCCGTTCGCCGGAGTCGAGTCGGTCGGCGCCAGGTTGAATTTCTCTGGAGCGAGGAACACGTCGAACAGCCTGAGGTTGGTCGTCGTCGTCGTCGTGCCGTCCGTCGTCTCGCGATGCAGCACTTCGGGCAGCATCGAGTGACCGAGGCGGTAGACGGTGTGCGCGAACTCGGCGGTGATCGCCGGATCGAAGTTGGTCAGGCCGCCGAGGAACGCATTGATGAGCGGCTGGATCTTGCGGGCGAACTCCTCGAACACGAGGTGCTGGTACTGCATCTCGGTGCCGAAGCGCGCCGCCTGGAAGAGACGTTCACCGTAACCCCAGCCCGAGCCGGCGTGGACGGCGTGCCAGTTGGCCTGCTCCTGCGCGGTGAAGCCGAAGGCATTGCGGCCGGTCGCCGGGTCCACCGGAAGGTTGATGTTGTGATCCACTTCCGACGCGATGCGGTTGTGCTCGGAGTGGAACAGCTGGTGGACGGTCGACAACATGATGTTCTCGTTGCCGCGGCCGTCGCCGGTGATGAAGTGCGCGTTCAGGAGCTCGTCGTCGTAGGTGCCGGGCTGCTGGCAGGACGGCGTCGCGCGGAAGTCGCAGATCGTCGTGTCGCTGTCGGCCGGCAACGGGTTGTTGTTGGCGTCGACCGGCACGGCGTTGTGCGCGATGTCGTTCAGGAACGCGTGACCGGTTCTGAACGCGTCGGCCGGAACGGCAACGGGCGCCGCCGGGTTGCCCTCGACGAGGACGTTGCCCGGACGAACCATCATCGGCATCCCGCGGAGTGGGCCGGGCTTGAAGTGGCCGTACGGGTCGGTAACGATCAACGGCACGTCCAGGACGTCGCGGTCGGCGAGAACGATGCCGAGCTTCTGCCTGGCCTGGGCCTTCACCGTGGCCCAGTTGCCAATGTTGCAGATCAAGTCGCCGGTGAAGCCGGTACCGCGCGGCGCGCAGTGGTCGCCGTCGAGCACCTTGCCGTCCGGAATCGCCGCGCCGGCCGCGCCACCGCAGACCGCCGCGGTCGGATTGGTCGCGCAGACGTACTGGCGCAGGAACACCTGGTGCGACGGGTGCGAGGTGTAGGTCTGGTTCTGATCGACCCACGGCGTCGTCTGGTTGACCGACTCGCGGACGTCGTCGGCGGTGCCGAGCTGGCCGTCGGGGCCGGGCGAGAACGAGGCGATCTCGCCGCGCGTCATCACCATGAAGTTGGTCGGGCTGCCGGGGACGAACAGCGGGTCGTCAGCCTGGAGCGGGATCAGCACGGCGCCACCCGACTTGGGGACGAGGTCGAGGCCGTGATCGAAGAACTGCCCGAAGAAGGTGAACATCAGGTTGAACGGCGCCGAGAGACCGAAGTCCGGCGTGATGTTCGGGATGAAGAGCGAACCCGTGGGGTCGCCCGGTTCGGGAGGAGCCGGATCGCCGCAGACGAAGCCGCCCGATCCGCACGGGTTGTCGTGCGCGAACTGGGCTGCCGGGTTGTTCGCCGACTGATCGACGATCAGGTTGCTGATCGTGCGCGGCTCAGAGTCGATCACCGTGCCGCCGACCTGCTGGTACGACGTGCCGTTCTGCGCCGTGCGGAACCGCGGCGTCAGCAGGCGTGGGAACAGACGGTCGGCGGCGCCGAACATGTGCTGATCGGGAACCGGGACGAGGTTGTTGAACGATCCGTCAACGGTGCGCAGACCGCGCGGCAACTGCGGATCGTGAACCTGGTTCGGTCCGGGGCCGAGCAGTTGCCCGCCCGCGGCGTGATCCTGCGCGACCAGGATCTGGTCGTAGATGAAGCGCAGGTCGTCGGCGTTGATGACGAAGCCCTGTCCGACCGGCGCTCCGCCGGCGGTGACCTGTGCGCTGACCGTCGACTGCGGCATGAACGATGGGCTGATGCCGGACAGGAACATCGCGACGACCATGACGAGCGGCCAGCGCTTATTCGTGCCGATCTTTCTCAATGACATTCGGTCCTCCTCCACTTGCGATTGCGAACTGATGCGTCGTGATCCGCCGCCGCCGTGCCGGCGAGCAGGCACGGTCCTGGTCGTCGACACGCTGCCCTCACACGTGCGTGGTGCATGTCCTCCTCGTCATTGATGGCTCCGCGCCCGCGCGGAGACGGCTCTGTTAAAACGTCGTTAAAACGGGTTTGTGGGCGTTGAGACTACCGGGCGGTGGAGGGCGACGATATTCCTCTTTGGCGGGGGTGCGATGAGACGACGGTGGGGATGAGGATGTTTTTTCGAAGCGGCGCAAAAACAAATCTAGGGGTCGGGAACCGTTTCCGTCGCAATTCAGCGGAAACGGTTCCCGACCCCTAGATTTGTTTCGCGATCAGTGCGAGCGGCGAGAGCTATTTTGCCTTGCCGCCGTAGTACTCCTTCGGAGGAGCCGTGCGTGTCTTGACGGGACCCGCCGCCACGTCGGCGAGCCGAACCGGTTCCGCCTCGTACTTGGCGATCTCGATCGTGTTCATCGCCTTGTTGAACGCCAGCTTCTTGGCGTTGGCGATCTTGCCGACGCCCTTGCCGTCGCGGTCGAAGCGGATGTCGAGAATCGCGAGCTCATGCTGGGTGCCCTTCGCCGCAACGTCGCGCGGGAAGTCGCCAATCGGCAGGTAGTCCTGGCTGGCGAGCACGATCCGCCGCGCGTTCTTCGCGGTGATCTCGTGCGCGTAGTCGATGTTCCAGGACCGCCGGCCGAGGGTGCGTGCGCCGGCATTCTGGATTCCTGGCGTCAACACGTAGCCGACGCGCACCCGCACGCTCTCGAGCGCCGCGAGCACGGCGTCCGAGCTGCTCTTGGCCAGCAGCGGCTTGATGACGCTGTCGCGCTCCTGGTCGGTCGACCAGCGCTCGATGAAGATGTCGACCGGGCCGGCATAGGTGCCGTCGGCGTCGAGCGATCGACCGGTAATGTGCAGCTTCGGCCCCATCGGCGCGGCCGGCTTCACCGGGTTGGCCGGCGCGGCGAACGGATGGGGACCGAGCGCAAGACACGCGAGCGCGATGGACGTACGGATCAGAACCCGACCAAGACTCGGTTTCATCGTGTTGACCTCCAAATCACTTCACATCATTCCGGGAGTGTCCGGCTTCAGCCGGACCGTGATTGCGTTAATCAGGGTGAACGCTGCGCGACGCACCTGCGCCGTTCGGCGGTTCGACCAGGCCATGGTTGATGGCAAAGAGCGCCAGCTCGAGCCGCGAATAGACCCCGAGCTTGTCGAAGATGTTCGAGAGATGCCGCTTGACGGTGTCTTCGCGCACCGCCAGCATTTGCGCGATGTCCCGGTTCGACGCGCCCACCGCGATGTGCGGCACGATTTCCAGTTCGCGCGGCGTCAGCCGGTAGCGCTCCGCCTTCGAGGTGGTCTGACCGTCAGCCATGAGCAGGCGGATCGCTTCGACGCCGTCGGCGACGTTGCGGTGCCAGACCCAGAATTCCCCGGCCATCACCGTGCGGATGCCGCGGAACAGCAACTCCTTCTCCGACGTCATCAGCACGATGCCGCGGGCGCCGAGCTGCAGCGCGGCGATCGTCTCGCCGCGGTGGTTGTCGGCGCCGAGGACGATCGACCGCATTGCCGTCGGCGGCCCCGAGAAGATCGCGCGCAGCGCGTCGAGCGCGCCGCCGTTCGGCATCGTCAGATCCAGCAGCAGTAAATCCGGCTGGAACCGGCGTGCCATGTGGATCGCCTCTGCGGCGTCGCCCGCCTGGGCGACAACGCGGAGGTCGTCCTCGCTTTCGACGAGGTGCTTGAGCCCCTCGCGAAACAGAGCGTGGTCGTCTGCGACGAGGATACGAATTGTGTCGGCCTGCATCGTTTGGTGTATGGAGAAACCTGTGTGGGGGTGGACCACAGCAATGAGTACGCCGTATGACATGACCGCGCTTGGCGGGCATCTGACGCGCGGCAACTGAGTCGCGCTCGCGATCAGTCGCGCCCGAGTCTGCAAAAAGGCGCGCGGGAAGAAGACTTGTCGCGGTGCCGCCTGGCGTCCGCCGAGCGACACCACGCGCCCACCAAAGTGGCGAGCAGCCGCCCACCAAAGACCAATTCCGCCGCCTCTATTTCGAGCCTACTTTGTGACACCACGCACACACGCGCGCAGATCCGTTTGACTGGGTGACTGCATCACCGGGAGCGAGGCATGTCTGTGAATTGCCGCTTTGAGAATTGGGGCTTGTCGCGCCGCGCACGTTTGGCGGCGGCACTGCTCCTCAGCGTACTGACTGTGCCGCTCGGCATCGCGGCGCAGGCGCCATCCCAGTTCCTCATCATGCCCGGCTGCTACGTGCCGCCGCCGCCGCCAGCCAACGACGGATTCCCGGTCGCGGTGACCGACTCGTTGCAGACCGTCGCGGCGCCGCTCGTGTTCACCGGCGCGACCTTGCTCGCCAACGACACCGGCGCCGCGCCGCTGTCGCTCGTCTCGGTCGCAGGCGCGAGCACCGCCGGCGGAACGATCAGCGGCGCCGGCCCGTACACCTACACGCCGCCGGCCGGATTCACCGGCAACGACACCTTCAGCTATCAAATCCAGAACGCGATCGGCAACGCCGTCGGCGTGGTCAACGTCGCGGTGCTGGCGGATCAGATTGCGCCGTCGGTCTCGATGACCGCGCCTGCCGCCGGCTCGGTGTCGGGCAACGTGCTCGTCGCCGCGTCCGCGAGCGATAACGTCGGCGTCGCCGGCGTCAAGTTCTTCGACGGCGCGACGCAGATCGGCGCGGAAGCCACGGCCGCCCCGTACCAGGTGACGTGGAACACGTCGTCGGTCGCGAACGGCCCGCATTCGCTCACCGCGATTGCCCGCGACGCCGCCGGCAACACCGCTTCGGCCGCCGTCGCCGTCACCGTCTCGAACGTGACCTTGACCGCGCCGACCGTCGACAAGGCGATCTTCTCCGAGGGCTCGGGCAAGCGCACCACGGCTGCCTTCAGCACCACAGCGCCCGGTGACGTGCTCGTCGCGTTCGTGGCGTCGGACGGTCCGCCGGCGCAGAACGGCCAGACGGTGACCGTCGCCGGCGCTGGCCTGACCTGGACGCGCGTGAAGCGTCAAGCGTTGTCGTTCGGCGACACCGAAATCTGGACCGCGACGGCCTCGAGCATCCTGACCAACGTCACGGTGTCGAGCACGCAGTCGTCCGCTGGCGTGCACCAGTTGCTGGCGGTGATCGCGTTCAAGGGTTCGTCGGGCGTAGGCGCTTCGTCGGCCAACAGCGGCGCGAACGTCGCCGCGTCGACGAGTCTTTTGACGACGTCGCCGAACTCGCTGGTCTACGCCGTCGGCAACGACTGGGACAGCGCGATCGCGCGCACGCTGGCGCCCGGGATGACGAAGGTCCGCGAGGATGCCGTCGCCGCCGTCGGCGACACGTTCTGGGTCCAGGCGACCAGCGCGCCGATCGTCGCGACCGGCACTGGCGTGGGGATGGCCACGACCGCACCGACGCTCGATCAGTGGAACATGGCCGCGGTCGAAATCAAGGCGGGCACGCCGCCGCCGCCGCCGCCGCAGGTCACGGTGCCCAACGTCGTCAACTCGCTGCAGGCCGCAGCGCAGACGACGCTGAGCAACGCCGGCTTCACCTCCACCGTCGTCACCGTGGCCTCGTCGGCCGCGGCGGGCACGGTCGTCAGTCAGAGTCCGACCGGCGGCTCGAGCGCCGCTGCAGGTAGCGCCGTGGCCTTGAGCGTTTCGCTCGGTCCTGCGCCGCCGCCACCGCCGGCCGCCGGTCCGGTTCTCACGCTGTCGTTCAACGAGGCGTCGGGCGCCACCGCGGTCGATGGGTCGGGCAACAACAACAACGGCACGATCGCCGGCGCCACGCGCGTGACCGGTCAGACCGGGTTCGGCGGCGCGCTGCAGTTCAACGGCAGCTCGTCGATCGTCAACATCGCGCACAGCGCGTCGCTCGCGCTGAGCAGCGGGATGACGCTCGAAGCGTGGGTCAACCCGTCGGCGAATGCCGGCACCACCGTCAACGACGGCTGGCGCACGGTAATCATGAAGGAGCGGAGCACGACGGGCCTCGCCTACGGGCTCTATAGCAACGACGGCGACTCGAACCCGTCGCGTCCGGCCGGTTACATCCGCAACAACGGCACCGACGTCGAAGCGGCGAACGGTCCGGCGGTACCGATCGGCGTCTGGACGCACCTGGCGGTGACCTACGACGGCACCACGATGCGCCTCTACGTCAACGGCGTGCTGCGCAACTCGGTGGCAGCGTCGGGCGGCATCACCGCGTCGACTGCGCCGCTGCGTATCGGCGGCAACACGGTGTTCTCGGTGCCGGGCACGGAGTATTTCGCCGGCCTGATCGACGAAGTCCGGATCTACAACCGCGCACTCAGCGCCGCCGAGATCACGGCGGACATGAATACGCCTCTGCCGTAGTGATCTGTGTCGGTGTTTGGTTTGAGACAACGTGAGGAGTAGGTAACCATGAGTATCTACCTGCCGCGCAACGCATCGAAGGCTGCACTTCGGGATGCCGAGCGCGCGCGACAAAACCGCGCTGAGATTGTTCGTGAGTTGTCATGGGGCCGCGTGTCGCGACGCGACCTCCTCAAGTGGGGGTTGTTCAGCGCCGGCGGCGCGCTGGCGATGAAAGGCGGCCTCCATCCGTTCACGTCCGCGTCGGCCCAGACGTTCGGGCCGACCGGCGCACCGCCGAGCCCGATGTTCGGGTGCCAGGCGTTCACGCAGCCGATGCCGCGCTTCGACATCCTGCCGCGGCAGCCGATCGCGTGCGCGGATCCGTTCCCGACGGCGATGGCGAACCAGACGCAGCGGCCGGTCGATCCGCTGCTCGGCGGCGGCACCGGCCCGATCGAAGGACGGCCCCCAGGCGACGTCTGGGCGCACCAGCGCTTCAGCGAGCATCCGCCGGCCGTCTACGTCACGGCGACGCAGTCGCCGGCGACCACGAATTACCAGTACGACCCGGGATGCGCGGCGTCACTCAACTCGGGCATGGGGGCGGGCACGACGCTGCCGCTGAAATTCCATCCCGGGATGCCGGTGCAGAAGGCGACCAGCGTGTGGACGTTCAACGGCACGATTCCGCCGAAACTCGTCCAGGCGCGCTACGGCGAGCCGTTGATCTTCCGTCACTACAACGGCCTCGACCCGGACGTGACGAAAAACGGTGGCTTCGGACGGCACACGATCTCGACGCACGAGCACAACGGCCATCACGGCGCGGAGAACGACGGCTTCACCGGCGCGTACTTCTTCCCGGGCCAGTTCTACGACTACCACTGGCCGGTCGTGCTTGCCGGGCATTACAGCTTCAACTCGCAGGCCGACGACATCATGGCGAGCACGCCGGATGGCAGCGGCGGACTCATCAAGGTGCCGGGTGACTGGCACGAGACGATGAGCACGCACTGGTTCCACGATCACATGTTCAGCTTCACGGCGCAGAACGTCTACAAGGGCAACGCCGCGATGTTCAACATCTACAGCGGCCTCGATCGCGGC